>PPYF01188068.1_pt1 | contig 162692 bp, 129 predicted proteins | sample 1559871 | NCBI WGS metagenome assembly PPYF01 (sample SAMN08240021, study PRJNA423297) | Human gut metagenome, whole genome shotgun sequencing project. | reverse complement strand
CCTTCCTTCTTTACTGTTCTGTTATTCGCTCTACGCCTATCGAACGGGTTTCTCTCTACTGGATTTTCGGTAGGCGTTACGGTCAAAATCCAACCGCCTTCTCATTTTTTAGCCTCAGGGGAATCAAAACTGAGGTGTCCATCTCCATTTTAACTTGTCTTCTTTGAAGTTTAACTCCATTGGCAGTAGATTGAATTAAAACTTCATCTTCTGATTTATTCTTGGAGTTAAACTTTATGTCAGTTTATGCACACTCCGTTCTGGCCCGGCTAAAGACCGGCTTTGTTTCCTCATGCCAACCGGTGGATGACGGTCCGATGGACTCTCCCGCCATTATTGCCGCCATGGCGCAAGCTTCAATTGCCGGTGGTGCGGTGGCCGTACGCATTGAGGGCGCTGAGAACGTTAAGGCGGCACGGACAAAAGTCGCAGCTCCGATTATCGGGATTGTGAAACGTGATTTAGCGGATAGCCCCGTGCGCATTACGCCGTATCTGGATGATGTCCGCGCGCTGGCTGAAGCCGGTGCTGACATTATTGCCATTGATGCTACCGCGCGTCAGCGTCCGGTTAGTGTTGCGGACTTGGTGGCGGCGATCCATGAGGCTGGTTGTCTGGCGATGGCGGATTGCTCCGATTATGCCGAAGGCATGGCGGCATTCCATCTGGGCGTGGAAATTATCGGTACGACCATGTCCGGTTATGTTGGCCCGGTTACGCCTGCGGAGCCGGATCTGGCGCTGGTAACCGCGCTGAAACAAGCCGGATGCTTTGTGATGGCTGAAGGGCGCTATAACAGCCCGCAGCTGGCGGCGCAGGCGATTTTGGCCGGTGCGGATTGTGTCACGGTGGGCTCGGCTATCACGCGGATCGAGCATATTTGTGGCTGGTTTGCCGATGCCGTGGATGGAGCGAAAAGCGAACGTCACGGAGCCGTAGCATGACCATCTGTCTGGCTGTAGATATTGGCGGCACCAAGCTGGCGGCGGCCTTGATTGAGATGGACGCGACCTCCTCGTCGTCTGCATCACGCATGTCTGCGCCACGTATTGTGGCGCGTCATCTGGCGGAAACTCGCTCATCGGGTGATCCGCAGGTGCTGACTGCCACCTTGACCGAATTGCTGGGGCCGCTGGCGGCTTTAGCTGATTACGTGGCGGTGGCGTCGACCGGCATTATTGATCACGGCGTGTTGACGGCGCTAAATCCACACAATTTGGGCGGACTGGATCGCTTCCCGCTGCAGAGCGTGATTGCCGATATCACCGGTCTTCCCGTTTACCTCATTAATGATGCGCAGGCTGCGGCCTGGGCGGAATATCTGGCTTACGAGCAGTCGTTTGCCGATCTGGCGTTTATCACCGTGTCGACCGGTGTCGGCGCTGGGTTGGTGCTTAACCATCAGTTAATCACGGGCGCTCGTGGCATTGCTGGACACGCCGGTCACATGCTGGCCGATCCGCAGGGGCCTACGTGCGGTTGTGGCCGTCGCGGCTGCGTTGAGGCCATCGCCTCGGGTCGCGCGATAGCTGCGGCTGGACAAGCGGTGTTTGGTACAGATTGCAGTGGCCTGCAGGTGTATCAACGCTATCTGCAAGGCGACGCGCAGGCGCAAGCCATTATCGAACGCTCTGCGGCTGCGGTGGCGGAACTCATCGCTAACCTCACTATTACGTTGGATCTCGATGCAATCGTTATCGGTGGTGGTGTCGGGCTGGCAGAAAACTACATCGCCTTGGTGGAACAGGCGTTGGCACGCATGCCAGCACTCTATCGACCACAGGTCTTACCCGCCCGTTGCCACACGGATGCCGGTTTAATCGGCGTAGCCCAGTGGGCTGCGGCGCACAGTCAGGCACAACAATAACGATTGCCTTAACCCTATACTCTACACAGAACAGAGGAATACTCATGGAGACGCATGCATTTGGTACGCTGAACTATCTAGTTCTTATCGGCTATCTTGCCGCGATTATGCTGGTCGGTGTGTATTTTGCGAAACGCCAAAAATCAGCGGATGATTATTTTAAAGCGGGCGGACGTATTCCAGGCTGGGCGGCAGGGGTCAGTGTGTTTGCCACTACACTGAGCTCTATCACGTTCATGTCTATTCCGGCCAAAGCCTATACCGGTGACTGGACATTTCTGATTGGCCAGTACATTACGATTGCGATTTTGCCTTTCGTGTTTATGTACTACATCCCGTTTTTCAGAAAGCTCAATCTGACCTCGGCGTATGAGTATTTGGAAAAGCGTTTTGATATTCGGATGCGCTTATTTGCCAGCATCTCGTTCATGCTGTTCCATGTGGGCCGCATCGCGATCATCACTTATTTGACTGCATTGGCGTTGATGCCGTTTGTGGATATGAGCCCACTGACGATCGTGTTCCTGATTGGCGTGCTCTGTATCATTTACACCTTCCTCGGTGGTATCGAAGGGGTTATCTGGACTGACGTTATTCAAGGCATCATGTTATCCGGCGCGGCGGTGTTAATCTTCATCATGATCTGCTTTAAGGTCGATGGTGGGATCACCGAAGTGTTTGCGGTATCTGCCGCTGCGGATAAGTATTTCCCGGCGAGCCAAATGGGCTGGAGCTGGACCAGCAGCACAGTACCGGTTCTGATGATTGGTTTCTTCTTCTCTGGCTTGCAGCAGTTCACCGCCAGCCAAGACGTTGTACAGCGTTATATCGTGACTGATTCTATTGAAGAAACGAAAAAAGCGCTGATCACCAATGCCAAATTGGTCGCCTGTGTACCGGTATTCTTCTTCGCTATCGGCGCAGCACTGTATGCTTACTATGGCCAGCATCCTGAGCTGTTACCGAAGAACTTTAATACCGGCGGTATTCTGCCATTCTTCATTATCTCTGATATGCCTGCCGGTCTGGCTGGATTGATTATCGCGGCTATCTTTGCGGCGTCCCAATCCAGTATCTCCAGCAGCTTGAACAGTATCTCGGCGTGCTACTCGTCGGACATTTACAGCCGCTTTGGTAAAGCCAAATCATCAGCGCAGAATCTGAAAAGTGGCCGTCTGGTGACCGTGATTGCCGGTGTGCTGGGGGTGGTGGCTTCCACGTATCTGATTATGTCGAACGAAAGTGAACTGTGGGATGCGTTCAACAGCCTGTTAGGCTTGATGGGTGGCCCAATGACCGGTCTGTTTATGCTGGGGATCTTTGTTCGCCGCGCCAATGCCAACAGTGCACTGGTTGGGGTGATTGCCGCCGTGGCTTCCATCTTGTGGGTACGTTCGTTCACTGACCTGAACTTCTTCTTCTACGGTGCGATTGGCACCATGATGGTGGTCTTCGTGGGTTATCTGACCGCGCCACTGTTCAAGAGCTGTAAGCAGCCGGAGAATGTGGAAGCCCTGTCTTTATAACACGTGATTAATAGGGTAAGTCATTGAGTTGTTCTGACCCGAGTAAATGATTATCTCCTATCGGTCTGCTCACACTCAAAGGGTGGCAGACCGTTTTTTTCTAGCATGTATAGCGATGTGCGAGCGCTTGCTATATATGGATGACGAGCGAGGATGTACAGCATGATTTTTGGTCATATCCAGCAACCCCACACTTACGCTTATTTACCTGCAGCGCTTAAGCAGGCGATTCACTATTTGCAGCAAACCGATATGCAAAGCTTGCCGGTAGGGCGACATGATATCGAAGGGGATTTGCTGTATGTCAACGTGATGGCATTTGATACTCAGCCCGCCGAGCAAAAGCAGGCTGAAGTGCATCAAGAATATATTGATATTCAGTATCTGATCACGGGCGCAGAGCGTATTGGTTTTGGGCTGGAAAATAGTGATAACCCAGTAGCGAAAGCCTATGACGCCGACAATGATTATTATCTGGTAGCGTCAGTGCGCGATGAGTCTGAGGTGCTGTTGGCGCCGGGTATGTTTGCAGTCTTTTTCCCAGAGCAACCGCATAAGCCGGGCTGCTGTATCGGGCAACCGGCGGCATTGAAAAAAGCCGTGATCAAAATGCATAAGTCGCTACTGTAAAGCCGTGACTGAGAACGTATTACTCAGATTGCCGAAAATATCGCGACAATACAAACGCGAGTGGTAATAAAAAAAACGCCTCCCATCCATCTTAGTGTGGCAAGGAGGCGGTTTTATTTTCACTGGATTAAGTTACAACACCATGGCCGCTAGCCAACCGAACGCTAGCATTGGGATATTGTAGTGGACGAACGTCGGCACCACGGTGTCCCAAATGTGATCGTGTTGCCCATCAATATTCAACCCTGCCGTTGGGCCAAGGGTGGATTCTGAAGCCGGAGAGCCGGCATCGCCAAGACCGCCGGAAACGCCGACCAACGCAATGGTGGCAATAGGCGAAAAGCCCAGCGAGATACAAAGCGGGACATAAATGGTGGCCAGAATGGGTACGGTGGAAAACGAAGAGCCGATCCCCATGGTGATCAACAAACCCACCAAGAGCATTAAGAATGCCCCCAGCGCACGGTTAGAGCCGATAATGCTATGAATCGAGCTCACCAATTCTTCCACACCACCGGTAGCTTTAATTACGGCGGCAAACCCCGAGGCGGCAATCATGATAAATCCGATCATGGCCATCATTTGCGCGCCATGATTAAACACATCTTGCGTATTTTTCCAGCTAATTACGCCACCGAGGATAAAGACAAAAAAGCCGACCATCGCGCCAAAAATAATCGCGCCGGTATAAATCTGCACGCCTAACGCCACCAAAATGGCCAGCAGTGAGACGGCAATACTCTTTTTATCGATGGTGCCGGTTTCCGGCTCGGCTTCCAATGTTTTGGCAATATCGTACTGGCGCGGTTTGCGATAACTAATAAAGAGCGCAGTCAGCAAGCCCAAAAACATGCCCAGCACTGGCAGAATCATCGCCTGATAAATCTGATCGGGCGATACCGCCATACCATTATCGACAATACTGTTAAGTAAAATATTGTGCAGATAAATACTGCCAAAGCCGACCGGTAAAATAAGGTAAGGGGCGATCAAACCAAAGGTGATTGCACACGCAATGGCGCGTCGATCAATGTGCAATTTATCCATCACATGTAACAGTGGTGGGATTAAAATCGGAATAAAGGCAATATGAATCGGAATGGCGTTTTGTGACAGTAATGCCACCACCGTGACGGCAAGAAATATCACATATTTAAATAACCGTTTTTTATTGTCACTCGGGGCAACGCCGATGCGATGGATAATGGTGTTCGCCAATAAATCGGTGATCCCCGAGCGAGAAATAGCGACTGCAAACGCCCCTAGCATGGCATAGCTCAGCGCAATATTAGCGCCACCGCCGAGGCCATCGGAAAAAATAGTAATAGTTTCATGTAAGCTATGACCGCTCAGTAATCCACCGACAATGGCGGAGGTGGTCAGGGCGATCACAACGTTGATTCTGGCTAAGCTGAGCACCAGCATAACGAGAACGGAGACAATAACAGGATTCATATTTTTAATTGTTTGGTTTAACAAGGTGAGCAAACGCTGCGGTACAACAAATAACATCAATACATGTGATTAATTACTGCGTACGTAGCACAAAGAGATAAAAATGTGCGATGTTAACGTAGATGGATGTGAAGCAAAGTAGCCATTCCTTTTATTTTCCTGCATTAATAAATTTAATTTGTTTTTTATAAAATGATAGTTTTGCAAATTGCGTAAGATAAACCGAATGACTGTAACGCAATAATATGCATAAGTATAGTGACGTGCGGGTTTTTATCTGCCACTGGGTAGTGAGTGAGATATTTTTAACCACCTTTCTTCATTGCCGATTAATAGCGCCAATAAAACGCTCCCTCTTGGCGCATACCCTGCGATTTTCCTCGTTCTTAATCTCATAGGCCGCTTGGCATGCTCAATGTGTTCCGTTGATTGGCACCCCAATTCTCACCATTCACGCCCTTAAATTACCGTTCGTCGCATAACCACATAGCGTGTCTTCGCACCTTGTACAGTGCTGTCATCAATACAGGATGTAGGAGTTCAATCATGCACAACTGTGAGTTACTGAGCAGAGTCATTTGTTGCGTGTATGTCGCAACGCCGGAGGTGGCCAATGCTGCGCTTTGAAGGCATCACCAAACATTATGCGTTGGGAAGTCGTGAGATTACTGCGCTTAACGGCGTGAGTGGGGAGATCCACCGCGGTGAGATGGTGGCGCTGTGTGGGCCATCAGGCTCGGGCAAAAGCACCTTGCTGAATGTGTTGGGGTTACTGGAGCCACATTATCAAGGCGTGGTGACGCTTGATGGCCAACGTTATCCGCAGCACGCGCGTAAAGCAGCGACGTTGCGCCGTACCCAACTGGGTTTTGTCTTTCAGCGTTTTAACCTGATCCCCGTGATGACCGCATGGGAAAACGTGGCCTATCCCTTACAGCTCAACGGCTGTAGCGAGCAGGTACAGCGCCAGCGCGCGCAAGAGATGTTGTGCCGAGTAGGGTTAGAAACCGTGCTGCACCAGCGCCCAGATCATCTCTCGGGTGGACAGCAGCAGCGCGTAGCGATTGCGCGGGCATTAGTCCATCGCCCGCAGTTGGTGATTGCCGATGAACCCACCGCCAGCCTCGACAGTGAAACCGCCGCGCAGGTGGTTGGTTTGATGAAAGCATTGAGCCGAGAAACCGGCACCACCTTTGTGGTGGCTACGCACGATGCGCGGATGGCGCGGCACTGTGATCGCTGCTTGACGTTAGTGGATGGCACCTTGGTCGGGGAGGATTTGTCATGGGCCAGTTAACGGGGCGGCTGTGGCGCATTGCCGCTTTGAATCTGTATCGCAACCGGCGGCGCACGGTGTTGTCGGTGTGCATTATTGCCATCGCGGTGTTTGCGCTGACCAGTGCCGGTGGCTTTGGTTTGTATACCTATGATTCGCTGCGGGAGTCGACTGCGCGTGATGTCGGCCATTTGACTATCAGCCAGCAAGGTTACTTCGCGCGTGAAGAAGAAACGCCGCTGGCCAATGGTCTGCACTTTACGCCGCAGATGAACCGGCTCTTGAGCGCTAACCCTGCCATTGTGGGCATTGGGCCACGTATCGAGCTGACTGGGCTTATCTCCAACGGGGCGAAATCGACCATTTTTATGGGGCTGGGGGTCTTGCCGCAGGAGTTTACCCTCAAGGGCGAATTTTTGGATCTGCGCTCAGGGCATACGCTCACCGAGCCCACCAAGGGCAATAGTGGCACTGCCGCTGGGCAGGGGGACGACCCGCAAGTGATGTTAGGCGTGGATCTGGCGCGTAACCTCAACGTGCGGGTTGGCGATTCGGTGACTTTACTGTCGACTACTGCCGATGGCGCGCTCAATGCACTCGATTTTCGGGTGGCGGGGATTTACTCCTCCGGCGTGCCCGAGATGGATGAACGCCAGCTGTATTTGCATTTGAACGCCGCGCAGGCGTTATTGGCGTCCGATAAGGTCAGCACGCTGTCGCTGTACCTGCACAACACCGCCGCTACCGAGGCTGTTGCACCGTGGGTTAAGCAACAGCTGACGGATCTTGGTTTGGCGCAGGCGTTGGAAGTCACGCCGTGGCAAAAATTGGCGTTTTTCTATCAGAAAGTCAAAGACCTTTACGATCGTCTGTTTGGCGTGATGGGCGGGGTGATGAGCTTGGTGGTGTTTGTCGCCTTGTTTAACACCCTCACGATGTCCGTTACCGAGCGTACACGGGAGATCGGCACCCTTTCTGCGCTGGGGGCCTATCCGCTCGACATTATTGGTGGATTTATCCGCGAAGCGGTGTGGCTGGCGGTACTGGGCTCGCTGCTGGGGACACTGTTGACCGGCCTGACCAGCCTGACCTTGCAGTGGGCGGATGTACAGATGCCAGCCCCGCCAGGGCGCAGTGAAGGCTATCCACTGCATATTTACTTTTCGTGGCAGCTGGCTTTGCTGTGCGCAGCCGGTGTGATGGTGATTTGTGTGTTGGCGGCGTGGCTGTCGGCGCGTAAAGGGGTTCGTAAACCGATTACGGAGGCGTTGGCTTATGTGTAACGTCATAGAAAACGGCAACATGTGCGAGCAAAGCGGGCGTGGGCGGCTCGGGAAGAATGTGCAGAAAACGGCTCGCCCTCGCTGGCAAGGGGCGTTGCTCGTCGTGTGTACGGCGATCACGCTGTGCACTAGCATGGCCAGCTATGCCGATGATGTGGCAGCGATGGTGCGTGAGGCCGATCGCTATCGCTTACAAAGTAATGCGGCCAAGGTGATATCCAATGTCAGTTTGTATCAAGATGGCAAGTTGGATAAAACCCGTGAATATCACGTCTATCTGCGTGAAAACCGAGAATCATTGGTGCTGTTTAAATCCAGCGTGGAAGCGGGGCAAAAAATGCTGATGCTGGGGGATAACTACTGGCTGCTGATGCCGAAAAGTCGGCGTCCTATTCGCATCACCCCGATGCAAAAGCTGCTGGGGGAAGCGTCGGTGGGGGATATTTCAACCCTAACTTGGAGCGATGATTATCAGGCGCAAGCCGATGGCCGTGAAACGGTGACGCCGCTACAGGGGAGCGCGGTAGCCACCGAGCGTTTGAAGCTGACCGCGAAAACCCCCGGCGCTAGCTATCAGGCGATCACGCTGTGGTTAGCGCAGGGCAGCCACTATCCCGTGAAAGCCGATCTCTATGTGCAGTCGGGCAAATTGGCCAAGCAAGCGTGGTTTGATGTGCAAGGTGAGCGGGTGCGCAGCATGACGCTGCAAGACCGGATCCAAAACGGTAAATCGACCGTGATTGCTTATCAATCGGTCAGCCCTGAGCGATTAGATGATCGGTTTTACAATCCGGCGTATTTGATTCAAAACGGAGCGGGGCTGTGAACAGCAAGTTCGGTAGATGCGGGCGGCGGATGTTCGGCAGCATGCTCTGCGCAGTAGGACTCGGCAGTGGTTGGGCGCAGGCCGCATCACTGCCGATGCCGACCGCGGAATGGGATTGGATGCTCAGCGCCAGCCAAACTCAGCATCGCGCTACGCCGTGGACAGACAAGCGTGATGCGCAGCAAACCTTTGGCGCATTGCTCGATGTGCAAACGCGCTGGCAGCAATGGACGGGTCGCTTTGCGCTGGTGGGCGATCCGCTATGGCAAGATAATGCGCTGCCGAACAGCGCGGACACCGAGCTGGATCTCATCCCGTATGAGCTTTTTTGGCAAGGCCCGTTAACGCTGGGGGAGACCAAAGCGGATGTGACGCTGGGCAAAATCCGTCTTGATTGGGGCGTGGGCTATGGCTATCGTCCGTTAGATCTGTTTTTGCCCTATCAGCAAAATCCGCTCGGTATTCAGGTAGAAGAGGGGCCGGGCGTGGCGCTGCTTTCGCTCTACGATGCGACCGGCGAATGGAGTCTGGTAGCCACCGATGCTTCTTGGGTCAGCGAGCAGCGCACCACACCTTTACAGCGCCAAAACCAGCAGCGCGGTGTGGGTCTGCGCCATTATCGTTTAAGTGGCGATAGTGAGTGGCAAGTGATTGGCTATGTGGATGATGTGCGCAAAGGCTTACTCGGCGCTTCGTGGGTGTCGGTATTGAATGCCAGTTGGGAAGTGCATGGCTCTGCGCTGTATCAGCGCCGCTACTGGCAATATGCATTGCCGCAAGAGAATCATCAGCCGGTGCAGCTCAAAGAGCAGCACGATGCGGGGCAAGCCCTGCTCGGGGTTAACTGGGCGGGGAGCAGCGGTCAAAATGTGATTGCCGAATATTGGTATGACGGGCGCAGCTGGCGTGACAGCCAATGGCAAGAGGCCTTGGCGCGCGTGGGCAGTTTGCAAGCACAACAACAGCCGGCATTAGCGGGGGCGTACGCACAAGGATTTGAGCACACCAACTTGATGGCGCATAACCTGTTAGTGCACTGGAGTTTGGATAAAAGTGCGTGGCGTAATTGGACTTGGAGCCAGAGCTCAGATTGGTTGTCGCGCGTCACGCCCACGCTTGATGTGCTGTATGCTCCGCAAGATGGTGGGGTCATGCTGACGCCGCGCGTGAATATCGAATTGCATGACTCGGGTGCGTCATCGAGCGCCTTGGAGCTGGTGGCGCGCTATGCCGGTGGCGACAGGCACTCGGTGTATGCCCAGATCCCCGATCGACTGACGTTTTTGCTTAATCTCAAAGGACGATTCTGATGCGAACCCCGTTTTGGCAGGCCGCATTCAAGGCGGTCAAGACCCCGCGCTGGTACAACGCCCGCAGTAGCATCCTGTTTACGACGCTATTTTGCGTGTTGGTGGCTTTGGTTACGCAGACCATCTGGCCAAGCCCCTTGATAGAGCACCTGATGATCAGCATTGGGTATGGCTACAGCTATCTGGTGTGCTCGTTATTGCTCTACTGGCGTCTTCCCGCTTGGCCGCAGCATCGTCACACGCTGGTCGCGTTAGCCACATCTATGCTGGTGGGCTCGGCCAGTGCTTACGCGATGTTGAGCAAATACCCGCAGTTTGCGCATTTAACCGCGATGCGTCCGATCGTGGTGTTGGCGTTCATCTTTACAGGGGTCTGTTCGCTCTATTTTTACCACCGAGAACAGCAGCGATTGGCGCAGCAAGCATTGGCCGAAGCGCGTCATCGGCAAACTGAGCAGGATAAAGCGCTGCTGTTAAGTCAATTAAAGCAATTGCAAAGCCAGATCGAGCCGCATTTCTTATTTAATACCTTGGCCACCATTCATGCGCTGATCATGGTCGAGCCGCAGACCGCGCAGCAGATGTTGGGCAAGTTAACGGCGCTGCTTCGCGGCTCGTTACGCCGTCACCGCCAGACCTTAGTGCCATTAGCCGAAGAGCTGGCGTTGGTGGAGGCCTATTTGGAAATTCAGCAGATCCGCTTAGGCGATCGCCTGACTTATCGCTTGCCGCAGGACAGCGAGCTGGGGCAACTCCAGTTCCCGCCTTTGCTGTTGCAGCCGTTAGTGGAAAATGCGGTGGTGCACGGCATTGAGCCGAAAGCGGAAGGCGGTGAAGTGCAGATCTCTCTCTCACTGCAAGATGAACAGCTGGAGCTGGCGGTCAGTGATAACGGAGTTGGGCTGGCGCCGCATTTGTGTGATGCGGCGAGTGATGTCCATAGTGATGCGTACAGCGCCGCAAGCCGTGCGATAGCAGGCAGTCATATTGCGTTGGAGAACATTCGCCAACGGCTGGCCGGATTGTTTGGCCGCGCGGGGGAGCTGCGCGTGCAGCAAAATGCGCGTGGCGGCGTAACGGCTACCTTGCGCATTGACCGTCGGCAACTCAGCCGCTTACCGGAGGAGGAATAATGGAGGCACCCGTAACCGCAATTATCGCCGATGATGAGCCACTGCTGCGTTTTCACCTTAATCAGGCCTTGGCCGAAATCTGGCCGACACTGGATATCGTGGCACAAGCGGCCAATGGCTCGCAGGCACTCACCGCCATTGAACAGCATCAACCGGATATCGCGTTTTTGGATATCAAGATGCCGCAACTTGATGGCATGACCTTGGCGCACCGCTTACAGACGCTGCCTTGCGTGCCGTTGGTGGTGTTCATTACCGCCTATGATGAGTTTGCTGTGCGTGCGTTTGAGGAAAATGCCGTCGATTACCTGCTCAAACCGGTGTCAGAGGCGCGTTTGCAGCAGTGCTGTCAGCGCCTGCAAGCGCGCATAGCCCGTAATCGAAGCGCCAGTCATCATGCCCAGCCGCAAGAGCTGTCGTTATTGTGGGATAAGCTACAAGGCATGCTGGAAAAGCCGACCTACTTAACCTGGTTACGCGCCAGCAAAGGTGAAGACATCCACCTGATCGCGGTAGCCGATGTGCTCTATTTTCGCGCCAGTGATAAATATATCTCGGTATTTCGTGCTGGATTGCAGGGGTTGGAAGAGTACCTGCTGCGCATATCGCTACGCGAATTGCTGGCGCAACTCGATCCTGCGCAGTTTTGGCAAATTCACCGCGCGGTGGTGGTGAATGTCGCGCAAATCGACAAAGTCAAAAAAGATCTCACTGGTCGCATGTTTGTACATATTGGCGAGCAAAAATTACCGGTCAGCCGCGCGCAGCAAGGGTTGTTTAAGTAAGCCGAACGTCATATGCCCAAGCATCCGGTATGCAGGTAGTGCAGGGAAGGCGCGGATGAGCAGGCCGACTGAAGTGAATTGAAGCTCGGCCTGCGATTGGTTAACGCACCGTGTGAATCACCAGAAGATAGAGTCTACATAGCGATGACTCGCGCGATTAAAACAGCATCTGTGTCAGATAACCCATAAATACCGCCATACCGAGGATCACCGTCAAGAACGCCACAATCATTGGCGTTTTGAACATTGAGCGTAGTAACACCACTTCCGTCAGGCTCGCCCCCGCGCTGCCAATAATGAGCGCCATGACCGCCCCCATCCCCATGCCTTTAGCTAACAACACGGAAGCCAGAGGAATGACGGCTTCTGCACGAATATAAAGTGGGATCCCGATCAGGGCACTAAATGGAATCGCCAGCGGATTATTGGCGCTCGCATGCTCGGCAATCCAAGCGGTCGGAATGAAGCCGTAAATGAAAGAGCCAATCAGTACCCCGAGCAAGAGATAGGGCAACACCGCTTTAAACTGTTGCCATGCCTCTGCACCGGCTTGGGCAAAATTAATGTTGTGCGTTGATGCCTGCTTGTTCTTATTGCGTACGCAGCAATTCGCGTCCGTTTGCAGCGAAATAGCGTTTGGTGAGGAGGTCAGTGCACGGTAGGCCGGCGTGTTCTGAAGAGTAAGGTTGGGCTGGTGCCGTTGAGTCATTACCGCTGATTTTACTACCGGCGCGCAGCACGTATTGGTTGGTGCACACGGGCTGGATTTTGCTGTCTGAGCGGGAATGATATGACGTTCAAAGCCCAGTTTATTGAGCAGCATGCTCGCCAATATCGAAACGCCGGTGGCGATGCTGACGTAGAGTAACGTGACTTTTCCGCCAAAGGTCGCCCAAATCAAACCCACGATAATCGGGTTTAGCAGCGGGGAGACAAAAAGAAACGTCAACGTTGGCCCAAACCCTGCTTTAGCGGATAGCAATCCGCGTAGCATCGGGATGGTTGAACAGCTACAAAATGGGGTTAATGCGCCCAGTAGCGCAGAAATAGCATAGCCTTTACCTCGTTGGGCACCCAACAGGGATTGGATTTTGCTGTCGGGCAGTTTTTGCCGAATCAGGCTGACGCCCGCACTGATCAGCAAAAATAGAAGCGACAGCTCGAAAGCTAAAAATAAAAACATGTGGCTGGCATCTTGGAGCATGGTGAGCCAATGGTGCATGGGGCAGATCCTTATAAACTCAATAAACTATATTTCTAAAATAATCGAAATATAATGATGGTCAAGATATTTCTGGTATTATCGAAATATCACATTATCAGAGGTATTGTGCATGCAACTGGAAGAGGCCGCTAAGGCATTGAAAGAATTAGGGCATCCCACTCGGTTGTTCATTTTTAAACATCTGGTCAAAGCTGGTGAGCAGGGGTTACCAGTCGGTGAATTACAAAAACAGTTAGCCATACCAGCGTCGACATTGAGTCATCATATTGCCGCCTTGGTGTCGGTTGGGCTGGTTAAGCAAAATAGAGAGAGCCGTACCCTCCTGTGTGTATCGCAATACTCGGTGCTGGAAGACATCATTGAATTTTTGCGTGCCGAATGTTGTGTAAACAGTAAACAACACTAGCCATATCCAGATGGCTGTGTGCATGCGTTGATCATTTCAATTATTCTTGTATAGTTGTAATAATGAGTTTGGCGATGATGACATGAGCAAACGCGATGAAGGGCTATGCTCGTGTTGTCATCCATCTTGCTGGTTGCAATGAGATTGATGAAGGAATAGATCATGCGGCAAATTCAAGTCTTTGACCCTGCGTTGTGTTGTTCGAGTGGCGTGTGTGGTACCGATGTTGATCAGGCATTAGTGACATTCTCTGGTGATGTTGAGTGGCTTAAACAGCAAGGCGCAACGTTGCACCGCTACAATCTGGCGCAGCAGCCCATGGTTTTTGCACAAACTCCCGCTGTGGCGCAGTTCCTCGAGCTGTCAGGTGTCGAAGGATTGCCTATCGTGTTGGTAGATGGGCACATTGTATTGACGGGGCGTTATCCAAATCGTACGGAATTGGTGCGTTATGCGGGCTTAGCCGCCGATGCTGTAGCCGGAACTGATACCGCAGCAACAGCTGGGGAGGAGAGCACTGCCGCAGGCAAAGTGGTGATTAAAGGGATCATTAAAAAGGGTTGCTGTTCAGGTAGCAGCGATTGCTGCTAAGTGGGTTTTCGATTGCGTGAAAACGTTGCCCAAAGTCAGTCACCAAAGCCTACGAGCAAGGAGTTTATGATGTTCTCTTTTTTGACGAATCCACCGGCATTTCTCTTTTTTACCGGCAAAGGCGGTGTGGGTAAGACATCGTTGGCGTGTGCTAGCGCGGTGGCGCTGTGTGAGGAAGGTAAGCGCGTATTGCTGGTGAGCACCGATCCTGCATCCAACGTAGGGCAGGTGTTTGGTACCGAGATCGGCAATCAAATCACCGTGATTACTGCTGTACATGGGTTGTCAGCCTTAGAGATAGATCCGCAAGCCGCCGCACAAGCGTATCGCGAGCGCATCGTCGGGCCAGTACGCGGCAAGCTACCCGAGAGTGTAGTGCGCAGTATTGAAGAGCAACTATCGGGGGCTTGCACCACCGAAATTGCGGCTTTTGATGAGTTTACTGCGCTCTTGACCGACCCTGAGCTAGTGTCGCAATACGATCATATTGTGTTTGATACCGCACCGACAGGGCATACGATTCGTCTATTGCAACTGCCCGGCGCATGGAGTGAATTTTTAGAACAGGGCAAAGGGGATGCCTCTTGCCTTGGTCCATTAGCCGGGTTGGAAAAACAGCGTAGTCAGTATGCGGATGCGGTGGCGGCATTATCCGATACACAGCGTACCCGCTTAATTTTGGTGGCGCGCGCACAAGCATCGACGCTGCGCGAAGTGGCGCGTACACACGATGAGTTAGCGGCCATTGGTTTGGTGAATCAGCAGTTGGTCATTAACGGCATTTTCCCTGCGGATGAAGTTGCAGATGATCCACTGGCGCACGCAGTATGGCAGAGGGAGCAACGTGCTTTGCAGACAATGCCTGCGCAGTTAGCGGTGTTGCCGACCGATTATGTCCCGCTATTGGCCACCAATTTGGTGGGGATTGATAGCTTACGCCAATTATTAGCCGGTTGCGCTTTAGCTAACGAATCTACGACGGCGTCGTTGGTGAGTGAATCTCATCCGAGTTTGAGCGCCTTAGTGGATGAGCTGGCCGCTGACGAGCATGGCCTGATTATGTTGATGGGCAAAGGCGGTGTTGGGAAAACCACATTGGCCGCCGCAGTAGCTGTTGCGTTGGCGCAACGCGGTCTACCGGTACACTTAACCACCTCCGATCCGGCTGCGCATTTATCCGAAACGTTGGCAGGGGAATTGCCGACACTGGAGGTTAGCCGTATTGATCCGCAGGTGGAAACTGCGCGTTACCGCGCTCAAGTATTGGCGACCAAAGGGGCGAGCTTAGATGAGCAAGGGCGGGCGTTGCTGGAAGAGGATTTACGCTCACCTTGTACCGAGGAAATCGCGGTCTTCCAAGCATTCTCACGGATTATTCGTGACGCAGGAAAACGCTTTGTGGTGATGGATACGGCGCCGACCGGCCATACCTTGTTGTTGCTCGATGCCACTGGCGCTTATCATCGCGAAATTGCGCGTCAGATGGGCGGTAAGGGATTGCATTTCACAACGCCGATGATGCAGCTGCAAGATCCGAAACAGACCAAGGTAATGATCGTGACATTGCCAGAGCCTACTCCTGTGCAAGAGGCGGCGAACCTGCAAGCCGATCTGCGCCGTGCCGGTATTGAGCCATGGGCATGGATCGTCAATCATGCGTTGCAAACCGAACAGGTACGTTCACCGTTGTTAGTGCAACGCGCCCATCGTCAGCAACCACATATTGATGCGGTGAAGCACTTACATGCTCATCGTTATGCCGTAGTGCCTTTATTGGCCTCAGAGCCGGTGGGGGTTGTGGCATTGCAAGCTCTCAGCCAAGTATCAACAGATAGCAGCAAGCCGTAAGATGAGAAAGTAGAACCCGTGATAATGACGGGCTCTCCCGCTAAGGGAAGAGCCCATTTTAAATGACCACGTTGCACTCGCTTCACGTTTGCCTTCAGCGCTGCGTTTACAAGCTTTCTGGTGCGGGCTGTTGTGTCAGGTTTTTAGTATTCTCTTTCCTGTCCAAATAACCACTGATGCGGGTGAGCAGCAACGCCACCAAGACCACCAGTGCGCCGACCCATGGGGTGTGCATTAAACCGGCCTGAGCCACAATCATTCCGCCTCCCCACGCGCCAAGTGCGATCCCGACATTAAAGGCTGCGATATTCAACCCCGATGCCACATCCACTGCATCGGGTGTGTAGCGCTCGGCCAGTTTCACCACATACACCTGCAATCCCGGTACGTTACCAAAGGCAAATGCGCCCCAGATTAAGATCGTGGCCACTGCGGCCAGCGGGTTAAACGCGGTGATATTGAAGACCAGTAAAATCGCCGCTAAACCAGTAAAAATAAGGGTCAATGCCTTAATAGGCCCCATTTTATCGGCTAGCTTGCCGCCCCACAGGTTACCGACTGCCACCGAGCCGCCGTACACCAACATGATCAGGCTGATCATGTGTGTTGAAAAACCAGAGACTTGCTCAAGGATCGGGGCTAAAAAAGTAAATGCAGTAAAGGTGCCGCCGTAGCCGAGCGCGGTGATGGCATACACCAACAACAAGCGCGGCTGGGTTAATACTTTCAACTGGGCGACCAGCTTGGTCGCTGGCGGCTGGGGCAGGTTACGCGGCACCAGTAGCATACTGCCGAGCAATGCGATCAAGCCCAACAACGCCACAATCAAGAAGGTGGATTGCCAGCCAAATTGTTGCCCAATATAGGTACCGAGCGGTACACCGGTGACCAATGCCACGGTTAATCCAGTGAACATAATGGCAATCGCGCTGGCCGCTTTTTCTTTGGACACCAGACCTGTTGCGATGGTGGAGCCAATGGAGAAAAACACACCATGCGCTAACCCAGTCAGAATGCGAGCCACTACCAGAGTTGGATAGCCGGGCGCTTGCCAAGCTAACAGGTTGCCGATGACAAACAACGACATCACCCCCAGCAATACGGATTTCCGGTTCCATTTGCCGGTTAGCGCGGTTAAGACCGGAGCGCCAATGGCGACGCCTAAGGCATACAGGCTGACCAACAGACCCGCAGACGGCAGCGATACCTGTAAGTCATTGGCCATGGTGGGGATTAACCCCACAATCACAAATTCGGTGGTTCCGATGGCAAAGGCACTTAATGTCAGTGCCAGAAGAGCTAATGGCATAGTTGATCTCGTTAATTAATCGCGCTGGATAGGAGACATATCGCCGCTGTGTCGTGGCGGCAACGTGACAATGGCGGCGATTATGCGTGGCATTGTCTTTGCGAAAAATGGTGTAAAATTAAAATCACTTTTGTTGAAAATGAAAATATTGGCATGACGATGCAGACCCGCTCCGATGATTTGGCCATTTTGGTGACCGTGATTGATAGTGGCAGTTTTTCCGCTGCCGCCGAGGTGCTGGATATTCAGGTAGCGCGGGTATCTCGGGCGGTCAGTAAGATAGAAAAGCAATTGGGAGTGTCGATTTTAAATCGCACGACCCGACGCCTTGAGTTGACTGACGAAGGGCGACATTTTGTCGATGCCGTACGTGCAGGCTTGCAGATGTTGCAGCAGGCGGAGGAGGATTTGATTGCCCGTGGCGAGTTACCGCGCGGCCATCTGCGGGTGGACGCGGCCAGTCCGTTTGTCTTCCAGCAACTGGTACCGCTGATTGGCCCGTTTCGCGAGGCCTATCCGGATATCACCTTGGAGCTGACCTCGAACGAAGGATTTGTCGATCTGCTGGAAAAGAAAACCGATGTGGCGATCCGCATTGGGCGACTGACTGACTCCACCTTACATGCCCGTCCGCTGGGGCGCAGCGCGTTGTATGTGGTGGCATCGCCGGAGTATTTGTGCCAGCGCGGTTTGCCCAAATCCGCCAGTGAGCTTACACAGCACAGCATCATCGGCTTTCTGGGCGCGAAAGCGTTGAACCAGTGGCCGCTGAAACAGTTTCCCAATTTGGAGCCGACCTTAACGTGCAGTAATGGCGAGATAGTCCGTCAGTTGGCGCTGTCGGGTAATGGCATTGCCTGCTTGTCAGGTTTTATGGTGAAAAAGGACATTGCCGAAGGGCGGCTGGTACCATTGTTAGAGCAGGAAAAAATTGCCGGCTCTGAGCGTGAGCAAGTCAATGCGGTGTTCTACAAATCCTCATCCGTGGCCAAGCGGATCTCGGTGTTTTTGGATTTCATCCAGCCACGCTTACAGCTGTAGCGCTTGAGTGATCCGCAACTGTTTAGCCGTGAGAGCCGAGAGTGTAGATTTTTGTCATTTTGACAAAAATAATTTGTGGTTTTTGTACTCAATTGCTTGCCGATAAGCTGGTTACACTGCGGAGTCGATGAACGGCTCATGCCGCGTGATTTATCGCCCCGCTTGGCCACTCGATAAATCTTCAACCGTATAAGGATCACCGCATGCCACAACAGACCACACAGCAAGCGTGGGGCTATCAAACACAACAATCTATGCCTCGGTCAGCGACGCCTCAATCCGTTGATCAGTCCGTTTATCCGATAGTGCAAATCACATTGCCGCGGCCTGAATTAGCGCCGGATGAAGTGTTGGTGGAAAATCAAGCCATTGGGATTAATCCGGTGGATTGGAAGTTTATTCAGGCCAACCCACTGAACTGGCCGGCACGGCACATCCCCGGTGTGGATGGTGCGGGGATTGTGGTCGCGGTGGGGAGTTTGGTTGACGCGGCGCTGATTGGTCAGGCGGTGGCTTATCACACCGCGCTTAAGCACAATGGCAGTTTTGCGCAGTTTACCGCAGTGAACATGCATCGTTTCATGCGGTTGCCACATAAGATGAGTGCCTCACTGGCGGCGGCGTTACCTTGCCCGATGCTGACAGCGTGGCAGGCCGCGGAAAAAATCCCTGTAAAGGCGGGCGCGCGCGTGCTGGTGGCCGGTTTGGGCGCGGTGAATAAAATTTTGGTGCAATTGCTGGCGCAGCGTGGCTTTGTGGTTGATGTGTTATCGCGCAGCATGAGCGAGTCACAAGCACAAATGCTGGGTATTCATCAGATCTATCGCCAACTGTCGGCGGTCGACGCTACTTATTTTGCCGCATTTGATGCTATTGGGCCGAAAAGCGCGGCGCAGTTGGTGCCGTTTTTACAGGCGAACGGCCACATTGTGTGTATTCAGGGGCGCATTGAGCAACCGGTGGATGCTCCGTTCACCCGTACCATCTCTTACCATGAAATTGCGCTTGGTGCGTTGCATGATTTTGGCGAGCAAGCGGCTTGGCAGACGTTAATGCTGGCCGGTGAAGCGTTGCTGGAGCAAGTGGCCAAGCATACTTTGCACATCACCCCGCCGCACTGTGTGGAGTTTAGCCAATTGCCGCGCGCGCTGGCGTTCAGCGAGCAGAGTAAAGAAAAGATGGTGGTGCTGGCTAATTAAGTTAGGGTGTATTGGCGAAACCTGTGCTGGGCTGGCGGTGTATCGCCGTCCAGCATGGTGTGTGCCATCTCGCGATAAAACTCCGAATAACCCCCACATGCTTTTCCTATCGATTTTCCCTATTGATATTGCCCCGCGCTTTGCTACCAACGACCAACTACACTTAATGTAGACGCCATCGAAATAGCTGGTTGGTTAGTTAGTACTGTTGAGTGTCGGAGGTGTGCCATGCGAAATCATCCGCTACTTCCCCCAGGCGAAGATCTGCGCCGCGCCGTGCGCTGGCTCAGTGAACATCATCAGTATGACATGGCCGCTATCGAAGAAGCCTGCCAACGCTTTGATCTCTCACCACTGGATGAGGAATTTCTGATCCAATTATGGCGCCAGCATGAGCCACATGAATCGTGAGGGAAGGGCATAGCTGCTCTGTTGGCTAGGCGTAACGTAAACGGTCTATTTCGCCAAACAGACACTCGACAAAGCGCATAAATAAAAAGGAGAACCGTAGGTTCTCCTTTGGGAAGATTTGCCACCGCGCACTCATGCACGGGCATGGTTTAGTTTAGATATTGCTTAGATGGCGGTATTGGCCGCTGACATAGGCGGTTTTACCGCATCCACGTTGAGGTCGGTTTTATGAAACCCATCGTGTAAGTGGTAATAGCGGCGGTAAATCAGGCCACTGATGGTCATTAAGATAGCCGGTAAGCCAATCATCATGAACTCAAGGCCGATAATGGTGTTGGCCGATTGCACCACGTTAGGTACATAGCCAATCATCGACAGGCCCACCCCGACGATAAAGCCACCGGCGGCACCGGCAAACTTCACCAGCATGGTTTGTACCGAGAAAATCACGCTCTCACTGCGACGGCCGGTTTTGTGCTCACCGTAATCCACAACGTCAGCCAGCATAACGGTTTGCAGCGCATTGGCGATCCCGACACCAAATTTGATTGCCGCACCGGCCATACCAATCATGATGGCATTACTTGGTGCAACAAAACCCATAATCAGCAGCAGGATGCAGGAAACCACCGGGAATCCACAAGCAATCAGCCACAAATATTTTCTTGGCACTAAAGTCGCAATGCGAGGGAATAAGAATACACCCGCGACTTCAGCAATACCTGCCACCATCATGTAGATAGGGAATAATTTGGCATCACCTAAGGCGTAGGAGAAATAATAGATAGCAAAACCGCCGACCAATAAGTTAGCAATTTGGAAACACAATACAGTGCCAATTAACGCTTTAAGTTGGTCGTTCTCGCCAATAATAGTGCGTACATCTTTAAAGGTGAATTTTTTGGTAGCTTGAGTGGTAACGGTTTTCTCTTTCACGTTACGTGCAATTAAAAAGGCACTCAGAATAAATAAGACGGCAATCAGCATCGCGACATTAAAAAATCCATCGCCCTGATTACCATTTCCTAATTCACCAACAATATGCAAACCATAAGTACCGGTAATAAACCAAGCTAAGCTCGCAAATAAACGTGGCCATACCACTAGCTTCTCACGCTCTTGGCGCGAGCTAGACAGCGCGGGGATCATTGACCAGTACGGAATATCCATAATTGTGTAGGTCAGACCCCAAAGAATATAAGCGGCGGCCGCATAAAGATACAGTGCTGTGCCGCTAAACATATGGGTACTGAAAAGAGCCACTAATACGACAGCATTTAGTAAGGTGCCAATGACAATCCATGGGCGAAATTTACCAAAGCGTGAACGGGTATTATCCACAATCACGCCCATCATTGGATCGGTCACCGCATCAATAATTCGCGCAGCGAGGAAAATAGTACCGACAAACGCTGCAGATAATCCGGCAACATCAGTGAAGTAGAACATTAAGAATATGTAGATAGGAGCACAAGCAAAGTCTTTGCCCAATGCGCCAAGACCGTAAGACAGCTTAGTTTGTAGTGTAATTTTATCTGACATAATGGTTCCTTAGTGCCGAGCAGCTATGTATTCCCTGACTAGAAGTCATAACGTCAACGTCGCTGAGTTGTATTTTCGATGCTCATGCTACGCATTCGTGAGTGGCGATGTTGTGATCAAAAACCATTTTGTGGAAACGTTTTCAGTTGGATGCTGATAATGTGATGGAGGTAATAAATGTCAGGTGTTACGCGGCGAATATGACAGGTTAACTCACTGTTTTTACATGTTGATACAGAGGTTCAATAGATCGAGTTGTGGAAACGATTCCATCGTGGCGATGGCGCGTTGGCTCGGTAAAAAAGCCGTTCCACCGAGTCAGGGAGGAGCGGCAAAGGGATGGTGAGAAAGCTAGAATAAACGTGAGACGATAGTAGTTAACCTAGGCGCTAATACGCTCGAATTTCACTAATAGCGCGGTTTCGGCATCCAAAATCGGCAGGGTTAACCCAATGTGCTGGCTCCAGTCGCCGGATATTTCACATCCTTCGCAAGTCCATTCCGGTTGGCGGTTCACGATAGCGTGATAATTACTCGGCTTATCCAGCAGGTACACGCGGTATATCGCATCGGGATCAAGACCTGGTACCCGTAAGTGACCACTGAGGGCATGGGTTGGCATCGCCAGTTGTGCCACCATCACCACCGCTTCCGAGCGATCTGGCGCAACGACCGCATGGATCTGATGGGCCGGATCATCACTGGGGATGCGCCACGTTTGTCCGCTATGCAGTAATGGACGCAGCGATTTGTGCAATTGGATATAGCGTTCAAAGCCCTCTTTTTCGGCTGGCTCTTCTTTTACCGGATCCAGCTCAATGCCCATGTGACCAAACAGCGCGGTGATCCCACGAAATGCAATATCGTGGCGGCGGCGGGTACTGTGGCAATGACTGGCGCCGATATGGCTGCCCATTACTTCCGGCGGGAAAAAGTAGCTCATGCCGCGCTGAATGGTTTGTCGCTCGAGCGCATCGTTATTGTCTGAGGTCCAAAAGCGGTGGGTGCGGGTCAGCACTTCAAAATCGATGCGTCCCCCGCCTGCGGCACAAGACTCAATTTCCACTTGCGGGTGTTTAGCGCGCACTTGGTCTAACAGCGCGTAATAACGCTCGGTTTGGCGATAACCGGCCGCTTGTCCACCGTGCGCAGGCTGTACAATTTCACGGTTCATATCCCACTTGATATAGGCTATCGGGTAAGTGGATAAGAAGTGATCTAAGCGTTCAAACAAGAACTCGAACGCCGCTGGATTTTGTAAATCAATCACATATTGATTGCGGCCGGTAGGCTGTTGGTAGCCGTCAACGGCCAGTAACCAATCGGGATGGCGTCGATACAAGTCAGAGTCTTTGTTGATCATCTCCGGCTCAAACCACAGCCCAAATTCCATGCCGAGTTGATTAACATGCTCGACAATCGGCCGCAGTCCGGCAGGGTATTTGTCCTCACACAAGAACCAATCGCCTAAACCGGCTTTATCGCCATTGCGTCCTTTAAACCAGCCATCATCGATAATAAAGCGCTCTACGCCCATCGCGGCCGCTTGAGTTGCCATCAGCATGATGTAGTCAGGATCGTGATCAAAGTAGATCCCTTCCCACGTATTGAGATGGATGGGGCGCGGTTTTTGGGTCACTTGCGCCGGTAAAATCGCGTGGCGTACGTGAGCGTGGAAATGCTGGCTCATGCCATTGAGCCCACGAGCACTGTAACTGGCATACAACCACGGCGTGGTGATGCTCTCGCCTTGCTGGAGGCTAATTTCCCCGGGCAGATAGATAACTTCCGCCTGCATATAACGGCGGCCATCGGTTTTCACATCCACGCGCAGCCGGTGGTTGCCACTCCACGCAAAATGAAAGCCCCACACATCACCGGTGAGCTCATCAAAGTGTGCGCTACCGGCCACCAAGGCCGGATAATGTTCATGGGAGGTGCGCCCACGACGGTTTTCTTGCTGGTAGCCCCCGTGTAGCAGCGGTTGCCGCACCGTTTGAAACTCGTGTACCCAGCGGCCATAGTAGGTCAGCAGTTCATTGGCCCGCGCCGGCAGTGGCAAGGTCGTGGCCAAGCGATTAACCTGATACTCCCCCGCGTTGAGGTTGGTCAGGGTGTGGCGCGTTTTCACCACATCGTGTGCATCAAGCTGTAATTCGGTTTGTAGTGCTAAGCCGGCACGGGGATCAGTGCTGGTGATCAGCACACCGTTTCCACTCTGCGCAATATTGGTGATGTTAAATACCGGCGCCCAGTCTTGCCCATTTCGGTGACCTTCTACACCGGGGCTGCTAAATACACCGCGCCCCAGCTCAGGCTGTAAGGTCATCGCCACATCGTTATCCAAGCGACCATAGGGAACTGGGCGTTGTAGCGCGATGCGCGAGCGCGCCATATCGGCGTTGACTTTCGGCCCCCAATGCAAGATTTCCGCATACTCGCCAAGCTCAATCATGAGCTGAGTTTCTGTACCGGTAAGCGTGATACGTTGTTTTTCAGTCATCTTTTTCGTTCCCAATGCCTCACGGATGTTGGCCTTACAGGCGCGGCCGTGCGGCGTGAATAGTGTGTTAACGAAACCTGTTCAGGCAATGGGGCCACCTGCTTGAGTCAGTAGCCCCAATGTGTAGCCTGAGACAGAGGGCGGTCAGTGGTGCGTGCGCGGTTTCATGCTTACGCGATACTGGTAGGTTTTATCGGTCAGCTGGAACGCTTGATGCACGCTCGGGCTCCACGAGTCATCACCGCCCACCCCCATATGCTGGTGGTCGATACGGACATAAATTTTGTCTTCCTCCCGCAACTCATGGGTGTGTTTGGCAGCGGCCAGATGCGTTTGTGCATAGCGGCTGACCGCAAAGTGGAACTGCCCAGTAATTTCCAGTTGATTGACCTGCAATTTTTGCGTGTTACAACGTAATCCACTGTCGGTAGGGAAAATATACGGTGTGTGCATCGCCGCCAGTGGCTGGGTATATACACCCATGCGCGCGGCGGCTAATCGATCCGGATAGTTTTCAAATGGACCCAATCCAAACCACGACACCGACGTTTGGCTCTCATGCAGCGGCAATTGTAACTCGAGACCAATGCGCGGCATTGGCGGGAGGTGCTCTGCCAGTTGCACGTCGATGGCCAATTGCATCTCGCCGCTATTGTGCAGGGTGTAGGTCCACGTAGTGATGGCTTGGACGACGCCGTTAAATTGGTAGACAAAGGTTGAACTGACCTGCGCGGTTTGTTGCAGCATTTCGCCCTGACAGCGGATGCACTCACGTGTCCAATGGTTGATGCCGGCCAGATCCCAGCGGCAAGCCCACGCATTCGGGTCGACATTATCCACTTCACTGATCCCGATATCGTTATCCAGTGGGGCGCGGAAAAAGTTATCGTGTGGCGCGGCTAAAAATTGCGCTTGGCCCGCGATGCGCCAGTCGGTCAGCAGACCGCTGTGGCAATCCCAAGTCCATTGCACCTGATTATCGACACTGCTGATCTGTAAGGTTTGCGCGTTACGGGTTACGTTGTGGCTTAATTGCGGGGCAGGCAGCGCGTTAATATGTGGCTCAAAACAGGGTATGTGCAAACCAGCATGGTGGGTTAATGCAAATTGTTCACTGGCGCACACATGACCGGCGGGCGCCCATGGCGTGTCAGCCAGCAGGGCGATGTCAGTATTGAGGTGATATACCGCCTGTGCTTTAGGCTGGAAGTGACACGGGATTGCCAGCGTCTGCTGGCTATCGGCGGCAAGGTTCAGTGCCACGGAGCCGGTTTGGATCACCAGGCCATTTTCCAGCAATGACCAATGCAGCACTTCGTTATCGGTGGCGCGAAAGAGATGCTCATTACGCACCAGCAGCACGCAATCTGCAGCGCGTTGCTGTTGCAGCGTTACCGTCAGCATCCGCTGGCAGTATTTCGCCTCTTCCAAGGTCGGATGGATTGTGCGATCAGGGAAAACAAGGCCATTGATGCAGAATTGGCGGTCATTAATTTCATCGCCAAAATCGCCGCCGTAGGCCCAGAAATGTTGCCCGTGTTCATCCCACTGGCTGAGCCCTTGATCCACCCAATCCCAAATAAAGCCGCCTTGCAGGCGCGGGTACTCACGAAACGCATCCCAATAGTCATTAAAGCTGCCTAAACTGTTCCCCATCGCATGGGCGTATTCACATAAAATCAGCGGGCGCTGCTCATTAGGCAGTGAGATCCACTTTTTAATTGGCCACTTAGGTACGGCCTCATCGGCAAGGGTGGTTTCCACGCGTGCATACATCGGTGCGATGATATCGGTAGCCGATGAGTTGGCACCGCCGCCTTCGTACTGCACGGGGCGTGACGGGTCAAAATTTTTCGACCACGCGTACATCGCATCATGGTTGCTGCCATGCCCCGACTCATTGCCGAGTGACCAAATAATAATCGACGGATGGTTTTTATCGCGCAGTACCATCTGGGTATAACGGCTCATGTAGGCATGCGCCCACTGCGGATCGCTGGATAAACGGCACATCGGCTGCATGCCGTGGGTTTCGATATTGGCTTCATCACACACATATAAGCCGTACTGATCGCACAGTTCATACCAGCGCGGATGGTTCGGGTAGTGCGCGGTTCGCACGGCATTAAAGTTGTGCTGCTTCATCAGACAGATATCGCGGATCATGTCTTCTTCGGTCATCACATGACCCAAGGTTGGGTGATGCTCGTGGCGGTTGACCCCACGGATCAACAGCGCTTTGCCGTTGAGCTTTAATTGCCCATCAACAATTTCTACCTTACGAAAACCAACCTGATACGCCTCACTTTCAATGTGCTGGCCTTGCTCATCCAGCAGCGAAACCACCACGCGGTACAGCGTTGGCGTTTCAGCACTCCATTGTTTCGGCTCACGAACATGCAGAGAATGGAATACCACATCGCGCCATGAGCCGCGCTCATCAATCCGGCGGTTATGCGGGCGTTCAATACAAGGTTCAGTGATAGGTTGCTCACCTTCGAACAGCTGCACTTGCACTTGGTAGGTCTCTGGCGCGCAGAGATGGGTTTGGATGGAAAGCGTGCCATCGCGGTAGCAGGCATCTAAATCTGGGGTTACGAACACATCGGTAATGCAGTGCTGCGGCTTGGAGAGCAGGGTCACGTCACGGAAAATGCCGCTTAGCCACCACATATCTTGGTCTTCTAAATAACTGCCATCACTCCAGCGCAGCACCATCACCGCTAGCGTGTTTTCGCCCGCAATTAAATAGGGGGTGAGATCGAACTCGGCCGGTAAACGGCTATCTTGGCTATATCCGACCCAGTGGCCGTTACACCACAAATGAAACGCGGAATTTACCCCATCAAAAATAATGCGCTGAGTATTGGTGAGCTCGGCGTCAGTTAGCGTGAAGGTGGTGCGGTAACAACCGGTGGGGTTGTCTTGCGGCACAAAAGGGGGATTCACGTTAAACGGGTATTTCACGTTGGCATAAATCGGCTTGTCGTAACCGTGCAATTGCCAGTTCGAAGGCACCGGAATGCTATCCCACGGCGTATCATCGAAGTGAGGGGCGATAAACGCACCTTCTACCCACTCGGGTGCCTCAAATAATTTGAACTTCCACTCACCATTGAGCGAGCGGCGCTGCGCGTGCACGCCATCGCGTGCATCGGTCATGCTGCGAAAGCTCGACAGCGGACTATGGGCTTGCAGGCAGTGAATATTGACCGATTGCGGGTTTTCCCAGTCACGCCGTTGAAGAATAGATGAAAATGCGTTCATTTTTTCCTGCCTAGTTTGTGTTACTGACCATATGCACTGCGCTATTTACGGCATGATTCACTGCTCTAAATGAGTGAGTGAAGAGCATTGCCGCTGGGGGATGGCACCGTTTCCCAGCGTCTTGCGCGTCCTGTCATCGGTAGCTGTCATCGTTAAAAGGTGTAATGCCCGCAGTGTATAATTTAATGGAAACGTTTCCATGATTGGGTTGGCATTTTTTCATCTGCAGGCCGAGCGCAGCATTTTTGTGTGATCTGGCGCATTCTTTTGGGCTGGATTTAGCCGGGCATGCGGGGTTTTACGACAGTTTGTAAGCGTTTTACAGGCCACTATTCACGACAAAAAATCAAGGGGTGTGGTGCTACGAGGTAATCCAGAATTTACCCACGAAATGGAAACGTTTACACATTTTGAGTTGGATCACGGACGCTACGCCATGCCGGTTGGTAGACTTTTGCGCAATGAGAGCGGGGCTGTATGCCGAGGTGACGGCGCGGAAATATCCGCAGTCTGACCAGCGAATGGAGATGTGAACATGAAAGTTCTTGTGACGGGTGGTATGGGTTACATCGGCAGCCACACTTGTGTGCAAATGATTGCCGCAGGTATGGAGCCCATCATTGTCGATAATCTGTGCAATGCCAATCAAGAGGTGTTGCAACGCATTGAAGCCCTCACCGGCACACGGCCAGCGTTTCATCAGGGGGATATCCGCGATGAAGCGTTTTTGGATGCAGTTTTCCGCCAGCATGCGATTGATGCCGTAGTGCACTTTGCGGGGTTGAAAGCCGTGGGTGAGTCGGTGGTCAAGCCGTTGGAGTATTACGATAACAATGTCAACGGTACCTTGGTGTTGGCGCGTTGTATGCGTAAAGCCGGCGTGAAAAGCTTGGTCTTTAGCTCATCGGCCACGGTCTATGGCGACCCCGCGCAGGTGCCGATCACCGAACAAGCCCCGACTGGCGCGACCACCAACCCGTATGGGCGCAGCAAATACATTGTCGAAGAGTGCTTGCGCGATTTGTGCCATGCCGAGCCGGATTGGAGCATAACGTTGCTGCGCTATTTCAATCCTGTCGGGGCGCATCCGTCTGGTCAGATGGGCGAAGATCCGCAGGGGACCCCGAATAACTTGATGCCCTTTATCGCGCAAGTGGCGGTGGGGCGGCGCGAGAAATTGGCGGTATTTGGGAATGATTATCCGACGGTGGATGGCACTGGCGTTCGCGATTATATCCACGTGATGGATTTAGCCGATGGACATATCGCTGCGCTTAACGCACGCGGCCAGCAGGCGGGGCTGCATATTTATAACCTCGGTACCGGCAAAGGCACCAGCGTGCTAGAGATGGTGGCGGCATTTGGTGAGGCCTGTGGTCGGCCGGTCGCGTATGAAATTTGTCCACGCCGTTCTGGCGATATTGCCGAGTGTTGGGCGAGTACTGACAAAGCTGCGCGTGAGTTGGGCTGGCAAGCGACCCGCTCGGTCGAGCAGATGACCGCCGATACGTGGCGCTGGCAATCGCATAACCCTCAGGGCTATGCGAAGGACTATACGAAGAGCTAAGTGCATTAATACCGACTATCACGAGAGGCCACGCTCATAGAGCATGCGGCAATCTTGAACAGCGAAGATTGAGAACGAATATGTCAAACGTTGAATTTAATCCCGTGGATCATCCACACCGTCGCTACAACCCGCTGACCGGGCAGTGGATTTTGGTCTCCCCGCATCGCGCCAAAAGGCCGTGGAGCGGCGCGGATGAAAAACCGGCGTTAGAGACGTTGCCAAGCTATGAGCCAACCTGTTTCTTGTGCCCAACCAATGCGCGTATCTCCGGTGATAGCAATCCAGATTATACCGGCACCTATGTGTTCACGAACGATTTTGCCGCCTTGATGGTGGACTCGCCAGAAGCGCCGCCAGCGGCAAATCCGTTATTTCAAGCGCAAGGCGTGCGTGGTTTAAGCCGCGTGATTTGTTTTTCCCCGGATCACAGCAAAACCTTGCCGGAATTGCCGCTGGCCAATATCCGTGCGGTGATCGATACCTGGAATGCACAAATCGAAGAGCTGGGTAAAACCTATGTGTGGGTGCAGGTTTTTGAAAACAAAGGTGAGGCGATGGGGTGCTCGCAGCCACATCCGCATGGTCAGGTATGGGCCAATAATTTCCTGCCTAATGAAATTGAGCGCAAAGAGCATCATTTAAAAGACTATTACCAGCAATATGGCCGCAATCTGCTGGTGGATTATGTGCAAGCCGAGCTGAAAGACGGCAGTCGGATTGTGGTGGAAACCGAGCATTGGGTCGCGCTGGTGCCGTATTGGGCAGCGTGGCCATTTGAAACCATGCTACTTCCGAAAACCCATATTCGCCGAATGAGTGAGTTAACGGACGAACAACGCGATGACTTGGCGCTTGCCATTAAAAAATTGACCAGCCGTTACGATAATTTATTCCAATGTGCCTTCCCGTATTCGATGGGCTGGCATTATGCGCCGTTTTTCGATGCCGAGCAGGATATCGAACATTGGCAGCTGCATGCGCTGTTTTATCCCCCGTTATTACGCAGCGCGAGCGTGCGTAAATTTATGGTCGGCTATGAAATGTTGGCGGAAAGTCAGCGTGATTTAACCGCGGAGCAAGCGGCGCAGCGCTTACGTGATGTCAGTGATGTGCATTATAAGCAGCAGTAATTGCTACTTGAGAGTGTAGCGCGAGGCGCTCGATGGTGGGGTGAAGTATCACGATGCTAAATCAGGCATGACACCCCATCCATCATTATTCTTTTTAATCTTCTTTTTATTCTTCTTTGCCAGGAAATACGCGATGTCTGAACTCATTGATAATGTAAAAAACGCATTCAAGGCAACCTTGGGTTATGCACCTACACATATTGTTCAAGCGCCTGGTCGAGTGAATTTAATCGGTGAACACACCGACTATAACGACGGCTTTGTGTTGCCGTGCGCCATTAATTACCAAACCGTGGTCGCGGCCGCTAAGCGCGATGACAATATCGTGCGCGTGATTTCGGTAGATTATGGCAATGCGCTGGATGAGTTTGATTTAACACAAGAGATCGCGTTTCAGCACGATAAAATGTGGGCGAATTATATTCGTGGCGTCGTGAAATGCCTGTTAGCGCGCGGTTTTCAGTTTACCGGTGCCGATATTGCGGTGAGCGGTAACGTACCACAAGGGGCTGGGCTGAGCTCATCGGCCGCGCTGGAAGTGGTGATTGGGCAAACATTCAAAGTGTTGTTTAATCTTGAAATTAGCCAAGCGGAAATTGCACTTAACGGTCAGCAAGCTGAGAATGAGTTTGTCGGCTGTAACTGCGGCATTATGGATCAGATGATCTCTGCCGAAGGTTCGCAGCAGCATGCCATGTTACTGGATTGCCGCAGTTTAGAGACTACCTCGGTTTCGATGCCCGAAGAGTTGGCGGTGGTGATTATCAATTCCAATAAAAAACGTGGCTTGGTCGACAGTGAATACAATACTCGTCGTGAGCAGTGCGAAGCGGTGGCGGCGATTTTTGGTGTCAAAGCGCTGCGCGATGTGACCCTTGAGCAATTTAATCAAAAAAGCCATGAATTAGATCCTCTACTACTCAAGCGTGCACGCCATGTGATCACGGAAAATTACCGTACGCTGGATGCGGCGCAGGCGCTCAGTCAGCACGATATGCAGCGAATGGGGCGATTGATGGCCGAATCTCATGCCTCCATGCGCGATGATTTTGAAATTACGGTTTCTGAGATCGACACCTTGGTGGCGATGGTCAAAGAAGTGATCGGCGAGCGCGGCGGTGTGCGCATGACCGGTGGCGGTTTTGGCGGCTGCGTGGTGGCATTGGTGCCGCACGATCTGGTAGCCAGTGTGCAAGCCGTGGTGGATGCCAATTATGAGGCGCAAACCGGTCTGAAAGCCGCTATTTACGTCTGCCAAGCGATGGATGGGGCTGGGTTAGTCGAGCGTTTATAAGCACAAGGCCAACATTGATTATGACTCAGCCTCTTTCAATCACCATGACACAGCAACCGGCTTATGATGGCCGGTTAGCCAAGTTGGTGGAGCTCAACAATGCGCGCGGCATGCGTGTTACTTTGATGGATATCGGCGCGACGTGGCTAAGTTGTCAGGTGCCGGTTGGCCAAGAAGAGCGTCGCGAGGTGCTGCTTGGCGTGAGCACTATGGCTGATTTTATGCGCCAGCAGTGTTACATGGGCGCCACCGTCGGGCGCTATGCCAATCGTATTGCCCATGGCCGGTTTACCTTACAAGACAAGACATTCCAAGTTTCCACTAACCAAGCCGGACATTGCTTGCACGGTGGCCTGCAGGGCTTTGATAAGCGCCGTTGGCACATTGCGGTGAAAAGTGAGCAGTCCGTAACCTTCTCTTTGCTGTCGCCGGATGGCGATCAGGGGTTTCCCGGCAATCTGACGGTGCATGTGACATACACGCTGACCGACGATAATCAGGTGACGATCCATTACCGCGCCACGACCGATCGAGCAACGCCGGTTAATCTGACCAACCATGCTTATTTTAATTTGCAGGGTGAGCAACCGGTGCCGGATTGTCGATCGCATTTCATCAAGATTGCGGCTGAGCAGTATCTGCCCATTAATGCCGACGGGATCCCGCTCGGTCATCTGCAAGCGGTCGCCGGCAGCGCGTTGGATTTACGCGAGCAAGCCCAAATCGGTGAGCGGTTGTTATGCGAACCACAGCAAATCGCGGTGAAGGGATTTGATCACTGTTATTTGTTCGCCAGTGGCCGCAAGCTGTCCGAGCCGGTGGCCGAAGTGGTGTCTGCCGACCAAAAAGTGCGGATGTTAGTGACAACTGACAAGCCCGCCATGCAGCTGTATACCGGAAACTGGTTGGCCGGAACGCCAGATCGCAGCGGTGGCACTTACCAAGACTATGCTGGGCTTGCCTTGGAAACCCAGTTCTATCCTGACTCACCCAACCATGAAGAATGGACGCAATCTGACTGCATTCTCCACCCGCGACAAGAGTATGTGTTTAATACGGGCTATCAGTTTGTGGTTGCCTAGTGGTGATTAATGGTGGCTGACTCAGCGATTTATTATGTTGACGCTGGGTTTATAAGCTCTCGCACCATCGGTGTGAGAGCTTATTGCTTTTGGCCATTGTAACTGTAGGTGGTGCGGCTCCTAGAGGGGAGGCGAGTGATGTGGCGATTATAAATTGATAGCCGAATTTCGCCGTACCAGCGTTGGGCTAAAGATAATCGTTTCATCCTCCACCGCTTCATCGCGTGACAGTGCCAGCGCTAAACGTGCGGCGCGCTCGGCCATCATTTCAATCGGGTAACGGATGGTGGTCAGGCTTGGCGTCACAAAACGCGCGATTAACCCATCATCAAAGCCAATCAGCGAAATTTTGCCCGGCACCTCAATGTCATTTTGGTCTAGCGCCGTTAACACGCCTGCAGCCATATAGTCGTTGTAGGTGACCACCGCAGTAATATCGATGCCTTGCGTGAGCAAATCAGTCATGGCCGCTTCACCGCCTTCGCTATTGGGTTCACCAAAGGCAATATAACTTTTCGGCAAGGTGATCTGGTTGTCATTAAGCGCGGCTAAGTAGCCTTGTAAGCGCTCATTGGCATCTTCAATTTTGTGCGATGAAGCAATGCAGGCAATTTTTTTATGACCGTGTCGAATCAGATATTCGGTGGCTAAATAGGCACCTTTATGGTTATCCAAGGCGATACAGCGGTCAGCCAGTTCTGGGATATGGCGGTTAATGAGCACCAAGCCTTTGACTTCATTGGCATAGCTAATCAGCTCTTGATCTGACAAGCCTTTTGAATGCAGGACAATCGCTTCACAGCGGTTGTTGATCAAAAGCTCTAAGGCTTGCCGTTCATCTTGCGGGCTGTGGTAGCCATTGCCAATCAGGATATGCTTACCATTTTCACGCGCCACTTTATCCACGGCTTTCACCAGCGAGCCAAAAAATGGATCGGAGACATCGCCTACCAGCACTCCCATTGTATTGGTGCTTTGGTTAACCAAGGCGCGCGCCGCCGCATTCGGACGATATCCCAGTTTGCTCATTGCTTTAGTCACCGCATCAATAGACGCCTGACTGGCTTTTGGCGATTTATTAATCACACGGGAAACCGTTGCAACTGAAACGCCAGCTTCCTTTGCGACATCTTTGATTGTTGCCATGAGAAACCTTTTGGTCCGAGAGTTGTTAACCAAGGCATTAAACATGCATTGTGCTAAAAGTGCAATTTAAGCCGGGCGTTCTTCCATTGAGATCGACTTTTACTCTCTGTATTTACTGATTTTTCTGCGCTTGGTAACGTTTTCACCTTTTCAGTAAAATCAGCGTCATTAAAAGACGCCGGAGGGGAGGACTGCTCTCGCTCCGAGGCACTTGCTAAGCGCGGCGGTTATACCAGTAACTCACCGAGGAACAAGTAAGCGAACCCGAAATAGATAAAGACGCCAACCAAATCCATCACCGAGGTGATCATTGGTGAGGATAAGGTGGCCGGATCAGTGCCCATGCGCCGTGCGACAAAGGGCAGCAGTGCGCCAATCACGCCGCCGAGTACAGTACAGGTCAACATGCTTAAGCCGACGATCAGCAATACATCCAGCCCAACGCCTTTACTGAAATGCGCTAACACCACTTCCAATATCGCGATGGTAACCCCGAGAGCGGCGGCGAGGGGCAACTCGCGCTTAATGACAAACCACACATCACGCCAGCGTAGGGTCAGATCGCCCAGCGCCATCGCGCGGATCACCAGTGTTGCAGATTGGCTGCCGGTATTGCCGCCCATGTCGACAATCGGTGCTAAAAATGCGGCCAGTACAATTACCTCCGACAAAATCGCTTCTTGAGAGGCCACGAAGGTACTGGTGATGACGCCAAACAGGGTCAAGATGGCCAACCAAAATACCCGCACGCCAAACATTTTACGCAGCGATGAGGTGCGGATATCCAGATCGTTATCGCTCCCCAAACTGGCGGTGCCACCAAATTTCGCCAGTTGCGCCGTATCGTCTTCATGCTCGATGTCCATGGCATCATCAACGGTGACGATGCCGATCATTTTGTCGCTGCCATTGAGCACCGGTACCGCCAGCAAATCATAGCGACGGATCAACGCCGCCGCTTCCGCGCGCGGCCAATGGGCGCGGGTAAACACTGGGTCTGGGCGCATGATCTCGGCAATTGTGGTATTGGTGGCTGTGAGAACCAGATCGCGCAGCGATACCGTGCCGAGCACGCGCCGCTCGGGATCGAGAACATAAATCACGTAGATAGTTTCTGTGCCAGGTGCGCTATCTCGAATATGGCTCAGCGCATCGCTGACCGTCATGTGTGGGTTAACCGCTACGTAATCCGAAGAGGTCACCGCACCCACCGCATCATCTGGATAAGCCGCGAGATTAAGCAGATTATCTTGCTCATCGGGGCTGAGTTGCAGTAGCAGCTGTTGCTGCTGGTGTGGGCTGAGGCGGTTGTAGAGATCGGCGCGCTCATCAGAGGGCATCAGTTTAATTAATCCGATCACCGCATCGTGTGGTAGGTGCTGTAATAGTTCATCTTGTCGTGTATCGCTAAAGCCTGTAAACAAACGTGCCCGTTCGCGCGGGCCTAATTGCATCACCAGCGGTACGAGATCTACGGCGGGCAATTGGCTTAGGGCATCACACAGATCGGAAGGATGTGTCATGCGAGCGAGGGAAACGATGTTGGCCGGATGACGCAGCAGATTTTGCAGCGCGTCAGGGTGTAAAGCGGTATGTGTGAATGTCATGGATAGGCTTCCTTTTCGGCGCAGCGGTGCGCGAAAAGCTGCTATCCCTCACATCAAGATAAGCGAGCTCTCCGGTAGCCGAACACCGGTAAATCAGTATGAAATCGAAAAATAATCAGATGAGTTCGCCAACTCGGGTCTGGATCCACGATGACCTCCTGTATGTCGGTGGGGGGAGCACTGCATGGCAGCAGTGCTGGCTGCATGCGGTATAGCTTGGATATTGGCGCAGAATGTACAGGCGAACGAGGTGCCATCGCAATCATCCGGTCGCGTGTAAGACAAATGGTTTCATGTCCATTTAGGGTGCATACGCAGAGCCGTATGCTGTATGTAGCAGATGAAAAAGGCTGTCACTGATTTGGGGAGTGGCAACTTCCCATTGAGTGGTCCGTTATTCATCACTTTTTGAACGTGACGATTTTATTGAATGGCGAGTAGTCTTTTTTACCTGTGTAGGTATTACGCCGTTTTAACCCGAAAGCCCTGTGGAACAATCTCATTTGTTTACGCTCTGGTTAGCTGAGCAGTTAAAAAAGTTCGATATAGTACTCAAAAGCTACCAACAGATCGCTTTTAGATGGACGGTTGATGTAACCGCCCTGTGTTCGTTCACGCTTATAACTGAGAGGTGGCTTTTGAGGAGCTTTTGATGAGCCATATGTACCTTCAAGCTTGATATTTTAGATTGATGAGCAATGAGGGTAAGAGTCGTCATTTTCTTGCCTGAGATTCCAGATAGATAAGGGGGATTTTAAGATCATTCCACAGCAAGAATAAACGCAGTTTACTTTGGAATATCAGTGACAGTAATCCAGAAGGGAATGTTAGCAATAAGATTCCAGATAGATAGGAAACTCTACGGATTTATTCCAATGGACGATTTTTCCGTAAGATTCCATTTATGTGGAATTTGATGAGCAACATTCCAGATAGATAGATATATGGAAAGTTATTGGCTAGGTATTGGACAGGAATGATCAGATATTTTCCAATATGGGATATTGTTGTTTATTTTTTTATAAATTGCTATGACGAAACAAAGTTGTTGTTTCTCAATTTGGTATTATTTTTACTTTGTGTAGGCGCCATGATTCATTGAGAATTAGCCACGAGAGGAAAAAAGATGACTGCTTTTGAATGGGGTATGTTTTTGGTTTGGTTGTTTTTTACACTGGTGTTGCTTGGAGTTTATACAGTTACTGCTCCAACAAAATGAATACCAAAGGACACTAGCGTAACGATAAGAGGCTGGCACTTGCATTTTCAATGTGGTGTTAGATCAAGTCTCGACTAATACAGCTTAGGGCTGTGTCCACATTATATGGGTAAGCTCGGATAACGATAGACTTAACGACTTATGCCAACTGCTCGGCATGCCATTCTCAAACTGGCCTGAAATTGTTTACGAGCTCTTGATTGCTTATAGCTTTTTTAAGAATGTCTTTGATGATTCGTTGCTTGAGGCCGAGATCAGAAAACATCTGTTTTATCCTACGGTTCTCATCTTCAAATCCTTTGAGTCTTTAACATCTGATGCTTCCATATTTGGCCTTTCAGTTTTAATAAGCCGCATCGGATATGCCATATTCATGGCAGACGTCATTGACCTTCTGACCTGCCTCTACTTCCTTCAGAATCCTGACGATTTGTGTTTCTGTGTAGCGTGATTTTTCATCATGCGATCTACGTTTGTTTCACTGTAAACGGAAAGGCTCTAACTCATAGTGATTAGTTTTCTGGGGAGGGTTACAGCTTGGATATTGGCGCTGAATGTACAGGCGAACGAGGAGCCATCGCAATCATTCGGCTGCGTGTAAGAGGGATAGTTTCATGTCCATTTAGGGTGTGAGCCCAGTGCCGGATGCTGTACGCAGCAGAGGAAAAAGGCCGTCATGCTTAAGATTTTACGCAAACTTTACGCGTAGCCCGTCAGGCTTTATAGCCGCTTTACGCCACATTTTTATAGGCTTTGGGTGACCGATTTTTTTCGAATGGAGTCACTATGAATGAGCTTTATCTGTTGCTGTCTTTGGCGCTGGCCGGCTATCTGGTGCGCGCGCTTATTTGCTCGCATGAGTAAGGGAGCTAAGTGATCATGTGGCAACTTTATGTTTTCCCTTCATTATTTTTACTTCTGCTTTTAGCCCCTGCGCCGTGGTTAGGCCGTTACATCTACCGCGTATTTGAAGGTCAGGTGCACTGGTTGGCGATGCTGGAGCGTTTAACTTTGGCGGTTTGTGGAACCGATGGCCGTGAGCAAGATTGGAAAAGTTATACCTTCAGTTTGCTGGCGTTCAATGTGGCTGGATTTACGCTGTTGTTCATCATTTTGATCGCGCAAGGGGTGTTACCGCTTAATCCAGAACAACTGCCGGGCATGAGTTGGCAAATGGCGTTCAATACTGCCGTTAGCTTTATGACTAATACCAACTGGCAGGCTTATTCTGGGGAAAGTGCGCTGTCTTATTTCAGCCAAATGGTGGGATTAACAACCCAAAACTTTGTGTCGGCAGCGACTGGCGCTTGTGTTGCGGTGGTGCTGTTCCGCGGGATTGCGCGTCAGCAAACCACTCATTTGGGCAATTTCTGGGTCGATCTGGTGCGTTTTTGCTTGTATGTCCTGCTACCTCTGGCGCTGATATTGGCGCTCATTCTGGTATGGCAAGGCGTGCCACAAACCTTATCGGCGTACTTACCTTTTACTGGGGTTACCGGTCAGGAGCAAGTTCTTCCGTTAGGCCCGGCGGCCTCACAGATTGCGATTAAACAGCTTGGGTCAAATGGTGGGGGCTTTTTTGGCATTAACTCGGCGCACCCGCTAGAAAACCCCACCGCGCTGAGTAATTGGTTTGAGATGGTTGCGCTGCTGTCTGTCGCGGTAGCCATGGTGTTCACTTTGGGCGATTACACCAAGAACAAAGCGCATAGCCGTGCGCTGGTGATCACGATGTGCTTGTTGTTGGTGGTCGGTTTGCTGACGGTGTTGTATCAGGAAACCGCTGCCGATCCGACTTTACACGGATTAACCGCGCAACTGGGCAACTGGGAAGGCAAAGAGAGCCGTTTTGGCCCGATCCTCTCGTCTATTTGGGCGACAGCCACAACCGCAGCCTCCAATGGCTCGGTGAATGCCATGCATGACAGCTTTACTCCGTTAGGCGGTATGGTCGCTATGTTCAACATGCTGCTCGGCGAAGTGATTTTTGGCGGGATTGGCGCAGGGATCTACGGCATGTTGCTGTTTGTTCTGCTCACCGTCTTTTTATGCGGCTTGATGGTCGGGCGTACCCCTTCATACCTTGGCAAGCGCTTAGGTATTCGGAAAATGAAATGGGTGGTGGCCAGCATGTTGGTGATGCCGGTGGGGGTCTTGGTGCTCGGTGGGATCACCTTATTACTGCCTAGCTCGGCCGCCGTTATCGGCCATGATGGGCCACACGGCATATCGCGTCTGATGTATGCCTACGCCTCGGCCGCTGGCAATAACGGCTCCGCCTTTGCCGGATTTGGCGCCGCCGATAACTGGCAGTGTATTGCTATCGGGCTGGTGATGTTACTGGGGCGTTTTGGCTATATCGTTCCGGTCATGGTGATTGCCGGTCAGCTGGCGCGCGCACCGCAAATTGATGCGGGGAATAGCGATTTTCCACTGAGTGGGCCGCTATTTATCACCTTACTGATCATGACGATTTTATTGATTGGCGGGTTGTCATTTTTACCGGTGTTGGCATTAGGGCCGGTTGCTGAGCACCTGATGCTGGGAGCATTTTAATCATGAGTAAGCCAGTAGTATTGAATCATTCGGCATCGGCGGCGCGTACTTCGCCATCGTTGATGTGGACGGCCGTGTGGGAGGCATTACGCCGTTTTAACCCGAAAGCCCTGTGGAACAATCCCATTTTGTTTACGCTCTGGTTAGCCGCCCTGATGGCAACCATCGAATCGATGCTCGGACAACCGATCTCCGGTGTAGAAAGCCAATTAGCTTGGCAGCTGACGGGGTGGTTGTGGCTGACATTGTGGTTTGCCAACTTTGCTGAAACCTTGGCCGAAGGGCGTGGCAAGGCACGGGCGGATAGCTTAAAAGCCGGCATGAGTCAGCTACAAGCCTATAAAGTGGCGGCGGCAGGCTCTCGACGTGGTGAGTGGCTTGCGGCAACTGAATTGCGCAAAGATGATTTGGTGTTGGTACGCGCCGGTGAAACGATCCCGGCGGATGGTGAGGTGATCCAAGGAATTGCATCGGTCAATGAGGCGGCCATTACCGGTGAGTCAGCTCCAGTGATCCGCGAGTCCGGTACCGATAAAAGTGGCGTGACGGGCAACACCTTGGTGGTATCCGATCAAATTTGGGTGCGGGTTACCGCGAATCCGGGTGAAAGCACGCTCGATCGCATGATTGCGTTGGTAGAGGGCGCCAAACGGCAGAAAACCCCTAATGAACAGGCGCTGAATGCCCTGTTGGTCGGCTTAACGCTGATTTTTCTGTTAGTGGTGGTCACGTTGCCGTGGTTTTTAAATTATAACCAAACTCAAGTTCCACGCCTGTACCTGATTGCTCTGTTTATCACCTTGATCCCAACCACCATTGGTGGCTTGCTCTCCGCAATTGGGATTGCCGGTATGGATCGGCTGGTGAAATTAAACGTGATCGCCAAATCAGGTCGCGCGGTTGAGGCGGCTGGCGATGTGCGAACCTTATTGCTCGATAAAACCGGCACTATCACGTTCGGTAATCGTATGGCGGATGCGTTTATCGCGGCGCCTGGTGTCAAAGCGGAGCAACTTTACCTTGCAGCGATGTTAGCGTCATTAGGCGACACCACGCCGGAAGGAAAATCCATCTTGACGTTGGCGGGGCAGCATGTGGCTATCCCGCAAAGCGAAGAGGGCGATCAGCTGATCTCATTTAGCGCCGAAACGCGGCTGAGCGGGTTAGATCGCGCTACTGAGCACTACCGAAAAGGGGCCGTGGATGCGGTGCTCAGTTTCCTGCATATGACCCGTGAGCAAATGCCTGAGCCTTTGAGTCAAGCAGTCAATCAAATTGCACGCCAAGGCGGAACGCCACTGTTGGTGTGTACTGAGCGCCGGTTATTAGGGGCGGTGTGTCTTAAAGACATCATCAAGCCGGGCATCAAAGCGCGTTTTCAGATGCTGCGCCAGTTGGGGATCCGCACTGTCATGATAACGGGGGATAACCCACTGACCGCGGCGGCGATTGCGGCAGAGGCCGGTGTGGATGATTTCATCGCGGAAGCTACCCCAGAGAAAAAACTGGCTTATATCCGCCAAGAGCAAGCTGGAGGACGCCTTGTTGCCATGTGTGGTGATGGCGCTAACGATGCGCCAGCCTTGGCGCAGGCCGATGTGGGGCTGGCGATGAATGAAGGCACGCAGGCCGCCAAAGAAGCGGGCAACCTCATCGATCTGGACTCCAATCCGACCAAGTTGCTCGATGTGGTGCAGGTCGGTAAGCAATTGCTGGTCACGCGCGGAGCACTGACCACCTTTTCGATTGCTAACGATGTGGCCAAATACTTTGCGATTTTGCCTGCACTGTTTATCGCCGCTTATCCGCAATTGGCCGTCTTGAACATGATGCAGTTGCACAGCCCACAAAGCGCCATTTTGTCCGCCATCATTTTTAATGCGTTGGTGATTGTGGCGTTGGTGCCTTTAGCCCTGCGCGGAGTCAATCTCTCCGGCTCGGCGGCGGTATTACTGCGCCGTAACTTACTGATTTATGGCGTAGGTGGATTGATCGTACCGTTTATCGGCATCAAGTTGATTGATTTGTTAGTCACCGCACTGGGCTTGGCATAAGGGGATAACCATGATTGCAATACGCACATTATTGACACTGACATTGCTGTTGGGCGCGGGCTATCCGCTTTTGGTGACTGGCTTGGCACAGCTGCTGTTCCCTTGGCAAGCCAACGGCAGTCAATTACACGCGGCCGACGGCAGGCTGATTGGTAGTGCGTTGCTCGCTCAACCTTTTAGCGGTGAGCGCTATTTTGTGAGCCGGCCATCCGCCAGCAACTACGCCTCGCTAGGTGGCAGCGCCAGTAATTTAGGCATGTCATCACCGCTGCGCCAAGAATTTGCGCAGCAACAAGCTCAGCAGGGATTTCGCGATATCACTCTACTGACCCGTTCGGCTTCTGGGATCGATCCACACTTGCCGGTAGCCGCGGTGCAAGAACAAATCGAACGGGTAGCCAAAGCGCGGAATATGTCGCCGAATCAGCTGCAGAGCATGATTAAATCTCGTCAGGAATCAGGTATTCTGGGGCCCTCCGTCATCAATGTGCTGGAGCTGAATTTGCTCCTCGATAAGGATTATCATGCGGGATGATGTTCGCGCAGATGCGTTACTCGCCAGTTTGGAAAATGAGCAAAAAGGGAAGCTGAAAGTTTTTCTGGGTGCGGCGCCGGGCGTAGGCAAAACCTACGCCATGCTGCAAGCGGTGCGCGAGCAATTCAACGAAGGCACGTCCATTCTTATCGGGGTTGTCGAAACACATGGCCGGCGTGAAACGCTGGCCTTATTAGACAAGTTGCCGATGCAGGCACGAAAAACGGTGTACCACCGCAACCAACGCATCGAAGAGATGGATTTAGATGCGCTGCTTGAGCAAAAGCCGGCATTGGCGGTGGTGGATGAGTTGGCCCATTCCAATGCACCGGGTAGCCGCCATGAAAAGCGCTGGCAGGATGTGCAAGAGTTGTTGGCGGCGGGCATTGATGTCTATACCACCCTCAACGTCCAACATCTGGAAAGTTTAAATGATCTGGTTTGGCAACTGACCGGCGTGCGGGTTAAAGAGACGCTACCGGATCAAGTCTTGCTCGATGCAGACAGTTTGGTATTGATAGATTTGCCGCCCAAAGAATTGCTGGAGCGTCTGCGCGAAGGCAAGGTGTATGTGCCGCATCAGGCCAAAACGGCGCTACAGTCATTTTTTTCGCTCAATAACCTCACGGCATTACGTGAGCTGGCGATGCAAACCGCGGCCAGCCATGTGGAAGGAGATTTGCAGTTACAATGGCAAGCGGCAGGTAAAGCGACGCAACCTTTGCGTGGCAAATTGATGGTCTGTCTGGGAACGCAGCAGGGGATGGCGCTGGTGCGCTATGGGCATCGTTTTGCCCAGCGACGTCAACTGCCGTGGCTGGTTTTGCATGTGGATACGAATGGGCAAACCAGCGTTGAAATAGAGCAGGCGTTAGCGTTGGCATCGCAGTTGGGGGCAAAGGTACTCACACTATCCAGCCCGTCGGTCGCCGATGCGATTCGGTTAACCGCCGAGCAGCAACAAGTGTCACAATTGCTGCTCGGCAAACCGCATAAAATTCCGTGGCGACCCTCATTAGTGCAATATTTGATACGCGCTACGCAAGGGCTGGAAATTACGCTGGTGGATGTGGCGCAGACGGCTGATGTGGTCTCTAATCCTAAGCGCAAAGATAGGCTTAATGCCGCCGGAAAATGGCGCGATTATGCTATTTCTGCTGTGATTATGGGCAGTACCACGGTGCTGGCATGGTTTTTATCCAGTTGGCTGCCAGATAGCTCGATTCCATTGATTTTTGTGCTGGGCGTAATGACCACAGCCCTGAGTACCAGTTTACTGCCCGCGACCTTAGCGTCTATTTTCGGTTTTATTGCGCATAACTTGCTGTTTGTCGATCCGCTGTACTCATTAAAAGTCAGCCGACACAGCGATCTCCTTACTTTGTTGGTTTTGCTGATTGTTGGCATGACCGCGGGTCGTTTAGCATCCCGACAGCGAAAACAGCTGATCAGTTTGCGCGAAAGTCAGCATCTAGGGAATGCGTTGTTAGCCCTTAACCAAGCCCTATCGAAAGCCAATAACAGCGAGGAAGTGGTACGTTTGGGTAGCGAAGCGATTGCTGGAGCATTGCATATCGCAGTAGTGGTGCTGGATCAAGATTATATGGAGCACAGCGGCAATAGTCTGGCTATCCCGGGGCAAACCGATAAAGCTGCGATTGATTGGTGTCTGGCTAAAAAACAAAGTGCTGGGGCGTTTACCGCTACCTTAAATGCGGCAGAGTCGCAGTATCATCCGCTGACCGATCATTTGGTATTAGGGATCCGCTTATTAAGCCCTCTTTCTGCCGGTGCTGAGCGCCAATTACAAGCCTTGTTATCTGATATGCGTGCGGCGCTAGCTCGTATCGATTTAGATGAACGCTTAGCCGACAGCCAATTGCAGGCCGAAACGGACCGCATGCGTGCTGCTTTGCTCTCTTCGGTTTCGCATGATCTGAAAACGCCGTTGGCGACCATCATGGGGGCTAGCGGTACGCTGCTAGCGTATGACGAAAAAATTCCGCCTGAAGAAAAAAACGAGCTATTACAGTCAATTCAAGAAGAGGCCGCGCGCTTGCGCAGCTATGTGCAGAATTTACTGGATATGACACGCATTGGCTCACCGGATTTTCAGCTCAAACGCGAATGGGTGGCGATTGAAGATCTTGTGGATGCGGCCTATCACCGCTTACAGGCTGCGTGGCGCCAACATAAATTGCTAATTCACATCGACCAAAATATTCCATTGCTGTATGTACATGGCGCGCTGATCGAGCAGGTATTGGTTAATGTGTTTGATAATGCGGTCCGTTATTCACCGGCCGGAACACCGATTGAATTTAAGGTTGTACTCGCGCTACCAGATATCATTATCGATATTATTGATATGGGCGCCGGTATTGCCGATGCGGATCGAAGTAAGATTTTTAACCTGTTTTATACCCAGCCGGTGGGAGATTGTGGCAGCCGCGGCACCGGCCTTGGATTGGCCATTTCCCGCGCGATGATAGAAGCGCATGGCGGCAAAATTTGGGCTTTCCCCGGCGTGAATAAAGTGGGAACCTGTATGCGAATCTCACTTCCTGTTGGACTTAACTCTCCGGAAAAATAATGGCTCATATACTCATTATTGATGATGAACAAGCGATTCGCCGCTTTTTGCGTATCAGCCTAATTGCTGAGGGGCATACGGTTACAGAAAGTGTTGGGGTAATGGATGGCATTGCTCAATTTCGCCACACTAATCCAGAATTAGTCATTTTAGATCTGGGTCTGCCGGATGGCGATGGGGTCCAAGTTCTACAGGAAATTCGCAAACACCATCAAACCCCAGTTTTAGTCTTGTCTGCACGTGATTCAGAGCCGGATAAAGTGTCGTTGCTTGATTCTGGGGCAAATGATTACATGAGTAAGCCTTTTGGTATTAACGAAATGATGGCGCGGATCCGAGTGTTGTTACGCCAGCGCATCGGCTTAGCCAGTAATACCGAATGCAGCTTCCCAGAATGTGGGCTAACCTTGGATATTAATAGTCACCAGGTGACCTTACATGGCAATGAAATTAATTTATCGCGCAAAGAGTTTGCCTTACTACAAGCTTTGATCAGTCATCCGGGAAAACTGCTATTGCAAACGCAACTACTGAATGATATCTGGGGACCGAGCCATATAGATGATACTCATTATTTACGTATTGTAGTTGCTAACTTACGCAAAAAACTCGGTGATAACTCGCAGGAGCCTATTTTCATCAAAACAGAGCCAGGCATCGGGTATTGTTTTATTGGGAAATAGTGGTATAGAAAACGTGTAATTTTCAGAATATGCTCATATTGTAATACTTGGTCTGGCATCTAATGTAGATGCCATTACTATCAATATCATCGTTATTTTCCAGTTGTCTCTTTACTCATCTTTTAAAACGCTAATCGTCTTACTCCCACTGAATCTCACTCGTAGCCTTCTGATGCACCTTTGAGTAGCGTAATTGTTTCATCATAAGTTAAATAGATGTACGCACACTGATTATGTGTCATTCAGTCCTATTGGTGGGCTGTTATGCATAGATTCTATTTATGAATAAGTTATGAATTGCTACCTATCCGTATTTTTAATAACTAACTCATTGTTTTAAAAGGGTTGAAAAATTTACGAATTTATTATTTTACTATCATTACTTTATACTGAAAACGGATGATGATAGAGGTCTTGGCACACGAGGAGAATGTTATTGATAGGAGTTGATATTTATGTATAAAAAAATGGTAAATAAAAATAGAGGAATTTCATTCGATTTAGAGACAGGTGTTGTTGACTATAAGATGACCAACGGGAATATGATGAGAGCAAGACTAGGCAAAAAGGATCGCGATGTTCTTAATTACTTGGTCTGTAACGTTGGGCGGATCATTTCAAAAGAAGATATTTTAGAGGCTGTCTGGTCGCATAGAATTGTCTGTGATAACACTGTGGCAGTAGCACTATCCAATATACGAAAAATGATCAAAAAAGCAGATGAAGACTGCTCTTGCTTAACGAATATATCAGGGGCTGGATATATTTTTGAACCAAGGAAATCTGGGTTTAAATTAGAGGCTAACTAGGCGTGTAGAGATAAAATCGTGCGAATTATATTTTCAGTGACTTTTTATTTAATGCTTTTTTAGCATCTAACTTACTCTAAAAAAGCGCATTGTATATTTGAGGTCGACATGTTTTACATTAAAGAGCTTTGCCCTAGAGACCAAGGATACAAAATATTTGATGTGTATTTACAATCGAGAGAGCTTGATGGAGAAAGTATACATGCTCTAAATGGTTCATGGATGTCAGAGATAAAGAATGAAACGCATATTTCGTTATTGTATGAGTTTCTTAGAACATCGCCATATGTAGAGATGGCTGGAAGTAAGTTTTTCTTGAAAGTGGAGGCTGAGGTAATTCCATTCATTGCTGATAAATTGATTAGCGAATTAGTTTTACTACAATGCCATGGTGTTACGTTGGTTTTGGATATCAATACTCCTATCTCATATTATTCTAACACACAGGCACTATATAAATATCTTTATCTGCTCAGCGATTATGGTTATGAGTTTTGCTTTAGTGCTTACGATTGGAGACGATGTTATCAGGAACAATTTTTTATAACTAAAGGTGTTTTTAAATATGTTAGAGTGGGTCCTCCGCCATTGAGTTATATAGAGTTTAACGCCTATTTGGATGTTTGCTTTATGATGAAGGAAGAGTATGGAATTAATATCATATTGGATTTTATTAAAAGCCGTGATGAACTCAATTTAGCATATTCGATACCTTTCTTTGCATTGGGCGTTAATTATTGAATGGATGGCTATTTAGCGTAAAGTTGTACGTAATAACGCAATAGTATTTTATGGTTTTACACTTACATAATATTATTAATAACGATATAGCTAGATCTATAAATAATATCTTCTGAGTTTGAGGTGTGTATGGATTACAATAAGGAACATAATTGTGAAGCTCATCATCGATCATTAAGCGTTAGTGAAGTAATAAATGACTGTTATGCTGTGTTTCAGCCGATTTATAACATAGATGATATGAGCATCATTTCATTCGAAGCTTTGCTACGACACCCTATAGTGAGTACTGATGAGATAATTAATTGGGCTGAAAAATATGGCTATATGCATGAGATATTTGAGGTTATAGTCTCGAAGGCGATTAGTGTAATAATGCATACAGGGGTTCCTGTAACTGTGAATATTTCACCATCTCAAATAATATCAAACGCCAAACAAGTTGAAGGGTTATTAAATAACGTGATATCTAAACACAAGGTGCCTCAGTTTCATTTGAATATTGAGGTTACAGAGGCTGTACCAATTTCTGATATTGATGCCTTTATGGACGGTTTACATAAAATTAAAAAAATTGGTGTTAAGGTTTTTCTCGATGATTTTGGTGCGGGCCATTCGTCTTTCTCAATGTTAAGGAATGGTATTTTTGATGCAATAAAGATGGATAAAACAATAGTTCATAGAATAAGCAATAATAGATTAATGCAGCATTTTTTATCATCCGTTCTCACATATGCATCAATGGTTGGTATGCATGTTGTCGCGGAAGGTGTTGAAAAAAAAGATGATTTTATAGTACTTAAGAGCATCGGTATATCCCTGGCTCAGGGATATTTATTTTCAAAGCCACTAGATCAAAATTCAACATTAAAGCTATTTTCAATCGAGGCTGATTATCAAAAACTGTAGCCAGTGTTAGATAAATGTTCAACATAATTATATAGACAATCATTACTGTAAGAACGAATTACCAGAATCCTAATTTACCTACAAGATTGGTTTTGTAAATGAAGAATGATGGGTTCCTAACTAACACAAGGTCAAAATCTTTTTTATGTATATGTTTTGCTGAAAAGATAGGAGTGTCGCTGAGTCTAGCGTTTAACCCATCATTAAAGTTGTCGATGGGTTTACTTAACTCTTTTGATTGAATAACGAAAAATAATATATCGTCATTTTTTTTGGCTAGTACGCCACGATATAGTTTCTTCTCGCCCGTATTTTTATTCCATGCAATAGACTCTATATATCCCATTCTGCATGTGCTTAAATAGGTAACGCTTTCATACTTGGCCTCTGATTTGAAATCACACCCAAAACCATTTAAAAAAGGAAGGAGTACATAGATATTGATATAAATAAAACTAATTATCGCGATATACTTTAAACTCTGATGAATTATTTTTCTGGCCATAAAAATAAACTCCATCTTTTCCTTGTAGTAACGCTTTAAGTTTTTCAATTTGAGGGGTGTTTAAGAAAAATACACCACATGCTGTTGTTTTTTCTGCTACTTCATAGCAGTAAAGATCGCCTGTATTTTGTCTGAACACAAGTGCTAAGTACATTATGAATACCGCATATAAAGCAAGTGCAATGTGCTTTACAGTGGATAACAACTTGTTCTTTATGCTTATTGTTTGTTCATTATTGTAAGGTGTTAGCACATCATTATTAGTTGTTGGTGCAGGCTTAAATTCTTCGTTCGAGTTCGGTGCCGAATAAACTTGTTGTATCTCGAATCCTGCCTGATGAATACGGTTTTCTATGAGGGATATATTTTCTTTATTGTTTGAAATTTTGAATGTGTTTGCATCTCCATGCAATGTATACCCACGCCCATGATTTGTTTCGATTGAAAAATCGGGGGTAGCATTTGAAAGTGCTCGTCTTATATTTTTAATGGCAACAGCTAATGAGTTGGGTGATACCACCTTTCCCGGCCAGCCTTCGCACAGCAAGTCATCTTTACTGGAAAAATAATTTATATTTTTAAGTAAAAATGCAAGTATGCTCGCTTCACTTTTGTTTAGCCTTGCGATCCTTTTTGACTGCCATTTCAGCTCACCTGAAGTAATATCTAACTCTAACATCATAGGCTACTGCCATTGGTCGACATATTAGTAATAATACTCATTAATGTTTTTTTTTACAATCACCTGATTTTTATAAAAACGTAGGCCAATGGAAGTCATGTAAAACGATGGTGCATCTTTGTACTGTAAAATTTAGTCTTTATAAATCAAGGTGATAAGTTTTTTGCTCTTCAGTGAATGCATCACTGATATCGGTATAGTCACTAATAAATTTTTTATTGTGTGAATGGTATAAGACTTGAGACTAACTTTAACTCAATCAACTATCCGTGCTTAGTCGTTTCTTAGACAATGTTTTAGATATTGGTACGTACTCATATAACTATCTGTAGTATATGGTTAATTTAAGCGCATTTTATAATAAATTTATTATTTTATTATTGGCATGTCGAAGTGAATATCCGCGTATGATCATTGCAGGGTTGTCTACTGTTGGTGAACGCTAATGTCTGTGTTTAGATTGTCTACTTTTTATGAGATAGGTAGATTCACTCTGTATATTTACTGCATATTAATTGCATCCAGCACTATTGTGACTGCTGAAACAAAGAACGGCCTTTGGTCTGCAAATGCATATAATGTAGTGGGTGATGAACCAAAAAAAATTAATGCGCAGCCTGATCATAAACCAGATAGTTCGAATAATAATTTCACAAGTCAATCGTCTAGATTTTATAATCAAAAATTTTCGCCTGAATTTGATATAGCATCTATTCCTGAACTTGAAATTAGTGGGAGTAATAAAAATATTGATATAGAGATGCTACTCGCTGAGCAAGCTAAACGAATGGGTGAAGCTTATACGGGTTATACAATAAACGATGTTGACTCTAATATAACCTCAGGTGCGTATTTTACGGGGCGTATTCCATCGAAACGTTTAGCCTTTGTTGATAATGAGATCGATAATGTAAAACGACAGCTAAAGAGCTCATTTGAGTTTGAAACAAAAAGTTATGTGACCTCAGCTTTTAGCGATTTTGGTAATGTTAACGTGGGATTGATGCTAGATGATTCTTTTAGACTGCAAAAATCCTCTATCGATATTCTTTCGTCGTTGAACGAATCTGATGGTAATCTGTTTTTTTTACAGGGAGGAGGACGTTATGATCGGCATGCTAACACCGCCGTGCTGAATTTTGGTCTAGGGCATAGGCACTTTTTAGGTCCATGGATGGTAGGCTACAATGCGTTTTTTGATCATGAAATTCATAATCACCATAGCCGCATTGGTATAGGTGCAGAAGTGTGGGCCGATTACACAAAGCTATCGCTAAATATGTATGCGCCACTAAGTAATTGGCGAGAGTCTAAAAGTGTTGATAATTATTTAGAGCGAGCGGCGCATGGTTTAGATGTTAATGCGCGTTACTATCTTCCACAATACCCTAATTTATCTTTGTCCGCTAAGGTCGAGCAGTATTTTGGTAATGAAATTAGTATCGCTACGGATAAAAAACGCGTAGATAACCCATATTCTGGAACTGTAGGTATTGAGTGGCAGCCGATGCCCTTGCTGAAGGCGGGCATAGATCATCGTATTATAAAAGGCTCCGCGAGTGATACTGTATTTAATTTAGGATTTGAGTGGAAGTTTGGTTCATCACTCAAAGATATGACTAGCAGCTACTCATCGATTCTCACCAAAAACCTGCAAGGCATGCGAACTGATATCGTTGAAAGAAATTACGATATTGCGTTGGAATACAAAGAGAAAGATCGCATCGTTGCTATTGAGCATTCATCGATCATTGGAAAACCCGAGCAGAGAGTTTTGTTGATGCCGCGAGTCACTATCTCGCATGGTCAGATTGTTAAATATGAGTGGATTTCACCAGATCCGCTGTTGAGTGCGGGAATTGAGAATATATATAACAAAAACAGCCAGCTCATATTGCCAAATATCAAACCGAATGAGTCCAGCATGTCTCATGTTTTTCCATTGTATTTATTTGTTACTGATGAAAAAGGGCGTGGTTATAAATCACAGGAAATTTCGGTGACAGTATTGGTTGAGCCGGATAGCAAAAATGATACTGGCATTGATGAGTCTGCTATGCCTGTGGTGAGAAATCTGCGTATGGCAGGGAAGCTTGAAGTAGGCCAGATCTTAACAGGGAATTATCGATTCGATCCCAATGGTGGGCACCCCGATGATAGATCAACTTACGCTTGGGGTTCCCGCGGTGAGACAGTCGCTAATGTACCTACAGGGATGGAAGTGACTGCCACAGGTCAAATACCACCTCTGCACCTGACGCTCGCGGATGTTGGTGAAATTAAAGAGTTGTCGGTGCAAGCACGTAATGGTTTAGCTATTACCGGTAATACCTTGACGGTGGATAGCAATATGGGCACTGCGGGAGGTGATGACACCAGTGGCGGGGCTGATAGTGATGGTAATGGTAAATCCGATACGGTTATCAATCCTGCGGTGGGTCCGCAGATAAGCAATCTACGTATTGCTGGCAAACTTGAAGTTGGGCAGGAGCTAAGTGGTAGCTATGTCTTTAATGCGAATGGGGGTAACCAAGAGGATAAATCAACTTATGCTTGGGGGAATCGTGGCGAGACCGCCGCTAATGTTACGGCTGGGCAGACGATTGTCGTATCAGGTCACATTCCTGTATTGGCGTTGACAACAGCTGATGTGGGCGAAATTAAAGAGTTATCGATACAGGCTCGTAATGGTCTGGCGATCACCGGTAATACATTGACTATCGATAGCTCGCTGGCAACGGTAGACGGTGATGATACGACAGGAGGCGGCTCAGATGGTGAGGTTGTTGATCCCAATAATATCCAGGTATCCATTAACTATGTTTCTACTGCTACAGAGTCAATTCATGGAACGACTGGTGGCATATACTCGGGAAGTGAACTGGTTAGAGCCGTGGCAAATGTCGATGAGATGACTGCAATGTGTCAAATCGCTGGAGAATTATCTAGCAAGCCCTGTGATGCACGCTTTGAGTTGCGGTGGTATGTCAATGGTAATCAAGTTAATAACGCGTTTGGTGCCACGTTCACACCGAGTTCCGCGGATCAGGGCTATCCGGTGGTGGTTGAGGCTAATTTAAAGCCGTGAACGTAATAGCAATAATCATCAATATTACTTCATAACGTTTGGGTGTAGTTAGACCTATGGATATCTTAATGGAAAATAGAAACGTATTGTCGGTGATGATTTCATCATTATTTATGGCGGGGAGTGTTCATGCCGCGATATCTAACCCGACGCCATTAGTTGTTGGCCATAAACCTACACTGAGTTTTCAAGGTACGAAACCAGTGGCGATTCAGTTGGGTGATAGCATAGTTATTAATGAGACTGATTTTTTATTTGCAGATACCGATGGTGATATCGAAACTGCTCGCAGTTATATCTGGAAGCTAGATGGCGTTGCCGCGGCTAACAGTACGACAACGTTTGATATTTTAATCACAGAGAGTGATTTAGTGGGTAAGCGCTTGACGTTAGAGGTTATTCCTAAAACCGTTAGTGGTGATCCGAATATTGGTGATGTACTGGTGGTGGACTATGGGCTTGTAGGTTTCAACGCTAGTGCCGCTCCAAGTATTAGTAATCTCGTGATGACGGGCTCATTGCAACTGGGGCAGGTTATTAATGCTACTTATGTATTTGAGTCAAATGGTGGTGATAATCGAGACCAATCAACATATCAATGGGGTCCTCTTGGCTCCACCGCTGCAGGTGTTAGTTCTGGGATGGCAGTGACTAATTCACAAGTCGTTGATGGATATTTGTTAACGCTAGGCGATGTCGGTAGTGTATTAGAGCTGACGGTTGAGGCAAAAAATGGCGTGGGTACTGTTGGTAATCAGGTAACCATTAATAGCCAAGCACTCACTGGCGGCGGAAGTGGCGGTGAAGTTATTGACCCAACAACAGCAAATATTAAAGTTGATTTTATCAGCCCTGCAAATGATGAGAGCCTGCATGGCATCGGTTCTAATGGACGCCCTGTCGTTGGTATTAGTCAAATGACGGCAAGCTGTAAATTTGAAGGTGCACCGGTTAGTGATTTTAGTCTCTGCGATACCAATACATATAATTTATCGTGGAAATCCACAGCGGACAATGGTATTACATACAACATTATTACTGATGGGGTTAATGGTGCAACATATATGCCGCATACTCGCCATCAAGGCTTAGCTATTGTCGCAGAAGCTACAGTTAAATAATGATCGCATTCATTTTCTATGCTATCACCCAATGGCTTTAGCATAGTCCATTATTCTCAGAAGACTGATTTTATAGTATGGGCAATGGGATGTTTATTGACTATAAGAAAGTAATTCTGCTATTTGTTGTTATTGATGGTAACTCATTTGCATATGGCATGAATAGCTCTTTGACGCCGCCAGTGGTGGGGCATAAACCTATTGCGAGCGGTGTTAAGATAGACAATCTAGATCCAGTTTTTGGTGACCGATTATTTATGTCTTATCAATACAGTGATACTGATAATGATATGGAGTCTGCCCCATTAATAACATGGTACTACAATGATAAGGAAGTTAAAAATCAAACCAACGATTCTTATCAACCGGTATTCGACCCTGTAACGGGTATTGGTGTCGAATGCAAGGATGTTAATGTTAAAGTCGATGTTACACCGCGTTCTCAATCTGGGGACCCAAAAATTGGGGATAAACAGAGTTCGAGCGAAGTTAGGGTGAAAGTTGTATTTGATACTATTCCTGGATATATAAAACCATCGGCAGCTACTTTTAATTGGTCTCAAGCTGATGCTTATTGTAAAGCGCAAGGTGCTAGGTTACCTAGTGTCTCAGAATTGAAACAGTTATTTAATTCGTATACTACATCAACAAATAGCTACGAAATGAGTACAAAGTATGGCTGGCCTCTACAATCAGCTCGTTGTGGTGGTTCGTCCAATTCATATTGGGCGAGTGATTCTGGCTTGATGCCGCCCTACGGTGAGAAACATTACGATGTGAGTCTCTTTGATGGTAGTGAATTTATATCTATCACTGACAATAGTCCATATCATGTAGCATGTAAAACAGATTGATGCTTAAAAATTTGTTTAACGTTTATATTGATGTGGGTTTTGAATTTGTTTATTAATTTAAATAAAAAATGTTGGCCTGACCTTTTGTAATGAAAATGCTCATGGTTAATAATATACTTTTGGTGATTATTACTTCGCTGTTTTTGTTCTCGTCAAGTGTTCACGCGGAGCAAAGTCTTCACTTATTGTTTCATATGGGAGTGGGGCTGAATGGTGAGTTTTATATAGGAGGTACATTGGAAAATAAAGGAGAGACAGACGTGTATGCTGGTTTCATCGTTGTAACACCGTTCGATAAAAACTGTCATCCCAAAAATCCACTGTTTTTACCCATTAGCGAGCCCATTAAATCTGGTTATAAGCAGGAGTTTAGAATTCCTGTTGAAGGCGAGCTATATGCTTATGAGATCAGTGCATTGCACGCTATGGATAGTCTATCGCGAAAGATAGCGGTTATTGATGATACAGCGATTATTATGGAAGGTAAGAAGAATAAGCATTTACAGCGTTGTCAGCAGGCGCGTGAAAATAACTAAAATTACTAGTGGAATTGATATTTTAAAAATAACTGCTTGGACGCTGTTGTCGATATATGCAAACACTTACCGATTTTTATTGAATTTCAATCGATTTGTTGACGAGGTGAGAGTTCAGGAGAGCTTAATTGGCGGAAGATCACAGGAGTTGAACCTGCCCGGGACTGCTGGCAGCCCCAACTGGATTTGAAGTCCAGCCGCCTCACCGGAAACGACGATCTTCCATGATATTGTCTATTGCATAGATGTATACAATATGTGCAGTAACGCGCTCAATTATAAAGATATTCAAGGATAATGCCAGAGCGAAATGCTGGCATTATCCCTGCGTGTTTTATGCCGGTCTAGCGGGAGCAGTGAGCGTATCGACAGTGGTGTTTATCACGTCAGTCTCATGGTAAGGCGCTTGATGAACTTTCCCGCTGCCATTCCCTGAGTTTACTTCGCTAGCCGGTTGCTGCGTAAACGACATTTCTTCTGCAAGCGTGAACATCAGCGGATCGCGAAGTAGGTGCGCGTTGCCACGCCGGCGGGTAAATCCGCTGCGATCAAAGTATTCCAAGATCTGGATCGCCAGTTTACGGCCAATGCCGAGCTGATCGCGAAAATCGGCGGCAGATGTGCTGCCTTGTGTGGCCTGTTGTGTGCGAATGAGCTCAGCGCAGTGCAATAAGCAAGACTGTAAGCAGTAGCGATCAGGCACAATAGCGGTCACTTTGCCTTGCACGGCGGCGCTTTTAAGCAAGCTGCGCACGGCATTTTCTTCTAATTCACACGCGTGGGCTAAGTCGCGTACCCAGCACGCTGTATCAGCGAGTAGGTGGGGTAGGATGAGCGCCCATTGTTGCTGTTGCTGCGCATTGAAGCTGACGCTGTGAGTAGGCAGATGCAGCCAACCTTGACGGTGTAATATCAGGCCGTCTTGTAGCAACTGGCGTAGCAGGGCTTCGGCGCAGCGGACGGGCTCGACGGGCAGCGCGATGCGCAGCAGACGGCTGAGGCTGACACCCGCTTGGTCGGGATGTTGCTGATGAAATGTGCTAAGCGCGGTCAGTAAACGCTGACGTAGATCTGCTGCGTGTGTGGTGCTCAGTAGATGATCACCAGCATGGATAACTTGTGCCTGCTGACAAAGTTGCCTGAGTGTCTGGTTCGGTAGCTGGCGTGACCACACAAATTGAACAGGATCTAAAGCGCCTTGGGTGAGGCGTAGCGCAAGTGCTTTGGCATCATCGCCCAGAATCGAATGGTAGTGCTGCCAGAAAGTGAGTCTTTCGGGACGGCGTTTGCCACGTAGCGGTGGAAATAAGTCCACCACGAGGGCTGCGCCCAAGGTTTGTCGAGCGCTGATGTCGCGCAGTAATAGGCAGTCTTGCTCGGTAAGCAGCAATGGTGTGTCGAGGCGTAATTCGGCGAGCGTTGGCTGTGTGGTCGAATCGGCGTTTGTGCTCGCTGGTTCACTCAGCAAGGCCAGTCGCCCCGTTACATGACTCGCGGCATGGTAAATATGCAGCGGCTGCCAATGGCTGAACGCCGTGGCGGGCGTTAGGCTGACAATTAGGCGGTCGCAGTATGGCGGCGCATCGGCATGGTGTGGACTAGGGATTGCGGCGCTGGCGAGTAACCAGTCTCCGCGCTGAATGCTTGCCGGATCCGCGCCGCGCAGGTTCAGGGCAATCCGCTCACCGGCGCTGGCATGCTCGGTTGGGCGGTTTTGCGCATGTAGGCTGCGCACGGTGACGGATTGTACCGTTACTTGCTGGCGCGCGCTGCAAAGTTGCAAGCTATCACCGAGTTGCACTTGGCCGGCAAGCGCGGTGCCGGTGACCACGGTGCCTGCGCCTTTGACGGTAAACACGCGGTCAATTGCGAGGCGAAACGGTCTGTCTAACGCGCGCGCTGCCGGGGAGAGGGTGCGCAGATGATCTTGCAGCGCCGCAATGCCTTGGCCGGTGGTGCTGGCGGTAGTAAAAATACCCGCGGCCTTAAGCCCGTGCTCAACTAAGCACTGCTGCACGTCGTGGCTGACACGCTCGATGCGCTCGTCAGACACTCGGTCGGCTTTGGTCAGAACCACGCTAAGCGTCGGAACACCGCTCAGTTGCAACAAATGCAAATGCTCACGGGTCTGCGGCATGACGCCATCATCGCAGGCGACTAACAGCAAGGCATGATCGATACCACCAATCCCGGCCAGCATGTTGGCCAAAAACTTCTCATGGCCGGGCACGTCAATAAAGCCAATCACGCGGCCATCAGATTGCGGCCAATAAGCGTACCCCAGATCAATGGTCATGCCGCGGCGCTGCTCTTCGGGTAAGCGGTCCGCGTTAATCCCCGTTAATGCCTGTAACAAACGGGTCTTGCCGTGATCGACATGGCCGGCGGTGGCGATCAGCATAGAACGCCTCCTAACAGGGTTTTGTCGGCTGTGGCCGTTACGGTTGTCATGGCTGAGGGGGCAGATTGATTATCAGGCTGAGGATGAACCGGCTTGCTCTGCGATGCGGCATAACGTTCCGTGAGCTGGCTCAGGAATAAGGCTTCATCGTCAAGCCATAGGCAGCGAAGATCGAGCCATAAACGACCTTCCTGCAAGCGGCCAATGATCGGTAGCGGCAAGCGTCGCCATTGGTCGGCCAGTGTCAGTAAGGTTGCGCCACGTCCATCATGTGGGGTAAAGGTCAGTGCCCAGCTAGGCAAGCGGTCGAGCGGTTGCGAGCCACTGCCGATTTGTGAGGCGCAAGCTGCGGAGGCGATCGTAAAGCTATCTGCGAACAGCGGTTGCAGAATCGGCATTAGCCGCTCGGCAGCTGCTCGCATTTGGGATTGCTCGCGGGTCAGTAGGTGCAGTGCTGGCAGGTCACGGCGCAGGTGCTCGGGTTGCAGATACAGGTTCAAGGTGGCTTCTAACGCGGCGAGGGTCATCTTATCGGCGCGTAGCGCACGCTTGAGAGGGTGACGCTGTAACTTGGCAATCAGGTCGCGTTTGCCGATGATGATCCCGGCTTGTGGGCCGCCGAGCAGTTTATCACCCGAGAAACAAACCAGACTGATCCCTTGTGCGATCAAGGTCTGCGGCATTGGCTCGGCGGGTAGACCATAGGCAGTCAAATCAATCAGTGAGCCACTGCCCAAATCCACCGCGGTTGGTAACCCATGCTGCTGGCCAAGGGCGGCTAATTCAGCATGCGAGACCTCGGCAGTGAAACCTTGAATGCTGTAGTTGCTGGTGTGCACTTTCATCAGCAAGCCGGTGTGTGGGTTGATGGCTTGCTCGTAATCGCGCAAGTGGGTGCGGTTAGTGGTGCCCACTTCATGTAGCAGGCAACCGGCTTGGCGCATGACATCCGGTACGCGAAAAGCGCCGCCGATCTCCACCAACTCCCCACGTGATACTACCACCTCTTGTCCGGCGGCCATGCTGGCTAACAGCAGCAACACGGCAGCGGCATTGTTGTTCACGATGCAGGCATCTTCGGCGCCGGTCAGGCGGCACAGTAACTGGGCGACCTGTTGGTCTCGATGGCCGCGAGCGGAGGTATCGAGATCGAACTCCAGTGCCGCAGGGTGGCGCATTACTTGGCTCACGGCCGTCACTGCCGCCTCCGCCATCGGGGAGCGGCCGAGATTCGTATGCAATACTGTGCCAGTGAGGTTAAAAACCCGCGGCGGCGCCAGACGGCGTTGTTGCAGCTGATGTTGCAGCGCTTGTGGCCAATCGTCACTCCAATTTGGCAGAGAGTGGCGAGTTTGAATGTGTTGGCGCGCCTGCTGTTGCAGTTGGCGTAATTGCTCGGTGATCAGGGTATTGCCGTAATGTGCCAAAAGAGGCTGGATCTGCGGGTGACGCAGCAGTTGTTCAATGGCCGGAATGCGGCGATACAGCGCACGACTAGGCTCTGCATCTGTGACAGGTAAGTGGCTCATCCGTAAGTCCGTGTTTGAGTTGTGATATCAGGATGTTGCCGCATTTTAGCATATCTGTCAGTGCCTGCACGGCTTAGCACCCATCTCGGTGTAAGCCGTGCAGGGCGGTAAAAGAAGAATCGCTATGACTATTTTTCCTCTTATTGTTGTCATCTTTTTGCAAGATAGCCGCAAATTACCCAGCGTTGCGCTGAAAAATGTGCGCGGTTCAAATAGGTAATTATGGGTAGCTCGATTATGCTTAATTCAAGGGGAGCAAAATAAAACTGATAGTGGATAAGCAAGATAAGCAGAATATTAGCAAAATAAAAAATATAGAAGGCGTAGGTTGATGTTGGAAGTCACCGGCTAAAAATATCAACACCAGCAAGTTATACTCAGATTGGAAAATGGCTGCACAGTAAATTGCGAATAAGAATTAATTGTTTTTATGGATAAAAACAATATTCACGACAAGAGCACTAAGGAGAACGGTCATGGCGATAGCGGCACTGATTATCGAAGGGGAATTACTGCTGACCGAGTTGACCGTATTGGCATCTCAGTTTCATATTAAATCGGATGCGCATGATATTTTGCGTTATGAAACGGCGGCGATCCGCGCAGCATTATGTGTTTTGCAGCGCCATCAATCAGCTCTTGAGACATCAACTAGCGAAAGCCAATTGGCCGATGCTACGCGAGCACAAAATTTGTTAGCACAAGAATTGTTAGTGCAAGAAAAAGCGGGGGAAAGCCCAAGTCAGCAGCGCGAAGCGCAAATTACCGATAGCGAATCGGTACTGTTAAGTTTGTGGGGCGAGAGTATTTGGCATCAATTACCGAATGAGCAGATCTTGGTACAGGCGCGCCATTTTTGGGCTGCGTTCGCGCAGGTGCAGGCGGCCAGAGGGCACTAACTACGCGGCTTTGCGGCGCATGAGGCTATGGGTAGGGCCTAATCATCTCGTTAGGCTTGCTTGGTCAATTCGCGGTTACCCTGATCGGTTTCCATTACATTGAGCCGTTGCCGTTATTGCTAGCGCCGCTACATGGGCGGTATTTATTATTTCTCTGAATTGTACGCCATCATTTTTTGCGGTATTTCTTTCATCGCCCAATTCAATTGTATGGCGACCTCATTGCTTACGTTAAATAATTTGTCACCTTGTTATTTATTTGCGCCTTGCACACTCATCCCTATATTCATTCATTTTCTCATTCAAAATAAAACAGCTTGCCTCATTATATTGAGGCGACAGGACAATATTTTTGACCTCACCAGCAATTATTTCCCTGAATAAAAATTACCGGCCGGTTTTTGATATCTATCAAGCCATGATACCGGTAACCCGTTTAGGGTATTTTTGTAAAAAAGGATTTCCATTTTAGATGGTTTTATTTTGGTGTAGGCGATTTAAGGAGTGATATGAGCAAAGGTAATCCGGAATACCTGAATTGCGAGGTATCCAGACGCTCATTTCTTGAAATGGGCGTAAAAGGGGGAGGCGCATTGGCTGTGGCCAGTTCGTTATCGCTGCCATTTCAAGTGAACGCAAAGTCAGAACCCGCATTGGTGACCCGCGATGACGGGACCAAAGTTTCGTACAGTGCTTGCTTGGTGAACTGTGGCAGCCGTTGCCCGCTGAAAGTGCACACCAAAGATGGCGTGATCGTACGCGTTGATACCGAAAATGGCATCAATGATGCGGTTATGGGCGAGCATCAGATCCGCCCTTGTCTGCGTGGCCGCTCAGTGCGTTGGAAGACCTATAACCCCGATCGCCTCAAAACGCCAATGAAGCGAATTGGCAAGCGTGGTGAAGGCAAGTTCGTGCCGATCAGCTGGGATGAGGCTACCACGATTCTCGCCGATAAATTGCGCTACACCATTGATAAATATGGCAATGAAGCCGTGTACTATCAGTACGGCAGTGGTTCTACCGGTGCCAATATTCAGGGCCGCAGTGCAGGCAAACGCTTGCTGGGATTGATGGGCGGTTTCCTTGACCAGTACACCACCTATTCGACCGCATCCATCGGTGTGATTGAGCCGTTTTTGTATGGTTCACCACAGGCCAGTTTGCTCTCCGATATTCGCCATTCCGATTTTGTCTTGATGTTCGGTCAGAACATTGCCGAAACGCGGATGTCGGGTGGCGGTCAGATCACCGAAACATTTGATGCTTTACGCCAAAGCGGCGCGAAGGTGGTGATCGTTGATCCACGCCGTACCGATAGCGTGTCGGCGTTTAATGCCACGTGGCTGCCGATTAATCCGGGCACGGATGCCGCTTTGGTTGCAGCGATGGTACATACCATGCTGACCGAAGAGCTGATCGATGAAGCGCAAATCAACCGCTATGCCGTGGGCTTTGATGAAAGTACGTTGCCTGCCTCGGCACCGGCTAACTCAAGCTATAAGAGCTATGTGCTGGGTTTAGGCGCGGATAAAACGGTTAAAACGCCGGAGTGGGCTAGCCAAATTACCGGTATTGCACCGCAAGAGATCCGCCAGTTAGCGCGCGAGCTGACTGCGGCGAAAGCGGCGTGGATCTCACAAGGTTGGTCGGCGCAGCGGGCTTCGAACGGAGAGCAGACCGCTATGGCCATTATGTTGCTGCCGGTGATCACTGGGCAGTTTGGCCGACCGGGAACGAACTCCGGTAACTGGGGCGGCAATGTCTCTTATCCACTGAAAAAGCTGCCATTCAAAAATCCGGTGAAAGCGTCAATTCCCTGTTTCTTGTGGGCTGATGCCATCATGCACGGAAGTAAGTTCACCAGTAAAAACAGTGGATTGCGCGGCGCTGAGGCGTTATCGCAAAACATCAAGTTTATCTGGAGTTACGCCAGCAACGTGATGATGAACCAGCACTCTGATCTCAATCTGACGCACAAGATTTTGGAAGATGAGAGTCAGTGTGAGTTCATCATGGTGATGGATAACCACATGACCGCCACGGCGCGTTATGCCGATCTGTTGCTGCCCGATTGCACTTCGGTGGAGTCAAACGATCTGGTGGATAACTCCTATGCATCAGGGGCGTATCACTACTTTATCCGTCTGCAAAATGCCATTGAGCCGCTGTTTGATAATCGCCCAAGCTACGATGTGTTTGCCGAAGTGGCGCGCAAACTGGGGATTGAAGAACAGTTCACCGAAGGGCGCGATGTGAATGGCTGGGTGGAGTACTGCTACGAAGAAACCCGCAAGATGAATCCGCAATCGAATCTGCCGCCGTTTGCCAAAACCGATGGCATGGGCGTGGTAGACCGCCGCTTAGCAGACAGCAGCAAATATGTCGCGCTGCAAGATTACCGCAATGATCCACAGGCCAATCCGCTGAAAACCCCGTCCGGCAAGATTGAGATTTACTCCGAACGCCTGGCGACCATTGCCCAAGAATGGACGCTGCCAGATCCGAAGTGGGACAAAATCACTCCGATCCCTGAGTATGTGCCGGTGCGCGAAGGGGTCGATGGCGATCCGGAGTTGCTGAAAAAATACCCGCTGGTACTCACCAGTTTCCATACCAAAGGTCGCACGCACTCCACCTACCATTCGGTAGCGGTATTGCGCGAAGCGGTGCCCGATACCCTGTGGATTAACCCGCTGGATGCGACCTCACGCGGCATTCAGGATGGCGATCTGCTGGAGATTTTCAATGACCGCGGCCGGGTGCGGATGGCGGCTAAAGTGACACCGCGGATCCGTCCGGGAGTTGTCTCGATGCCGCAAGGGGCATGGCGGAAAACCAACAAAGATGGCGTGGATGTCGGCGGGTGTATCAATACCCTGACCACGATGCATCCTTCCCCGCTGTCGAAGGGGAACCCGCAGCTGACTAACCTGTGCGAAGTGAAGAAGGTTTAAGGAAAGTAAAACAGTATGCCTACTCAATATGGTTTTTTTCTGGACTCATCCAAGTGCACCGGCTGTAAAACGTGTCAGGTGAGCTGTAAGGATGAAAAGGATCTGGATGTTGGTCCGAAACTGCGGCGGGTTTATGAATACGTCGGTGGTGGCTGGCAGCAGCGTAACGGTATGTGGCAGTCCGATGTGTTCCACTATTACATGTCGGTCAGCTGCAACCATTGCTCGAACCCGACTTGTGTCACAGGTTGCCCAACCGGCGCCATGCACAAGCGTGCCGAAGACGGACTGGTGGTGGTCGATCAGGATCTGTGCGTCGGGTGTCGTTACTGCGAGATGCGCTGTCCGTATGGCGCGCCGCAGTTTGATGCTGAGAAAAAGGTGATGACCAAGTGTGACGGTTGCTACACCCGCGTCGCCAAGGGCGAGCAGCCGGTGTGCGTGCGTTCGTGTCCACAGCGTGCACTGGATTTTGGCCCGATCGAGCAGTTGCGCGCTAAGTACGGCACGCAAAATGCGTTTGCACCGTTGCCGTCACCGTCGTTGACGCAGCCGAATTTGATCATCAAACCGCATCCGGATGCCCGCCCGTCGGGTAGTCAAGATGGTCAGGTTGCTAACACCAGGGAGGTGTGATCATGCATGAATTACCGCTGGTTTTTTTCACCGTCCTGACGCAAAGCGCGGTCGGCGCTTATCTTCTGTTGCTGTTATGGCAATCGCGCCAGCCGGTCGGCAGTGATCGCTGCGCCAGCATCAAATTGCTGGGCGTTGTGGCGCTGTTTGCGCTCGGCGGCGTAATGGGCAGTGTGCACCTTGGGCAACCGCTGCGCGCGCTGAACATGCTGGCTGGCGTTGGCCGTTCACCGATGAGCAATGAGATCGTGCTGTCGGGGATTTTCATCGCTTGTGCGGGCTTAGGTGCGCTATTGCGCTGGCGTCAGGTTGCGCCGGGCTTAAGTCGTGCGCTGCTCGGCGTTGCTGTGCCGGTGGGGCTACTGTTTGTCTGGACTATCCCGCAAATCTATCAGCTGGATACCGTGCCGCATTGGGCGAGCGGGCATGTCACCTTGATGCACCTGTTGACCGTGTTCATTGGTGGCGGCGCACTGGCTTGCGCGCTGGGCGTGACATGGGCGCGTTGGGTGATGGGGCTTGGCATTGTGGCTGCGCTAACCACCAAGCTGGGCTATGCCGCGTTTATTGCCAGCAGCGGCGGCGCTGCCTTGGCGGCGGTGACCGGCTTGTGGCAACTGCAAACCGCGCTATTGGCGCTGGCGTTGTTGCTGGCGGCGCGTCAGGAGCCGAAATGGTTACCGGCGCTGGTGGCTGTGGCGGTGATCGCGGCTGAGCTGTTAGGGCGCATTGCGTTTTACGACCTGTGGAAAATCGGCATGTAATCACGCTGATTTGAGTGCTCGCTTGCTGTCTTGGTTGGGAATGCAGAACAAGCGCTGCAAGCGATAAAGCGAGCACGGTGTAAAGCCATCGCGGAGTACGGCATCCAATAGGGGGCCGTACTCCGCCTCAAGTGAAACGCAAACGAGCGCGAAACACACGGAACGACCCATGTCGGTGCATAGCAAGAGCACTCAGGCATCGAAAATCAGAAAATCTTGAAGGAAGCATGATGTCATCACTGGCGGTCATCCCACGACTTTTAGGGGTGTTGTTTTACTGTCCACCCACCGACCCGCAATTTCAGGCCGCGCTCGGTGTGCTGGATGAAGTTAAAGGTTTATTGCCGGCCTCTTGTCAAGCGCAAGTCGCGCCTTTGTTGCGCCAATTGCCGGCGCTGGATGAAACTTTGTTGTATCAGCACAGTGTGCTGTTTATTGGCCAAGGCAGCATGCCAGCACCGCCGTGGGGTTCGGTATATCTGGATCACGAAGGGCTACTGATGGGCGACAGTACCTTGGCCTATCGACAGTTTTTGCAGCAGTGTGGATTGCAATTTACCCCGCAGCAGCATGAGCCGGAAGATCACTTTGGCTTGATGTTGATGACTCTGGCGTTATTAACCGAACAGCAGCAAACCGCGCAGGTGCAGCAGCTGCTGGGCGAGCACTTACTGCCGTGGGCATATGCTTATTTGGATGCGCTGATCGACAGTGGAGAAAGTGTGTTTTACCAAGAGTTAGGGCAGTTAGCGCGTATTTATCTGCATGATTTGGCGCAGACGCTGGATGTGACGGTGGCCAACAAGCCGCTATTTCGTTAAGTCATCTGTTTGTACGCCGGTAACGAACCTTGTTGGCGTGGAGATGAAAAGAGCCTGACATGAAAACCACACAACGATTAGCCGAGCGATTGGAAAACCCGCGCATTTTGTCGCGGCGGCGCTTTTTGAGCATGAATTGGGCCGCCGAGCGTCCTGTCGAGCCGGCGCCGAGTATGCCGATGCGGGCGAATGTCTGTCGACCCCCTTACAGCGCCGAGGAGCATGAGTTTCAGACCTTGTGTACCGGATGCGGGGCGTGTGTCCGTGCCTGTCCGGTGCAGGCGCTGTCGCTGGATGCGCAGGGGCAAAGCCGATTTGATTATGCTGAGCGGTGGTGCGAGGGCTGCGCGGCGTGCGCACACGCCTGTCCATCCGGCGCATTGCGCAGTGATCGCCCTTGGCTGTTAGCGGCGCGAGCCCAGATCAGCGCCCGCTGTACTCAGGCGCATATGGCGTGTGGCCTGTGTGCAGAACAGTGCCCACAACAGGCGATTACGTTAACGGCTGGCCAATTGCCGCAAGTCGACGATAACTGTAATGGCTGTGGGCAATGCCGCTTAAGCTGCGATATGGCCGCAATAACCCTTTCCCTGTAAACGCAGTTCGTGTGTAGCGCCGCCTATGGGGTGGCGCGTTTGCTTTGCATTTTTTTCGGCTCACTAGTCGGCATGGCTACAGGGTATTTGCTGATAAAATCACCACCATGGAGGCCGCTAAGGCCCGCGATTGCTGCGCTTTTCGCCGGTTGTTACATCTGTACGTATTTTCCCTCTGTTTTTTACACTTATCCCTCCTGTCTGCGGTATGTTAGCGCGCCAAGAACGCATACATTGTTCCGCTGTTTTTGGCTGACACAGCCTGAGAGCCTCGGCCTGCTTTAGCTGTCACAATGTCGCCTTTATGGGTGGCAAGGCGAATGAAAGAAAATGCATGGCGTGAAATAGCGCCATTCGTTGTAGGTACGCAAGAGGCTCAGTGTCCGGCCGATAAAGCCGGTATTGGTTATTATTCACGGTGATCTGTTTTGAATATTGTTAGCAAACTTACGTTAGCCGCGCTGCTGGTGGCGACTGCCGCCCATGCCGATACCGACATGCCTCTGCGCGCTCCGCACATTGATGCGGCCTCTTGGGTGTTGATGAGTGCCCGTACTGGACAAATCCTGACGGCGGCCAATGAAAATGAGCGGCGTAACCCAGCCAGCTTGACCAAGTTGATGACCACTTATGTGGCCGAGCAGGCGCTGGATGAAGGACGCATCACCCTCAACGATCCGGTCACTATTGGCAACGATGCGTGGGCAACCCGTAATCCGGTGTTTAAAGGCTCCTCGCTGATGTTCCTGAAACCGGGCGATAAAGCGACAGTCAGTGATTTGCTGCGCGGGATCATCATTGATTCCGGTAACGATGCCTGTGTGGCGCTGTCCGATTATGTCAGTGGTGGTCAGCAACAATTCGTTGAGCAGATGAATGCCAACGTTAAATTACTCAACATGCCGAATACCCATTTTGAAACGGTGCATGGTTTGGATGCGCCGGGGCAATACTCCAGCGCGCGCGATATGGCAGTGCTGGCACAGACCATCATCAACAGTGAACCGACCTATTACCCGTTTTATAGCGAGAAAAGTCTGACCTGGAATGGGGTGACTCAGCGTAACCGTAACGGTCTGCTGTGGGATAAAACCTTGCATGTTGACGGCATGAAAACCGGCCACACCGAGACGGCGGGTTACAACTTGGTCGCCACCAGCATTGATGGTGAAGGGCAGCGCTTGATCGCCGTGGTGATGGGCGCGGCCAGCAGCAAAGGCCGTGAAGAGCAGGCTAAAAAGCTGCTGCTGTGGGGACAAAACAATTTTGAAACCGTGCAGCTGGCACAAAAAGATCGTGCCATTACCCGTGAGAAGGTGTGGTACGGTCAGGAGAAATACGCGGAGCTCGGCGCTGGTCATAACCTGTTCTTCACCTTGCCAAAAGGGGCAGCACACGAGCTGCGTGTACGCTATACCCTGAAGGATAAAGACCTGAAAGCGCCGGTCGCGAAGGGGACTGAAGTTGGGGTGATTGAGTACGTGTATCACGATCAGGTGATCGGGAGTGAAAAACTCTACACACTGTCGGCCGTCAAAGAAGCGGGGATCTTCTCGCGTCTGAAAGATTTCGTTAGCCTGAAATTAAGCTGAATGTCGGTTTACGATAGACGCTAATGACAGCGATAAAAAAGCCGTGGCGCATGATGCGCGACGGCTTTTTTGTTGGCGGCAACCGGTCAGTATACCGGCGGCGTGAACCGATTAGCGCAGGCGCTTGCCCTGTGCGTCGACCACTTGCTCGCCGTCTTCTTTGCTGAACGCGCCGCGCTGCGCTTGCGGCAGGATATCCAGCACCACTTCTGATGGGCGGCACAGGCGAGTACCGATTGGCGTCACCACAATCGGGCGGTTAATCAAAATCGGGTGTGCCAGCATGGCGTCCAGCAATTGCTCATCACTGAACTTATCCTCGGCCAGCCCCAACTCGGCGTACGGCGCGACGTTCTGACGCAGCAGAGCACGAACCGAAATTCCCATCTCCTGAATCAGTTGCTGCAGTGTGGCTCTGTCCGGCGGGGTTTGCAGGTACAAAATTACCTCAGGCTCGATCCCACTATTGCGGATCAGCGCCAGCGTGTTTCGGGATGTGCCACACTCCGGATTGTGGTAAATGGTCACGCTTGAATCGGTCATGCTTTAACTCCTTGGGTCTGATAACGCTGTTTCATCTTCAGGGCAATATTCACCAGAGCAATCAATACCGGCACTTCCACCAAGGGGCCAATGACACCGGCAAAGGCTTGATCGGAATTGAGGCCAAACACGGCAATTGCTACGGCAATGGCTAATTCAAAATTGTTGCCGGTTGCGGTAAACGCAATTGAGGCATTCTTGTCATACGGCAAGCCGAGCTTTTTACCAATCAGGAAACTGGTAAAGAACATCAGAACAAAATAGACCACCAGCGGAATGGCTACTCGCAATACATCCATCGGTAGCTCAACAATCATTTCCCCTTTCAGGCTGAACATCATTACGATGGTTGCCAGCAGAGCAATCAAGGTGATTGGCGAAATAGCGGGGATAAAGGTTTCGCTATACCATTGTTCCCCCTTGGCGTTAATCAGCCATTTACGGCTCAGATAACCGGCTAAGAAGGGGATCCCCAGATAAATCAGCACACTTTTGGCGATATCTAACATGGTGATATCAACTGCAAAGCCTTGGTAGCCCAACAGCGGCGGCAGCACCGTGATAAATAACCACGCCATGAAGCTGTAAGTCAGAATTTGGAACGCACTGTTTAGGGCGACCAGTCCAGCCCCGTACTCTTTGTTACCGCCGCCGAGATCGTTCCACACCAGCACCATGGCGATACAGCGCGCTAAGCCAATTAAAATCAGGCCGGTCATGTAACCGGGTTGATCGTGCAAGAACACCAGCGCAATCACGAACATCAACAGCGGGCCGACCAACCAGTTCATGATGAGCGATAAGGTGATCGCGGTGCGATCTTGGGTCATCGTTCCAATCGCCGCGTAATTCACTTTCGCCAGCGGCGGATACATCATCAAAATCAAGCCAATCGCCAGTGGAATGTTGGTGCTGCCAATCGACATCGCCTCATTCCAGCTAGCGACTTGTGGGAAGAAATAACCAATGCCGACGCCCAGCGCCATGGCGGTGAAGATCCAAAGCGTCAGGTTACGGTCGAGAAAACGCATGCGTTTTGTGGTGGCAAGTTCGCCGCAGGTGGGGGCAGACATACACACTCTCCGAAAAAATTGAGCCAGCGCGCACTAAAAGGCGGGTACGCTAGCGATGTTATTCAGGCTCTCAGGGGGCGGCAAACGCCTTGTTTTCCCCGATTACGAGCCGTTCATGAAGACTATTTTTCTGTTGTTGTGCTGAGCGGCGGTAGCACGGCTTCACAGCAGCCAGCACTTTTGCGCAGATCGGCGCACTGCTCAGGTTGGCCCTGACAACACTCTTCGGTCAGGTAGCCAATCAGATCCAGCATCAGTGGGATATTGGCGCGATAGCGTAAAAAACGGCCCTCTTGCTCAACCGAAACAAGCCCGGCATGCAACATGGCTTTGAGATGAAAAGAGAGGGTGTTTGGCGCTAGATCCAGCTCAGTGGCCAGTTGTCCGGCGACCATGCCGTTGAGTCCGGCTTTAACCAGCAAGCGCCAAACATCCAGACGAATGCCCGAGGCGAGCGATTCAAACACTTTGGTTGCGGTAGGTTTGTCCATACAAATTCTCTGTACTAACGAGTTATCATTCAACTATACAACAATTATTGAAATGATCAATCAAACGGCACTACATTGCAAAAAAGGGAAAAGGGAAAAGGGAAAAGGGAAAAGGGAAAAAAGCCTCGCCATGCAAAGTGCATGGCGAGGCGGGATAAGACAGCATTATGGCGAGCTTATTGCCGAGCAGTGCTGTGCCGTTTTGTGTGGTGCCGTCAGTTTATCTGCTGAATTGCCGGCAACGCGTAATCGCTCAGCTCCGCCAGATACGGCGCGCCGTCAGCGCCAGGGCGGCTGACGACAATGGCCGCGACCAGATTGCCTAATTGCACCGCTTCCACCAATGGCAGACCGCTCATCAATCCGGCGAGCGTAGCGCCGCAATGAGCATCACCGGCGCCGATGGTATCGCACGCGGTGATCGACACCGGCATCACCTGATGGCACTGCCCATCCGGCGAGCCGACCAGCGCGCCATCTTTGTCTTGGCGAACGATCAGCGGCACGTGGTGCGCCTGACAAAATGCCGCGATATTCTGCGGCGTTGCGGGCTGTTTGAGCAGCTGCGCCGCTTCTTCGCGGTTAAGGGTCAGCAGCGCGCCGCGTCCAAGCAAGGTTGCCAGCACCTGCGGACACAGTTCGCTGATGCGCGGACCGAGATCGATAAACAGCTTCACCCGCGTTGGCAAATTGGTCAGCCAGCTCAGGAGCGGCTTGCCGTGGTTGCTGGCAATTTCATAACCAGAGGCATAAACCCACGCCGGCTCTTGTGGCAGCAGCGCTTCGAGGGCATCGGTATCCCAGAACTGTTCACATCCCTCCACGGTAACAAAGGTGCGTTCACCGATCGGCTCGACCAGTGCCAGACACCAGCCGTTATCGTGCTCGCGGTTACGCAAATGTACCGGCAGAGATTCAGCCTGCATGGCACGGGCTACCGCTTCGCCCCAAATACCGGTACCGACCGGAATACCATTAATCAGCGGCATGCCTAAACGGGCTAATACGCGCGCCACGTTAAAGGCGCAGCCGCCAATTTGACGGCCAGTCTCGCTGGCCACTTCATCGCCGCCTGAGCGCGGCAGACGCTGCATACTCAGCATCACATCGCCAAAGGCAGCGCCAATCACCATGACTGGTGTTTGTGCAGTTAGGTTCAACATCCTTTTATTTCCTCTTCGCTGCAACGAACAACAGGGCATACAGAACTAAACTCACGGCAAAGGAGACAAACAGCCCCAAGCTGGAGTCAGCAAAAATACCGATTGCTAGTGGCCCATCAATAAAACCGGTTTTGGTGACCAGCAGGCCGCTCAAAGCGCCGACTAGCCAGCACGCGAGTGGACCTTTACGCACGCCGGTATCACCGTACAATGCGCGGTAGTCATAACCGTGCTGACGGCGCAGAGCCAGAAAATCGAGAATAAAAATCGCCGCCCACGCCGCTAAGAACAAACCACAGAAGATCAAAAAGGCGATAAATGGCCCCAGAAAATCACCGGAGACAAACAGCACATACAGTGCAACGCCCACGACCAATACCGCATCTAGCATCACGGCATGCGATTGGCGCAGTTTAACGCCCATGCTCAGCAGGTTCAGGCTAGCAGAGTAGAGGCTCAGCACCGCGATAGTGACGATGCCCGCTACGGCGGCGGCCAGATACGGGATCGCCATCCAAGTTGGCAGTAATTGGCCAATTGCGGCGATCGGGTTTTCGGTTGAGGCCAGATCGGGGATTTGCGCGGTCAGCAAGATCCCAGCAAACATCAGCAGCACCAGTGGCAGCGCAGCTCCCGCGACCACCGCCGAAAAGATGGAACCGGTGCTGGCGTCAGCGTGCTGATCGCGGCTGTAGTCGGCACCGGCAATCGCCCAGCTGATGCCGGTTCCAGCGGCGATCACGGAAACTGCCGGTAAGAAGCCGGTCAGCCAGTTACCGGATGGCAGGGCTAAAATCGCATTCCAATCGGCATTGGCCATCAGATACAGCACCACAATCAGCGTCATCACACCAAAGGTGCGGGTGATCCACTTTTGCATCTGCAGCACGGTATCTTGGCCCAACATGGAAACCACCACCGTCAGGCCGCCAAACAGCAGCAGAGAAATCCCCGTGATCAGGGCGCTGGTTTCGATCCCCATGGCACTGAACAGAGCAACCAGCGTCAGGGTGCCGGTGACCAGATTCACGGCTTCCCAGCCCATCAGGTTTATCCAGCAAAAGGCCGTTGGCGCGATATTGCCTTGTTTACCAAAGCAGACCCGTGACAGGGTCAGCGTGGTGGTGCGGCCCGTTTTACCGGCCACACTGGTGATCCCGACCAGCGAGAACGATGCTACGCCGACCAGCGCTGCCAGCACGGATTGCCAGAAAGACAGTCCGAACGAAACGATCACCGCCCCGTACACCACGCCCAGGATGCCGATGTTCGCGGCACACCAGACAAAAAACAGTTCTGCGGGACGCTTGGTACACTGTTGTGGCGGGATGAGGTCAATCCCGTCGGCTGGCGCGGCGCAGGCCGCGTCTGCAGTTTGCTGACTCATATTCACACTTCCTGTTGATGAAATTCCGTTTGACGGTATTGGGTCAATTGTTGTGCGTAGGCGGCCAAATCAATCTGATTGGCCTCGGCAATTAACGTGCGAGCTGCAAGTGGGAAGGCGTCCACGCCATTGAGCGCGCCGGAAATTGCGGTTGCCATCGCACCGATGGTGTCCGTGTCACCGCCTAAATTGGCGCACAGCTCGGCGCAGCGCATCGGCTCCCCAGCGGCGAGTTCGACAATCGCTATGGCCGCTGGTACGGATTCAATTACATCCATCCCAGAGCCAATCAGGTCGTAGACCTCATCCAAACCGGTACGCAGCCCTTCTTCGGCGGTGGCCGCAATGGCGGTAGATTGGCGCACTGATTGCAATGCCAGCTCGATGCGGCGCGCCAGTGAGGCGCTGAAGGTAGAAGCAAAGCGAGTTTGTACTTGATGCGCCAGTGGCGGCAGCTCGCGGCAAATGGTGGCCCAGTCAGCGCCATCAATGGCACGGCTGACAGCCCATGCGATCACCGCAGATCCGGCAATAGCGATATCGGATTTATGGGTTGGGGCACAAGCTAAGCGAACGGCTTCAATAAAGGCGTCGCGATCGGCGGTTGGCAGCAGGCAGCCGACCGGCGCGATGCGCATTGGCGCGCCGTTGGTGACGCCATTGGCTTGAATATCGGCCAACGCCACGCCTTGTTGCAGGGCAGTTAATGCGCCTTTTGACGTCGGGCCGAGGATATTTTTATTGAAAGCATCAATCTTTTCGGCCCAGCGCATGATATGCGCGGCAATCGTCAGTGGATTTATCTGACCATTATCTTCGATAATGGCATCCATTAATGCAACCGCCTGACATGTATCATCGGTGAACTGACCACGAACAAACTCATTAGCGGCGATGTTCTCTTGTGGGCCATCCAGAAAATCCGAGATCCAGCCAAAATAGGCACGCACTTTTTCCCGTGACCACAGCTCAGAGGGCATGCCAAAAGCATCGCCGATGGCCTGACCGTATAGGCAGCCTAAAATACGTTGTTGTGCAAGCGAGGCAGAAGAGCACATGACAGTAGGGGTGTCCTTTATTATTTGCGTCATTGGTCGAGTGTGCACTGGGGGTATTTGATTGAGTAGTCCAGTTGCAGTCCAGTTTGCTATTATACAGATCCAGTTATAGTCCAGTGTGAGCTGTGAAGCATTTTTACAGTGATGTTGCGTGGACTCAAAGCGTAAGAACGAGAACAAAATGCAAACCGTGAGTATGGAAAACCTGTTTGAGACCCTGAAATCGGGGTTAGCGTTGCAAAGCAACACGCCGCTTTATTTGGCATTGGCGCAGGGGATCCGTCAGGCCATCGAAGACAAATTGCTAAAACACGGGCAGGTATTGCCTTCGGAGCGACATTTGTCAGAGCATCTTGTGCTGTCACGTGCCACGATTGTTAAAGCGCTGGCGTTGCTGGCCGAACAGGGCTTGGTGGTCAAACAGCAGGGGAAAGGCACCGTGGTGCATACCCCATTTAACTACAACCTGACCGGTGGCAGTTTTACTACCCAATTGGGGATGCACGGCGAATTGAGCGATCGCTGGTTGGTGCGTGAGCTGATCAGCGCCGCGCCAGCTATTGCCCAGATGATGGGGCTCTGTACCGGCAGTGAAATTGCCAAGATCCGCCGCGTGCGCTGCGTTGATAGTCGGCCGACCTCCGTGGAAACCACCTATATTCCGAAAGTTTTTTTGCCGCGCCCTGATTTATTGGAAGGCTCACTGTATGCCGCGTGGCAACAAGCGGGCATTGCGCCGCATTCGCAGCAATATCAGATTCGTCAGGTGTTACCGTCTGCCGCCGATGCGGCGTTACTCGAATTGCCGGAAGGCACGCCAGTGCTGGAAGTCACTCAGCGCAGCTATGATGCGCAGCAGGTGTTGCTGGAAGTCAGCCAGAGTTTGTGCCGCGCTGACTGTTACAGCTTTTCTGTTACGACGCGGGTCGATGCGCGAGTAGAGCATGTCGATCTGCCGTCGATGTAGAGTTGTAGATGTAGAGTAGTGGGTTGTGGCGCGCTTATCGCCGCCCGCCGAACAGGGAAGATGACAACAACAAAGGAGTGCAAGATGAACAGTGAATGGCAAAACATGTTAGCGGGCGAGTTATACGATCCGGCTGACCCGCTGTTGGTCGAGCGCCGCGCTCAAGCCCGTGCGCTGACCTTTGCTTTTAATCAGTGTCCACCGTCTGAGCGCACCGAGAAAGTCCGGCTACTCAAATCTTTGTTCGGTAGCTGTGGTGAGCAGATCCATATCGAGCCTTCTTTTCAGTGCGATTATGGCTGTAATATTCATGTGGGCGAGAATTTCTACGCCAATTATCACTGCGTGATCCTGGATGTGGCTGAAGTGCGTATGGGCAATAACTGCATGCTTGGGCCGCAGGTCGGGATTTATACCGCCACCCATCCGCTTGATCCCGATGAGCGCAACAGGGGTCGCGAGCTGGGAAAAGCGGTCACCGTGGGGGACAACTGTTGGATTGGTGGGCATGCGGTCATCAACCCGGGTATCACGTTGGGTAACAACGTGGTGGTGGCATCAGGCGCGGTGGTGACGAAAAGTTTTCCCGATAATGTGGTGATTGCGGGTAATCCTGCGCGGGTGATTAAGACTCTGACGCCGAAGGCGAATTAAACACGCCGATTCACCACGTCTACTACACTGCGCTTCCATAACAGTACTTCCATAACCGCGCCTTCATACCGCGCGTTAAATTCAAATAAAAAGGGATGAACGCCTGCGCGGTTCATCCCTTCTCGTCATCGTCTTATCAATAGACGCTTACTTATTCATCGACTCGCACTCATCTACTCACACAGCAGTGCCGATTATTGTTCGGTGAGTTGCAAAGTGGCGATCACCGGCAAGTGATCGCTGACAGTAGGCCAATTCACACCGGCCCATTTACCGGTTTTGGCTGGGATCACCATATCTTTCACTTTCCAGCGCTGGGCATTACTGGTGAAGATGTAATCGACGCCAATTTCTGGGTTATTGGCCGGCCAAGTGCGGTGATCGGCGGTCAGTGGCATCACCGGATTCCAGTATTTGGTCAGCTCCTGAATGCTGGCGGTTTGCGGCGTATCATTCATATCACCGAACAGCAATTTGATCCCACGGATCTCGATGGTGCGATCATTTAGCTCTTGGATTTGCTCGATACGCACCGCCGCGTTTTCTTTGGTATCCAAATGGGTATTGATTGCCACGATAGGGGCAGGGAAGTTGGGTGCCTCAATTTCTGCGATAAACGCGATCCGCTGCTCGCGATTACCGGATGGTAATTGCACAATCTCTTTTTGCGTAATCGGGTATTTGGACAAGAAGGCTAAGCCGTATTTGCCGCCATCATAATCAATGGCGGCGCCATAAATGCCGTACATACCGGTCAGTTTTTTCAGCTCGGCCAGATGATCAATATTACCGCTGCGCTGCGTTAATTGATCCACTTCCTGCAGCGCCATGATATCCACCTTGCTGGCTTTAATCGCTTTGGCAATTTCGCTGATGGAAGAGACTTTCGCCGCACCGATATTAAAGGTGCCCACGGTAATGGATGGGGCCTGCGCGGCACTTAAGTCAGCATTAGCAAGGCCATTCAGGGCGCTGGCAACTTCACGGCTATTTTTATTGCTGTTAGCATTTCCGGTTTGCGCTGCGGCAGTGACGGAGAATAACAGAGTACCAATAACGAGCGCGCTGGTGGTTTTATTCATGATGTGATCCTGTGATGGCATATTAAAACATAATACAAATCTTTGTTGCTGCTCGGCCGTGATGCGTCTTCAAAAAAAGGGCTCTATATACAACAAGATGCGAGCTGAAAGGTGAAAGCGTTGCGTTGTTTAGCTTAGTTAAGCGGAAGGCGGATGGAGGGTGACTGAGAGCCGGACTCAGAGTACTCTTTTAAAAGATTCATCGTTTAGACGCAGCTCTAGCAGCACTATTGATAGGTGTTAGTGTAGCGGTGCATGTCGCGTCATCACGTGCACTCTGCCCGTGACGAGGATTGGCCAAGACTCAGGAGGAGTAAGGTATGGATTATCTGTTATTAGCTATCGGGTTGGTGCTGCTGGTGGTCGGCGCAGATGGCTTGGTTAAAGGTGCGGCGCGTTTGGCCGCCAGTATCGGGATCCCGAGTCTGGTGATTGGTCTGACGGTCGTGGCCTTTGGTACCAGTGCGCCAGAGTTGGCGGTGAGCATTCGTTCGGCGCTGGCCGGACAGAGTGAAATGGCCATCGCTAACGTGGTCGGCAGCAATATCTTTAACGTCCTGTTTATTCTTGGCCTTGCCGCTATCATCACGCCGCTGGCCATTTCGCGCCAACTTATCCGGCAAGATGTCCCACTGATGGTGTTGGCCAGTATGCTGGTGTTCTACATGATCCGCGATGGCGTGTTAAGTCGTCTGGATTCCGGTATTTTAGTGGTGTTGCTGCTGGCCTATACCGTGTTTTTGTTTGTGCAGGGCAAGCGCACCGAAGCAACAGAAAGGGCGAGTGGCGCGAATAATTCCGTAGCCCCAAGTGTCAGCGGCGCAGTGCTGAGCGACGCGGCCAGCGCAGAGCAAGATGATGAAGTGGATGCCCTGATCCGCGGCACGCATCCGACGTGGCAAAATCTGTTATGGATTATTGGCGGCTTAGCCTGTCTGGTAGCGGGGGCAAACTTGCTGGTGAATAGCGCGGTGAATATTGCCCGTGCATTTGCGGTCAGCGAAGCGGTGATTGGCCTGACGATCGTGGCGGTTGGCACGTCACTGCCTGAGGTGATGACCTCGATTGTGGCCAGTATTAAAGGCCAGCGCGATATTGCCGTCGGTAACGTGGTGGGCAGTAACATCTTTAACTTGCTGGCGGTGTTAGGGGTTTCCGGTGTGCTGAGCAGCAATGGGCTGGCAGGCAACGAGCAGTTAGTGCAGCAGGATTTCCCCGTGATGCTGGCTGTCGCGCTGCTATGTGTGCCGCTGTTTTTTACCGGCGCGATTCTCAGTCGCATCGAAGGCGCGCTGTTTTTCATTCTGTATCTGGCGTATACCCTGTTCTTGATTGGTGGTGCGCTGCATGCGCCGTGGTTGGCATCGGTCCAAGGGATTATCGTTTATGCCCTCATTCCGTTGACGGTGGTGGTCGTGATTGGCTCATTGGTCAAAGACCGTTATGACAAGCGGCAACTGAGCAAGGTGTCGGAATAGAATCTGAATTGCACCGAATGATTTTATTTGCGCGCCTGACTTCGGCGCGCAAAGGTATTGCTCGGGCATGACCGGCCTTGGTGTTATGACTGCGCCAGTTTCCATTGCATGATAATTACGGGCGAGGATAGCTGGCGCAGTGATGGTTAGTGGGGGATGTGACGGTCGGGTTTTAGAATCCAGGATTCGTTTTTAGAACTAGGGATTCGTTTTTAGCACAGAACCTGCCATGAAAATCAGCGGTTCCAAAACAGTTACGCCGTCACTTTCTCCGCCAGTTTAAAGCCGATATTCCCCACCACCAGTGACAAGCAAAAGGCCACCGGCCAAGCTAGCAGAAAATGTTTTGCCCAAGCGTGCAGCCACGTAAGTGAAAAACCCAGCTCAAGCAGGCTAAAAATGCCGGTCATTAAGCAAGCCATCATCAGGGAAATAAACAGCTGGGCAATAATTAGGGTGTGTTTCTTGTGCATGATCTCATCCGATTGTTGGATGGTGCACGGAAAAAGCAGACACGTGCACCATCCTCGTTAAAGGTTAGTGCCGTGGGTTTGCCGGGAGGCAACTGCATCTCGTTGGGCAACGAGGGCTGGAATAACCGTACCAGCCTTAAATCTTTTCGACGCGTCATCCTAAAAGTTCACGCCAAGTGAGTCAAGTGACGCGCGGCGGGTTATCATTCTCGCCAACCGCCGTGTTATCACGAACAACCGGTCTACAACGAGCCGACAGGAGACCGCCATGAATGCCTCACAAAATCCGCAGCACACCGCGCTACATACGCAGATCCAAAACCAGCAACACTATTTTGAACAGACCTTTAGCCAGTTAAATGGGGAACAGACCACGCTGCGTGACGTGGAGTTTGAAGCCTGCACTTTTAGCGAATGTGATTTCTCGGCGGCGCGCTGGCAAAATTGCCGGTTTATCAATTGTCATTTTATGCGCTGTAATCTGAGCCTGTTGGAGTTAACCGGCTCGCGGCTGTTTGGGATGACGTTTGTTGACAGCAAACTGATTGGCATTGATTGGACCAAAGCCAACTGGCCGATTTATCACCTTGATTTTGAACTCTCATTTCAGCGCTGTTTGCTGAGTGACGCCTCGTTTTTTGGTCTTACCCTGCATGAATTGCAGATGGATGAATGCCGTTTACACGATGTGGATTTTCGCGAAGGGGATTTTCGCCAATCGGTTATGACCCACTGCGATTTTACCGCGAGCCAATTTATGCGTACTAATTTACAAGACGCCGATCTGAGTGACTCACATGACTTTGCGCTGAATGTCTTAGAAAATCAGGTCACCGGCGCCAAGTTTTCCCGCTATGAAGCCTTGGCGCTGTTGGAATGTTTGGGTATTGAGTTAGTCGACTAAGAATCTCTCTTGGCTGAATTGCGAGTGTCAGTACGCCCGTGGGGCATGCGGAGTTTTCCATGATCTTAAACTTTGCTATTGCTCGGCAGATTGTTGAGCGCACCATGAACATTATCCACTATTCGGTCAACGTGATGGATCAGCATGGCAGAATTATCGGCTCGGGTGACCCATCGCGGCTGCAACAGCGCCATGAAGGCGCGATTTTGGTGCTGAATAACAATCGGGTGGTTGAGATTGATGAGGCAATGGCGCGCAGCCTCGAAGGGGTGAAACCGGGGATCAACTTGCCCATCGTGTTTAACCAGCAGGTGATCGGCGTGGTGGGGATCTCCGGTGAGCCGGCCTTGGTGCGCAATTACGGTGAGCTGGTCAAAATGACTGCTGAGCTTATCGTTGAGCAAGCCGCGCTGATGTCGCAGATCCAGTGGAATAAGCGCCACCGTGAAGAGCTGGTACTGCAACTGATCCAAGGCAGTGAGCTCAATGAGCAGCAGCTGATTACGATTGCCGAACGTCTGAATCTGGATCTGACCCAGCCGCGCATTGCTGCGGTAGTGAAGGTGCTGCCACAGCCCGGTGAGTATTTCTCGCTTGAGCACTTACAGCAACTGGTGCACCTGCTGGAATACCCTGAGCGCGATAATCTGGTGGGGATCGTTTCTGTCGCCCGTAACGAAGTGGTGGTGTTAAAACCGATTAAATTGGGGCCGGAGGGCTGGTCACGCGAAGTTGAGCAAAAACGGGTGGATAAACTGATCCGGCAGGTGGCGCGGGAAGGCAGCTTTAGTATCTGCATTGCGTTGGGCGATTATTTCCGTGGTGTATCCGGTTTGGCGCAATCTTATCAGACCGCTAAAGCGACTTTAGAAATTGGCGCACTGAACCCGGTTCCGAATCAGGTATTGTTCTATCAGGATCATATTGTGCCGGTGTTGTTGAGCGGTTTGCGTGATGATGCGTGGCGTCATCAACAACTGCTGCGCCCACTACAGATGTTGGCGCAACAAGACCCGCGTGGGCAATTACTCAAAACGCTGCGGGTATATTTTGCTCAGAATTGTGATTTAGCGCAAACCTGTGACCAGCTACATATCCACCGAAATACGCTGCGTTATCGCCTTGATAAAATCGAAAAGATAACATCGTTAAATTTCAATGAAATAGGCGACAAAACACGAATGTATCTGGCGCTTTGCGCTCCCGCATAAAATCCGCAATTTGTGCATTTGCACAAATTTGACCCTGATTATTCCCCCTTCATTTGTCCGCTTGCCTAAAGCTAAATCCTGTATCAGCAGGTAGAGTCGGCGCAACTTCAACACACTGACGGGAAAGGACGATGCCAGAAGTATCAACCCTTGGCGCTATCACCGCACTGGTGGTCGCCATCGCTCTCATTTTACGTAAAGTGCCGCCGGCCTACGGCATGATTATCGGTGCACTGATTGGTGGCGTGGTGGGCGGCGTCTCTTTGCCGAACACAGTGACGCTGATGATTGGTGGTGCGCAGGGCATTGTTACTGCGGTGCTGCGTATTCTGGCCGCCGGTATTCTGGCCGGAGTACTGATTGAATCCGGTGCAGCAACCTCGATTGCGGAAACCATTGTCAAGAAAGTCGGTGAGACTCGTGCGCTGTTGGCACTGGCGCTGGCCACCATGATCCTGACCGCCGTCGGCGTATTTGTGGACGTGGCCGTGATCACCGTAGCGCCGATTGCGCTGGCGATTGCTCGCCGTGCGGATATTTCCAAGATGGCGATCTTGCTGGCTATGGTCGGTGGCGGTAAGGCTGGTAACGTAATGTCTCCGAACCCGAACTCGATTGCCGCGGCAGATGCGTTTAACGTGCCCCTGACATCCGTGATGGCTGCAGGGGTTATCCCAGGCCTGTGCGGGATGTTGTTGGCCTATTTCATTGCCCAGAAGCTGATCCACAAAGGCAGCAAAGTGCAGGCGCATGAAGTGGTGAATGTCGACATGAGTCGCTTACCGAGCTTTGGCGCGGCGATTGTCGCACCGCTGGTGGCGATTGTACTGCTTTCCTTGCGTCCGATTGCCGGTATTAGCATTGATCCGTTGATTGCGCTGCCGGTCGGTGGCCTGCTGGGTGCGTTGGTGATGAAACGTTATCGCGATACCAACCACTTTGCGGTATCCGGCTTGACCCGTATGGCACCGGTCGCAGTGATGTTACTGGGTACCGGTACGCTGGCGGGGATCATTGCCAACTCCGGTTTGAAGAATGTGCTGATTGATGCGTTAACCTCTTCGGGTTTGCCATCTTACCTGCTGGCACCGGTCTCTGGCGCCATGATGTCACTGGCTACGGCGTCGACCACCGCGGGTACTGCGGTTGCCTCTAGTGTGTTTAGCCAAACCATTTTGGACTTAGGTGTACCGGCATTGGCGGGTGCGGCGATGATCCATGCTGGTGCTACCGTATTTGACCACATGCCACACGGCAGTTTCTTCCACGCAACCGGCGGCTCTGTCCACATGGACATGAAAGAGCGTCTGGCGCTGATCCCATACGAATCAGCGGTTGGTTTGATGATTGCGGTAGTGTCTACCTTGATTTTTGGCGTATTCGGTCTGTTTGTTTAAGAGGCTCATGATGAAAATTGTAATTGCTCCAGACTCCTACAAAGAAAGCCTGACGGCAATGGAAGTGGCGATAGCCATTGAATCTGGGTTTCGTAAAGTGTTGCCAGACGCCGATTACGTTAAATTGCCGATGGCCGATGGTGGTGAAGGTACCGTGCAATCCCTGATTGATGCTACTGGCGGTGAGATTATTCGCTGTCAGGTCACGGGGCCGTTGGGTGAGCAAGTTGATGCGTTTTACGGTTTGATGGGGGACGCGCAAACTGCCGTTATCGAAATGGCAGCTGCCTCCGGCCTGCATCTGGTGACGCCGGAGCAGCGCAATCCACTGCAAACGACCACCTACGGTACCGGTGAGCTGATTTTGGCTGCCTTAGAGCGCGGGGTGCGCCGTATCATCATCGGGATCGGCGGCAGTGCCACTAATGATGGTGGGATTGGCATGGCGCAAGCGCTCGGTATTCGCCTGTTGGATAAGCAAGGCAAAGAGATCGGATACGGTGGCGGGGCGCTGGCTCGTTTGGCGACGATTGATATGTCGGGTCTGGACCCCCGTTTAGCGCACACCGATATTGAAGTGGCGTGTGATGTAGATAACCCACTGTGCGGCCTGAAAGGTGCGTCGCACGTGTTCGGTCCACAAAAAGGGGCCACGCCAGAGATGGTGGCGCAACTCGACGCTAACTTAGCGCACTATGCCGATTTGATGCAGGCGCAACTGGGTTGCGATGTGAAAAATCGCGCTGGTGCCGGAGCGGCCGGTGGTCTGGGCGCGGCGCTGATGGGGCTGTTACAGGCATCTTTGCTACCGGGTATCGATATCGTGATGGATGCGGTGAATCTGCGTGATGTGGTGCGCGATGCTGATTTGGTGATCACCGGTGAAGGGCGTATCGACAGCCAGACCATTCACGGCAAAACCCCGATTGGGGTGGCGCGCGCGGCCAAGCAGTTCAACAAGCCGGTGATCGGGATTGCCGGTTGCTTGGCCAACGATTGTGATGTTGTGCACCAGCACGGTATCGATGCGGTCTTCAGTGTGGTGCCACGTTCGGTCAGTTTGGCGGAAGCCTTGCGCGATGCGGCATTCAACGTGGAGCTGACGGCGCGTAATGTTGCTGCGGTGTACGCGCTAACGCGCTAAACCGAATCGTACTCGCTAATAAACCCTGAGCGGATCCGCAGATGATCCGGTCAGGGTTTTTCTTTTCCGTGCATCCTGCTGATTTTTTCCTTAACCCTGCGCCTTGCCTTGTGCTCTGTTGTATCCCTACGGTACATATAACTGCTTTCACAAGAAAAGGAAGGCATGTATGCAGTATCACCAGTCAGCCGCGGTAGCGGATCTTGCCACCCACGCACAACCTGATTCGATGAAAACCATTGGGTTATTGGGCGGGATGAGTTGGGAGTCTACCCTCAGTTACTATAAAGCGATTAATGAAGGAGTACGCCAGCAGCGCGGTGGCCTTAGCTCGGCCAAAATCTGCCTGTACAGTGTCGATTTTGAGGAGATTGAAAAATTGCAGCATGCGGGCAATTGGCCGCAGACTGCGCAGATTCTCACCCATGCCGCGCAAGCGGTAGAGCGTGGCGGGGCCGATTTTCTCCTGATTTGTACCAATACCATGCACAAAGTGGCGCCGCAAATTGAAGCTGCGCTGTCTATCCCACTGTTACACATTGCCGATGCCACCGCTGAGCAACTGGTGGCCGATGGCATTACTAAGGTTGGGCTGCTGGGTACGCGCTTTACCATGGAGCAAGATTTCTATGTTTCCCGCCTGACGGATAAATACGGTCTGGACGTGGTGGTGCCGGATGCGCCCGATCGGCAGCAAGTGCACGACATCATTTATCATGAGTTGTGCCAAGGAATTGTGAAATCATCATCGCGTCAGCGTTATTTGGCGATCATTGAGCGCCTGCAAGCCGAAGGCGCGCAAGCGGTGATCCTCGGTTGCACCGAAATTGCCTTACTGGTGCGCCAACAAGATACGGACGTGAAGCTGTATGACACTACTCAATTGCATGCCGAAAAAGCCGTGGAGTGGGCGCTGGCGTAAACTTGCATAACTTATATAAAAAAATGCCCCGCTATCGTTCACCCAAGATAGCGGGGCATTTGTTGCCAATGTTTGTGGCTAATGAAGTTATCGGTTATCTATTTTTAACCGATTAACCCAATACACGCGTGTTAACCGATAGTCATCAAACTCGCATTACCACCGGCGGCGGCGGTGTTGATGCTGAGTGAACGCTCAACCCACAATCTTTCCAGCAGCAAGTTGGTTTCCCCACGCGCAAAGCCCTGCACGGAAATGATCGCGCCAGCGCGCTCGGCAATGCGGCTACACCAAATGCGTAATTGATCGGAGTCACCGTGGAAAATCACCGCATCGAAGTGTTGGCTATCGAGCTGCTCAGGGTTGGTTAAATCGATGACAGTACTCAGCGCCGGGGGCAGTTTGCTGCGCAGCTCGCGTTGCAATGGATTATCTAACCACAAGGCGCGGCAGCCGCATGCGGTGATGGCCGCCAGCTGGATCAGCGCATCCTCTTCATTATCGGCGATACACAATACCCGCTCGCGCGCCAGCAAACTGTAGGTATTACGTTCACCGGTTGGGCCGGTTAGCACACGACGGCTACCGGTTTGCGCCAAGGTTCGATACTGGCCACAAAGTGTGTGCAGCGTTGGGCGCGCTTGTGCCCATACGGCGAGTGCGGCATGCGCTTCTTGTTGCGATGTTAGTGCTTCTGGGGCTTGTGATGGGTCGCTTTGTTGTGCGTCCAATCGGCTCAACGTCGTCAACACCGCGTTGGCCGGACGGCTGGCGAGCAGGCGATACAGGTAGAGCGGGCCGCCTGCTTTCGGGCCGGTGCCGGACAATCCTTCACCGCCAAACGGTTGTACCCCCACGACCGCCCCGACCATATTGCGGTTGACGTACATATTGCCTGCTTGCACGGTGGCGGTAACGCGCGCAATGGTCTCATCAATCCGGGTATGCACGCCGAAGGTCAACCCATAACCGGCGGCATTGATGTCGCGGATCAAATGGTCTAGCGTCTCACGGCGATAGCGCACCACATGCAGCACTGGACCAAATACTTCCCGTTGCAGCTCGCTGGCGCTGTCCAGTTCAATCAAGGTCGGCAAAACAAAGGTGCCTTGGGCGCGGTCTTGCAGGTCTTGTTGTGCCTCACGGGCGGCTTGGAACACGGAATGTCCTTGCGCTCGCAGCGTCTGGATATGCTGTTCAATGCCTTTTTTCGCCTCGGCATCGATCACGGGCCCAATATCGGTACACAACCGCTCTGGATTACCCACGCGGTATTCAGCCATCGCGCCCCGCAACATGGTGAGTGTGTGCTCGGCGATCTCTTCTTGCAGGCAGAGCAGGCGCAGTGCTGAGCAGCGTTGGCCGGCGCTGTCGAAGGCGGAGGCCATCACATCGCTCACCACCTGCTCGGTCAGCGCTGAGGAGTCGACAATCATGGCGTTCATCCCGCCGGTTTCGGCGATCAGCGGCAGTGGGCGACCTTGTGGGTCAAGTCGCCCAGCCAAAGCGCGCTGTAGCAAGCTGGCCACTTCGGTTGAGCCGGTAAACATCACGCCGCGAATACGCTCATCGGCTACCAGTGCTGCGCCAACGCTCTCGCCACGCCCAGGTAACAGTTGGACGACGCCACGTGGAACACCTGCATCCAGCAATAACTGAACGCCCGCAGCGGCAATCAATGGCGTCTGTTCGGCTGGCTTGGCTAGCACGGTATTACCTGCCGCCAGCGCTGCCGCGATTTGGCCGGTGAAAATGGCTAATGGGAAGTTCCACGGGCTAATACACACCACCGGCCCCAGTGGGCGATGGGTTTCATTATCAAAATCATCGCGCACTTGCGCCGCGTAGTAGCGCAGGAAATCCACCGCTTCGCGCACTTCGGCGATAGCATTGCTGAAAGTCTTACCGGCTTCACGCACCAACAGCCCGAGCAGCGGTTGCATCCGCTCTTCCATCAATTGTGCAGTGCGCTCTAACAGTGCAGCGCGCTCTTGTGGCGGGGTGGCATACCAGATTGGCGCTTGCGCCACGGCGCAATCAAGGGCGAGAGACACGTCCTCAGGGCTGGCTTCGCGGGTATGCCCCACGATATCTGCTGGATTGGCGGGATTCAGTACCGGCAGCAACGCCGAAGTCGCTACATCATCGAGCGAGTTATGTGGATTTTCGTTAGCCACGTCTTTATCTGTGGCGCCGATAAGCGGTAAGCCTAACCATGGCTGCGCTGCGCTCGATAGCAGGGCGGCGGACAGTGAGGCTAACCGCTGCTCATTGGCCAAATCTAACCCGGCTGAATTGAGGCGTTGGCCTTGCGGTGTGTTGATGTGTGTTGGGCTAATAGCTGCATACAGATCGCGCGGTAGAGGAATTTTCGGATGTGGCAGACCTGGGCGCCCTTCTTTTTGCGCTAGCTGTTCGGCGCTGGCCACCGGATCGGCTACCAACTCATCGAGCGGCAGTGAGGTGTCGGCAATGCGATTAACAAACGAGGTGTTAGCCCCGTTTTCCAGCAAGCGCCGCACCAGATACGCGAGCAGGGTTTCATGGGTGCCCACCGGCGCGTAAATACGACACGGACGATTTAATTTACCGTCTGCCACTTGGCCGACCACTTGCTCATACAACGGCTCGCCCATGCCGTGCAAGCATTGAAACTCGTACTGACCGGGATAGTAGTTGTGTCCAGCCAGATGATAAATGGCCGCCAGCGTATGGGCGTTGTGGGTAGCGAATTGCGGGTAAATCAGATTCGGCACCGCCAGCAGTTTGCGGGCACAGGCCAGATAGGAAATATCGGTGTAGATCTTGCGGGTGTACACCGGATAGCCTTCCAGTCCATCAGTTTGTGCGCGTTTGATTTCGCTATCCCAATAGGCACCTTTGACCAGACGGATCATCAAGCGCCGACGGCTGCGACTCGCCAGATCGGTTAAGAAATCAATCACCTGTGGACAACGCTTTTGATAGGCTTGGATCACAAAGCCGATGCCATTCCAACCGGCTAGCTCTGGTTCAAAGCAGAGTTTCTCCAGCAAATCGAGGGAAATCTCCAGCCGATCGGCTTCTTCGGCATCAATATTAATGCCGATATCATAACGGCGCGCGAGCAAGGTCAGATCGCGCAGGCGCGGATAGAGTTCTTGCATCACGCGATCATATTGCGCGCGGCTGTAGCGCGGGTGCAGGGCGGATAGCTTGATTGAAATCCCTGGGCCTTCATAAATACCGCGTCCATTAGAGGCTTTGCCAATGCTGTGGATGGCTTGCTGGTACGACTGTAAATAACGGTCGGCATCCGCGCCGGTCAGCGCCGCTTCGCCGAGCATATCGTAGGAGTAGCGAAAGCCTTTTTCTTCTAATTTGCGCGCATTGGCCAGCGCTTCGGCGATAGTTTCACCGGTGACAAATTGCTCGCCCATCAGGCGCATCGCCATGTCCACACCCTTGCGGATCAGTGGTTCACCGCTTTTGCTGATCATTTTGCTGAGCGCGCTAGAGAGGTGCGCTTCATTATGCGTAGAGACCAAGCGCCCAGTCAGCAGCAAACCCCACGTTGCGGCATTCACAAACAGTGAGGGGCTATGACCGATGTGCGATTGCCAGTTGCCGTTACTGATTTTGTCGCGGATCAGCGCATCGCGCGTGGCCTTATCTGGAATACGCAGCAGCGCTTCCGCCAGACACATCAGCGCGACCCCTTCTTGTGATGAGAGCGAGAACTCTTGCAGCAGGCTTTGCACCATACCTGCACGGCCAGAGGCCGTTTTTTGATGGCGTAGCTTTTCGGCCAATTGATAGGCCAGCTGGTGGATTTGCGCCGATTGTGCTTGCGGCAGGCGTGCTTGCTCCAAGAGCATCGGCACGGCATCGGTTTCGCTGCGGCGCCAAGCCGACGTGATCGCGGCCCGATTAACCGACTGCGGGAGTACCTGTTCGGCAAAATCTAAAAACGGTTGCACCGGCTCTAGGGTAGTAGCGGCGTTTTGTCCTGCGTTAAGCGAGGAGTTATCCAGCTCATCGACGGCATCACCGGCACCCAGTTCGGGGAGTTCTGCATGGTTTTCCACCCGCTCCAGATAGGTAAAAATGGCTTGTTTAATCAGCCAGTGCGGGGTGCGATTTAATTTGCCGGCGGCACTTTTTAAGCGCTCGCGGGTCGCTTCGTCCAGCTTTACCCCCATCGTGGTGGTCCCCATCGTTTCACTCCTTGGTCGTCATGTTCTGTTGCGAGGCCGGTGTGGTAAGCCTGCTGAAGGTTACGCAGCAATATCCAGTATGTTGCAACTTTGTGCAACTGTAAGAAGTGTGACCTGCCCAGCAAGCCTGAAAAATGAATGAAATGTTAAAATAGATTGCGAGGGGAGGAGTGTTGTCGAATGATGCAAGAAATAACCGTTAGCGAGTTAACAAATTTCACGGGTGCAACCGATGAAAATGTGATCCAGTGCAACCAATTGATACGCGAGTGACTCAGCCGGCTGAAAATGATTGTGAATAATGTGTTAAGTTGCGTGCGGTGAAAAAAACACCACAGGCAGGTTCTTTCGCCAGCTAACAATTTAATAATGGCGCCGCTTCGCTAAGCTGATTTGCAGCCTGCGAGGCTCATTCTGGAGAGCGTTTTCATGACCATAAGTACACCCATGCTGGTGACGTTCCTTGTCTACATTTTCGGCATGATTTTGATCGGTTTTATTGCGTGGCGTTCCACCAAAAACTTTGATGACTACATTCTGGGCGGTCGTCGTCTCGGCAGTTTGGTGACCGCATTGTCAGCCGGAGCTTCAGATATGTCTGGCTGGTTACTGATGGGCTTACCGGGGGCGGTATTTCTCTCTGGCGTATCAGAAAGCTGGATTGCTATCGGGCTGGTGATCGGCGCGTGGATAAACTGGAAATTGGTGGCCGGTCGCTTACGTGTGCATACCGAAATCAATAACAATGCGCTGACCTTACCGGATTATTTTACTAGCCGCTTTGAAGATAACAGCCGCGTGCTGCGCATCATCTCTGCCGTGGTGATTTTGCTGTTTTTCACCATCTACTGTGCCTCAGGGATCGTGGCTGGCGCCCGATTGTTCGAAAGCACCTTTGGGATGAGTTATGAAACCGCGCTGTGGGCTGGAGCGGCCGCGACCATTTTGTATACCTTTGTCGGTGGTTTTCTTGCGGTGTCGTGGACCGATACCGTGCAGGCCAGCTTGATGATTTTTGCGCTGATCCTGACGCCGGTGATGGTGATTGCTGCGGTCGGTGGGCTGGAGGATTCATTGCTGGTGATCCAGCAAAAGAGTATGGAGAATCTCGACATGCTCAAGGGGCTGAATCTGGTCGCCATCATTTCATTAATGGGCTGGGGTTTGGGCTATTTTGGTCAACCGCATATTCTGGCGCGTTTTATGGCGGCCGATTCACACTACACCATTGTTAATGCCCGCCGAATTTCGATGACGTGGATGATCCTGTGCTTAGGCGGCGCGGTGGCGGTCGGCTTCTTTGGTATCGCTTATTTTGCTAATCATCCCGATCAAGCGGCGGCGGTGGATCAAAACAGTGAGCGCGTCTTTATGGTGTTGGCGCAATTACTGTTTAACCCGTGGATTGCCGGAATACTGCTGTCCGCCATTTTAGCCGCTGTGATGTCGACCTTAAGTTGCCAGCTGTTGGTGTGCTCCAGTGCGTTGACCGAAGATTTCTACAAAGCCTTCTTGCGTAAAAATGCCAGTCAGCAAGAGCTGGTGTGGGTAGGGCGCTTGATGGTGCTGGCAGTGGCGTTACTGGCCATTGCGCTGGCTTATAACCCGCAAAACCGCGTGCTTGGTCTGGTAAGTTACGCCTGGGCTGGATTTGGCGCTGCGTTCGGGCCGGTGGTGTTGTTCTCGGTACTCTGGTCACGGATGACACGCAATGGTGCGCTGGCCGGTATGCTGATTGGTGCCTTCACCGTGATTATCTGGAAGCAGTTTGCGTGGCTGAACCTGTATGAAATCATCCCAGGGTTTATTCTGGCGAGCATCGGGATTGTATTGGTGAGTGTATTGGACAAAGCGCCATCACGCGCAATCCAAGAACGTTTTGCCAAAGCGGATGCAGAGTTCCATACCGCCCCGCCGGCTAAATTGCAGGTGGATTAAGTGGATAGCATGAGTTAATCATTCAGCAGCCTCTCAATATCAGATGTGAGAGGCTGCTGTCTTGTTAGTGGATTTAATTTAGTGATACGAGGGTATTGTTCAATTTAAAATTAGCCAGTGAGTGGGTTAACTCTTGTGCAAGTGCTTCAAGTTCAGCGATATTTTGCTGCAAGGTGATCGCATGCTCACTATGTGCTTCGTACACTTCACGAATCGTTATCATGTTGCTTTGAATATCATCGGTAACACAGCGTTGTTGCTCTGTGGCACTGGCCACTTGTGCCGTCATGTCATTGACTTTCCGAACGTCATTCACAATATCAGTCAATTCAGTGCCTGCTCGTTGTGCTTCTGTAACACTGAGAGTTGCTTGCTGGCTACCCGATTGCATGGCAACTACCGCTTGGCGAGCGCCTTGCTGTAAACGAGAGAGCATTTGTTCGATATCGTCAGCCGCTTGTTGAGTACGGCCAGCTAAAGAGCGTACTTCGTCGGCGACAACTGCAAAACCACGTCCAGTATCACCCGCACGGGCAGCTTCAATCGCGGCATTGAGCGCCAGTAAATTGGTGCGATCAGAAATCTGTTTGATTAAATTCAGCGCTTCTACAGCAGATTCAGTGTCTTGATGCAGGTTATTGACAAGCAAACAGCTTTGCTCAAGTGTTCCAGCAACTTTTTCAATAGCTACAATAGTTTGATCAACTTCTTTATCGCCTTGATGGGCGCGATTAATTGCTTGCTGAGTCGCTTGTGCGGTTTGCGTTGCGTTTCGTGCAATTTCAGCGATCGTTGCGGCCATTTCCGTCGCTGCAGTGGCTACTTGACCCACTTGATCAACGCCTCGAACCAAACCTTCATTAACGTCGGCGATAACGGCATTGGAATGACTGGCGCTGTGTGTCAACACACTGCAAGACTGGCGAACTTTGAGTAGTAATCCTTCCAAATGTTGTAAAAAATGATTGAGATCTTTAGCGATGGAGCCAAGTTCATCGCCTGATTGCCAGTTGACTCGGATCGTTAAATCATTGTCATTAACCAAGCGAGATAATGTCTGGTGTAGGGCTAAGAACCCTTGATGGATATCCCGTAATACTCGAACACTGACCAAGATTGTGATTAATATACAGGCCAATACAGTGAATGTGCCGAACCAAAAGTTACGTAAACTTTGGCTTTGCATCAGCTCAACTTGCTGGAATAATTGCTCAAATAGCTGGTCTTCGCCTTGTTTGAGTAATTCAATTTTTTCGGTACTGAGTGCAAACCATTTTTCAGGGTTAACGTTGAAGTTGCCTGTCGACATCTTTTTTAGCGCAATCTGCTCATATTGCTCGACTTCTTTCATGACAGGTTGATTCAATATGCGGTTAAGTAATGCTTGCTGTGCTGGAGTAGCAACCGCACTAAATCGTTCTAAGTAACTGTGTTGCGCTGAGAGCAGCGACATAAATTGTTGTAAGGTTGCTGGCGTAAATTGGTTTTGCGCAAAAACATTACTTAGAATTGCACGCTCTAATCCCATTCGTTCTTTGTTTTGTAGAAAAGCGGCATATGCATTAGTTTGTAATGCAATTTCTGCATTTTGGCTGTGCAGGCTGATCTCATCGACAACCTTTAGCAAGGCAGCGATTAAATCTGTGTAGAAAGAAACTTGTTGTGCAGTACTTATTTTTAGTTGACTAACCTGTTCTCGAATTGCGGGTAATTGCGTTATCTTTTGCGATATTTGTGCATGTGCGACATTTGAACGTTGAGATTGGAATCGGTTTAGTGCGGCATCAACCGCTTGTCGTTGCTGCGGTAAGGCATCAGAAAAGTTCTTACCGGAAGAGCCCAGAAAACCAGCGGACATGCCACGTTCTTTCTGTAATTCATGGACAACCTGAGCACTGCTTTGCAATACGGTGAGCTGCTGTAGGGCTTGCTGCATTTTTCGTTCAGCCACATATTTGTCATATATATAGTGGCCAGAGAAAAATATAAGGGCGAATAATGGCAACGTGATTGCCAATAACATCTTCCTTGCTAGTCCTAAGTTTTTCATTTTTGCTCCTACGTCCAAAGATTTATATTTTCATCTATTGATAATTACTCGGTATGTGTGAATGGTGGCTGCCATTTATGTGATCTCACATCATAGAGTGCATTTTTATATTTAATGGTAATTTTTTATAACACTAACGTAGTTAAATTTCGAACATTTGTCGGTTGGCTTTTATCTTTTTGAGGATGTTATCAGCTTAGACAGTAATTATATGACGCGGTGTTATTTAAGTGTGTAGGGATGGGGGCTTTGATGCGTATATATGCTTGTCATATTCAGAGATTAGTATTGGTTTACTTTGCCATGGCAATTGAGATACGGATTGTATAAATGCATGTGGTTGAATAAGGTGAGTGCGAAAATATAATTATTATCAATATGCTCTGGTATGACGGAACGATAGCCGATATGCAATGTATAAATGAGGAGCCAGTATGTCATGTAATGTTTCACAGGTTCAGATTTCGAGCACAGCTCCGCTAGCGGAAGGAGAGATAGTGGCAGGGATCACCTATTACCAAAATCGCTCACTCACGGCTGAGCAATACTGTACGTTATTGGAAGAAACGTCACTAGGCGAACGACGTCCTCTTGCCGAGCGTGAACGAATCGCAGCGATGCTCGAACATGCGGATGTACTGATCAGTGCGTGGCAAGGTGAACGGTTAGTCGGCGTTGCGCGTTCGGTGACGGACTTTTTCTATTGCTGCTATCTGGCCGATTTGGCCGTTTCTGAGCGTGTACAAGCTTGCGGCATTGGACGCGAGTTGATTCGCCAGACTTTCCATTGCTTACAACCGGGCTGCAAAGTGATTTTACTCGCCGCCCCACAAGCGGTGGACTATTACCCCAAAATTGGCTTTACCCGTCACAACAGCGCATGGTTGATGGAAGATGTCAGCGCGCTGCGTTGAGCTGATCAGATATTGGGAAATAATGAATTGTATGTGCTAAGAACACAGCAGCTGTATGTGGAAGTCGGCTGTGGGTGTTAATGGCCTTGTAAATTATAAAAATATAATCTATTCATATGGTTATGTTGTGATTCCATCTTGACGTTTTTCACCCAAGCATCTGCCAGCACAAATTCAAACCATTTCACCACATAGAGATAAACACCAAATGGCGCAACATTTTGCGTGTGACTAGGATGATTATGCTGCAAGCGCAACTTTTGCTGGTTAATTGATAGGTTTACGCAACTTATTGCGCGCCTGCTGTGTGTACGATTTAATTGGTTTTATTAACTTATTGAATATAAAGAATTTTAAAAGTTGGCACAGAGGCTGCTATAGGGGAGTGGCGTTAACCTATTTTATTTTACAGGAGTATTTGCAATGCCAACCCCATGTTATATCTCTATCGAAGGCAAAACCCAAGGTAACATCACTGCAGGCGCGTTCACCTCTGAATCCGTGGGTAACATCTTTGTACAAGGTCACGAAGATGAAATGCTGGTACAAGAATTCAAACATATCGTGACTGTACCTACTGATCCACAGTCAGGCCAACCATCAGGTCAGCGTGTTCACAAGCCATTCCAGTTCACCGTTGCGCTGAACAAAGCGGTGCCATTGATGTACAACGCCTTGGCTTCGGGTGAAATGCTGCCAACCGTTACCCTGAAGTGGTACCGCACCTCTGTAGAAGGTAAGCAAGAGCACTTCTTCTCTACCATTTTGACTGATGCCACTATCGTGGATATCGATTGCCAGATGCCACACTGCCAAGACCCTGCTAAATCAGACTTTACCCAGCTGATTCAGGTTTCTCTGGCCTATCGCAAAATTGATTGGGAGCACACGGTTGCTGGCACTTCTGGTGCTGATGACTGGCGCGCACCGATCGAAGCCTAATGACCAATGTGTCACTGTCCGTTTGCGCTGCAAGCGGACAGGTTACATCCCAAGTGACATCAGACTGTCAATAAATACAGTCTGTTATTTGCTTCGAATGCCATGGGTGTTCGAGGCTTTTTTGCTTTGCCATGCGGCTGTGTTGTCGGCGGCATGGCAAAGCATCATCAAGGAAGGAGTGGTGAATGGCGAATCAAACGGGATTGCAATTTACCGTCACAGTCGGTGAATTACCGGAAAGCACCTTTGCGGTTGCAGAGTTTACGTTGCATGAAGCCCTGAATACGCCGTTTGAGTTGGATCTTGAGCTGGCAAGTTTACAGCCAGATATTGATTTTGCTGCTGTATTGGAGCAACCGTGCGAGCTGTTGGTCTGGTTTGACGGTGAGATCCAACGCCGGATCAGCGGAGTAGTCAGCCAATTTGCACAAGGTGATACCGGTTTTCGGCGTACCCGCTATAGCTTGCAAGTGAAACCGGCGTTGTGGCGTTTATCTCTGCGCCATAATGCGCGCATTTTTCAGACTCAGACACCGCAAGAAATCATCAGCATCCTACTGCAAGAAGCGGGGATCACTGATTATGCTTTTGCCTTCAAAGATGAACATGCCCAGCGAGAATACTGCGTACAGTACCGAGAAACCGATTTAGGTTTTATGCAGCGTTTGGCTGCAGAAGAAGGGTTGTGCTGTTATCACGAATTTGAAGCAGGTAAACACCGCGTCATATTTGCCGATAATACTGCGGCATTACAGACGGGGCCGGCACTGTTTTTCAACTTGGCCAATCAAGGTCAGCAACATGGCCCGTTTGTGCGCCGTTTCCACTATGCCGAAAACGTACGTCCTGCGGAAGTAGAGCTCAAAGACTACAGCTTCAAAACGCCCGCTTATGCCCTGTCGCATAAAAAACAAGGCAGTGAACTGAGCCATCAGCGTGAAAGCTACCAGCATTTTGATTACCCCGGACGTTTTAAACAAGACCCGAGCGGCACGGCATTTACCGGTTATCGCCTCGATGCGCTGCGCGCCGATGCCATGACCGGCGAAGGTGACTCTAATGCACCGCAATTGATGCCGGGTTGTACGTTCAGTTTAAGTGAGCATCCAAACGGGATGCTGAATACCGATTGGCAAGTGGTGTGCATTACACATACCGGTAAACAGCCACAGGCGCTGGAAGAAGAGGGCGGCAGTAGCCCAACGGTTTACTATAACCAATTTTCCGTGATCCCCGCGCAAACACCATGGCGTGCGCTAATGCCGCACAAGCCGATGGTCGATGGCCCACAAATTGCTACCGTGGTCGGTCCAGAGGGAGAAGAAATTTATTGTGATGAACATGGCCGCGTGAAATTGCAATTCCCGTGGGACAGATATGGCGCGAGTAATGACCAAAGCTCCTGTTGGGTGCGCGTATCTCAAGGTTGGGCGGGTGGACAATACGGCATGGTGGCCATTCCGCGCATTGGTCATGAGGTAATTGTCTCGTTTTTAGAAAGTGATCCGGACCAGCCCATTGTCACAGGGCGCACGTATCACGCGACCAACCGACCGCCGTATGATTTACCTGCGCATAAAACGCGTACTGTGCTGCGTACCGAGACGCATCAAGGGGAAGGGTTTAACGAACTCCGCTTTGAAGATCAGGCCGGACAAGAAGAGATCTACATCCACGGTCAAAAAGACCTGAATGTACTGATTGAAAACGATGTGGCTTGGCACATAAAGCACGATGAGCATCGGGATATCGACAACGAACGGGTGACACGCATTAAGGCCAATGATCACCTGACCGTTGAGGGCGAAAAGCGCGAGCAGATTAAAGCGGACTATTCCCTCACTGTTGACGCTTCCATGCACCAAAAATTAGGACAAGCCTTGTTAGTGGAGGCGGGTCAGGAAGTGCATGTGAAAGCCGGCATGAAAGTCGTATTGGAGGCTGGTGCGGAGATCACCCTTAAAGTGGGCGGCTGTTTTGTCAAAGTGGATGCCAGTGGTGTCACGCTCGTGGGCCCAACCATCAAAATGAACTCTGGGGGCAGCCCAGGCTCTGGCTCGGGTTGGGGTGGACAGATGCCTATTCAACCGAATGACGTCGAGGTGGTCGCACCGCCGCCGCCAATGGAGCCAGCACGTCAGATCCCGACTTTGAAATCGGCCGAGCCGGTTTGTGAAGTCTGTGAAGCTGCTGCACAGGGAGCCCAATGAGTTTTTCGTTACCTGAAATTGTCTTACACAAAGAGGAGCAACTTTACTTGCTCCTCGATGGTGGGCAAATCGCGCAGCTAGAGCGGCGTTTATTCGAGATAGCGGATACTCCCGCATACCAGCCGTTGTATTTGTATGCGCCATGGGAGAGTTTGCGTGAAGTCTCCCCCTGTCTGGTCGTCGCTACTGAGTCATTATTGCGCTGGTATGCGGCCGAGTTTCAAGCCAACAGCGGCTATTTGCTCGCCTCAACCTTGGCATTGTTACCGTTTGCTGAACGCCTACGTGGCAGGATTGAAGCGCAAAGCCCTTATGGCAGTCGGATATTGCTCAAACCCGCGCAACCGGAAGGGATGTATCGACTCTTTCAGGACGATGATCCGCGCTTTTGGCAAGATATCACACAGGTGTGGATCCCCGTTCGTGAGCAATTGCAACCGCGCAGTAAGCTCATCTGGTGGCATAAAACCGCCAACCTACCTACTGCTGCTGCAACAAAATTGCCACCACAGCGTGAGAATGCGCCTCTACGTCTGAGTGATGCCCAGTGGCAACGTTTGGGCGAAGTCAGTTGGCTAAATAGCCTTGATACGCTCTACCGGCATATGGAGAAATGGTTTCCTAGCCGATTGGCTGAGCAGGAGAAGCCGAACCAATGGATCACTGATTGGGCTACATGGGGATATAAGCAAGGTTTCACGAGTCTTCGTGATCTCATGTTTTTTTCTAATGTAATTGGTTACATCGGTACTGTATGGCTTGATGATGGACATTGCCCAGATATTGTAGATCTATTAATGAATGCATCGGCCTTAACGCCTTCACAGAGAATTGAGAAAGCGGCGCAGTTAGCGGAAATACAGAATAAAATAGGGATAGAACAATGAGTAGTCCAAATCAAGATGTATCGACTGCGAGCTGTATTGATGCTAAAGCGCAATCTTCACCATGCCCGCTGAAAAAAAATAAAATTCAATTATTGCCTGTGCGTTATGCACTAGTAGAGCAAGAACATTCGCATCCTGCCATAGCTAGTACACATAAAACTGATATTCAATATCGCCCCATCGGAATCCGCTTGATAGATGCAGAAAGTTATCTCTACCTCATCCACAGTAAAAGACCTGATATTATTTATGCTTATGAGTTAGGTCAAAATGGATTGGTCAAAAAATTAGAACAAACAGGATTAGATGTTGCATCTGAAAATGGTGAATTTATTTATCAAGTGTCTGAGTCAACGATTGTAGTTAGTCGTTCGGGAAGCATTCAGGCACTCTATAGCCCAGTTAAAATTTCGTCGAAATTACAAGGCCAGTTATTAAGGTCGGCCAAGTTACGAAAAAAAATGATGCAAACTTGCGAGTTAGGTCGCTTTGATTACCAAAAAGGTGCACCCCATCTATTACCTCCGAGTCAATTGGAACAATATTTAGCCGATATTAATCCACAGCACAGTACCAATGAGGAAACAGATCAGTGGTGCTGGCTTAAACAAAAGCCAGTACCACAAAATGTGAGTGTGTTAACCAGTAAAATTTTGCCCGACTATAAAAAAGAGGCTGCGGTTCTGTTATTGGAAGATCCAATTGGGATCATGACAGAGCTAGCCAGCGCTTACCAAGCGATGTTGATGCAAGAAGAAGAGTGGATGGCAAAAGACAGTAATAGAGCTGATTACTTTGCTGCGAGCCAGATACTCCAATTGATTGAAATGAGCGATGAGTTGCTACTTGTCCATGCAGACAATAAAGATGCATTAAATAAGTTTAATAAAGCTCATCCGCATGTATTGGAAGCGCGTTATCGTGACTACTGGCAAGCCAAACAGAACTTTGCTCCAGAAAAATACAATATGAAGAGCTTGCCTTATGCAAGTTCTTCCATGTATGTAACGGATACGAAAGAGCAAATTGCTTACCGCAATGAATTAGCCAAAAACGAAGCTCTTGCGAAGAAAATAGGGATCAGTCCGCAAGATTTGCAAAAAATGTTTGATCTGGCAGGCGAGCAGAAAAAAGATCTACTCTATGGCGAAAGCTTACTCGGCCTGCGGGTATCTCGCGGAATTTTAGAACGCATTGATGAAGCCGCCATGCGCAGTTGGTATAAGCCAGCACAAACTAAAATCACCCATTGGCGTGAAATGTGTGTTCAGCTTGATACTGACCGTACTGCGATGTTGCCTGCTGCGTACACGGCTATTCCTGTATTTGATAAAGAAGAGCAAGATAAATTTAAGCATCGCTTATAGTTAGAATATCACTGGTTACTCGGTTTGGGAGAGGAACCAGCAAATAGGGAAAAGATCAGTGAATTTTTTGCAACTCTTGGAGAGCAAAATACTCAGCTTTGGGTCTCGAATGCAAAAAATATTGCAACTGTAGAGGATTATGATGGTTTAGCTGGTGATATTAATAATGCATGGTCCCTTAAAGAGAGTTTCAGTGCTCAGTTGGACGGCTTGTCTGGTTTGAAAGAGTTTCAGGATCAGATGGCTGGCGTGCATCTGGTTTTGATAAAAACCATACCTCAAGCTTTACAAGCTTCAATGGGGCGATTGGCTTCTGAAATTGCGCGCCTTTCTATTCCTGAGTTGCAGAATATGACTGAACGTATGCGTTCGGCCACGGCTCAAGTTAATACGGTATTGCATCATGCCAAACCCGGTATTGTTGCACTCTTATTAGGGCATGCTAAAAACGCGGGGGTCACGTTAGATATTGGCTCTCAGAGTGATGAAGCTTACGCTAGATGGCAAGAAATCACAGTAGATAAATTACAAAAGTTACGGACGCGTGCTGAAGAGGCCAAGCGAGTATATAACAAGGCAACCAAAAATACGCCAGCTGATTCAGCAAGGCGTGCTTGGGCTAACGGTGAATGGGCCGCATTACAGCGAGAAAGTGCGATGCTGCGCGAACAATTATTCACCCATAGTCAGCCTTTGGCTGAACCAGGCGCACCGAAACCACGCTCGCATATTATCATCAAAGCAAGTGATGCCACGTTAATCGAATTGGAAGAGCATCTGAGACTCAGCCGAGAGGCCTTGAGTCATCAAGTGATACGGGGAAGTAGAGGTACGGCTTGCTTAGGCGTGGTTGCAATATTCACCAATTGGCTTAATTACAGTAAAACTACGGCTGATTTGGAGCATAAAGGTGAGAGAACACGTGCACAGACTGCGGATTATATTTCTGCAGTGATGGGGTTGGTAAGCGCATCTCTCGCTCTAAGTGTGGAAGCCATTCGTGTGGGGATTTACCTGCGGTGGTTGAAGAATGGATCAGAAAGTTTGCTCAAAGCAAGTGGCAAAGTTGTGACGCTAGGGACTACGGCTGTTGGTGTATTAGGTGCGATATCGGCGGCTGCGGATGGCTACAAACAGGCGTCACAGATTGCTCGCCATTGGCGGCGTGGCGAGTGGGAGCCGATGCTAGCCTCTACGGTGGTACTGGCGGGTGATGGGATGGTCACTTACGCCAGTGGCAAGATTGCGCTTGCAGGAGGCCGCATGGTAATGGCTGCAATGGCTGGGGAGATTTCTTGGCAACAGGCCGCCGCGGTAACGTTGCGCTTTGCGGTGCGCTTTAACCCGACGATGTGGGTAGCTGCGGCCCTGATTTTTACTGGTGAACTGGCCTATAACTTTCTGACGTCAACGCCACTGATGAGGTGGATCAGTGAGTCGCGCTGGGGAACGCGAGGCAGTATTCCTTTTTTGCACTCGAACCAAGAGTGGGACTATACCACCCAGCTGCGCAAATGGCTGGAGGTAATGCAAACTCCGCGGTTGCAGGTGCAGTATGGGTCGAAGATTAAGCTCGTTGAAAGCAACTCAATTACCATGCCAGTACAACGTACATGGCTGACCCAGCTGCGTATTGTGCTTCCCATGAGCGCCCCTAGCCAAGTGCGCATACTTGCCTTGGTGCTCAGTAATGGAAAGTTTGTTGATATTACCAAAGATTTGCGCCAAAAAGCTCCGGTGCAAGACGCCGGATTATATACCCGCTTGGATTTTGATTGGCCTGTAGATGACCAAGGCCGCATGGAGTGGCTGTATCTGGTTATTGCCGTCACCACTTCAGCTGGCGTTACATTATTTGATGAGCAAGGCGGGCTACGTTTTTCTCTGAATTTAAGGCAGTTACAAGGGCTGGAAGAGGCTAATTTGGCAGGGGACACACCGGGCTGGCGACAGGCCAAACCGGTGGAGGACGATGATAAATATCCTTTAGATCGGAGCAAGATCACTTCACTGTTGCAGCCATTATTGAATTGATATGAGATTATTTAATGAAAAAAAATCTGTATTACCTTTTTTTGCCGGACAGCATCGGCAAGAGCGGCTTAGCGCCCGTACCGTTTTTAGCCCGTTACCGGTCATGACTAATGTTCCACCTGTACGGCGAGCTGATTGGCTCACTAAAAAATGCGACCACTATATTGAAATAGGGGGCGCTGGGGGGGCTTTATTCCAAACTCAGCTTTTTTATATGGTTTGGGTGATAGGGTTATTAGTATCTGCCATGGCCTTTTGGGGAGCTCCAGGTTCGTATGATCATGGTATGAGTCAGGGGCAAGGCTGGTCAGGTGTTTGGGCTGGGAACTATCAAGAGGTGTGGATCGGCCCAGGCCAGTGGCGAATGGAGTTCAGTTGGATGAATTTATTCGGCGCAGTTCTATTGCTGGGCATGGGGCCAGGTTTTGCGCTGTATATGACTGTAAAGCTGATTTGGGAGCATCAGCAACAATTGCACCGAGTGTTACCATTTCGCTTTCATCGCCAACGCCGCGAGGTGATGCTATCGCGCTGGGATAAGCGAGCTAAAAAAACTGAAGTGCGAATTTTTCCGTGGGAAGATATGTGCGCTATGGTCGGGGAAGGTTCTGCAGTATCCACCAGTGGTGTAATGACGATGGCAACGTTGTTTTTTGGTATTAATTCCGATGAGAGACCGGGGCATTTTTGGTCAGGGATCAATGTCGGTACGCTGAGCAAAGATATTGGTGCCAGTGAATGGGAAATGATACGTCGCTATATGGATGAAGGCCCTGAGGCTCTTGATGAACCAGCGCCAATCACCTTTAACGGCATGATTGATGAATTTTGCCGAGAGCGAAAAATACCCCGTAGAGCCTTCTCGCCACTGCGCCGTCTTTGGTGGGAAATGAACGGTACCCGTTTGGGTATTTTGCTGCTCAATATTCAAAGCCGAGTCCAAAAGCGTTTTGCCGAGCGTTATTTCTCTGCCCATCCTGAGTTTGCAGCCTGGAGCGAGCCGCTGCCGCCAGAGCAATGGGCAAAACCGAGTGCGCGTTTGGTGCGTTGTAATCAGCTATTAGCCGAACAATACGCTAAAGGTCGCACAATTTTCACTGTAGGTGATGTGCGTGAATTGTTGGGTGAATTCATCAGTGATGAAGCCGCACAGGCATTGGATTATTGAGTATATAACTATTGTAACGTTTTTTCGTTACTGTGCGGCTCAAAACATTGAGTCTTGAATTCTGAATATACAACTAATGTGAATATAAAGAACCATCCAATGCCAAACACACAATACGGATATCTAGGCCTACTGTTATTCGTGGCCGGCTGCACATCACAGATGACATCACTTAGTGATCAGCAGCTATTACAAAAAGCCCAGCAAGGTCAGGGGCGAGCACAGTTTGAGCTGGCTACTCGCTTAACAGGAAAAGCACAACCAGATTACAGCGCAGCGATGCACTGGATGAAGCAAGCCGCCGAAGGTGGAGTGATGGCTGCTGATTCGGCAACACAAAGCCGCGCCGCAGCACAAGTGGCAACGTGGTATGAGCAAGGTCTGGGGGAGCCGAAAGATCCTGTCAAAGCGCGCTCGTGGTGGCAACAGTCTGCTGCTTTGGGAAATACTCAGGCATCATGGCGTTTGGCGCAGCTCTGTCAGCATAACAATGATGGCAAACTGGTGGCTGAGTGTGTGGATAGTTTGGAGCAAGCCGCGAAAGGTGATGTCATTGAGGCTCAGCGGGCACTGGCCCTGTGGTACAGTCAAAAATCCGAGGCATCTAAAGAAGCAATAGTCTGGTTGACGAAAGCCGCTAAAGCCGGTGACCGTAGCGCGCAGGCCACACTAGGCAGTTTTTATGCGCAGGGGCGTGGTGTACCACGTAACCTCGCGACGGCAGAGCGGTGGTATGCCAAAGCCGCAACATAAGGCGATCCGCAAGCGCTGCTGTGGATGGCAGAACAGAGCAGCGGTAAAACGGCCTTTAATTGGTATCAACAAGCTGCAGAAGCCGGAGCCGCGTCGGCGCAGTTGTGGCTAGCGAATGCCTATCTATCCGGCAATCAGGTGCAGGCTAATCCCGCATTAGCGCGTGAATGGTTGGCCAAAGCGGTGAACAATGGGTCACATGAAGCGCAGTACCTGTTTGCGCTACAGCAAACAAGCGCTGCAGAGCGCGAACATTATTTAACGCTGGCAGCAGAAGGTGGGCTGGCTAAAGCCCAAGTCGCCTTGGGGCGTGCCAGCTTGCGCGCACAGGAATTTAGTCAAGCTCGAGGATGGTTTGCTAAAGCGGCAGCGCAAGGGGATGTAGAAGGGCGTTTTGAATACGGTGAAATGTTACGTGCCGGTCAAGGTGGTGAGCATGACTATCACGGCGCTTATCAGCAATACCGCTATGCTGCGCAGCAAGGCAATCGCATGGCGCAATACCGTATGGGGATGATGCGCGAAGAAGGTTTAGGTGGGCCACGTAATCGCCTGCATGCGTATGCGTGGTTCTCGTTGGCGGCAACCGAAGGGATGGAAGAGGCGATCCAAGCTCGTGAAACTCTTGAAGGTATGATGACGCCGGAAGAGATAAAGCGAGCGCAAAAGTTGTCGCAATACTGGTTCAAACAGCAAGAGTCCACCTAAAGATATTGGGCTATCTTTTGATAATCCAGTGATGAGGCTGGTTGGTTCAGGCGCTGAGGTAAGCGGCGGGACGACGGGAGAGCGCAGTATCGCGCTATTTGGAGCGTTCGCACTCCCGTGTAATCGCTAACATACTGATTATACGCATTAACTGTTTTGTCATAATTGAGTGCTACAGTGGTCGGCTGGCGTTATTCATCGGGATTTTGGTTAACTTATGTCCTCAGCTGCTACTCCTTCGTTTCATCTTTTCCTGATTTTTCTCCGTCTTGGTCTGATATCATTTGGTGGACCGGTTGCCCATCTGGGTTATTTCCATCATGAGTTTGTTGCTCGCCGTCGTTGGTTAAGTGAGTTTGAGTACGCCGATTTAGTGGCGTTATGCCAATGCCTGCCCGGGCCGGCCAGTAGTCAGTTCGGCATTGCGCTGGGATTTTGTCAAGGCGGCTATCTTGGTGCGCTGGCGGCGTGGTTGGGTTTTACTTTGCCGTCGGCACTGTTGATGGCGGGCGCGGCGTGGGGAATTCAGCACTATGGTCTGTTACCCAATGGCTTTTTAATGAGTGGCCTTAAGTTAGCGGCCGTCGCCGTAGTGGCGCATGCGGTGTGGAATATGGGCTGGCAACTGTGTCGTACTCGCGGCACGCTGTTGCTTGCCGTGATGGCGCTGGCTGGATCGCTGATGATTGCGGATGCGCGTATGCAACTGCTATTCATCATATTTGGCGCGGTGGTCGGTCGGTTTGGCTTGTCGCCTGCGGTTGTGGGCTTGCGTGAGTCTATTCCTAACTCCATACCTAATGCGGCCTCGTCGATGGCGGTGCACGATAGGGGCATGTCGCCTAGGCAGGGCATTGTTCTCCTGTCGCTGTTTGCGGCGTTGTTAGTGCTGTTACCCGCGTTGATGCTACTGGTGACATCACCGACGTTGTCACTGTCTTCCGCCATGTACCGCGCGGGTGCCTTGGTGTTTGGTGGTGGGCATGTGGTGTTGCCGTTACTGGAAGCGGAGTTCGTGCAGCCGGTTGGTAGCATGTCAGCCGATCACTTTTTGGCTGGATATGCATTGGCACAGGTGGTTCCTGGGCCGTTGTTCACCTTTGCCGCTTATCTGGGCATGAGCAAGCAGGGCGTGACAGGGGCGTTATTGGCGACCCTGATGATTTTTTTGCCGGCGTTTTTATTGGTCTTAGGTGCATTGCCGTTCTGGCAGGCGTTTTGCGCGCAGCCTCGTTATCGGGCTGTACTAACGGGCATCAATGCGGTGGTCGTGGGGATTTTAGCGGCGGCTTTATATCATCCGGTGGCCTCAAGTGCTATCCATCGCCCGTCAGAGGCGCTGATCGCCGTCGTTGGGTGGTTGGCATTGCAAAAATTGCGTTGGTCACCGATTCGGGTGATTGGCTTAACCTTGCTTTTGTATGGGTTATCGGTCGCGCTTTTGTGATTGCGATGGGGTTTATTCACTTGTGCTGAAAGGTTTCATTTACAACCCGTGCGGTGCGTGACGCTTTTTATCGTACTGGGTAAATACATGCGTTACCCTGCCGGCAGTTGATTATGTGTCAACGTTGTTTTATCACCCTTTTGCGTTTTGTGTTGTTTATTCCGCCGCAGATTTAGACTGCGGCGGTTTTTTTATCTATCTTGCTCTTGCCGGTTGAGCGTTTCCAGTCTTCCCCGTTTCGCGGCTAGAAAATGTCATTCCCTTTCGGATAAGCGGGTTAGGAAACGTTAGTGAGTGTCGGCTTTGCCGGCGGCGTCAGCCAGTTTAGCCAGTTGCTTATCCCACCAATGTGGCGCTCTGTTTTCATCTTCGGCTCTCTCTTTACGGCGAATAGCATTACGTACCAACATAGCGCCAACCCAGCGAAATGGCTCCGGTGGGAAATAACCGCGGGGGCCGCCAGTGAGTGCGCAACGAGTCCAGTCATTATCTTCGCCACAAATCAACGCCGAGAGGATCTGTCCGCCGATCCAGCTTTGGGTAACGCCATTGCCTGAATAGCCAAAGCCATAAAAAATATTGGGATGCTGACGCCATGGGCCAAAAAAGGGCAGGCCATCTACCGAGCGATCGGAGGCGCCACACCAACTGGTGGCAATCGGGGTTTTGTTCAGGTGTGGGAAGAAGTGATACAGCGCTTGGCTAAGTGACTCTTTATAGCGGCTTGGTTGGTCAAATTCGGCCAAATGGCGGTTAGCAAAAGCAAAGGTGTTACCGCCTTTTCCTAACATCAAACGACCATCTGGTGTAGAGCGGTAGTAGTAAACAAACGTGCGCCCATCTACCACACAGCGGCCATGATCCATCTGTTGCTGCTGTAATGAGGCAGGCGCTGGCTCTGTGATCACCATGTCGGATGACACCAGTACAATGCTGCGGCGAAACTCGCGAAAACGCTCCGCCATGGCGCTGTTAATGGCCAAAATCACTTGTCCGGCCTGAACTTGCCCTTGCGGGGTACGGATAGTGACCGCGCCACCCTGTTGGCTATTAGGAATTAACTCGGCCATCGGAGTACGTTCGTAGACTTCAATGCCCATCGCACGGGCCGTGTGCAAGAGGCCACGCGCCAGCAGCGCCGGTTGCACCGAACCGGCGTAAGGGCTGAAGTGGGCTTCTTTATGCTGAGTTGAGCCACAGGCTGATGCGAGTTGATCGCCATCAATGTGCTGCCAATGGTTTAGGCTTGAATCTGACAGTGCGCTGAGTACTGGTGCCATTCCCCCTTGTTGCGCCTGATTGGTGGCGGTATACAGGGTGCCTTCTAAGCGCAAGTCGGCGTGGATCCCGTGCTCATCACAAAAGTTGGCGATAGCGTGCACCGCTTGCTCGGAAGCACTGACCAGCCAGCGCGCTTGTTGCTCACCAAATAAACGGCGTAGTGTGAGGTATTTTGCTGACCATGTCAGCATGCAACCGCCGTTGCGCCCAGAAGCGCCGGAGCCACACAGATCTTTTTCCAGCACCACAATGCGCCAATTTGGGCGCGCTTGGCGCAGCGCAATGGCACTCCACAGGCCGGTATAACCACCACCAATAATGCACACATCGGCATGCAGTGTTTCGCTTAGTGGCTGCGGCTCAGGATACCCTTCACCTTCCAGTGCTTGTTCGAGCCAAAACGGATAAAACGGGGACGACATGACAACAACTCCTTTTCAATGTTTATGCATGCTGGCGCCAGCGTTGCGTGCGCTGAAGTAATGCGCGACTGGCGAGATGTTCGAGCAGCTTGACCCCAGCGGCGGCTAATAAAATCAAGGTCGCCATGGCGGCCGCGGCGGCGGTATTGCCGGAGTCTTCCATGTTCAACACCGCGACCGAGGCGGGAATGCTATCGCCGGCATACAAGAAGATGACGGCTGAGGTGGTGGTCATGGCATTCACGAAGAGGTAAATGAATACCTCCAGCAAGGCGGGCAGGCAAACGGGCAATGTGACACGCCAAAAAGCTTTCCAGACCGGAATCCGTAGCGATGAGGCCACTTGCTCCAGCTCGCGCGGTAGCTGTTTCAAACTGGTCAGCAGCGTCATGTGTCCAACGGTGTAGTAGTGCATGACGCAGCACAACACCAACAGGGGCAGCGTGCCATACAACAGATTGAGCGGATTTGCGGGATGGTTAAAAAAGGCACTGTAACCGAGGCCGAGCACCATACCGGGCACGGCCAATGACAGCATCGCCAGCAAGTGCAGCACTTGACGTAAGGGGGCAAAGTGACGGCCTTTTTCCTGTGCCCATGCCAGCAGAGTCAGGATCAGGGTACCGGCCAACGCGGTGAGAAATCCCAGCTTGATCGTGTTGAGAAACGGCAACCATCCGTACACGCTGCCGCTGTCAAAATCATAATTGGCGAACGTTAGGCTCAGATCATAAGGCCAAAAACGGATCAATGAGCCGTAAATCGCCATGCCCGCCAATGCAATAAACAACAAGGCTATCGTGGCACTCCAGATAAAGGCCAAGGCATCGCGGACAGGGTGTGGCTGAGGGATATAAGGCACACTACGGGTGCTGGCTTGCTCTTGTTGCCGTGAACGTAGGCGATGCTCTAAAGCAAAACTGAGCAACGCCGGTAATAGCAGCAACACACTAGCTACCGCTCCCAACGTGAAGTTTTGCATACCAATCACTTGCCGATAGATGTCGGTTGCCAGCACACTAAAATTACCACCAATAACCTTGGCGACACCAAAATCACAGATGCTCAAAGTGAATACCGCAATCGCGGCGCTGAGTAAGCCATAGCGTGCTTGTGACAATGTCACGGTAACAAAGGTGCGCCACGGGGAAGTGCCCAGTACACGGGCCGCTTCGTACTGCCGCGCGTCGCTATGCCCTAACGCGGTGGTCAAAATCATCAACGCATGCGGAAAGCACCAAAATCCCAGTCCAATAGCTATGCCCAGCGCGCCATAGATACTCTGCTCACCCAGTAAACCGCGCGCAATGCCTTGATTGCCAAACCAGTACATCAAACTGATCGCGGGCAGCAGTGATGGCATTAATATCGGCAGTAAACCGATGAGGCGGAAAAAACCTTTCCACGGCATACAGGTGCGGGTTAGCGCATAGGCGTAAGAGAAGGCCAAGGTAATGACGCTGACAGTAAGTACCAGACCTAACCACAGCGTATTTTTAACGGACTGCAGCAGATTCGGGCTTTGCAGGTATTCGGCAAAATAGCGCAGCCCCGTCCAATTGCCTTGCGCGTCGCGCACACTATTGAGCAGCATACTTAGCAGTGGAAGTAATACGCCCATTGTCAGCAGTGCGATGCCACCGATCAGCAACAGCAGTTGCAGACGCTGGTCTGGGCCACTGGCGGCACGCAGCTTTTGCCAGCGCAACCAAAGGGTATGTGACGCTGTAACCGGTGGTATCACCGAGGCATTCGCGGCATCGACGCGGGTATCAACATACAGGGAAGGGGATTTCAGTGATTGATCGCTCATGCGGCGCTCTCCTGTACTCGCGGTGCGTCCTCAAAGGCTTGCATGGCATCATCGGGCCAAGACAGCGCACAGCACATGCCACTACGCCAGTGTGCTGCACTGGCAAAGGGTGCTAACACTTGAATGGTCTGAGGGCCGAAATAGGTTTCGGCCTGACAAAATAGCCGCAGCTGGCTGCCTAAAAACTCAATTTGCGTGATCACCGCCGGAAGCGCGCCGGCTTCGGCCGGGTGCAATTGAATCGACTCAGGCCGCAGCGCAATGCACAAACGACTTCCGGTTTGGCCGCGATTCGCCAATGTCAGCGGATGGGTATTGAGGCGAATTTGCCGTGGGCTGATGACCATGCATTCAAGAAAATTCATGCTACCGACAAAGCGGGCGACAAACTGACTGCTCGGGCGCTGATAGATGTCGCGTGCGCTACCGCTTTGGCTGATTTGACCTTGCTCCATCACCACAATGCGATCGGCCATGCTGAGGGCTTCTTCTTGATCGTGCGTCACCATGATGGTGGTGATGCCAAGGCGTTGCTGCAACGCGCGGATCTCGGTGCGCAAATGGGTACGCACTTGAGCGTCCAGTGCACTCAGGGGCTCATCGAGCAATAACAGTCCTGGCGAAAGCGCCAATGCGCGCGCCAGTGCCACACGTTGTTGCTGGCCACCGGAGATTTGCGCCGGATATTTGTGCGAATGTTCGCGCAGGCCGGTTAGATCCAGCCATTTCAATATGGTTTCCTGAATGTGCGCTTTGGGCAAGCCGCGATTTTCCAACCCAAAGGCTATGTTTTGCGCTACGGTCAGATTGGGAAATAAGGCATAAGATTGAAAGACAATGCCAAAATCGCGTTGCTCAGGGGGCAGCCACGTGATATCGCGATCTTGTTGGATAATTCGGCCGTTGTCCGGTAGCTCCAGACCGGCGATTGCGCGCAGCAGTGTGGTTTTGCCACACCCTGATGGCCCAAGAAAACAGACAAACTCACCCGCCTCAACCGAGAGGGAGATATCACGCAGAGCCTGAAATGCGCCGAATGACTTATTCAGGTGGGTGATCTGTAAATAGGGATGACTCATGCCGGAATACTCCTTTATTGGTATATACCAGTTTGCGGAAGGTATATGACCAAAGCATGACTGAAACATGACAAGCCGATGATGGTACGGAACTTGGGGGGGGGATGACGCGCTCTAGAAGCAGGCGGGAAATGCAAAACCGATCCCTTGTACATATAGCCACGTAATAAATTAGCTACGTTGTCACTTCGGAACCGGTCAGCGTATGCGGCAAGGTCGAGCGTGAACAATCTATGTGTACACGCTCACTATGTGTAAATGCTCAGCCTAGGATGAAGGCGCGATTACTGCTTTTTCGGCTCGCTCTTGCCATCAAAGCGCTGGCTCCATTCCGTTAGGATTTGCGTGCGCGCTTGCGATGCCCACTGAAAATCATTTTTGATCATCTGTGCGGCGATATCCTGCGGATAACCTGGGTGGGCTTTGGCCTGATCGGGGCGAGCGACCACCGCAAACGATTTGGCATACAGCGCATTAGCTTCTGCCGATGCGGCGAAGTCCATCAGGCGCTGCGCGGCGTTTGCACGCGGTGTGCCGGCAACAATTGCGGCAGCCTCCATATCCCAACCCGAGCCTTCGCTAGGGAAAATTACTTGCAGTGGCGCGCCCTTGGCTTTGAGGCTGGTGGCAGGAAAATCAAATGAAATCCCGATAACGGTTTCACCGCTGGCGGCTAACTTGCACGGTGCTGAGCCTGAGTGGGTGTAGCGGTCGATATTCTGATGCAGTTTTTGCATGTAATCCCAAGCTTGATCTTGGGGTTGGGTCTGCATCCAACCGGCGACACTCAAATAGCCGGTGCCTGATGAAGCGGGGTTTGGCATTACAATCTTGCCTTTGTAGATAGGCTTGGTCAGGTCAGCCCAACTGGTGGGCGCAGGAATTCCCTGTTTTTGTGCTTCCACCGTGTTAAAGCACAGCGCACTGAAATAGGCATCCAGACCAATCCAGCGCGGTTGCTCGCGCGCATCGCGAAAGCGCGCATCCAGCTGCTCGAGCCCTTTCGGCGCATAGGCGGCCAGCATGCCGGCATCATCAAGCTGGATCAGGCTGGTGGCCGCTAATCCCCATACCACATCGGCTACCGGACGCGCTTTTTCTGCCAACAGACGGGCGGTGATCACTCCGGTCGAGTCACGTACCCATTTGATACTGATATCAGGCTGTTGAGTTTCAAAACTGCGCTTAAGCTCCGCTAACTGCTCTGGCTCAAACGCGGTGTACACGGTCAGCTCCGTTGCCGCCAAGGCTGGCGAGCTACAGACAATGGCCAGCATAGAACTTAAACAAGTACGTGACAGTAACGCCGATATTGGGTGTGACATGAAATTCTCTCCCTAGATGGATAACTAGACCGGATAAATTGGTATAAACCAGATAACTGAGGGAGAGGGTAGAAAAGGAATATGACAGCGGCGTGATCGGGGGATGACAACTTAGCGATCCGTACTGACAGGATCAATGACCGATACCAAGGCAAGCCTGTTATAGCGATGACAGAACCCGCATCATCTAACGGGCTAATCGGCCGTATCGACTTCAATCTCTAAGCTGTCATGACGCCAGTATTCGATATCAAAATCCAGCACGCGGCCAAATTGGTCGTAGTTCAATCGCTCTAGATGCAGAGCCGGTAAACCGGCAGTTGCCGCCAGTAGGCCCGCCACATCATCAGGTAACGCCGTTGGTCGAAAGCGCACCTGCATTCTGGCATATTCCAGATTGTAATGGCGACGATAGAGTTCCGTCAGGCTCCCCGCCAGATTATGACTGAGCAGATCCGGTACTTGCTGCGGTAAGCAGTAGTTCTCGCAATAACAGACCGCCCGACCATTGAGAAAGCGCAACCGTCGGATCACAAACAACGTCTCCATCGGCTTCATTCCCAACCGTTCACGTAAGGCCGGCGGCACCGGCTGGCGGGTTGCGTCTAGAACCTCGGTTTTAGCCTCGCCGCCTTGTTCGGCCACGATTTGGTGAAAGTTCGAGGTAACGCGTGGATTGAGTCGCAGGCGCGGTGGGCTAACAAACCAGCCGCGACGGTCTTGCCGGTAAATCAAACCGGACGCTTCTAATTGCGCCAGTGCTTCACGGATCGTCACGCGGGTGGTCGAGAACAGTTCACACAGCTGACGCTCTGACGGCAATTTGTGCAGCCCGCCGGCATGGATCTGGCGAGTCAATTCATCTTTGATACGCAGATACTGAGGTTTGGTCATGATGATCCTGTAAGTCAGCTAAAGGCTAGCCCGCGTCAGGCTGTCGTACTCAGGCCAGCATTATAGCCACGATTGCCCATGGCCGTATTGATGAATTTTTTGTTGCAGTTGCACTTGCCCCTTTGACGTTCATGCCGACTCCCCGCACAATAAAAATCAACTGGTATATACCAGATTAATATTTTCCATTAGCGCGACAACCTATCTCATTGCAGAGGGCATCAAGATGAATCACCCCGTGCGCCAGACTGGACAGCAGCATATACGCGTTCAAGCATCACAAGCGGATTATCTGCTGTTAACGCCCGGTCCGTTAACCACCACGGCAACCGTTAAAGAAGCGATGCTGTATGACAGCTGTACTTGGGATGCGGATTACAATCAGGGCGTGGTACAGCCGATCCGGCATACCTTGACGGCCTTGGCCGCCGCGCAGGATCCGGAGCGATTTACCAGTGTGTTGCTGCAAGGCTCGGGTTCCTATGTGGTTGAGAGTGTGTTGGGCTCCGCCATTGGCGCACAAGATTGTGTCTTGATCATCTGTAATGGTGCCTATGGCGAACGAATGGGCGAGATCGCCGCGGTGTTAGGGCTGGCGCATTACCTGTACCGCTGTGGTGAAACTGAATTACCGGATCTTGCTCAAATTGAGCAACTGTTACGTTGTCACAATGAGATCACCCATGTAGCGATGGTGCATTGTGAAACTACCACCGGCATGCTGAATCCGCTTAGTGAAGTGGCAGCGCTATGCCGTCAGCACAAATTGACTCTGATTGTCGATGCTATGAGCAGTTTCGGCGGGATCCCATTGGATATGGCGCAGCTTGGGGTCCACTTTCTAATTAGCTCGGCGAATAAGTGCTTGCAGGGGGTACCGGGCTTCGGATTTGTGATTGCCGAGCGTGAGGCATTACAGCGTTGCCGTGGCCAAGCGCGTTCGTTGGCGCTGGATCTGTACGCTCAGTGGCACACTATGGAAACGCAGCACGGAAAATGGCGCTTTACCTCGCCGACTCACACGGTTTTGGCTTTGGCGCAGGCATTGCATGAGCTGATGCTGGAAGGCGGTATCGCTGCGCGCTATCAGCGCTATTGTCGTAATCAGCAGCTGTTGGTGCAGGGGATGCAGACGCTTGGCTTTACGCCTTTATTGCCCGTAGCGCTGCATTCGCCGGTGATCACCGCCTTCTATTCCCCCTCCATCCCTGAATATAGCTTTGCTGATTTTTATCAGGCGCTGAAAGCGCAGGGCTTTGTGATTTATCCCGGCAAAGTATCGCAAGCCGATTGCTTTCGTATTGGCACCATTGGTGATGTGCATGAGGCCGATATTCGCGGCTTACTGCAAGCCATGGCGCGTGCAGTACCGGCCATGATGCCGGTGGTTCAAGATGCCACGATTTAACTAACCGCGATTTTATGAACTGCAAGCCAATGCTGCATGACTGCTGATGCAGCGCGCTATTTCTCACTTTTAGATCTAAAGGAAAGGGCATGTCACAGGTAAAAGGATTAGTACTGGATTGGGCGGGGACTGTGGTTGACTTTGGTTCGTTTGCGCCTACGGCAATTTTTATGGAAGCTTTCGAGCGCGCGTTTGATTTTCCAGTGTCATTGGCGGAAGCACGTCAGCCAATGGGATTGGGTAAATGGGATCATATCGCCGCGGTCGGTCGCTTGCCGGAGGTGGACGCACGTTGGCGTAGCCGCTTTGGTCGCCCGATGCAGGATGCGGATGTCGATTTGATCTACTCCACGTTCATGCCACTGCAAATTGAAGCGGTAGAGCGCTATGCCGACCTGATCCCAGATGTGTTACCGGTGCTGCAGCGCTTACAAGCGCAAGGCATTCGCATTGGTTCGTGCTCTGGCTATCCGCGTGCGGTGATGGAGCGTCTGGTGCCGGCTGCGGCCGAGCGCGGTTATAGGCCGGATCATTGGGTGGCGACCGACGATTTAGCCGCCGGTGGGCGTCCTGGGCCGTGGATGGCACTGGCGAATGTCATCGCGCTGGGGCTGCCGAGCGTTTGGCAGTGTGTCAAAGTGGATGATTCTGCGCCGGGTATTGTGGAAGGGCGCAATGCGGGGATGTGGACTGTCGGCCTAAGCATCACCGGTAATGAGTTTGGCGCATCGTTAGCTGAGTTTAACGCCATGTCAGCGGAGCTCATAGCACAGCGTCGTGCTAGCGCAACTTTGCGCTTACAGCAGGCGGGAGCGCACTATGTGATTGACTCGTTAGCTCAAATTGAATCAGTCTTAGCGGATATTAATCGCCGGTTGGCTGAGGGTGAACGGCCATAATGCTGATACGGCTTGCCTGATTGAATTAGTCTTTTGGAATCTCAGCGGGAGGTAATCACACTACCGCTGAGTTTTAGATTATTGAGTTTTTACTACAGGCGATTTAGTTGTTCATTGGTGCAGAACACACTTCATTAAGTCATCATCCAAATGTTCCCACATACACATCCTACACGCGCCAAAGGCGCGCAAACATCATCGCTAAACTCTGCTTATCAGGATCTTTATTGCCTTGTCGCTACAGTGAAAAAGGGGAATAGCGCATAACATTTGGGTTTTGCACAAGCGGTATATCTGGCTGGTGTTGATGTAAATGGTTTGTTACTGTTATGCCGGTTGATTCATGATCAACCAAAGCAAACTTCACCTATGTCAAGGAGGACATATGCTGACCGTTTATGGCGATCTACTGTCTGGAAACTGCTATAAAATCAAACTGATATTGCAATTACTGTCGATTCCGCATCAGTGGCAACACGTGGATGTATTAAGTGGCGAAACACGAAGTGCAGCATTTTTAGCCAAGAATCCCGTCGGTAAAATTCCCTGTCTGCAATTGGAAAATGGCGAATATCTTTCTGAGTCGAATGCCATTTTGCACTATTTGGCACAAGGTTCAGCACTGATACCGACCGACCCATTAACGCATGCGCGAGTTTTGCAGTGGCAGTTTTTCGAGCAGTACAGCCATGAGCCTTGTATCGCCGTGGCTCGCTTTATCGCGCGCTATTTGGGCATGCCGGATAGCCGACGTGATGAATATCAGGCTTTACAAATGAGTGGTCGCCAAGCGTTATCGATTATGGAGCAGCAACTGACGCGCACGCCTTATCTTGCGGGTGAAGATTACTCTCTAGCCGATATTAGCTTGTACGCTTATACCCATGTTGCCGATGAGGGCGGATTTAACTTACGTGAATTTCCGCAGATCTGTGCATGGTTAGCGCGTATTGAGGCGCAGCCTGGTCACCAAACCATGGTGCAATGTTTAGCTGCCGCATCATAGAACCTTAAACACGGTGAAAAATCAGGCATACTGAGGGGAGAAGATTTAGTGAACTCTCCAGTATGAAAGGTACCGTTAACGCAATGGTTAAACAGCGTCTACAGAAATTACTGAAAAAATCGCCCACAGAGTCGGCGCAGACACGTATTGGTGAGCCGGTGTTAGAGGATTATGCGCGCGCTGAAGATTTCAACGAGCGCCGGTTTTGGCACAAGCTAAAAGGCGTGGCTAAAAAAGCCGGTTACAGTGTGCTGGAAAAATGCCTGTGGCTATATTACACCGCGCAGAAACCTGACACCCCGAAATGGGCGAAAACCGCAATTTATGCTGCGCTGGCGTATTTTGTGTTACCGCTGGATGCGATTCCGGATTTTATTCCTGGTATTGGGTATAGCGATGACGTCAGCATTTTGGCTTCGGCGTTATTGTCCGTATCGTTGTATCTGGATGTGAGCGTAAAGCAACAGGCGACGGAAAAGCTTTCAGTGTGGTTTGGCGACCGCGATGAATGAAGCAATATCTTAGTGATAAAAAAGCGGCATAACGCCGCTTTTAAACTGGAAGGAGGGAAGTCATTACTCACGCACAAGAGCATCCACCGGATCAAGGCGTGCGGCATTACGTGCCGGCAAGTAACCAAAAATTACGCCAATTAAGGTGGCACTGCTAAAGGCCATAAACAGTGACAACAGGGAAAATTGCATTTTCATGCTGCTAACCAGCAGGCCGAAAATCACACCAATCCCGAGAGACAACACCACGCCAATTAAACCGCCAACCAGCGAAATCATCACCGCCTCAATCATGAACTGCTGCAAGATATCACTCTGACGTGCACCGACCGCAATCCGGATCCCTATTTCTCGCGTGCGTTCAACCACGGAAACCAACATGATATTCATCACGCCTACGCCGCCAACAATCAAAGAGATCACTGCGATAGCTGAGACTAACAAGGTCATGGTCGCCGTGGTTTTCTTCACTGAGGTCAAGATGGTATCACTGCTGTAGGTGAAGAAATCTTTACTGCCGTGACGACGAGTAAGTAACTCGGTCACGGCCTGTTCTGCTAACGGCGGCGATACACCATCACGCACACGTAGGGTAATTTGTGAAAAGTACGATTGCGTCATAACTCGGCTCATCATCGAGGTATACGGGATCCACAATGACAATGTATTACCTGCGCCACCCCAGCGATTTTCCTCGCGCACAACGCCAATAATTTGTAGTGGCATATTGCCCGTGACGACCACTTGACCAACCGGATCGGTTTTACCAAACAAGCTACGGACCGATTTTTCCTCAATTACCGCTACTGCCGCTTGCTGCGACAGGTCTTGGGCGTTAAATAATCGCCCTTGCACCAATTTCAAACCGGTAACCGAAAAAAACGTTGGGCTAACCCCTGACAGCGAGCCGCTTAGGCTTTTGTTGCGCCAGCGCACTTGCGCCGCCGACGTTATTTTTGGTGATGCACCACTTAAATACGGTTGCTCCTGCAACACCCGTAAATCACGTTCATTCAACGTGCGGATTGCAGAGGCATTTTCATCGCCCCAGCCTTTGCCGGGGAAGATATCAATCGTATTGGTGCCCATGGCATTGATGTCATCGATGACTTTTTGCCGTGCGCCTTGACCTAATGCCACCACACTGACCACCGCCGTGATACCGATGATAATCCCGAGCATGGTGAGAAATGTCCGCATCCGGTGGGCACGCATGGCATGCCACGCCATTCGAAACGCCTCTTGCAAACGGTCGAGCGTATTATTGCTACGTCGAGGTGCGGTTGTATCGGGTGTCAGCTCGGGTTGCTCGGAGCTAATGCTCTGCGTAATGTCATCTGCCGGTAGCTCGCGTGTAGGCAAATTTGCAGGCTGCGCAGCACTATCACGGATCACGCGACCATCTTTTAACTCGATGATCCGTTCCGCATGGGCCGCAATCGCTGGATCATGAGTGACCAGAATGACGGTATGGCCTAACTGATGCAGCTCTTTAAGGATAGCGAGCACCTCTTGCCCACTTTGGCTATCAAGTGCGCCGGTCGGCTCATCAGCCAAGATCACTTCAGCGCCATTCATCAACGCGCGCGCAATGCTGACGCGTTGCTGCTGACCACCGGATAACTGACCAGGCTGATGATGCATGCGATCCGCTAAGCCTAAGCGCGACAGAAGTTGCATGGCGCGCTCGCGTCGTGGCTGGCGTGCTTGGCCTGCATAGATCGCGGGGATCTCAACATTGGCACACGCATCCAGATGCGGGAGCAAATGATAACGCTGGAAGATAAAACCAAAATGGTGACAACGCAGGTCCGCAAGCCCTAACGCATCTAAGATCGCAGTATCTTGACCGCGGAAAAAATAGTGTCCGCTGCTCGGTCGGTCCAGACAGCCGAGCAAATTCATTAAGGTCGATTTACCCGAGCCTGAGGTGCCGACAATCGCGACCATTTCACCGGCATGAATCGTCAGATCCAGAGGCTGTAAAACCGTTACCTGCTGATCGCCGTGGCTAAAACTGCGCGATAAACCGCGTAGTTCGATCAATGGCGGCTGCATCAGCGATTCTCCTCATCTGATGGCATACCGTTTGAGGTTGGCAATTCACTGCCAATAATCACTTCATCACCGGCTTGCAAGCCGCTGGTGACTTCGGCATTAACATCATTACGCAAGCCTAAGGTAATTGGTCGAGCCACTTTCTTGCCATTTTCTAAGACATACACTTCCGCTTTATCACCGCTAATCGTACCGGTGATTGCCGACAGAGGAATGGTCAAGACATCGTTACGCTCGCCTAATTCAATGGTGACTTGCGCTGTCATCGCCACACGTAATGTGTGTTTGGGGTTCGGCACCTCAAATTGTGCGTAGTAGTAAACGGCATTATTGGTGGTACCTGAGGTGGTCGTATTGGCATCATTAATATTGGTGGGTGCTAATTCGATACTACGCAGCACGCCCTGATAGCGGGTATCTGGATCGCCGAGTAGGGTGAAATACACCGGCATCCCTGCGCGGATCCGCGCGACATCGGCTTCAGAAATTTGCGCTTTGACCGTCATGGTATCCAGATTGGCTAGCTTGAGCAGGGTGGGAACTTGCTGCGTAGACACCAAAGTCTGACCCTGTTTAGCGACCAAACTGAGTACTGTGCCATCCATCGGCGCCGTGATCCGGGTATAACCCAATTCAGTTTTTGCTGTTTCAACATTGATTTCTGCGGCGGTAATATCCGCCCGTGCGGTACTGACCTCAGCACGGCTCACGGCCTCGTTGGCGATTGCGTTGTCCAAATCGGTTTGTGAACCGGCTTGGCGCGCATAAATTTTTTGTTGGCGCTGTAAATTCAGAAGATTCAGACGCTGCTGTGCCTCGCGAGTTTGTAACGTCGCCCGTGCTTTGATGAGTTCGGCTTCGGCTGCGGACAGTTTGTTCTGCGCCAATTTCGGATCTATTTCCGCCAGCAAGTCACCTTTTTTAACGCGCTGACCTTCGGTTACCAGCAGGCGCGTGATTTGCCCAGAAACCTGTGCACCAACATCCACTTGCTCATAGGCTTGCAGTACGCCAGTGGCTTGTACGCTTTGCTGAATATGGTGTTTGGCGACTGTAGTGGTCAGATAAGTCTGCTTATCGCTGCTTGGCCAAAATCCCCAAATAAGACTCATCAGAATCAGTAAGATAATCAGTGCAATAAAGAGTTTACGGCGAGGTGTTGCGCGACCCATAGTTGATTCATCATATATAACAGAGATGCGCCATTATACGGGTAGCCATGCCGGAATCGAAAGGTCAAAGATCCGGCAGGGCTTTTCGCTTGTCGTGACGTATGGGTTATAGTGAGGTATAGCCGTATAACCAGTTCAACGAAGAGGGACGTGAAGCTCGCTCAGTATTATCCGCCGATTCGTCTTGGCACTCTTGCACAACGATATTGCTATTTTTAACCTGTCTTTTAACCGACTGCAGTGCATTATGTGGTATTGAAGTGGTTGGGATTTTCAAAACAAAGGAAATACCTAACTCGCAGCCTTTGGCTGCCAGCTTGCGCAATTTCTTAAAATAGACCGAGCGAAAACAAGCCGGAGTAGCGGCAAAAGAAACCGTCTTGATCGACATATTGAAAATGATATCCAGACTTTGGTATAGCTCGTCTAAATCTTGTGCGTTTTTAACCGGTTCGTCTGATTCACTCGGGGCAACGAGTGCTTGAGCCGCGTGCGAAGCATGCTCAGATGAGACATGACATCGCGTAATTTTACCCGATTGATCAAAAATCAATTGGTACGCCAGTTTTGATGGCGATGAGAGATGAGTATCTGTAGCCAAGATGGTATCCCGCAGCTTCTTGTTTATGGATGTCACTTTACAGCGTAGCTGGTATTTTTATATATGCCACACCGTTACGTTAATCAGGTTTTGCTGTGACATTATTACTGCGAGCTACTGATGTTTATAGATGAGCAGGTGAATAGCGCTATTCACTCTATAAATAGATCCTTTTGCGGCAAAGCACGCTCAGAATAACATGATGATATGTAATCCTTTTCCTTTTTGGCACTCAACAGCATTACGCCTTCGCATAATTAGTATTATGCGAAGGATATTTATTCTGTTGTTGATGCATGTCAAACAACGTAGCTACATGACATTATGAATGCATCTTTAAAAAATATTTAAAACTAACTGTTATATCATGTAGCTACTGATTTCAAATTACTGATGGATTTTGTCGACCAGATGTTTTTTTATAAAATCGGCGCACGTGACAGGCTTGCCAAAGAAATACCCTTGTAACAAATTGATATTCAGTGCTTGCAAGTGACGAATCTGCGTCATGGTTTCAACCCCTTCAGCTACCGTAATGAGCTTCAAGCGATTCGCTAAATCAATCACATTATCCACAATATGTTCTGCTGGAGAATTTTCTCCAATCATCTTGATAAACATTTGATCGATTTTCAGCGAATCGATGTGAAAGGTTTGCAAGTAGGAGAGGCTAGAGTTACCCGTGCCAAAATCATCTAACGCAAACAAAATGCCCAATTCGTGTAATTCAGTGAAAATTTCACGTGTCATCGGGTTGTCAGTAATCATTTCACGTTCAGTAATTTCCAGCGCCAACGTGATCGCGCCTTGTGGAAAGGCTGCCAGAAAATCACGGCAATCAGTCACAATGTCTTTATTTTTGAAATGGGTATAGCTGATATTAAAGCCAAAATGAAAATTGGGCGGTAACAGCGCTGCCTGCGCCGCGAAAATGGTACGCACCTGATGCATGAGGCTACGCGTCATCGGAACAATTAACGCACTTTCTTCGGCTAATGGAATGAACTGATTCGGCGGGATCAACCCTAATTGCGGATGTTGCCAACGCATCAGTACTTCACAGCCATGCAAACCAAAGTCTTGGCTACGTACAATCGGCTGCATGTAAGGGACAAACTCATTTTGCTCTACTGCACGCGCCAGCATGCTAATCGGTGAAACCACTCGGCTGAGATAACGGTAAGTAATGTACGCGAACAACAACCCAATCAAAATAAAGACAGCGATACTGGCATGAGAGTTATTGATGGCGTACCAAAGCAGCTTACGACTGGAGATCTGCGTCAGTACCTCATACGGGTAGAGGTCAGACTCCATAACTTGGGTAATTTTCTTCTGTGGTAAAGGGCCGCTATACACTGCGCCATCAGCGGTCATCCACTTATTACCAATACGTACCACTATCTGTAAGTGGTTGCTGAGTAAATTCAGCGTCTGATGCAAATACAAACCATCAATACCCACCAGTACAGCAAGCCCTTCAGGTCCTGTTTGGCGAAAGGCTACCAGCGGTGATCCCGGCGTCACTGAACTGCCATTCATCAAATACAATTTGCCTTCGTAATAATTGGCCAGCTCAAAATCAGAATTCTTTTTCCCTGACAGGATCGTGCAATAAATATTATTATTTAAAGCAATATTTACATTCCTGACATAAGGAATCGTGATTACCTGATAAAGCATCTTCTTTACCATGGCATCAGAACAGCTTAGGTCTGCTGACGAAGCGATATTGTTAGCGGCCTGCTCTGCTCGCTCAAAAATATAATCAAACTGGGTTATTGCAATCTGCAACCTACGTTCAGTTTCTTGTTTTAGTTCAGTTTTTGCTTGCCATACAATTGCTATCCATCCGACCGAAATCATCAGAATAAAAACAAAAAAGGCAATGACAATCCGACTAAGCAGACTTTTTTTAACGAGTTCAATCATTCTTTTTTAGCAAGCTAGTAAGAAATAAAACAAAGTGGATGATATTTTTTATGAGTATACGTTAACAGTGATGTCAATTCATAAGGTTTTCTGAATGCATGTTCAAACGGTTTAATCATTTGGATTAAATAACACCAATTAACAATTAAATGGCACCAAACAAACCCAGCGGCGTCACGTGATTGACGATGTGTTTCAATCTGTTTCTGTGATATTTAACAGTAAGAACTCAGGCCAAAGCTCACACATAAAAATCATGAAAAAAATAAGGTGCTCTAAGGCACCTTATTTTATAAATCATGACTATGCATGCTAGCGCATTGCTGAATGCTATGGAAACACAGACATAAACAAGAAAGTAGCAAATAACACGATGTGGGTAACCCCTTGCATGAGCGTTGTTTTACCGGTGCTAATAGTTTGGGTGCTCACCAATAAAGTCAACGCCAGCATGATTGTCTCTTTGGTATTCAGTCCCAGAGTCAGCGGTTGATCCAGATAGATAAAAATTGCTGCAACAGTAGGGATAGTTAGCCCAATACTGGCCAATGCGGAGCCTAATGCAAGGTTCATACTGGTTTGTAATTGATTCGCTCTGGCCGCACGAAAGGCGGAAATACTTTCCGGCATTAAAACCAAGGCGGCAATAATAATCCCCACAACCGCTTGTGGTGCGCCAATGATAGAAACAAACGCCTCTAATGTCGGAGAAAGCAATTTTGCTAACCCTACCACCGAGACTAAGCACACAAGCAACGCAAAAATATCCAGGACTAACCAGCCACCAGGGCTATGGCTTTCTTCTTCAATACTGACCTCATCTTCAACCGAGCTAAACATAAAATACTCTTTATGTTTAACCGTCTGAATAAAAATGAACGACAAATACAGAACCAGCGACACAATACCGGCAAAAGCCAGCTGCGATGATGAAAACACCGGACCATCCGCAGAGCTGGTAAAATTCGGGAGTACGAGGGTTAAAACGCATAAGGCCGTCAAAACTCCAATGGCCGTGCTCGCGCCACGCTCCTGAAAGCCTTGCTCATTATGGCGTACACCACCAATGAACAGGCAAAAGCCGATAATGCCGTTAAGAATAATCATTACCGCAGAGAACACGGTATCTCTGGCCAAGGTGAGATCGCCAGCATTACCGTCGCCACTACCGGATAACATGATAGAGATAATGAGCGCAACTTCGATGACCGTTACAGCCAGAGCCAGCACTAATGTGCCCAGCGGTTCTCCCACCTTATGCGCAATTCGCTCAGCATAGTAAACCGCAGAAAATACCGCGTACATCAAGGCGATGGCCGTGAATGCGATCATCAGGGCCGAGTCGCTTCCGGTAGCATAAACAATGCCCAATGCACCTAAAGAGAGGAGTGGAGAAGAGTGTTTTAGTTTTAGTTTTAGTTTCAATAGGTTGTCCTCAACGCGCGTTCATCAATTAAGGTTCACGGATCAAAACGGCAATGTACGAAGTAGAAATAGACGTTCCCAAAAACGCATACGTCACCCATGTCGGGCGCTCTTGGCTATTTGACAAGTTAGTTTGCATCGCCGCGGTCGTAAAGATGACCCAAGAGAGAAAAATCGCAATCAAACCCGCTTTGCCTTTATGCTTTTGTATTGCATGCATCAGAGTAAGCAACAAAATGAACCCCTTTTATCTGTTATCGTCAATAACACTGATTTAAGCATATGTAAATCATCTGTGACACGATAAGCTGTGATTACGTGATGTGCATTTAGTTGCGGTTTAGCTAATACAGATGATAGTTACAGTAAGAAAGAAGAGGGCACTGAGTAGCAAAATTGTTGGCAAGCAAGAGCGTCATCTTGCATTGAGTGATGTTTCATTGCATTGGCGTGGATGAGAAAAATAGGGTTTTGCACGGGTTTATCATGCAAAACCCTTGAGACTTATTTTATCCGTTCGTAGTTTTGTTGCATCTCTTCTGGCGCAATACCGTATTCACGTTCGGCTAAATAGCCATTTTTGAAAACCTGCATTCCTTTCGGATCCCAGCTAACCGCAATAGTCGCTGTTTTTCCATCTTGGCTATTCAGTAATTTCAGAATACGCTCATCGATCTTAATCGCCTGAATCGTCTTTATTCTTTTAAAACGTTCAAATTTAGTCGACGTAGGCAGCTCCCCGTAAGTTTCTTGCCACTTATCTTTAGGAATTAACCATTCGTTATAAATATTTCCCGCCACCGCAAAAGGCATCCGCGCGACAATCACATTGTCGGTGACCCTATTGGTGGTTTCCAGCTTGTAGCCGCCCTTACCATCAGAAACGTAAGTGGGAAATTGTTGCCCAATTTCAACCGATTGCGGAAGACGGCCTAACGTTACCGTGCGCTTTCTATAGACTTCAGGTTTTTCAAATGCTTGCATTATTTCTGGTACAGTCTTGATATCAATAGGAGTAGCAGAAAAAGCACTGAATGAGCAGCAGGCAAGCAGGAGAGATGATGCTATATATTTCATATCGACGCTCGTTATTGTAGTCAAGTAACCGTTTGCGCCGTGAGTCTAACAAATGTTGATGAGTGACACTATGAATGCTATCTCGGTTGAAGAAAAGTGTGATCGTAATCATGTCGCATAAAAAAGCACCCTGTAGGGTGCCTTATATTCAAAATTCTGTGTGTGAGATATCATTCATCTTTTAATCTATCTGATGTACAGATATACAATATCCCAACCAAAATAAAAATAGCCAATGTATATATCAACGTATGCACTGAATTATCATGCGTTAGAATAATCGCTCGAATTATTGCTGTTATCGCAACGTAGACAAAATAGTGCAGGGGAAAGTGATATTTTGATTTAAAGTAGATAATAATCAGAGAAATAAATTCAAAGTATAAGAAATAGACCAGAATACCTTCAATAGAGTTATATGACGTATTGGCATTAAATAAGGAAAGAACCAGCTCGTACAGATCGCGGCACAAAAAGGCCAGCAAAATCACTGAAAGAACCAGCAGTGAAATGTTCAGCGCGACCTGTAAGCGCCCTGAGAACTCAACCGTATAGGCCGTTAATTTGTCTTTCATTAGAATCAGTACCTTGAAACGTGTGACACAAAACGATGTCAGCGTATGCAATACTGTATTTGACAGGTAAAACGGCCAAAAGCATCTCACGTGAATGTAAGTAGGGACTTTTTTATGTATCTACTTCAACATGGGTTGTAACCAAGCATAACCAGCTGCCTATCGGTGTTCAGCGTATAACCTAATGCGTGTTAGCATCAACATGTGTGACAACGTCACTTATTTCTGGCAGGACAAAAGATCCGAGTAAGCTCCACCTAGTAAAACCACTAACACGGCAAACAACATTAGGTAAGCCAAGATTGCATTTGTGCTATTGCGCTGTATTCAGCTTATGCCAAGCTACCCATTAAGTGAGAAGCGCTGTAGTAAACACTCAAACAGCGACACGCCGCCCGCGGCATGCACGTTTTTTTTCATCATCCGCTCTGCATTATAATAACTTCATATAATGTAAATTATATGAAGTTATTGGTACGATATGGTAAAATCTGAAAAAGTTAGGCTAACCTAATTCGCGAAATATAATCGCTTTAAAACGGACAAAATATGGTCTTATCTCAGCATCAACAGGCGTTGTCGCAACGGCAAAGTTTCAATGCATTACCCGCGCATCTGCGTGGAATGGCGACCGCTCATCAGCAATTCACGCGTTACGCGGAAGACTCCTATTCCGCCAATACCTTGCGGATGGTGGATTTTGCTGAAAAACATTGGGCGCATTGGTTAGCTAAGCAAACAGATTTGCCGACCGAATGTTGGCACGAACAGCAGCTGTTGTTGTATCCGATTTGGCCTGATATTTTGTGTCGCTACATTGATGAGTTATCGGAAAGCATGTCGCTTAACTCGGTACAGACTTACATCAATTTGTTGAATTTTAAGAATAAAAAACTGGGTTTTCCTTCTTTACTGCAACACACCCACGTTCAATGGGCCATGCGGCGGGCCACGAACCGCGCACTGGATGCCGGAGAGCAAATTGGTCAGGCACAACCATTTCGTTTGCATGATCTGGAGTTATTGCTACAGATTTTTGCCGATACGGACGATCCAAAATTGATGCGCGATTTGCTGCTCGTGTGGGTCGCATACGAAAGCTTGTTACGCGAGTCTGAACTGGTCAACATTCACTGCAATGATTTGCTACCCGGTCGCCAATACAGCATTCGCGTAAGAAAAACGAAAACCACCAAAACGCTGGAAGATAATGAAGTCTTGCTGAGTGAACCCTGTTCACAGTGGCTACACCGCTATATGACGCATTTTGGCTTACCACTCTCGTCTTCTGGCTATCTGTTTCGGCGGTTGAAAAAAAATGGTGAGTTATTCCATAGCGAAGAGAATTGCAAAAAATTATCGGGTCGTACCGTGGATGATATTTTTCGCTTCTTTTATTGGCAAATTGATCCTGATGCTAGAGCCGAATTACAAAATTCAATTCACGCAGCAGATGCCTCTCGCTACCAAACGTGGACTGGCCATAGCGCCCGAGTCGGCGCCGCAATAGACTTGTTTGTGTACGGTGCTAGCGTGCATGAAATCATGCGTTTGGGCCGGTGGCGGAATGATCAAACCGTAATGCGCTATATTCGTCGCGTTTCAATGCAAGAATTGCCAATGAATCGGATGATCACTGAAAGACTGAAGCGTTGATGTGGTGTAAACCAGTAGGACAATAAACTAGGTAAGACTCGAAACACAAAGAGGATAGCGCGGATAGAAACTCCGCGCTATCCTCAAGCCTGCGTTTTATTCTACGACGTTATAGCCAAACGCTTTGTCGTGTACATAGACCAGTTTGCAGTGATCAATGTAGGTTGCATCGTGAATACGACCAGCTTGGATATAACCGGTTTCACCTTGATTCAGGATCAATAACTCACCGTCTTTTTCTAAGCCGTGCTCGCCTTCTAGGTAAAACTGAATTGACATCTTACCTTCGACAACCACCGTCATATCATCACCAGGGTGGAAATGTGGGCCTTCATAAACGCCCGCTTCCCACTGCTCCAACATCACATCAACACCATCTGGATTCGTTGGGTAGGTTGAACGAAAGGTAAAGCCTTTTGGTGCTTCGGGATCTGATACGTGGTTGCCCCAGATCTTGCTTGTTTCGGAGGTTAGGTCATGAAACTGCTTAGACATAGTTACTACTCCATGGTGATATCCCGGTAAAGTCACCAGAATATCCAATTGATTTGTTGTCTCTGAGTGTAGGATCAGATGCGGATTATTGAAAATAGAGAGATGCAACGGATTGTAAATCCTGACGAAATTATGAGAACAAACACATCTTTTCCCAGAGTTATGTGAATGTGCTAATGGGGAATCTAATATTAAGTTACTTAGAATGATGACTTAATATTAATGATAATGACATTGCAGTTGCGATCTTAATCGATAATTACCGACTAGCAGTCGTGGTAACTGAATGATTACTTTATAATTAGCCTCTTTTTTAATTTACAGAAACCGGGCACGGCTATTTTATGACCCTCAGCCATGACATAAATCCTGAGTACACTCAGTATTATCATCACGCACGTGATCACCAGTTGCTGCGCGGCAGCAAAATTATCTTCTTTCTCAGCACGTTTGCGGCTTACTTTATTGCCTGGCATATCTCAGCCCAGCTCAACCTAAGCATCTGGGGCTACAGCATCTATACCCTACTCTCTGTATTCATTTTGGCTGGTTTACTGTTCGGATTCATGGGTACCAAATTGTTACCCGAACCCGTTCATGCTCCGTTTTATGCTACCGTATGCGCCATTGGCAGTGGATTGTTGACACTGATTGCGGCTCCACTGTTGGTCAAGGTCTATCCCGACCACATCCTACAGTTAGGGGTCCTAAGCAGTAGTTTGCTTGCTGTGATGTTTTTCTCAATCTATCCACTTGCTTGCTACGCCCTGCTCCTACCTGCTCTTTTCAGTAGCCTCTTCTTTTTTTCCGATGCCGGTAGTAGTGGAATAACACAAGCACTGCTATTGATCGTATTGTTACCGATGCTTCAGTGGCAATTGCAACATTGGTTTAAGCATGCAATTCGCCATCAATTTGATAAAGAGCAATTACGCAAAGATTTGGATATTGCAGGTTTATTGGATCCCGTATGCGGATTGAAAAACCGTAAATTCTTTGACCAAGCACTCGAAGTTGAATTAGCGGCAGGCAGACGCAATAGCACACCGTTAAGCCTATTACTCATCAGCTTAAATAACACCAAGCAATATGAGTACACCTTTGGCAAATATGCCGTTGGCCAATTGCTAGAGCGTGCTGCCGAATGTTTGCGCCGTGCATTATATCGTCCGCGCGATACGGCAATTCGATACGGCTATAATGAATTTGTTATCATGTTGCCGGAAACTATGCTCAGTGGCTCCACAATTGTGGAGCAGCGCGTATTACAGCAGGTAGATAACTTAGGTTTAATGGGCGTCGGTCAACCAACTGATAACAGTGTACATTTTTCTATACGCACACTTGAGTTACCGCCGAAAACACACCGTAACGAAGCGCGTCACGCCATTAATAGCGCCTTTGCTGAGCTGCGTGAACAAGAGCTGAATGCACTCAACATCCCCGCTAGCGAATAACTCTCATCACCTTGTGTCTGCACGCTCTGTGCAGGCACTTTCATAATGATACATCACGTCATAAGACATATTTAATTACATTATTGGCGCGCACCCGCATACTTTTCATGCTAGAAAAAGCAAGGAATAAAATTCGCCAAAATGGAATAGATATTTGGCATTCAAAATATCGTCCAACCCGCTAAAGTGTAATGTTTACTTTACTAATCAGAATAATTACACAACGTATTTACACCTAGCACACACTGTTTCGGAAAATAATAATGTTAAGTCAACGAAAGAACCACAAGCTCGGCGTATTCCCCACCAAGTTTGGTCTGAGTAAACTGATTGGTTGTGTCATGTTTATTGTATCGCTGATGATGTTTTACCATTCCGGTAACACAGTGTTTCAGCATTCTGTACTGACAAATGACGAACTGACAGAAACGTGGGATTACGGGATATTAGGTGCCGCCTTTTTCCTGTTCAGTATCATGTGCTGGAAGAAAGTATTTATCTAATAGCCAGCCGCCTGTTTCCGCACATCGCTACACATATAAAACTACATGTATAAAAAAGAAAAGCTGCCAGATAGACGAACCAGACTATCCGGCAGCTTTTTTTTGCCTAAGTAATTAAGCTAGCCAACCGTGAATAATTCGGCCCAATTCATCAACATCGTTGTACAGGTGATCATTGCCAGCAACCTCGACACAGGTTGCGTGCTGGCCAAGCAATTCCTGAAGCTCGGCAAATGTTCCAAAAGGATCCGCCGTCTGTTGAATCACCAGCATCGGCTTGCTCGCCGCCATCTCCTGTAGAAGCTGTTTGTCGCTTTCAGAGTACAGTGACAAGGCAACGCCAATAAAAATGACGTGATTGGCTTCCAGATTCGGTGATTCGAGTGATGCCAATGTACCAATTGACTTGGCTACTACCACATCACAGTTTGCTTTTGGCATGTGTGATAGCTCTGCCACCAGATTGAAATCAGCCTCTGAATGTTGCCAAGCAGTAAAGCTATGTACATAGAGATCCAGTGATGGGATCTGCGCCGCATCGACTACTTCACGGATCCACGTTTTTGTTGCAGGCACTTTTCCTGGGATTGCAATGACTTTCATATGATTACCCTGTGCAAGATATACAGAAATCAAAAAATACAGGCTATTGATACTTAAGCATTTTTCTACATCTCTGTATGTAACGATATTAAACAGTTGATGTCTGCGCCACATCATGGAATAAATCATCTCGTCACAATGAGAAAAGCTTTCTATGCTCTTTAATATCATTGCTTAATGTTTATACTGAAAGCGAGCAAGTTTGCACGAGGGAACGTGATGCTTGGATTCAACACTATCAGAAAAAAGGTCATCACACTCTTTGTCGCCTATACTTTGCTGTTTCTCGGCATTATTGCGATTGGCTTTTATTTTTTTATTACAACCCCACTCTACTCACACGCGAAAGAAACCATCACCAATAAAGCTGATACCGTTTCGTTGCAGATTAACCAAGATTTAGACAGTCTACTGCCAACCATCAACACGTTAGCCGATTTTGCCGCAGAATATCCGGCCAAAACACTTCTGAGCCAGATTACCCATACCTTACTGACATCATTAAACAATAATACATTTATTATCAGTGGCGGGATCTGGCCAGAACCTTTTGCTCTAGACCGAGATCAGTATAAATCCTCCATTTTTTACAATGCCAATCACGCCGGCTATGAGCCTTTAGAAGACTACAACCACCCACTGGCGCCAGACTATTTTCGAGAGCCTTGGTATGCTGGCGTGAAGTATCGAGGGCCAAATATTGTCGAATGGTCAGATCCTTACACTGACCCTGTGACGAACGTCAGTATGGTAACGTTGTCCAAACCCTACTATGTTGATGATCAGTTTCGCGGAGTGGTAACACTCGATATTTCGCTGAAAAAGCTCTCTGAAACTATCCAAAAAGAACAAACCAACTTTGGTGGCCAGCTCTATATTATTGACCGTCACGGGCACAATATTTTAGGGCAAGACGCTATTCCCGATCCTAATGCTCTGTTAACCACATCTAAATCGCACAGTGGCGACTGGCAAATTTTAGCCACTTACCCAAAAGATAAAGTGGATCAGCAAGCCATTGCGATCATCAAAAAAATAATCTTTATTGCAGTCCCGATCACGTTGTTATTTTTGTACCTCCTTTATCAAGCAATCTCACGCTGGCTGGTAAAACCTATTGAAGAAATCACGCACGATTTGACCCAAACCAAACAGGATGTATCGCTCAAAAATCAATTTCTGCATGCCGGTGACGAGATGGACATCATGGTGCATGAAATAAACAAGCGGATCCGAATCCTGAATCAAGAGCGTTTAAATGCCATTCGTGCCGACAAAGTCAAATCAACGTTTTTGGCCAGTATGTCACATGAAATCCGTACGCCCATGAACGGCGTGTTGGGATTAGCTCAGCTGCTGATGAAAACTCCGTTGAACCAAGAACAAACACAGCACCTGAATAGCCTCTATGATTCGGGGATCCACATGATGTCTATCCTTAATGACATTTTGGATTTTTCAAAAATTGAGGAGGGAAAATTAAAAATCGATCACTACCACTTTAACTTTAATGATGTGGTCGGCTCACTGGTATCCACCTACTCGCCGCTGGCAAAAGAAAAAGGGTTAGAGTTCACTATCTATTCCTCAGTGCCCAGTGATATTTGGCTGTTCGGCGATAAATCACGCATTAGGCAAATCTTATTCAATCTGGTCAATAATGCCATTAAATTTACCGCAAAAGGTGAAGTCGCCATCTACTTTGATGCCGAATACCCTTGCCATACCTTTGCCGAAAATGGCTTTCGCTTATTTTGCCGGGTAACCGACACTGGGATTGGGATCGCCCCCGATAGCATTGCGACTATCTTTGACCCGTTTACCCAAGCGGACAGCAGTACCAGCCGAACTTACGGTGGAACAGGCCTCGGGCTGGCTATTGTGAAGCAGCTAGTTGAACTGATGCATGGCACCATTGATATTGACAGTACAGTCGGCCAAGGAACGGAGGTCAAATTTGATGTACATATGGCAATGGGCAAAAATCAGCGTCCGTTAAAAAGCCTTGCCGTCGGCTCTATGATTGACGATTTGAATATTCTTATCGTAGAGGATAATAAAGTGAATACGGTTATTCTGAAGACCTTTTTGAGCAAAAAAGGACATCAAGTAACCTGTGTAGAAAATGGACAAGAGTGTCTGGATTTGCTCGAACAAGAAGCATTTGATGTCATATTTATGGATAATCACATGCCCGTAATGGATGGGATCTCCGCCACCATGGCAATCAAAAGACATCCCAATCCTCGCATTGCAAACACCTTGGTCTTTGCTTGCACAGCAGATGCTTATAAAGAAACCAAAGACGCGATGCTAAAAGCCGGTTGTAATTTTGTGCTCACTAAACCGCTTAATGAACCGGTTATTTTTGACGCGCTTAATCAATTTTCCTCTGAACTGCAATTCAGTAAGATGACACGGATCACAGGAAAGCATTAATTAAACTAATTTAGCTTGCACTAAGAATTGCTTAATTAGTCAAAGCAAATATGCGACAACCTGATTCATTAATCTATAGAGTTATTAATCGGCTGCAACAAATGTTTGCTGAATGTGTATTTCACTTTAAGAAGACCCAACGTGTTATATTATTGCTAGGAAAACGTTTATCATGATGTAAAAGCCGTATTACATAAGCAATGGAAGGTGATGTATGCTTTTAGCGTTGATGAATGAGCTAAGTCCTATCGCAATAATACTGGTACAAGTTACCCTGCTGATCGGATTAATTTTATCTATCATGGAAGTCTGCGTACTCTTTACGCCTAAAATCATTACTGCTGCCCTCATACACCTGATGGTTTAATACTCAGGTCATCGCAAAATGCTTCATGCGTTGTCACCCGTATTGATTTTAAGCGTAAAAAAAAGAAGTTCCCCCAAGGGCGAACTTCTTTTTTATTTATCTAAATTAGATTAAGCAAATATCAATTAACGCTCAATCATCTGTGCACGCTCAGGGCCCACAGAAATCATTTTCACTGGCACGCCCATCAACTCTTCAATACGCAGCACGTAATCCTGCGCAGCTTTTGGCAAGCTTTCAAAGGTACGGCAACCGGTAATATCTTCATCCCAGCTAGCCATTTTTTCATACACTGGCGCTAATGCGGCAGTCTGAGGCCAAATTGGGTTAGCACTGTGGTCGCCATCATAAGCTACACAAATTTTCAGATCTTGCATGCCACTCAAGCAATCCAGCTTGGTCAGTGCAATTTCTGTTGCCGCTTGGATCTCGATACCGTTTTTAGTTGCCACGGCGTCAAAATAACCCATATCACGTGGACGTCCGGTAACTGCACCAAACTCATTCGCCGCTTCACGGAATGCATCTTGATGCTCCATAGCAGTGATCAGTGTACCGGTCCCCACAGAAGAGCTGAACGCTTTAGCCACGGCAATGATACGCTCAGGACGCAGCGCTGGCAGACCACTACCAATACCTGCATAAGCACCGGTTACGTTGGAAGAAGTCGTCCACGGATATTCGCCATATACCAAGTCACGACCAGCCCCTAACTGCGCTTCAAACAGCAGATTGTCGCCTTTGGCTTGCAGTGCTTTTAATGGCTCGCTCACGTTGCAAATCGCATCACGCCATGGCGCGGAGACATCCAGCAGCCAATCCGCCATTTCTTGGGCAGTTTGGGTAAACTCGAAATCTGGATACAGTGCTTTCAGCTGTGGCAGCTTCCAATCCAGCAGGAATTGGATACGCTCAAGCAGCACGTCTGGTTGCTTCAGCCAGCCCAGCAGAATGCCTTTTTTCATCACGCGATCGCCATAAGCTGGCGCAATACCCTGACGAGTCGAACCGTATGCGCCAGAGCCCAGACGTACCTCTTCCAAGGTATCTTCCAGCGCATGCAGCGGCAGACACAAGGTTGCACGATCAGAGATGCACAGATTGACATTCACACCGGCAGCCTGAATTTCAGCCAGCTCTTTAGACAGTGGCTCAGGGCTGATCACCATGCCTGGGCCAAGCACCGCCAGACAGTTAGGATTGAATACGCCGCTTGGCAATTGGTGCAGCTTGAAGGTACCGAAGCTGTTTACCACCGTGTGACCGGCGTTGTTACCACCCTGGAAACGGATACTGGCCGCCGCTTGGTCTGCCAGATAATCAACGATCCGACCTTTACCCTCATCACCCCAGTTAGCACCTACTACTACAACAGACGACATAATCAATTCTCCTTGAAAGCAATGAGGTTATCCTACGGCGGCCCCGAGAATTAGAAAAATTAATTATAATTATCAAACCAATAATTTTTCCATATAACTAAGCATTTCTCGATATACTACCTACACGCAAGTATCAGCCCGAGAACAATACGGGTACATAGCCAGACACCAAGTTACAAGCACCGGAGGCAATGATGCTGGATATCCACTGGTTGAATACCTTTGCTACATTGGCCCGATTGCAGCATTTTGGGCAAACGGCCACCGAGCTGCACATGACCCAGCCCAATGTCAGCTTGCACATCAAAAATTTAGAACGCGCAACGCGGGTAAAACTGATTGAGCGTAATCCGTTTCGTCTGACACAAGCCGGCGAACGGCTGCTGCTGAGCGCCGAAAACACCTTACGTGAATTGCAGTTATGTCAATCTGACCTCAATGCGCTGGGCGATTTTAGTCAAGGTACGTTGGCCATTGCCGCCAGTGATATCATTTCACGCTTATTGTTGATTCGCCCTTTTCAGTTATTTAAACAGCAGTTTCCCGGCATCGATCTGACCTTGTATAACACCACCTCAGATCAAGCCGCGGAATTGGTGCGTAGCGGTAAGGCCGACTTGGGATTTGTACTAGCACAAAAGCGCAGTGAGCCTTTGCATTTCACGCCGCTGCAACCGGTACAATGGTGCGCTCTGGGTCAAAATAGTGCCATGCTACGCGAGGCACCGATGCTACCGGATGCTGTGACCGCAACCCAAACAGCAGAGAGTCAAAGCCCGCAGCGTTTCGAAGGCAGGCTGGATAGCGCGTCTGACAGCTCAACCGATACCGCCACCAGCGAGTGTCCAACGCTAATCTTACTCGGACACGATACCCGTACCCGCGCGCTTATTGACTCGGCATTGCATCAATTGAGCTTGCCAACCTATCGGGTCATGGAAGTGGGCAGTGTTGATGCACAAATTGATTGGGCAGAGGCAGGGTTCGGCACTGCGATTGTGCCGTCTTTTTCATTGCGCCCACAACGCCAACTGACTTCGCCCACCGCCGCATTACCGCACTTTCCCGGCACCCGGTTAGGCTATATCGTGCGGCAAAACCAAATCTTGTCACGCGCTATCAAGCAGTTGCTGCAATGGGTGGATGAAGAGATCAAACAAGACATCACGCTGACGCTTTGAAAAGGCCGTACTCCTGAACAAATTTGTAATCTGCAGCTGCCTTGGCATTTTTACTGTAGAGGATGTGTGAATAATAAGTTGCAACAAGAGAGTGTTTGCAGGGGTGCCTAGATATCATTACCCTGCCAACAGTTGTTATACATTTTAAAATGGTTCCAATACCGGTAAAACGAGATCTTCAATGAGTCATCACATACACCATCTTTATCGTAAGATACGCGTTTATCTGCGCTCTCGTCCGCAGTTTTTATTCTCCCTATCAATGGCAGTATTATTTTATTTTGCTCTACTGCCCTATTTCTCGGCCACGATGCGTCTGACCTTTAGCTGGAATATTTTCGCGTGGCTTTATATCAGCTTCTTATTAATTAAAATTATCAACCGTAAAGGACGCGATATTCAACGAACCACGCGCAGAGAAGATGAAAGCGCGAAGATGGTGATCTTATTTGTGATCATTGGCTGCTGTATCAGCGTATTGGTGATGCTTCTGCAGCTTGCCACCGCAGGTCAAATGCACGGCGATGAACGATTGCTGCATTTGATGATCACCGGCTCGACCTTGCTCTCCTCTTGGTTGCTGCTGCCCATGGCCTTTACCATGCACTACGCCCATATCTTTTACTCCAACAACGATACCGAGAATCCGTGGTTATTGTTCCCTGATAACACACAAATCCCAAGTTACTGGGACTTTATGTACTTCTCATTTACGATTGCGGTTGCATCACAAACGGCGGATGTGTGTATTGGATCGCAAGAGATGAGGAAGGTGGTATTACTGCAGTCAGTGATATCGTTTTTCTTCAATATGGCGGTGCTGGGTATGTCTGTAAATATTGGTGCCAGTCTGTTCTAAATTGCGCTTTACCGTCCGTAAAGATTGCCGCTGATTACCACGCAGCACGCCCTTTCGATCATCAGGCAGGATGCGAAACACATCCTGCCTATTTCATTAAAGCCGATTATTGCTGGCGTGCCTGCCGGCCAACCGCCTCACCCAATTGCCATACGGCCATGGCATAATGCGTACTGTGGTTATAACGCGTAATCGTGTAGAAATTCGTTAATCCATACCAATACTGATAACCACTGCCCACATCAAGGCGCAGTAAGCTGGCTTCTTTGTGACCCTGTAACGAGCCATTTGGCGTCAAGCCTGCTTGGTTTAATGTGCTAACTGGGTAGCGCGTTTTAAAACCGTGGTCTAAATCTGGTGCTTGGCCACTGGCAGGGATCGCCACGGGCGCGCCTGGCGTCCAGCCATAACCGCGGAAATAGTTGGCGACGCTGAAAATCGCGTCCACCGGATCCCACAGGTCAACATGCCCATCGCCATTACCATCTACGGCATAGTTTTGGAAGGCTGATGGCATAAACTGACCGTAGCCCATCGCCCCAGCAAACGAGCCTTTTAAAGTCAGTGGATCTTTGCCTTCTTCACGCGCCATCAGCAAGAAAGTTTCTAGCTCGGCACTGAAATACTCGGCGCGACGTGGATAGGAAAAAGCCAGTGTGGATAAGGCATCGATAATGCGCGTTTTGCCCATCACCCGCCCCCAACGCGTCTCAACACCGATGATACCGACAATGATTTCTGGCGGTACGCCATACACAGCTTCGGCACGTTTGAGCTCAGCTTGGTATTGGTTCCAGAACTGCACACCATTTTGCACGTTATCTGGGGTAATAAACTTACCGCGATAACGCAGCCAAGCACCGTTTGGCCCACTTGGTGGGCGTTTTGTCGGCGCTTGCTGATCCATCAGGCGCAGCACATAGTCCAGACGCTTAGTCTGTGACATGACACTTTCCAGTTGCTGGCGATCAAAACCATGCTCACGCACCATTTTGTCGATGAACTGCCCAGTCGCTGGGTTATAGGCATAATCGCCATTTTCCAGATACAGCGTATGCTCCGGTTGTAAAACAAAACCACCGGAATTGTGTTTTTTTAACGCTTCAGCCGCCGTTTCCGGCTCGATATTCTTGCTACTACAAGCACTGAGAACCAGTACCAGCGGCAGCAGCGCAGCTAGTTTACGCATTGAGTTTCCGTTAACCCGATCTAATAACGATAATTACGGTTGGTCTTACACTGTAAAGGACTTAAGCACCGCGTGCCAAGCAGCAGCGAGTACGTTTGCATGAAACGTAACGCTCAGCCAGTCATCAATCCGTTCACAGCGTGTTTAGCACCCAGTCAGTAACGATGCCAAACATATCATGATAACTTTTCAGGTAAAAAAACAGCGCTATCAGCACCACAGCCAACATCACAATTGCGCATGATTTTCGCACACTCCATTGTTCCGTCATACCCGTTCCTTTTTTTACTTTACCAATTAACTAAAACCATACTCCTGCAAAAGAAAAATATGTATTTACAACGTGTATCATGTTGTAATTTGAGAGGTGCATCACTTATTAATCCAGGGCGGTTAGCCCAATTTAGGTGACTTCAATTAACGACAGCACAATTATTCATCTTTTTGAACAAATACCCTATTTAGCAGCATTAAATCGGTCCTATTTTCTGCTAAGCGCTGACTTCGCTATAAACAATAAATCAGACATAAAAAAAGCAACTATCCGAAGCTAGTCGCTTTTTTAATAAATCTACGGTTATTTTATTAATAGCTGAGTGTCACTTAACCCAATCGCTAACGTGACGTTGTCACTTACATGCTATCAGTTAAAACCCATAGTTAATCTGGAATGAAAAGGTATTCATATCACTGCCAAAGCTGCCACCAATACGGGCAAACAACGGCACAGACTGTGATTGCAACGTCAGGGCAACCACGCCACTGGTGGCATTGATCGACTCTTCCAGATCTCCAGGTAGATCATATTCCAGTTTCAGGTGTTGATACTTCAACCCCGCACTGGGAATGAGCTGCATATCATTTTGCATATTGATGACATAGCCCATCTCAGGGGTAATATCGAACGCATTCACATTGACCGAATCAAAATCGTTGACGCTATAGAACACATCAATGCTCGGGCGTAAGCCGCTTTCCAACTCCGTAAACAAACGAGTACCCACACCATAGAGCAATCCAGATTGTGAGTCATTGATTGACAACGCATCGTCACGATAGTCAGACTTCAGATTTGCCGCGCCCAGAGCCAGATAAGCTTCACTGAACTCATTACTCGCCCCCAACGTGGCATAATATTGATTCAGCGTGATATCACCGCTGTAATTAGAGCCAGAATCACTGTATTTGGTGTAGTCATATTTAAAGCCGATATTCACTTCAGCCTGTGCTTGCACCGAAAGGCCACATCCGGCCATCAGCACTGATGCCAGCATCCATGTTTTCACGTTCCGCATAACTCACTCCTTGTTATTTCACTGATCCACAGTAACAAAGCTGAGCAATGCGAAAACGTAAACGGCTGTATTTTGTGAGTTCTTTCGCTGATGTGCCGATACTGACTTTACATCGCACAGCAAGTTTCAGATCAACATCGCTTTACGCGAAATACTTTACTTAGTATGCCAAAGGCAATAAAAAACGTCAGAATGTGTTTAACACCCATAGGTGCCAATACCATTCTGCCGCTTTAGTGAAGCTAAAATTTCACATCGGTTATTTAACTTCTTCAACCGGATAACCGGCACCACGCCACGCAAAAATGCCACCAGGCAAGCGATACACATTTTCGTAGCCTTGGTTTACTGCCCAAATAGCAGCATTATGACTACGACCACAGGCGACAAAGCCACAGTACATAACAATAGTGCGGCTCTTATCTGGACCCAGTAGCTCCAAGAAGGCTTGTTCGGATTGATTATCTTCGGTCAACGCCGCCCAGCTTTTGCCATCGGTAGCTTGTTTAGCGAACACAAAGTTTTTAGCCCCCGGAATGTGCCCCTTCTTGAAGCTGCTGTCGTACGGCATGGTATCGATAATGAGCATCTCTTGTTGACCATCCAGACGATTTTTCAGCTCTTCCACCGTAATCAACTGGTAGCCGCCCTGCTGTGCTTCACGGGCAAGCGTAACAGCCTGCTTCTCTGCCGCCGTTTCCTGCTCAAATTTATTATCAGAGCAACCGGCAGTGAATACCGCAGCGGTCAACAATGCCAATGCTGTCAGTGAACGCTTTTTCATCTTTATCTCCATGTTATTTTACTGATTCTCTTACTGTGTTTTGGCGCATCTGGGCGAGAGGCTCGTTTGAACCACAGCAACAAGCACATACCGAGTAAAACGGCATCGCGACCTAGCGCCTGGGGCAAACCACTTAAATCGGCTTGCCCCAGACAGCCACAATTAATGTCTAACCCAATAACCATGCCATAGCTCAGCACAGCCATAAAAACCACCAGCAGCGCCATCATCCCAACTAATGCAATTTGCCGGCGACACAACACGCCAAGGCCAACGAGCAATTCGGTTAGGATCAACAACCATGCAGTAGGGGTAATTAGCGCAGGCAACACTAAACCAAAAGCAGCAATCGTGAGTGCGAAGTCACTCGGATGCGATAGTTTTGTCAGCGCACTGACAATAAAAAAACCACCGCACAGGATGCGGCAAAATAGGATAAGTAGTCTCATTTATATGATTATACCGGAGAGTGATTATCACATAACAGATGAAACTCGACATTCTGACAGAAAATTGTGGAGCCGCCGTTATATCAAACTCACACGAACACCAAAGCCCACACTAAACCGCGTCTTGCAAACGCTCTGGATGGGTCAGCACCACCGCGCGTCCGAGGCGCGTAAAGCAAACCAACGTCAACTCGCATTGCAGTGCCGTCTCTCGAGCGAGCGTGGTCGCCGCCGAGACTGCAAACAAAATCTCCACCCCACACACCGCCGCTTTTTGCACCATTTCATAACTGGCCCGACTGGACACCAGTAGCACACCCTGTTGCCACTGTTGGCGTGCGCGTAACCCGAGCAATTTATCTAAGGCGACATGACGGCCAATATCTTCGCATCCACCGAGTAATTCGCCCTGCGAAGAGAGCCAGACGGCGGCATGCGTGCAACCGGTTAGATTGCCAATTAGCTGTACTTCACGTAGGGCTGACAAGGCGCTATCCATCTGCGACAGAGAAAACCGCTGGGTCATCGGCAAGCGCGGCAATTCGCGATGAATTTCCGCCAGCTGCTCAGTACCACAAATACCACAGCCGGTGCGCCCAGCCAGTGCGCGACGACGCGCTTTTAGCGCTGCAAAACAGCGGCTCGACAGCTCAATGTGTACTGAAATCCCCTGACAGCTAGGCTCGATATCCATACCGTAAATATCGGCAGAAGAGCGAATAATGCCTTCCGATAAGGAAAATCCGAGCGCGAATAGCTCTAAATCGCACGGTGAAGCCATCATCACTACGTGGGAGATCCCATTGTAGACAAGGGCGACCGGTACTTCTTGTGCCAGCAAGTCCGCTGTTTCTTGCGCTAAATGCCCACGGCGGCTCACAAGCACCTGCTCGACACCCGCGATAAGCGAACTTTCCGCGCTAGATATTTGGGCCGTATAGCCAACATCGAGAGCCTCCGCCGATGACGAGGTTAAAGCATCAATATCCATCCGGTTGTCTTCCCTGTTTTCTCACTCGCCATTTTCGCACTCGCCAGTGACCTGAATCACCGGCTCTCAATAGCGAGCATTACGATTTTGTTGGGCCTAGTTGGCGAAATAATACTATCAATGCATTCAACATCACGCCCAATCTCAGCGTAAATGCAGAAAATCCTGTAACAAGCTCTCTTTCAACCAACGCGCAGCCACACCCAGTGGTTGCCCTTGATGCCAAAAGAGCTCCATTTGTAATCGCGGCGGAGAAGGCCAACATTCAGCCTCTAACTGCACCACCTCACCTTTTGCCAGCGCGCTACCCAGTAAAAACTCCGGCACGGCCGCCCAGCCGAGTCCGCGCTTCACCAACTCTAACACTGCCCAATCCCCTTCCACCCACCACACTTGTGGTGAAAGACGAAAGCGATGGCGAATTTCCCCTTCACGCCGTGCCGCCACCATCAACTGCCGTGCGCCTTGCAAATCACTTTGGCTAAGTGAGGTACGCTGCGCGAGCGGGTGTGATGGCGCACACACCAGCGGTAGGCGGATTTGCCCTACAGGCACACAGCTAAGCGTCGAGTGTGGGTTGGGCTGTTCATAGCTGATCCCCAACTGTGCTCTGCCGCTGAGCAGCATATCCGTTAGGTCTTCCATCACAGGAAATAACAGTTCTAATTCAACATCGGGAAAGCGTAAGGCAAAGGCTTCCAGCAGTGAGCCCAATTTCGGCAATAGCGAGTCATCATCCACCGCCAATGTCAGGCGGCTCTCGACTCCGGCGGCCAATTCACCGGCTAGTGCAGTAAACCGATCGCACTGATTTAATATACCGCGTGCTTGCTGGAGTAACCGTTCACCGGCCGCGGTGAGTACCGGATTACGCGCGCGGCGATCAAAGAGTTGCACACCCAGATCAATTTCTAAATTCGAAATGGTGGTACTCACCACCGATTGCGCTTTACCCAAGCGTCGCGCGGCCGCCGAGAAAGAGCCACACTCGGCTGCGGCTTGCAGACAGCGCAGTTGCTCCAGTGTCATGTTCATGCCGCGCTCCATATACAGGTATGTCTGCTTCGAGAGAAACAGTCAACCTATCTATTTTAACGATAGTATCTAACTAACAACTATGCATTTTAAACGATAGATTAGCAGCCACATCGCTAACCAGAAAGAGAAAATACTATGCGCACAGGCTCCGATCGTTTACGTCACGCTATTGGTTTTGAACTCATTGGCCTTATGCTTTGCCCGCTGATCGCCAGCTGGGTGATGGGAATGCAATTACTGGAATTAGGCAAGCTCGCCATCATGCTATCGGTGATCGCCACCGCATGGAATTATGTCTATAACCTGTTGGTCGACAAGCTGATGCAAAAGCTGTTGGGACGCACGCAAAAGAGCTTGCCGGAGCGGGTGTTGCATACGTTGGTGTTTGAAGCCGGCTTGTTGCTGTTTGTTCTGCCATTGATTGCTTGGTGGTTACAGATTTCACTGAAACAGGCATTTGTGCTGGATATGGGCTTTGTGATCTTTTATCTGGTGTACGCGTTTTTCTATAACTGGGCCTATGATCGCATGTTCCCTATCCCAGCCGCGGCAACTGCCACAATAACGGTCGACGAACCCGTAACGCGCAAAAAAGCATCCGTATTATAATCAGGAAATAAAAAACCGGTGACCCTGTATACATCAAGACGGCACCGGTTTTGCTCATACGCCAATCGTGCTAGCAGCATGCCAAGTGCGATTAACGCTCTAACGGCTATTAACGCTCTAATAACGGGGCACTGCGGAAACTCCACATCCCCATCACGCGCAGCGCATCGCGATAAATACCCAGCAAATCACCATCGGACACTTTTTGCAGCTCGGCCAGCGGCTTATCCAGCGCGGCGACTGACTCGAAGGTAATCCCCTGTGGACCGGTTTCCCATGTTGCGATTTCCAACAATGCTTGACCACGGCGGACATGGCTACCGGAACTGAGCAGTACCGCATGCTTAATGCGATGTTGAGTCAAGGCATAGCGGCTATATAACGCATTATCAACGGTGGATGTGGCATAGTTGTCTTGCACAATGCGTTTCGCATCAATACCTTGCTTAACTAACCACTCTTGCATCAAACGTGCTTCGGTTTGGTTGTTTTGCGGCACACCACCGGTAACCACAATCAATGCCTGCGGGCTTTGCTTGGCCAGCGCCAATGTTTTTTGCAGGCGCTGTACCAATACATCATGCATCGAACCATCAGGGTTTAGTGCATAGCCTAAGACCACAATCGCTGAATCTGCCCCTAACGGCTGCGGGAGCTGATCACGAATAGGCATTTTGCTGACCTTGTCCACCACCGCAAACAGATCTTGCACTTTTTGGTAACGAGCTGGATTCAACGCTTTCAAACGCGCTAGATGCTTATCCACCTCAGCTTCGTTACCTTTAAAACGTTGCCACGTGGCCAGATAGGTATGCGCATCCAGATCATCGGGGGCCAAATCGAGGATCCGATTGAAAATGGCAATCGCCTGATCCACATCTTTATTATAGATGTAGGCATTTGCGGCACTGAACAGTAAATCCGCACGATACGGCTCTAGCTTATAGGCAGACAGTAAACGGTCCGCCACTATCTCCATATTGCTAGGTAATTTAGCCGTAAAGCCGGCGTGAGAAACACGCGCCGGAGATTTAAAGGCATCTACAGCCTGCTGTAATAATTGGTCAACAACCTGACGTTGCGTTACTAACTCAGCATATTTGGCCTGTGGCTGTAATGCCTCGGTAGCAGAAAACGCAGAAAAAGTCGGAGAAACTAATGCGACAGCAAGGGAAAGAACGAGCAGACTGCGTGTCTTATTTTTCATATTACTCTCCTTATAATCATGACCCTCTCAGAATATAAGAATATCCCTTGGCGGGATGTTTATCGGATCACGCTTTACCTTCTGCTCGTTGATTAGATGTACCGATTAAAGCGCCACCATTAATAGAACACTTTGTTATCATTGATTTTCTCCTACCCTTTAGTGATCATTGCGTCCACGCATAAGTATGCAATACTGTCTTGATAAGGCAATCGACACTGGCGACCAAAGCAATCGCTTCTTTAACTTACTTTAACTCTTATCTCTCGCTGTATCTCGACTAAACAAAATGGGCCAATACTCGCGTTATCTTGGTTAACCTAAGAAAATAAAGCATCAAATTTTCAGCCAAGGAAAGGGAAATAAGAGGATAACACTGGTAGTGCACTTAATTAGTCATATCTAGTCATATCTAGTCATATCAACATAACCAAGTAAAAATGAGCAGACGATGATGTGAATTTGGAAGTCGACGTTTTAAAAATGAAGCTTAATTATGCACAATAAAATGTTAAATTATTCAAATTGGCGGTTATTATAGCTTATAACATTGATTGCAAATTCGTAATTTATGCGTCAAGCATTCATGAATCACAGTGAAAAATACTATGATTAGACTCACAGATATTGAAATTGATCGCATTTTCAATTGATATACTAGACAATGATTTGCATAATTCAAAGGTCTTCCCTATCAAGGCCGTTGCACTGATGTTAAAGAAAATAGTCAGCCGGACGTTTGACCTATTTAAACCACAGTATTTATTCAAAAACCTGCTCTGGCTGGTTTTATTTATCGGGCTGGGAATGATCGCTGAATATCTGTTTGAGAAAATGTTCCTTGTCCCTTATATCCAGATAATTATGTAAACTCTCTAAAAAAGGCTCTATGTTACCGGCATCAAATTAACAACTCACACATTGCAGCAACCACTCAATTACCTATCAACCCCGCGCTAAATAAAATAATAACCACGGTAACAAATAAGCCATTTCACCTACCGATATTATTTTTGTTTTCTTCCCCAAATCCCCTCGCAATCCTTTCACTTGCGCCCAATCACGCCCCCCTTACATCGTCTGACTACTCGCTATCTTCTGCATTGCAACCCAAGTGCAATCATGGCCATATCACGCTATACAGGTATATTTTTTTACATATTTATCGCGCTGCTTAAGCTTACATGTACTGTTTTCGCTCGACCGTAAAACTACAATGAACCACACTGAACTAAACATAACCGGCATCCAGCACAGCCCTACGGCATATACTGATACACCAGAGTGCCGCAACAATAACCGGCGACACATATGCGCCGCACCCTGCACCGTGATGCCTAGAGTGAGAAGTCATTATGCAAAGTGAACGATCAACCAATTGGCCATACCCAACCATCATAGCTCACCGCGGTGGCGGTAAACTGGCACCAGAGAATACCTTAGCCGCCATTGATACCGGCGCGCGCTATGGTCACACCATGATTGAGTTTGACGTTAAGCTCTCACGCGATCTACAACCTTTCTTACTGCACGATGATACGCTGGATCGCACCACCAATAGCTGGGGAGTGGCCGGTTTACTGACCTGGGAGCAGCTACACAAGCTAGATGCCGGCAGTTGGTTTAGCCACGCCTTTCGCCATGAGCCACTACCGCTATTAAGCGAAGTCGCGCAGCGTTGTTTCCAGCACCACATGCTGGCCAACGTGGAAATCAAACCGACTACCGGTCAAGAACAGCAAACCGGTACCGATGTAGCACGCGCCGTACAAACCTTGTGGGCCGGACAGCCCATTCCACCGCTGCTCTCCTCCTTCTCTGTAGAGGCATTAGCGGCAGCGAAACTTGCTGCGCCGGAATTGCCGCGTGGATTACTGTTGGAAGCGTGGGATGAAAACTGGCCAGTGTTGACCAGCGAACTGGAATGTCTTTCCCTGCACATCGATCACCATGCACTGACCGAAGCACGGGTCAAACAGCTGAAAGACGCCGGCTTGTACGTGATGGTGTATACCGTAAACCAACCACAACGCGCGAAAGAGTTACTTGAGTGGGGCGTGGATAGCATTTGCACCGACCGTATCGATCTGATTGGGCCGGATTTTCACGTGTAATACTATCCGTGACATTCACTCTCATCGGCGTTGCGGCTAAGAGTCACACTTAGCCGCAACGCCGGTTAAACAAAGGGGACCGTGTCTATCGCGGTCCCCTTCGCTGTCGTTACAGTGATGGTGCTAGATTGATGACGACACCATGCCTCTAGGAAGTCCAATTAAACGACGAACTTCTTGTTGCCAACCTTGTGGATTACCAAAATAACGGCTAACCGGCAATACAATCAGTTGATTGGCAATTTCGATACCGACGGTTGGAAAGCCTTGCCCCTGTAAGCGCGCCAACCATGCTCGGCTTTCGGCCACATGCTCTTGCCACGCTACCTGCTGGTAAGCCTGTTCAAAATCTCTCGACACAATACCTTGCTCTGCAGCCAAGAGGGCTAAATGCGCAGGATCGCCAACCCATACTCCATCACGATAATGCGTTTGCTGAATGCGCGACAGCATCTGTACACCATCGCCTTGCAACTGTTGCACGGCTAAAATCGCGCGGATTGGTGGTTCTGAATCCAAACGATAGTTACTATCCAGCAGCAAGTGATTGAAATAGGCAGCACCAAACGGCTGGCCGGTTAACTCAGTAATGCGCTCATCATGCGGGCGCACATAATCACGTAGCGCCTCCCCCATTACCGGCCGATTATCCGCCGTCCACAATCCGCCGGCATGCAGGCAAATCTGTATTTCCGGCATCTGATGCAACACGTCGATTAACGGCGTGGCGCCATAGCACCAACCACATAACGGATCGTAGATATAATGCACGACAACTCGACTCATCTTTTCCTCCACTGGCCGCATGCTAAGTACAGGCGTGTTGCGCTATTCGCACCCCACGCCCATACTGGCCGACTTTTCGGCATTACCACTTCATCTCACCGGTAGCAACTTTAGCTCCAATCGCTAACCCATCGTCCACTGGCAGTGCCGGATACGCTTTTTGCATCGCCTGCATCAACGCCGCAGAGCCTTTGACCTCAGTTAAGTTATGCTCAAAGCGCTGAATATAATCACGGGTAAACGTCACCGCATCTGTTCCACTCGGTGCCTGCCCCAAGAAATGCCCAGGGATCACACGCTCTGGCGACAATGCCAGCAAGCGATTAAGCACCGCTACCCACTCGGCACGGGCAGCAGGTGTTTGGCTATCGGCCATCCAGACATGTTGTCCTGCGGTCACCAATACGCCGCCGAGTGCAGTCTTGGTTTGTGGGAGCCACAAATAGGCATTTGGCGTATTCAGCTCACGAATTTCAATGCGCTCACCGTCAACGGTCAGATAGTCGTCATTCAGCACCTGTGGCACTGTCACTTGCGCCGGTGCACCTTGGCCTAAAATCGGGCCCCAATAGGCTAATTTGGCCGCATGGGTGGCTTTAATATGCTCAGTGACATGGGCACTGGCCAGCACTGGCACATCGGGGAACGCGGCTCGCACCGCTTGCAAACCAAAGTAATAGTCAGGATCTCCCCCACTGATGTACACCGCTTTGAGCTTCTTACCGCTTTGACGAATCATATCCACCAGCGCTTGCCCGTCTTGCACGGAAAACTGCGCATCAACCAAAATTGCTTCATGCTCGCCGCTGATAAGCTCTGAAGAAACAGGGAAAATTGCATTTTTGCCTGGGTTATACACATCTACTGTCAGCGGTGCCGCCTGCAAGCCTGTCGCGACCATTAACGCCGCCCCACTCATCAACATTGTTGTTTTACGCATGATTCCGTTTTCCTTATTTACGCCTTAATTGGGATGCATGCAGTGTATTGATTCATGATGAGGACAAAAACAGCCTAAAAAGCACATCTCTGTTGCACAAATCGAGCAAATGATAGAGATAAAAAAGAAGACCTGTTCGGTAAAAGCCTGAGTAGCACTGTTACATAACTCATGATTACGTAGCGCAAATCCAGACGATTATCTGAATCACCCAATAAATCCCATACTCCATAATTTACCCTCGCTCATGTTCCTCTTTGATTTGTACCGTAAGCTCGCTAAAAGGTAGCTGAAGCTCCAACAATGTTGTCTCAGATGAGGGCAATAGGTTATCCGCCATGTAATGTTCTACGACAACGTAACTGATGTGACCACTATCATGGTGATAAACGGTAAGGTGTTTTCCCTTGCTCATTTCCATCACCAGTGATGGCGAAATCTGTAAACTTTCCGCGATTTCATGATGCTCACATCCTGGTCGGCGTTTGCGTCGTTCTACCTTGAAGCGAAACTGGTTGTACTTCGCCCAACCAATCAAAAACAGCCCATTCATCAAGGCGATAAAAATGTAGAATGTGACCGTATCCAGTGTATTGAAAAAAGGTCGCACTTCCATATGCCGCGGCTCCATCAAGGCGATAACTAGTCCTTCATGGATCAAGTGTAAAAACGCGACCCAAGCAAATATCGTCAACAACACATCGATGACCCGAGGTAGCAAGCGCTGCTCAGTAAATATCAGCGGCTGACTCATGATTTTATCCGCCCAATGCCACGATCAGGACTCACCCAACGCGCTCTTTCTCGTTTGTTTTTAAGCATCACTTTGGGGAATGACACGAGAGTGGTACACAGACTCAACATCCAGTAGACCACGGGGAACCAAATGATCCAGAACAACGAATTCGCCATGCCTTTTTCATAGCGCCGTTCAATCATAAGACTCACCGCAAACTGCAAAATACACACCACGGCAAGGGTTAATCCCGTGAATGCAGGGGGGAATAGGTTCTTCACGTATAGAGTGTCTGGCATCGCGGTTATCAGCCCTAACAGAAACAATACGACACTTACCGCATAAGCAAATGCCCACGCCGTTGAGAAACAGAACTCAAAAAACAGTGGCCACATACGTCGGTATTCCCATGCCCACAAACGACGCATGTTAACGATGAAAACTTCCGCACCACCTTGCGCCCAACGTAAGCGCTGTTTCCATAATCCTCGTAATGTTTCAGGCATCAAGATCCAACACAGAGCGCGCGGTTCGAAAAAAACTGACCAGTGGCGTAATTGCAGTTTCCAACTGATATCAATATCTTCAGTGATCATGTCCGAGCTCCAGTAGCCAACTTCCGCCAGCGCACGGCGGCGAAATGCAGCGACGACCCCCGAAACAGTGAACACCTGTCCGTAGACTCGTTGAGTTCGCTTGATCAAACCGATAATAGAGGAAAACTCTCCCACTTGAATCCGGCCAATTAATGTTGAACGAGTACGAATTCGCGGATTTCCGGTCACCGCCCCCACACGGGGAAAGGCTATGAGCGGAGCAACCATATAGACGGCAGCATCACGATCCAATAGCGCATCACCATCAATACACACTAAATAATCACTCCGCGCTGCCGCTGCACCGGCTCTGAGCGCCAGCGCTTTTCCTTGATTTTCAGCAAGATGAATAACGCGTAAGCTAGGATGCTCTACAACTAGCTGCTCTAGTACATCGTGCGTGTTATCGGTTGAACCGTCATTAATAGCAATAACTTCAATATTTTTATAACGCTGCGCCAGCGCGGCACCGATGGTTTCGCGCGCATTGAGCCCTTCGTTAAAACACGGGATCAAAATGGAAATCAGCGGTTCGCCTTCGAGTTCAGGCGGTGGTATATCATCGCCCCATTTCCAATGACGCTCACGGTAATACCAAAAATAGACACCCCCGCTCATCCACAGTGCGGACATGAATAACGGCCAGAAAAACACGAAGTTCAGAATCGCTTCACCCGTAAAAACCAGCGCAATACCAAATGGCAGACTGAACATCAGGCACAGTATCAAGAAAGCAATAATGCGATCAGTCATTTTTGGGGTACCAATATGAGGAGAACATTGGACGAACCTCTAACAACTCCGGTTTACCATTGATAAAATCATCCGGGTAATAACCGTAGTTAGCAGCACCACTTAATGAAAGCTGTCTCATCCATTCAGCAATTTGCTTTCCGCTGATCTCAGCCGCTTGTCCTGATTTATTCCAGTCACGTGCCTGCAATTCAAATACGGTCTTGTCGAGAGCTCCAGGTGTTTGTGCGACAGCCTGAACCAATTTATCAAGCCAAGCGTTGGCCTCATTAGCCGGGATTTTCTCCATGAGAGGCATTGCCATAGGGGCAGTCCAATCATAGGTATTGAGAAAATCATTCAGATTTTGTGCAAACCAGGCTTCACTTTCTGGCTCAAGTATTGGGTTTGCGTACATATTGCGAGCCGTTTGTACCTGCGGGCCACGAATATGACGCACCGATTGAGTCAGCTGTTCGGTGAAATCAATCAATACCTTACTTTTTAATCGGGTCCAGTTCGCAAACGCCTGCGGATCATTGCGGATCTTCTCAATGCTATCCGGCAATCCTGCCGCCCGATAAGCGCTTAATGCCTGAGGAGAAGCATCTTCAAAGTCTGATAAGAAAGCATCGTCATGAAATAAAATACCCTTGAAATCGGCGTGCTTAGCCAAATCCTCATAGATTTCAGTGATACGAGTCCGGACTTCACTATCCCATGGGGAAAGACGAATATATTGTTTACGATCAACTACGGCTTGCCCTGTTTGCGGATCCCACGCCGCAACACGAGGAAGAGCAGCGTCTAGCCCAAAGGCCAATACCGGCATCCAAGCAAATACAGAAACCTGCGCACGCGTTTTCAGTTGCCATGAGATATAACCAAATAAGTCGGCACGCATAGGTAACCAACGGTTAGGGAAATAGAGCTCGTGAATATTCCCATCGCCCTCAGGATCGGCATATGCCTGTAGGAAAACATGTGAAATGCGCATGTCATGAACGCGTTGGATCAGCGTATCGATATTTTTTCGCTGCTGCACAGGATCGCTGTCATACACATAATCCAAATCGACATGCATAACGCGCATTCGCTGAGGTTCACTTACCTGAGCGATTTGGCTGGCAAAGCTGTTAAGGGAAGGATTATCTGCAATAAGAATTCTTGGAATATCATCAAGATATGCTGCATTAGCTAGCCCACTGTTGAGCGTGAATGCCATCTGGTAGCCTTGCTTCTTCACTAAATCCAAGGCGGTACCACTAGCCGCACCATATGGCCAAACCCATGCCCGCGGCGATTTACCCGTCACTGATTTGAGCTTATTGGTAATCAACGTAATATCGCCATTGACACGCTGAAAGTACTGCTCATCCGTTTCATAAGTACGCGTTTTCTTGTTATACAGGCGATTTGCCACCGCGGGCAATTTGCTTCCCATCGGATTAGACTGACTACCAAAATGCAGATTCCAGGTATGTGCCCCGACTTCCACCAACGGTGAATTCGCCATTTCCCGAACCATTTTCCACGTTGCGAATTTATCTCGCTGCGTCATTAAGCCACCAAAATCGATTTTTTGGTTGGCTGGCGCATCAACCCAACTACCTACAGGCGCCCAAAGTGCAGGCCAGTTATACGCTTTCAGTAGGGGCCAAACGCGGGTATAGAAACTGCTGTATCCATCATCAAACGTAAGGAGTACGGCTTTTGGCGGCAGCACGGCTTTACCATCATGCGCATCTAGAATTTGTTGAACGCTAATCGGTTGATAGTCATTATCACGCAGCCAGCTTATTTGCTCGTTCAGCGCACTGGTGCGTACCGCAACATAACGCTGATCGGCGGCATCATCCGCAACATCGTGATACGAAAGCACCAAGAAGCTATTTTTAGGCCATGGCTGATCAGCCATCAACCCCGGTCTCTGCTCTGGAGGGACATAACTGTACACTGTGCTTTCAGCACTGCTATATGCAGAAATCATCCAACCAATAGCAATAATTGCACGGAACCATAGGCATCTTTTCAGCATGAAAAATCCTTAAAACCTGACGTTCAAGTCGAATGCAACAGAGATATTCCGCTCACGTTCACCATCGTAGGGGCGCTTATCCCACAGCAGCATCAGTCCACCATCAACAACGTTATTCCATTGAAGCCGCTGCCCATATCCAAGATGAATGATGCTTCCCACATCTTCACCGCGCTGTACATACGCGCCGATGCCAGCAATCCCTTGTTGTGTCCAAACAGTGTCATAACGACGGTAAATGTGATGTTCGACAGCCACATTCGGGACAAAGGAGAGATCTCGTTCAGGGTTATAGTAAGGAACATTTTGTTTGGTATTTCGGCTACCCCCGATCTCAGGAATAAAATCAATGGTTAGTCGAGGCGTTGTCCATATGCGCTCTTTGCCGTGAAGGCCAAACTCGAAACGCGCGTTGCCGTCTGAGAAATGTGAGGAGGAAAGTGATAACTGGTACTCACGCCTTTCATTTTGATACCAGCGGGCATACACATCTCCGCTGTTTGCAAATACACCACTACGCAGCGCGCGCAGTGGCGTATAACGAGAAAGGCGTTCCGCTGAACCACCTATGCGCCAGTTGTCATTGATATCATGCCAAGCGGCGAGGCGAGCGCCCATTTTCTGCCCATCACCATAATTCCGCGCGGACAAATCCATTTCGGCCCAATAATCACGTGAGGTCCACTCAAGGCCCGCGGCTAAGTCGCGGCTAATTCCCTTACCCTCTTCAAAAACACCGGTAGCGAAATTAAATCCGGATAAAATCCGCCAATGATGATTGATTGGTGGGCTGTAGATTGCTGTATTAAAAGTAAAATCATTCTTGCCGCTAATTGGGTTATCGGAAGCAATTCCTGATGTTGCGCCTATGCGCAGCTCCGGCATATTGCGCACATCGCGCATTCGAGCAAGGCGACGAGTCTCTTCGTCCTCAGGGCTACGGGCCATAACATCATCAGTCAACTCCTCTGCCTGTTTCCATTCCTGAAGAGTTAAAGCTACATAAGCTTGCTGATGTTCAAGAGCCCGGTTACGCGGTTCAAGCACTTCCGCCAACTTGAGTTCTTTTTCTGCCATACGCGGCAGGCCACGCGCGCTAAGTACAGAAGAATAGAGAATCAGCAAGCTTTGATTACCAGGACCGGTTCTAACTAACTGCGCCACCCGCTTTTCTGCTTCAGGTAACTCATTGGCTGCGATGTAATATTGAACCTGCAACATTTTGCCGAGTAACCAGTTATCGTTCGGCTGCAATGTTGGCGAGCCATAAATTCGACGCTGATATGGGCTTTCTTTGATTAAGGCATTGACCTGTGCACTCGCGGCATCAAGGTCTTCTGTCTCAAGATACGTGTAGAACAGATCCTGACGATCTTCATGATTCAATGGCGTACTAGGAATAGGGCCGTTCGGATAGTAAATATCCATCAACATGGCCTTGGCTTTTTCTGGCTGACGTTCACTAAGTAATGCTGACGCCACCCAACGCTTGGCATAGTTCGGCACTGCGCTGTCTTTCGCCAATGATTCATATTCTTTAATCACTTCATCAGTACGCTTTCGCACCAACAACGCACCCATCCGATCAATTCTGGCGCGACGTATATCACTCAGCGCCGAAGGATCATCCTTCCAAGACGTAAGTAATTGGGCATAGTGAGCCAATGCCTTATCCGCTACAAAAAAGCGTTCTTCTTCATTGCGCGCTGAAGTGTAAGAAGCTCTGACCTCTTCCGCTGCAGAGTTCAGTGCCAACCTTCGTTTAACGGCATCTGATGGGGAAACGACGTGCGCCAATTCCTGCGCAGGTTTACTAACTCTGTTCGCAGACAGTGCAGACAACAGCATAGACTTAGCATGTTTATTATTGGCATCAATCGCAACAGCTCTACTGGCGGCTAATAACGCATCCCCATGTTTTCCCTGTGAAGAATAAACATAAGCAAGTAACGTTTCAGACTCTGCCCCCGGATACCGCTGGGCCCAATTATGTGCTTCCATCAAGGCCCGCTGATCATGACGAGCATCAGCCAATGTCATTATCCAACCGGTACGTACATCCGCATTACTCGGCTCTGTCAGTAACACCTGTTCCCAGATAGCTAATGAATTATTCCAACTTTTCTGATTACGATAGGCTCGCGCAGCAGCAATTTTTCCACGCGCTGGCAATTCCATTCGGTCTTGGTACCGCAGCCAAATATCAATAGTTGCCCCATCTCTGTTCGCTCCCCAACTGGAAACTTGCAACCAGTCAGCGACCTGATTTGGAGATAGCGTATTTTTATTTTCTTGATTTTCTAAGTAATTGAATAACGGAGCACTATTGCCTCTACGCGCCTCAATAATTAGCGAATCATACTCTGACGCTGCTGCAAACGCATGAACAGGTAAAAACACAAAAGCTAAAAGCAATAGCGAAGCGAGCTTAATTTTTGCAATTAAATCAGTATATTGATGCATCTTAAACGTCTCTTCCCTGACCAAGCATCCAAAGTATTACTCAGCAATAAAGTCTCTTTTTATAATGTTTATTAGGCGAACTAGTAGCTAAGACAGATGTAACGTACATCTACCTATGCTTTACCTATGATTGGTAACGTATATAAATAAAACTGATAGAAAACGTAGCGGTAGGTTTCCATAACCAACCTGCAGGTTTGGCGACGATATATAATAAGCTGATCAGCTTATAAGAAATTGGTATATCATCGATATATTAATGAATAAGGCTGACGTTTGTGATAATGCACAAATTTGATATCCCTATCAGTGCGACTGCACATAAAAACCATGTAACACATTAAGTTCACAGCAATGGAGTAATTCCATCACTGGCACTAAGCTCACTTAACGACCTAATTTAAATAAACCTTATTAATACACAAACTGTTAAAACCATTTGCTATAAGCGGGGATAAGCAAAATGGTCATGTCATAATATCATAACGCCTATTGCTGAATAGTTGACGCCGCATGCATACACAACTTTCATTGTTAATTTGAGAGCCGGCCGAGGTTTTACCCGTAGGGTTTTGCATATTTTGCGACACCAAGCACCGATCAGTGCATCGATGTGCACATATTTTCCCCATACCAATCGTCTAAATAAATACACATGTTTTATGTGCCAATTTACGCATCACGGCATCAATAGCCATCGACTGAAATCATGGCAACTCACTGCTCAATATTAACACAGCAAGATTTCTGCCGAACGCCACCATAATCATCGATCTATTTGCGTGGCTCGCAGCCATAACGCCTAGAACAACACCGATGCCATCATGCTGCGCGCAATGCCATTAAATACGTCAGACAGGAAAAAATCAGCAAAGTCGAAAAAATAGCAGATCAACACAAATACAATTATCCGGTTTAGCATGTCACCTCCAACCCGATCGCAAGGTTGCAAATTATCACCAGCGATGCATCAAGTTGCATTAAGTGGGCTGCATCTTTGCGCAACGGAGAGTAACAGAGTTCGACTATATGTAAATTTGTACACGAGAGATGCGCAACGTTATCCGCCCCGCAGTTCTAGAAATTTTTGATACTAGCGCGATCACAAAATCACAATGTCAGCGCGAAATTTGCACTAAACATGGGTTTTGCGATCGCGTCGCCATTATATTCGTGCCACAAACAGCAACTAACTGAAAATAAGTGGTATAACACTTGAGAGGCCTATCGCAAGGAGCCCATTTCGAGCTACCTCAATGCGGTGCGATAAGCCAAGGGAGTGACACGATTAATGGATGAAACCTGAAAAACATCAGGCAGGGAGGGCAACATGAAAGAGTTAATCAAATTGGCGGTATTTTGGGTTGTCGTCACCGGAGGGACTTGGGCGGTGTTTACATCCCTGTAAGAGAACGCTCTGATCTCGGTTATCTGCGGATAAAAGCAATTCCGAGCATCAATGAGAAAGGCTGCCTACGCAGCCTTTTTTTGTGTTTGTTTTCTTTATGCTTGATGTCTGCTATTGCGAGGTTGGCATTTGATGGCAAATTTCTGCTTCCCTACAAAATAACCAACTTAGTTTAACTCCATCTGCTGCTGATGCTGGGTTGCCAGCGGATGACGGATAGTCAGCGACATCCCCAACGCCACCACCAGCAGTGCCAGAATCAGGTAGAAGGTCGCCATAAAGCCGCCAAACAACGACGCCACCACTGAGCCGATAATGCTACCCAGACCAAAGCCCAGATAAATCACCCCGTAGTTCTTGGTCAGGTTATTTAAGCCAAAGAAATCACTGACCAAAGACGGATAGACCGTAATAGTGCCACCAAAGCTAAAGGCAATGCAGGCAACCGCAGCAAAGAACAAGTTGGCATTCAGTGGTACAAACAGCAGCAGAACCATTCCCGCCAGCGTAATCACTTGTGCCAACGAAATCACACGAATGCGCGGCATACGGTCAGACAATATGCCCAGCACCAAACGGCCGCCCAAGTTCGCCATCGCAATCACCGCCACGGCATTAGCGGCCACAACTGCTGGCAGGTTCACCATTTTCTCGCCGATATCTTTGGCCACGCCAATGACATACAAACCACTCATGCAGGCAGTTAGAAACATTAACGCCAGCATCCAGTACTGCGGCTTACGCATCGCTTGTGCCAGCGTAAAATCATGAGCTTGTTGCGTGCCAGCTGATTCTTGGCGCGCAGGTGCATCTTTCATTAACAGCGCCCCCAGCATCACCAGCACCATCGCCAGCAATCCCCACATCTTGAAGGTATTTTCTAGACCGGTGCTAGAAAGCAGCAATAAGTTAATGTATTTAAAGCCCAAACTGCCCAGCCCATACGCACCAATGGCGCAGGCGGAAATCAGCCCCTTACGCTCAGGGAACCATTTCACACAGTTCGACAGCGTCATCAAGTAGCCCGTACCGTCAGCAAAACCCACCAAAATACCGGCGCACAGATACAGCATCATCAGATTGCTAGCATGGGCGGTGAGGAAAAATCCCAAACCTAACAGCAGGCCAGCGCCCAAAGTCACCTTACGCACACCGAAACGTTCTTGCAGTTTACCAGCCAATGACGAGGCCACCGCCAACGCCAGACTCAGTAAACCGAAGGCAAACGCCACCTGACTGACCGGCTCATCCAGCTTGCTGGAGAGCTGCGCATTGAACAGGCTCCAGGTATACACCGAGCCCAAGGCAAATTGCGTGATAATGGTACCGAGCAGTGTCAGAACTCGGGTACGTTGATACTGTTGCGGACTTAACTGCTGCTGACTCATAAGCCACCCCTGATAAACCATGATGATTGTAAGAAGCGATAACTTCTCTCAGTGGTGGCACTATACGAGGGAAAACTCCCGCTCTGGCGATAAAAGGCATGAGCTGCAAAACGGGAGGAATGAAATGCAATTACAGACGCATCAGCTGTCGAAAGGCTTTGATGTTACTGCGGCTGACGGGAATTTCAGCGCTCAACTCGTGCAAACGGATCAAATAGGTACTGTTAAACCAAGGCACGATTTCGCGAATTTTGTTGATGTTCACACAATACGAGCGATGACAGCGAAAAAAACCGTCTGCCGGTAAGCGGCTGATAAATTCGCTGATGCTCATTGGCATCACAAAGCGATCATCACGCGTATACACATAGGTCAGTTTTTCATCGGCCTCAGCATAGTAGATCTGCGCACACGGGGTGACGATAATGCGCTCACCTTTAACCAGATTCACAGTTTGGTTACGGTGTAACATCCCTTCATCCGCCATCGTAGCCGATGACCCTGCGCCTTGACCGGCATGAACTGCCGCAGGTGACTCCGCATTAGGTGCAAGATTTGGCGCCGCAGGCACTTTACGGGCTTCGATTTTTTGCAGCAGATGGGTAATGCGCGCTTCGTTATACGGCTTTAAGATGTAATCGAAGGCTTCCAGCTCAAAGGCATCTACGGCAAACTCTTTATGCGCCGTCACAAAAATCACTTCCGGAGGATGTGAGGATTTGCGCAGGTTTTTCGCCAGCATCACCCCATCAATGGATGGAATTTGAATATCCAAAAACACCAAATCCACATCGTGATCTTGTAAGTATTTAAAGGCTTCCAACCCATCTTCAAACTGAGCGGCGATATCAATTTTACTGTACGTCCGGATAAGATAGGCCAGCTCTTCACGCGCCAGATATTCATCCTCAACGATGATGGCTGTTAGCATAAATTTGCCTCCGGATCAGGTAAATAAAAACAGACTTCCGTGCCCGGCTCCAAACGCCGTAACTGCAGCCCAGAGCCGTACAACAGTGTTAAACGCTGATGGACATTGGTTAAACCAATGCTATCACTGCTGACCGTACCAGCGGCCAGATTATCAATCACGTCCTGACTGATGCCATAGCCGGTATCCCGAACCGCCACTTTAACGCCGCCAGCCAGTCGCCGCACTTCCAGCGTTACTTTTCCCGGTGCGCTACGGGGCTGAATGCCGTGCAAAATGGCATTTTCCACCAGCGGCTGCAACAGCAAACTTGGCACCCGAATATCGACCTCATCCACATCAAACTCAACGGTTAGCTTATCGCCAAACCGCGCTTGCTCAATGGCGACATAATCACGCACTTGCTGCAACTCATCGTTCAAATTGATGAGCTCTTCACCGCGCGACAGGTTATAACGCAGATAATCAGCCAAATTGGCAATCAGCTCACGTGCTCGCTGCGGCTGGATACGAATTAGCGAGGAAATAGCATTCAAGGCATTGAACAAAAAGTGCGGGTTAATTTTGTTTTGTAGTGCAGTAAACTCCGCCTTACGAGTAGCCTCTTGCAACTTGGCGATCCGCGATACTTCCATCTGGGTCGAGATAAGTTGTGACAGCCCCACCGCCATTTCGCGCAGCGAACTGGTAATACGATGAGTGCGGCGATAATAAATCTTCAGCGTACCGGTCACCGCACCGTTCTCACGCAGCGGAATAATAATCGCCGAGTGAAAATCAGATAAGTGATAACGCTGCAAATTGTTATTGATGATGATTTGCCCTGAGATCACCGCTTGCTGCGTCATGTTGCTGATGGTGTGGTGATCATCGAGCTCGTAATACTCTTTGCCGGCACCGGCATAGGCCAACACATCATGAGTATCGGTGATAGCAACCGCATCGGCATCAATTTCTCGGCGAATGGTATCGCACACCTGTTCGAGCGCATCGCGATGTATTTCGCGAAAAAACGGCAGGGTTTTATTAGCCACATCCAGCGCCAATTTGGCCTGTTTGGCGGCAATCAGCTCTTTTTCATCATCCAAATCTTGCACCAAGCGAATAATCAGCCCGATACACACGGTGCCCAAAATCATCGGCAGGGCAATATTGCGGACAATCTCAATACCTATCGCATGCGGCTTGGTCAGTAACAAGATCAGCAGCATGGTCAGCCCTTCACAGGCCATTCCCGCCAAAATGCCATACAGCCATAACCGACTTTTACGCGCCCGATAGTGGATCAAGGTAGCCAGCAAACCGGCCGAAATACTGCTAAGCAGACACGGTAATGACGTATAGCCATCGATATCAATCAGGTATCGGTGCAAACCCGAGATCACACCAGCTGGAATGCCAACCCACGGGCCAAACAGGATCCCCCCGCAGATCACGGCGATGATGCGCACGTTAATCAGCGCACCCTCTACGGGAATTCCAGTGTAAGTACTAAATACCGCGAACAAGCAAAACAGCACACTGACCAACGCTAGCTCAGTCGGCGAATGGCGCTGTTTTTGAAAAAGATGTTGAAACGGCCAGACCCGCGTTAGAAAAAACAGCGTCATCAGCATCAAGGCCGCGCGTTCAAACACGGCCAACAGCATCACCCCATCATTGGCTCCCACGACAGCCTCCTGTGAAACCGGTGCAAAACGCAAAGTGTATCAGCAACAAGATGCAGTGAGGAGCCAGTGTACGCGCTTAAATCCGATACCCCCACACTGCATCCATCAGCTTCACCATCAGCGCTTTGGATATTGCGTCAGGATCGCGCTCGGGCAAATACTCGACAAAATCCGCACCGATAAATCCCGCACACGAGGCCACCGAATGCACCAGGTGCAGCGATTCTCGTGCACTCAAGCCCCCCACATTCGGCGTCGCACACGCGCGAAATAGACTGCCGTCCAGCGCATCATAATCAAAGGAAAGGTAGACATGATCGTAATCGCGCTCCAGCTCATGACACAAACGGCGCACGACTTCGCCAAAGCCCAATTGCTCTATCAACGCCATGTCAAAGCAGGTGATCCCCAAGTCACGGATCAGCGCGTATTCACACGGCATCATATCGCGCACACCAACATAAAACAGATTAGCCACCGCCAGCTCTCGCTCCACTGGCACAGACCAACCATGATACGGATAGCGATTCATCAGCATCGCCAATGGCTTACCGTGCAAGTTGCTATCCAGGGTATGGTTACCATCGGCGTGCGCATCCACCCAGACCACCGCCACTTTTTTACCTTGCTCCTGCTGATAGATCTGCAATGCCGCTTGTACGCTGGCAAACGCAATGGCGTGATCGCCGCCCAAAGTCAATGGCACCCTACCGGCACGATACTGCATTAACAGCATCGCATGCAGATCTGCGCAATATCGCGCCAAGGCCTGTTCTTTTAAGCCCCGTTCATCGGGCGCACCGTCGACCCGTTGCGCCAACAGCGCCCATACCTCAGGACTAGGCAAGACATCACCGGCATCGACGATATCTGCGCCCCAGCGCGCATTTCTCACCGCCATCCATTCGCTCAGCCCCGGCTCGCTGTTTGTGGACTCACGTAATTGTGCTGCCGTATTGGCACACGTAGTAACACAGCCCATCTGATTAAAGGGTGCGCCAACCAGTGCAAAACGCCGCTTGGTGTGCGTATGGGTAAGAGCCTCGCTCGACCTGCTGGTGGTTTTATGCTGCCTCAATTCAATTTTCACCGGCACCTCCTGTGCACTTTTCGTTTATGTGTGCTTTGCGATTACGCGCCTGACTTAGCTTGTTCGCGCACGCCACACAGCTAGCCGATACCCATAGTGTTGTTCTACGCTAACACGGCAACCCATGTTGTCGGCTTGGCAGAAACAATACGCACACAAAAATGCGGCCAACCTCCGGCACAGTCAGCCCGATTTGCATGCTGCGCAGTGTGACCCACTTCATAACGTGACCAAGAGTTTTATGTATCCGTGGAGTGTCAACGCTATCCAACAAAGCAGCGACCGAATTCGGTGCTACGCTTTACAAAGCAGAGGGTTAAGAAATAAGGAAAGCATGTCATGGAAAGACAACTGACCACGAGTCCCGTCCCTGCCGAATCTGGTGAGATCTGGTTAGTCATGGACAGCCGCAGCATTGGTGGCATCGAAAACCATGTGTTTATTCTGGCAGACGAGTTACGCCGTCACGGATTAAATGCCGTGGTGGTACTGATGGCCGATTATGGCTCTAGCCCCAATATCAATCGCATGAAACGGCTCAATCTCCCCTATCGATTGTGCCAAAATACCCAAGATTTCCTCCGCCAATTAAAAGCCCATCCGCCATTGCTGTTGCATTCACACGGCTATAAAGCTGGGATCATCTGCCGCTTGCTGGGCCGTTGGTATGGCTGCAAAGTCGTATCCACTTTTCACTCGGGGGATTTGGGGCGTGGGCGGGTACGTTGGTATAGCCTCATTGATCTGGCGACCGCTTTTTTAGGCCGCCGCATTGCGGTGAGTCGCGCGATCGCACGCCGCCTCCCTCCGCCGGTTACGGTGATCGCTAATTTTGTCTCTCTCCCACCACGTGCAGCAGTACAACCGGAGCCTGCCTTTCGAGTCGGCTTTGTTGGGCGACTGAGCCATGAAAAAGGCCCCGATCTGTTTTGCTCTCTGGCCGCACTTCATCCACGCGCCGAGTTTCATGTGTATGGCGATGGCCCCATGCGCAGCGCTTTGGAGGCCGATTATCTGGGCCATGTAGAATTTCATGGATTTTGCGCTGACATGAGTGAAGTCTGGCCACAGATTGATTTACTGTGCATTACGTCACGCGCCGAAGGGCTGCCACTGGCCGCCTTAGAAGCCATGGCCAATGGGATCCCAGTTTGCAGCTTTGCGATTGGTGGACTTGGTGAGTTAATTACCCACGGTGACAATGGCTGGTTACTGCCGGCCGGCGATCTGAATGCCATGAGTCAGGCGCTACATGAGTGGCAACAATTACCAACGGCCGAATACCGCCGGCGTCAGCAATGTGCGCGGGAAACCATTCGCCAGCACTACACGCCAGAAACGGCATTACCGCAAATTATTGCGGTATATCAACGCGCCTTAGGGCCACAAGCATCGCGCTTACACGGATAATGCGTACGCCGCTAGTTATTAGCCATGGCCTGCTGCAACTGCGCTAACACCGGCGCGTAGGTCTGCTCGGCACGAAACGCGGCCGCCAGTGATTGTCCGCGCAGCCCTATCGCTGGGATTTGTGCCTGACTTAGCGCCAAAGTTTGCAGCTGCAGTGCCAAATCCTCAGCATCCATCGGTCGATATTTGATACAGCTGACGCCGTGCTCCAGTTGCTGATCCCAAAACGCACCATCTTGTGGGATCAGGACGCACAAGCCCGCCGCTAACGCCTCCAGTACCGACAGCCCAAACGGCTCACGCTCACTGGTGGAGACAAACACCGAGCAACGTCGGCGGATGGCATCTAAATCCGCCGGCGCTTCATGCCAATACACGGTGCTCGCTTGAGCATTCGGCACACGATTTACTTCGCGCGGCGCATCGGTGACCGGTAACAGCGTCTCTTTGGGTCGCAAAAAGCAGATATGCGCCGTATAAGCGGCGACACATTGTGGTGATTCCAATGCCGCCAGCAGCACATCCAAACCTTTCCATTTGAGCAATGACGCCGCCCAAAACAGACGTAACGCTGGCACATCTACATCTGCCGCCATTACCGGTGATGGCCAACGCTCCGCAGGAAGACCGTTATGTAATGCCAGCCAATGCGGGCGTTCAATACTGTCATCGCGATCACTTTTTATCATCGCTGTAGGTGCATCCGCTGGCGCTAATCGACGCAACGCCGCCTGCAGCGAAGGCGCAGCACCAGGGACATAAAACACATAATTGGCGCGCAACAAACAACGTGCACAGGTACGTGAAGGCGCAACCGGTCCATGTACCAGCTGGACAATAGTTGCCGCCGGCCATACTTTGCCCAAAGACACAGCACTGAGATACAACGATAAATCTACCCCCGGCCCAGAACCGCCCACCAATATCGCCCGACGCCCTAATCGGCAACGCTGAACCAGTACTTGCAGCGCTAAGAACAAATGACGTGCAAAGTAGCGCCAACCTGATTCGGCATTACAGCACCCCGGTAATTCATACAACGGAACGGTTTCCCAATGGGGCGAGTTTTGATCTGCATTCGTACTAGCGTTATGCAAGTGACTCCCTGCCGCTAACTGCCAGCTAGAGGGATCGCGGGTCAGCACGGTTATTTTGACAGACCGGTTACTCGCATCAGCCTTGAGCAGCCCTAATAACGCGCGATTTGCCACTTTCGATCCGCCATTAAAGGCGATAGGGTCGAGCAACAACAAGTGTGCAGTTCCCTTTTTGCTGGCGCTGCTGAAATCTGGGTCTGCATTAGCTTGGCATTCATGATTTGCGCTCATGCCGGTTTTCCCCCTAAACGCTGCTGCACGCGATCGCCTAGCCAGCGCAAGCAACTCCCGGCGCAGCGCCAGCCATCACGCCAATGCAAGGCACTCTTCGGTGTACGCAACAAATCCTGATAGGCCGCGCTGATATCCGTCACATAGCGCTGCACCGAAAATTGGGCTCGCACCCGCGCTTGGCCTTGCCGACCTAACTGCATGCGTAGCCCGGGATTTTCATGTAATTCACGGATTTTATCCGCCAAGGCCTGCACATCGTCTGCGGGAACCAGTAATCCCGTGTCATGATCCAGCACCACCTCGGCGATCCCGCCCACATCAGGCGCTATCACCGGTAATCCAGCCCAACCGGCTTCAGCCAATACCAGCCCAAATACCTCTTCACGCGCCCCAGAGATAAATACGTCGGCACCACCTTGTAGCCAACCACCCACGAGCCCGTCTTCACCGGCCAGAAAAACCTGCTGCTGTAGGTGTAAACGCGCGATTTGCTCGGCCAACGCAGCCCGCTCTTCCCCGGCCCCCACGATCACCAACGCCACCGATAAACCGTTACCCTGTAACAGCGCCACAGCATCAATCAACAAATCCATGCCTTTACGCCGAATGAGCGAGCCGACCGACAGCAACAGCAACTGTTCAGGAGCAATTGCAAACCGCGCCCGAATATCGATCGCCGGATGCGCAGCTAAACGCGCAGCATCAATGCCATTGGCGATCACTCGGCATCGATAGGCGGGCATGCCGTCAGCCAGCAAACCAGCAATCACCGGTTGGCTGACGCCGATAGCGAGCGAGACTTGGTGCAGTAGCAGGCTATATCGATCACGCGCCTGATAGCGTGCATGTAAATGCGCCAATAACGGAACGCCTGCGGTGCGTGCTGCCGGCACCATCCACTGACACGGAGCGCCGCTATTGCAATGCACTAAGGCAATCTGGTGTTTGTGCAGTAGTCGACATCCCTCTTGGTATAAACGCCAGCTCGCCCGTATATCCATACGCGGAGTCTCCCAACCGCCTAATAGCGTAAATGGGCTGTATTCGGTTTCGACCCCCTGCGCTTTTACGGCACTAAGCAACGTCTGGCTGTTACTCCACACCACGAGCCGATACTGCGCGCGATCAAGGTGCGCCAGTAAATCAAGCAAGCAACGCTCACTACCGCGGATCCACTCCTCACCGTAGTGCACATATAAGAGATTAATGGCCATGGGATTGATCTCCGGTTGGCGGTGGCGAAGTGGAACTGTGTGAATTGGCCTGGTACGAGGAACTCTGGTCGGTAAACGATGGTTTCTCTGACACGTTCGTTACCGCTTTTTCTACTCTCGTTTTTTCTTCTGCGCGTTTTTCTGCGACATGCTTTTCTATGGCGCGGATCCCTGCCACCGCTAAGGCCAATTGCAAATACACCGGCCAAGTAAAACCTTGCGTTAAAAAGGTGCCCGAGACACAAAAGCCCACCATACTGGCTGCCACCCCATTGATGGCAATGGCCACGGGATAAGGCTCGGAGCGATCTAATTTCAGAGCCACGCGCCAGACATGAAATAAGGTGGTCAACAGCATCAACATGAAGACCGCAAAACCGAGGAAACCGGTTTCCGACAGCACGTTAAACCACGTTGAATGCACCGCATGATTAAGCCCATCCCAATGTGGGCTGTAGAAATAGTAGTTGTAGTAAAAATTATTCAACCCGACGCCACGAAATGGGTGCGCTAATGCCATGCCCCACGCCGCTTCCCACGCATATAAGCGCCCCATCGCCGAAGCATCGATACCCTCTTCAGCCGCGCCGCCCGAACTACGATCGCTGATCCCCGCGACGGCAAACAGCACTAGCAGCACCATCGCGGCAAGGGAAAAGAGCAGCATTTTGGACTTGATACGCCGATAGGCAAAAATCCCCATCACGGCGCAAATCCCCAGTAAACCACCACGGCTTTGGGTAGCCACAATCGCCAGTAGATTGACAATAAAACCAGCAAATCCCAGCAAGCGATCCCATTTACCCGCTCGCGACTCTAACGCGCTCGCGAGCGAAAATCCGGCCGGAAACAGCAATACCAGCGCCAAATCATTGGGATCGCCCAACACCGAGCCCAATTCACGGCCAATCGTAACGCGAGTTTCCTCCACCAACCCGATGCCGGCACTTTTGTTATAC
>PPYF01303542.1_pt1 | contig 163381 bp, 150 predicted proteins | sample 1559871 | NCBI WGS metagenome assembly PPYF01 (sample SAMN08240021, study PRJNA423297) | Human gut metagenome, whole genome shotgun sequencing project. | reverse complement strand
TTCCGATCAGGTGGTGCAGCAATATCGGAGATAGTTTGAGATAAGCCTCGGGTCTCAGGCGAAACTTTAGAGGATAAGGGATGAGTGGGTGGCTTCGGTCTTGCTCTTCCCCGACAATGAAGGCGAAGATAAACATGTAGAAAGCAAATTAATTCCTCGTTTGGACGAGAGTTCGAATCTCTCCATCTCCACGGAATGAAAAAAGGTCTTACGGATTGTCCGTAAGGCCTTTTTTCATTCATTGTAAACCCATTTATAAGGAGGTGGCGGTACGTATGGACCAGCCTTTTGATGGGGTAATATATCAACCGATTTGACGATTACGTTATTACCTTTCTGGGTACAAACCAGACATTTTGAACGTAATTTCCTTTTAGCCATGTTGAAGACGATATTCGGATTGAAATGAACTCCGTTTATACGAGTCTCAAAATGTAAATGCTCGGTAGTAGCCCTGCCGGTACGTCCGGTTAAGGCGATCGGTTGTCCGGCGAGAACACGATCTCCGGGTTTAACCAAGTTCTTGGAGTTGTGGCTATAGATCGTTTCCAGTCCATTATAATGGCGGACAACGATAACGTTGCCATAGGCGGCGAATGGTTTCGCCATCCTGACAATACCATCGAAAGCAGACACGATCGTATCGTTGGCACAAGTTTTGATATCTACTCCGGAATGATGCCTTCTCCTTCCCCCGTAAGGAGAGATCACGTTTCCATTAGGAAGGGGAAATGCGTATTCCCCGGCGGGGATCAAGGATAAATCAATAATTTCCGTGTTATTCTCATCGAATAGCTTGGGGTCCTTGATCGCTATCTGGCTTTTATCACGGGGCGTAAAGGCTTCCGTGATATCTTTTCTAGGAGAATGGCAAACCGCTAGCTCCGGAGCTTCCGGCAACATGAAATTGAAATCCATGACAGGAAGAGGAATATTCGCCGTAGGGAAATCCATAGTCTTGGGAGGGGCCGGGCGTGGAGCAGGCTTTTGCGTACGGCAAGACGCAAATAAAATTAGCGTAAGAATGAGTATTCCATTGTGTATTTTAGATGCCATTAGATATTGTTTTACCACAAAAGTATAAAAAAGCCTCTTTCAATGACCTATATTTCCGATATGTTTATACTTCTTTTTATTCTTTGTGTTTTTTCTGATAGTTGAATTTGCCTACCTTTGTAAAGGTAAAATGGAGATATTATACGATGATTGAGGGGACTAGTTTGTCTCTTTGGTCAGGGAGGATGACGATATTGTATTTGCTGGTATTTCTCTAAACTGAAAACGACCAATTTAAAGTACACAGAGAAATAGACAATGCGAATACACCTGTATTAGGTGTGTTCCTTTGCCTTATTTCTGTTGTGTACAAGGCATTTGGTCGTGCCGCAGTTTGACGGGTTTAAGGTAAAGTGTAACACACCTTTTCTCAGATGTGGGTTTATTTATGAGATAAGATTACCTTAAAAACGGCTTTTGTATATGAAAGAACAAAAGGAGATACATATCGGTTCGTTAATAAAAGAGAAAATGGAAGAGCGGGGACTTTCGGTTTCCGATTTTGCCCATGCGCTTCATTATGAACGTACCAATATTTATAAGATATTTAAGCGAAGCAGTATTGATGTTGATTTGTTACTGCGTATATCGGAAGTCTTAGCCTATGATTTCTTGCGGGAGGTGTATTTAGCGGACGAACCCCGACGATATTCAATCACTATAGAAGCGGACAAGGAAGATATAGAGGAGATCCGTAAATGGCTGTTAGAGAAAAGGCGTGAATAAGTTTCACGCTTTCGTGAAATAAGATCACGGTCGATATAAGACCGGTCACTTTGATTGTTTCTACATTTGACCGTCTCGATGTTTCATCATAACATTAGAGAAATAGGTTAAATCAAGGCCGTGCTCTTCTTGTTCCGTATGTGAATATAGGCAGGAAGAAAGCGGCCACTTTTTTCTTCTGTGTACGTGCACAATTCGATTATTTCCTTTATATTTGTCGATAAACAACGAATTGTTAACATTTCTAATATGAAAGTTCTAAAGACCGCCCTGCTATTCCTGATGTGCGTATCTTTCTCCTTCTCCTGTAAGGAAGGGGTAAAGGAAGTAAGGGTGCTGAAACTGGCGCACGGATTGCCCCCCAGCCATTCCGTCCATTTGGGATTGCTCTATATGAACGAGCGTCTGAAAGAGTTGTCCGGAGGAAAGATGAGCATGGACATTTATTCTTCCGCTCAATTGGGGTCTGAAAATCAATGTATAGAGTTGCTTCAAATAGGAAGTCTCGATATCACGAAAGTTTCCTCCGCCGCATTGGAAGGATTTGCCGATCCGTTTAAGGTATTTGGCATACCTTATCTATTCCGTTCCCGTGAGCAGTTTTTCGAGGTGTTGGATGGTTCGGTAGGTAAACAGATATTGGGATCAACGGAACCTTATTGGTTTAGGGGACTCGCTTATTTTGACTCGGGGGCCCGTAGCTTTTATACGGTAAACAAGCAGATTCGTACTCCCGAGGATCTGAAAGGACTGAAGATCCGTGTGCAAAAGAGCCCGATAGCCGTGGAGATGATGAAGACATTCGGTGGTTCGGCTACTCCCGTGGATTGGGGTGAATTGTATACGGCCTTACAAAGTAATGTCGTGGATGGAGCCGAGAATAATACGCCTTCCGTGACAACAGCGTTCCATCATGAGGTGGTAAAATACTATTCAGTCAATGAGCACACGATGTGTCCGGACGTGATCATCATTAGTTTGGCTACTTGGCAGAAGCTGACGGAACAAGAACGTAATTGGCTGCGGCAGGCCGCTGACGCCGCCGCTATTTATCAACGGAAACTTTGGGCGGAGCAAGAGAAGCAATCGCTAGAGGAGATGGAAGCGCACGGAGTGGAAATTATTTACCCGGATAAGCAGCCGTTTATGGATGCCGCCGCCCCGATGATCGAGCGGTTTAAGAATGATCCGGTTTTTCATGATTTAATAGATCAAATACAGAATACCCATGAGAAAGATAATTGATAAAGGATTGGAGCTATCGTTGATTTTCTTGATGGCTTTCTTGGTCGTGGATGTGTTATGGCAGGTATTAAGCCGGTATATTCTGGTTTCCCCGAGTTCCGTGACGGATGAATTGGCCGGATATTTATTGATTTGGGTGGGATTGCTGGGGGCCGCTTATGTATCCGGTAAAAATGAGCATCTCGCGATTGATTTATTACTTCAACATATGCGTCCTTCCCGCAGGAAGCTCTTGCGATTGTTTATCTTCTTGATCGTATTTTTATTCGCTGTATTTGTATTGATCGTAGGAGGGGCTTGGCTGGTATACACTCGTTTTCATTTGGGAGTTACTTCGGCTTCCTTAGAGATTAATTTAGGATATGTGTATTTGGCATTGCCGCTAGGAGGATTGCTTACCGCTTATTATGCGGTAGATAACGCGATCACCTTATTTCGTTCCTCTAATTCTTAAAAGACTGATGATATGGATATTATAGGTATACTCGTATTAGTGATAAGTTTCTTTTTCCTGCTGGTGGTCGGGGTTCCGGTAGCGTATAGCATCGGCGTGGCGGGTATATTGACGATGCTCGTGAATATAGACTCGCTTCCCGCCCTTACGACTTATGCGATGCGTATGGCTTCGGGTCTGGACAGTTTCGCTCTGCTGGCGATCCCGTTTTTTATATTGGCGGGGAATATCATGAATAGCGGAGGTATCGCCTTGCGCTTGATCGATTTCGCTAAAGTGCTGGTCGGACGGTTACCCGGAGGACTGGCGGTAGTCAATGTCGTGGCGAATATGTTATTCGGGGCGATCAGTGGCTCTGCCGCCGCCGCTGCCTCTGCTATCGGGAGTATTATGACACCGGAGATGAAAAAGGCCGGTTACGATCCGAATTTCAGTGCCGCCGTAAATATCTCTTCCGCCACTACCGGCATGACGATACCTCCGAGTAATGTCTTGATCGTTTACTCCTTGGCGAGTGGTGGAGTCTCTGTATCCGCCTTGTTTATGGCTGGTTATCTACCGGGAATTCTTACGGGAGTGGCGATCATGATCGTAGCCGCTATGTTTGCCGCACGAAAGGGGTATCCGGTTGGCGTACGTGTTCCGTTCTCGGAGGCGACAAGGGTATTTTTCAGGGCGATCCCTAGTTTGATGCTATTGGTGATCGTGATCGGAGGAATCTTGGCGGGACTGTTTACGGCTACCGAGGCTTCGGCGATCGCTGTACTGTATGCGTTAATCCTCTCTTTTATCTATAAAGAACTTACTTGGGCTAAATTGCCGCAAGTGTTATTGCGATCGGCCAAGACTACGGCTATCGTCCTTCTTTTGGTGGCGACCTGTACGGGTTTATCTTGGATCATGAGTTATGAGAATATTCCTCAGACGGTAAGTGCCGCTTTGCTAAGTATAAGCGACAATCCGGTGGTCATCTTGATACTTATCAACGTGATCCTATTGATTGTCGGGATCTTTATGGACATGACGCCCGCTGTCTTGATCTTTACCCCGATCTTCCTGCCGATAGCGACGGGGCAATTGGGGATGGACCCGGTACATTTCGGGATCATGATGGTATTGAACCTTTGTGTGGGATTATGTACGCCACCGGTGGGTTCGGTATTGTTTATCGGATGTAGCGTGGCGGGGACAAAGATCGATCAGGTGATCCGTCCGTTGCTGCCGATGTTCGCAGCGATGGTTATCGTCTTGTTCTTGGTGGCCTTCTTGCCGGATTTAAGCTTATTGATTCCCCGGTTGTTCGGTTTGTGATGTTCCCCCATAGGGTCGAAGTAGCCTTGTGCTATAAATAGGGCAGTACTGTGTACGAAGTATCCCAGTACTTACGTACTGAGTACCGCAATACTTCGTACAGAGTACTGTAGTACTTTAGCCACAGTACTGCGGTACTTCGTACACAGTACTGTGCTAACTGTAAGACGCTGTCTTTTTAATGTCCTTTGAACAGGGATAAGGCGATACCCATCTCCAATCCCCGTAGCTCGGCCAGACCCCGTAAACGTCCGATGCAGGAGTAGCCCGGGTTGGTTTTCTTCTTTAGGTCGTCTATCATTTGATGTCCATGATCCGGTCGCATGGCGATGGAGCATTGGCGGCGTTGTTGCAATTCCAGTAAGGCTTTCATGACACCATACATGTCCACATCGCCCTCCAGATGGTTCGCCTCGAAAAAATTACCCTCCGAGTCTCGTTGCGTGCTGCGGAAATGAACGAAATCGATCCGATCCCCGTAACGTTCCATGATCCCGGCCAAGTCGTTATCACTTCTGACACCGAAAGAACCTGTGCATAGGCAAAGCCCGTTGCTAGGATTCGGCACGGCCTCTATTAACTTCCGGAAATCATCTTCCGTGCTCAAGATACGGGGAAGCCCGAGAATGGAATAGGGGGGATCATCCGGATGGATAACGAGCTTGACACCGGCCTCGTCCGCCACGGGAGCTATTTCCCGTAAGAAATAGATCAGGTTCGAGCGAAGTCTCTCCGCGTCGATATCTTTATAACGGTCTAACGCTTCCCTAAACTGCTCGATCGTAAAAGTCTCTTCCGAGCCGGGTAGTCCGGCGATCATATTGCGAACCAACAGCTGGCGGTCTTCCTCGCTCATAGCGTCATAGCGTGCCTTGGCTTTCGCCTTGTCCGCCTCCGTATATTCGGCTTCCGCCGCCGGTCGTTTCAATATAAATAAGTCGAACGCCATAAAAGCCGCGCGTTCAAAGCGCAAGGCTTTGGAGCCATCCGGCATCGTATAAGCCAAATCGGTACGAGTCCAGTCCAATACCGGCATGAAGTTGTAAGTAACTACCCGGATATCGCAAGCTCCCAGATTACGGATGCTTTGTTTGTAGTTCTCTATATAGGTTTGAAAATCCCCGGTTTGCGTCTTGATATGCTCGTGTACGGGCACACTCTCAACCACACTCCACCGTAATCCGGCGGATTCGATCAAGGCTTTCCGCTTTTGAATCTCTTCCGTAGTCCAAACTTCCCCGTTCGGGATATGGTGCAACGCATTTACGATACCGGTGGCACCCGCCTGACGGATGTCCCAAAGGCTGACAGGATCATTCGGTCCGTACCAACGCCAAGTTTGCTCACATAGATACATAATGAATAATTTTTAAATTTATCAATGTGCCAATATGCCAATGCGGTTTGATGCATGGCTGGTTGGCACATTATTTAGATGGAGAAAGCGTCGAAACCTCCGTCTATGGGGATCACGGTACCGGTTACGAATGCGGAGGCGTCGCTCGCCAGCCATTGTAAAGTACCGAGTAACTCCTCCGGTTTTCCTAAGCGGCGGAACGGCGTGTGCGCGACGATCGTGTTGCAACGATCACTAGGTGATCCATCCGGATTGCTCATCAATGCCCGGTTCTGCTCGGTAAGGAAGAATCCCGGTGCCATGGCGTTCACTCGCAGGCCCTCTCCGAATTTAATCGCCAGCTCCCCGGCCATGTATTGCGTGAAATTGTTGATAGCGGCTTTTGCGCATCCATAGCCAACCACACGAGTCAATGGGCGTAGGGATGATTCGGACGAGATGTTAATAATGCTTCCTTTCCCTTGTCCCACCATGACCTCGGCGAAAACCATTGTCGGCAGTACGGTCCCGAATAAGTTCAGGTCTACGACTGTCCGGAAAGCATCGATATCCAGATCAAAGATCGTCTTGTCGGGAGGAATCGTCGCTCCGGCTTGGTTGCCACCCGCCAAATTGACTAAAACATCAATCTTCCCATATGCTTTCAATATCTCTTGTTTGTTTTGCTCCAGCAAGGCTTTATCCAATACGTTTGAAACCAAGAATAAGGCCTCGCCCCCTTCCGCTTTAATTTCATTGACCAAGGCAGATCCTTTTTGCTCGTTTCGTCCGAGGATTACGACGTACGCGCCTTCTCTCGCCAAGTGCTTGGCCATGCAGGCTCCTAATATACCATAGCCTCCGGTCAACAAAATCACTTTCTCTTTTACGCTAAATAAGGAGTTCATCAGATATAATTATTGTAGTATTGTATATTTTCCTTTACCAAGATATCGATCGGCATATAATTGACAGGCTCAATTTTCTCCTTAAGGATCAGATGCCTGAAGAGTGCCTTGATACAATGATATCCTTGTACCTCCGGTCGTTGGGCGATCAAATGCGTGATCAAGCCGTTTTCCAGATAACGGACGTTCGGTTCTATCACGTCGTAGCCAAGAAGCTTGAAAGGATAGTCCGGCCGTTCGCTACTTAGATAATCTCCAAGGAAATGGGCCCTCGAATTAAAGATGATACCGATTCTTACTTGAGGATATTTCTCGAAGAAAGTATTCAGTAGCCTCTTATTCTCCTCCTTATCATCTGCGTGCACATGCAGCAAATGAATCTTTCCCTTGAATGGGGTGTTGGCGAGATAATCCCGGAATCCTTCCTCTCGTTTCTGCACTTGCGTAGAACATGAATCCCCTTTACGGGTGAAACGGAAAATCACTAGATCGTCCCCTTGACGGATTTGCTCGAATAAAAGGCGTCCCGCTATATAACCCGAATCATATGAATGCGTTCCGTAATAAGAGATACAATTCGTGTGATCGATAAAAGAATCGATCAATATATAAGGAATACCTTTCTGGTCTAGCCGCTGGGTCAAGGTCAAGACACTTTGCTTAAATAATGTAGCGATGATAACCCCTTGGCAATCCGCGGTCTCAATCTTCGGGATTAATTCGTCGAAACTGTTGCTGTCGTATTGGTCAAAATAGATTTGCTCGACATCGATATTATAGCTAAACAATTCCCGTTTTGCTTTCTCGATCCCTTGGCTTAGTTTCGCCCAATATTCCCCTTCATGGAAAGAAGGGATCAAGGCGATGAAATGATATTTTTTCTTCAACGCTAAAGAACGGGCTATCAGATTTGGTTGATAGTCAATTTCTTTTAAGATTTTCTCCACCTTTTTCCGTGCGTCCTCCGATACCTTTCCCCGCTCATGTAAAATGCGGTCTACCGTACCGGTCGATACGCCGGATAATTCGGCGATATCTTTTATCCTGTAATTTTTATTCATGGTATAGATTGTAGTGTGTATTCGTCCTCTCTGTTTATTCGAGTATTTGAAGAGGTGTGTTCAATTTACGGAAAACGTAGCCATACATCATATAGATAAGAGGAACGGCGACGAAAATTCCGATACCGAACAAAATACATCCTAATATCAGGATCCCGATCATTACCAACGCCAGAATGAACAGAGGCAATGCTTGTCCTTTCGTTATCTCCCAGCTTTTATGCAAAGACTCGATAATTCCAGCGTTTTCCTCGATAATAAAGGCTTGGAAGAACTGAAGGCGCAATGCCAGATAAATACCGGGGATGATAAAAAATAAGAAACCCGCCAATACGACAAATCCCGTGATAAGACTCGCTAGAAAGTAGGTGATGATATTCTTTGTCTGTTGTCCATATGCGGAAAACTGAGGTTCTTCCCCATCCAACGCCTGAAATATATTTTTCATATATCCTAAGGAGAAAATAATGGAGAATAACGCGCTGATCACGTTTACGATGATTTTACCGATAATAGAACTTTGCATGGGCATCGCGAACGCTGTCAGCGTGAAAGACAAGATACAATATCCGATTAATAATCCGGCTAATATCCATAGTTGCGACTTCGTTCCCTTCCATGCGGTACTGAATACTTCTGATATTATAAATTTAGGTTCCATAATGTATAATATTTGTTTATTGTGTGTGGACACAAATGTAAAATATATTGTTGAAAAAAACAATTTTATTTTCGTTTGAAACCAAAATAGATGTATTTCAACAGGTGCTTCCTTCTAAGTGCTATTAATTTAGGTGAAAAAGATAAGTAGGAAACAGAAAATCGTGTAAAAAGTTTCTACATTTGTAGGATGAAACAGCGAGTAAAGACCCTATTGTGTGAATAGATGTAAAAGATCTCCACTTGGGTTAGAAAGAGAAGGTAACTGAAAAACAGCCTTGAATATATAATTATATACAAATATGGATAAACGAATGCTGAAAATTACGATTACTCAGTTAAGGCAGATCGCATTGTTTGCGGTTGGTATGTCTTTATTAACTGCCTGTGGAAACAGTCAGAGTGGTATGAAATTAGGGGATGCTGAGTTCGCTGTGATGGCGGTCAATTCAACGACTAGCGACCAAACAACATCCTATCCGGCTACCATCAAAGGTACGCAGGATATCGAAGTCCGTCCTCAAGTTTCTGGATTTATCGTGAAATTATGTGTGGATGAGGGAGCTACGGTTCGTAAAGGACAGGCGTTGTTCCAAATTGATCCTACGCAGTACGCTGCTGCGGTAGGTCAGGCTAAGGCCGCGGTCGAGATGGCGAAGGCAAACGTAAGCACTTTAACATTGACCGAGAGGAATAAGAAGACTTTGTTTGATCAGAAAATCATCAGTGATTTCGAGTATCAAACAGCCGTGAACCAGCTGATGTCGGCAAAAGCGAGCTTGGCGCAGGCAGAGGCTCAATTGGTGAGCGCTAACCAGAACTTATCTTTCTGTACGGTTACAAGTCCCTCGAACGGTGTTGTCGGTACATTCCCGTATCGTGTAGGTAGCTTGGTAAGCGCTTCGATCGCTCAACCGCTGACTACCGTATCTGAGATCGGTGATATGTATGTGTATTTCTCTATGACGGAAAAGGAGTTATTGGCATTGACGAAAGCCGGTGGTACCTTGAAAGAGCAATTAGAGAAGATGCCGGCCGTAAGACTGCAATTGGCGGATGGCTCTACGTACCATCATGAGGGTAAGATTGATGCCGTGAGCGGTGTTATCGATCAATCTACCGGTTCTGTAAGCATGCGTGCTATTTTCTCTAACGAGGGAAATGTCTTACGAAGCGGTGGTACCGGTAATATTATCTTCCCGTATACGATGAACGATATCATTACGATCCCTCAATCGGCTACCGTGGAGATCCAGGATAAGAAGTTCGTATTTGTATTGCAGTCTGATAATACGGTGAAGAATACGGAGATCAAGGTTTCCAATTTGGATGATGGTAAGAACTATTTAGTAACAAATGGCTTGAAGTCTGGCGATAAGATTGTCGTGGAAGGCGTACAGATCTTGAAAGACGGTCAAGAGATCCAGCCGATTACTCGTGAGCAACAAAAAGCAAAGTACGATCAGGCCTTGAAAGACCAGCATGACGGTAATTTGCAGACCGCTTTTAATTAATATGTAATCATAGAATAAGACAAATATTCGCTTTTGTCGAGTAAAAACGAAAAACATGAAATTAGATAGATTTATAAACCGCCCGGTGCTCTCCACGGTGATTTCCATCTTGATTGTCATCTTGGGTTTCCTAGGCTTGATTTCCTTGCCGGTTACCCAATATCCGGATATCGCCCCTCCAACCGTATCGGTGAGAGCCACTTATACGGGTGCTAACGCGCAAACCGTATTGAATAGTGTGATTGCGCCTTTGGAGGACCAGATCAATGGTGTTGAGAACATGATGTACATGAGTTCTACCGCCTCGAATAACGGTTCCGCGGAAATTTCCATTTATTTTACGCAGGGAACAGACCCGGATATGGCGGCTGTAAACGTGCAGAACCGTGTGTCTATGGCTCAAGGTTTGTTGCCTGCCGAGGTAACGCAGATTGGTGTGACTACCCAGAAACGCCAGAACTCTATGTTGTTGGTATTTTCTGTATTTGCCGAGGACGATCGTTATGACTCTGAGTTTTTGGAGAATTACGCGAAGATTAACTTGATTCCGGAAGTGCAGCGTGTACATGGTGTAGGTGACGCGAACGTGTTGGGTACGGATTACTCCATGCGTATTTGGTTGAAGCCGGATGTGATGGCTCAATATAAATTAAGTCCGAGCGATGTGACCGTAGCTTTGTCTGAACAAAACGTAGAGGCGGCTCCGGGTTCGTTTGGCGAAAGGGGTAATCAGTCCTTTCAATATACGATTCGCTACAAAGGACGTTTGCAAGAGGTTAATGAGTTTGAGCAGATTGTTGTAAAGGCTTTGCCGGATGGTGAGGTCTTGCGTTTGAAAGATATCGCCGATATCGAGTTGGGGCGTTTGACTTACAACTTTATCAACCGTGTAAATGGTCACGACGCCGTTACCTGTATCGTTTACCAGATGCCGGGAACCAACGCTACGGAAACAATTAGTAACATTGAAACCTTGCTGGAGGAAACCCAGTTGACAATGCCTCCCGGAATGAAGGTGAATGTTTCCATGAATGCCAATGACTTCTTGTTCGCTTCTATCCATGAGGTAATTAAGACTTTGTTGGAGGCGTTCGTATTGGTGTTTATCGTGGTATATGTGTTCTTGCAGGATTTGCGTTCTACGTTGATTCCGGCTATCGCTATCCCGGTTGCCTTGATCGGTACCTTCTTTATGTTATCCTTGATCGGATTTAGTATCAACTTGTTGACTCTTTGTGCTATGGTGCTTGCCATCGCTATTGTGGTCGATGATGCGATCGTCGTCGTCGAGGGTGTCCATGCCAAGTTGGACCAAGGGTACAAGTCGGCGAAACTCGCTTCTATCGATGCCATGAGTGAGTTGGGTGGCGCTATCGTCTCCATTACGTTGGTCATGATGTCCGTGTTTATTCCCGTAAGTTTCATGGGAGGTACGGCCGGTACGTTCTATCGCCAGTTTGGTCTGACGATGGCGATCGCTATTGGTTTGTCCGCTTTGAACGCCTTGACATTGAGTCCCGCCTTGTGTGCGATATTCCTGAAACCGCATGATGAGGAGCATAAAGAAAAGAAAACGACATTTATTTCCCGTTTCCATACCTCATTCAATGCGGCTTACGATTCTTTGCTAGCTAAGTATAAGAAGCAGGTCGTGTTCTTTATCCAGAAGAAATGGCTTTCATTCGGTATTGTCGCCGGTTGTATCGCCGTATTGGTATTCTTGATGCAGGTTACGCCTACCGGTATGGTGCCGAACGAGGATACGGGTACGATCATGGGTGCCGTTACGTTACCACCGGGAACTTCCCAAGAGCGTACCTATGAGGTGATGAATAAGGTCGATAGTTTGATCGCTGCGGATCCGGCGGTAGAGTCGCGTACGGCGGTTGTTGGTTTCAGTTTTATCGGTGGTCAAGGACCTTCTTACGGCTCATTTATCATCAAGTTGAAAGACTGGGAAGACCGTTCTATGATGCAGAACTCGGATATCGTATATGGTAGTTTGTTCATGCGTGCCCAAAAGATCGTGAAAGACGCTCAGGTATTGTTCTTTACGCCGCCTATGATCCCGGGTTACTCCGCATCTAGTGATATCGAGTTGAATATGCAGGATAAGACCGGTGGTGAGTTGGATCGTTTCTTTGATATCTCCAAGGAATATATGGCCGCTCTGACGGCACGTCCGGAGATCAAGTCCGCTCAATCTACGTTTAACCCGAACTTCCCGCAATATGAGATCGATATCGACGCTGCCGCCTGTAAGAAAGCCGGTATTAGTCCAGCTGATATCTTGTCTACCTTGCAAGGATATTATGGCGGTTTGTATGCCTCTAACTTTAACCGCTTCGGTAAGATGTACCGTGTAATGGTGCAGGCGGATCCTGATTTGCGTAAGAATATGGAATCTTTGAAAAACATCAAGGTAAAGAGTGGTAACGATATGGCTCCGATTTCCCAGTTCATTACGATGAAGAAGGTGTACGGCCCGGATATCATCAGTCGTTTCAATATGTACACTTCTATCAAGGTGATGGTTGCTCCGGCGGATGGTTATACCAGTGGTCAGGCGTTGAAGGCGATTGACGAGGTGGCTAAGGTAACGCTTCCGGCAGGCTTTGGTTATGAGTTAGGAGGTATGGCGCGTGAGGAAGCAAGTACGAGTGGTAGTACGACGGCCTTGATCTTCTTGCTGTGTTTCGTATTCGTTTACTTGCTGTTGAGTGCGCAGTATGAGAGTTACATCCTTCCTTTGTCCGTATTGCTCTCCGTGCCGTTCGGTTTGATGGGTAGCTTCTTGTTCGTCCAAGGTTGGGCCGCTTTGGGAAATATCCCGGCGTTGAAGATGATCGTAGGAACCATGTCTAACAATATCTATATGCAGATCGCCTTGATCATGTTGGTAGGTTTGTTGGCGAAGAACGCTATCTTGATCGTAGAGTTCGCTTTGGAACGTCGTCGTATGGGTATGAGTATCACATGGGCTGCCGTGTTAGGAGCCGCCGCCCGTTTGCGTCCGATCTTGATGACCTCATTGGCGATGGTGGTCGGATTGTTGCCTATGATGTTCGCATTCGGAGTAGGAGCGCACGGTAACCGTACATTGGGTACAGCGGCTATCGGCGGTATGTTCATCGGTATGATCTTCCAGATCTTTATTGTTCCGGTTTTGTTCGTGGTATTCCAGTACTTACAGGAGAAATTCAAGCCGATCGAATGGGAAGATTTGGATAACAGCGATATGAGTACGGAAATAGAACAGTACGCTAAAATAAAATAAGAGATGACAATGAAGAAACAAATTATATATATGGTATGTGCGACTGCTTTGTTAAGCAGTTGCCATATCTATAAGGCATACGAGCGTCCGGATTCCATCGATGCGACGGGAATTTATCGTGATCCGGTTTCCGAGACTGATACATTAGCCTCCGCGGATACGACCAATATGGGAAACCTTCCTTGGAAGGAAGTTTTTCGTGATCCGAAGTTACAGGCGTTAATTGAGGAGGGATTAGCTAATAACGTAGATATGCAGGCAGCTGTTCTTCGGGTAGAGGAAGCGAAAGTATTGTTGACTTCTGCCCGTCTGTCTTTCTTGCCTTCTATAAACCTTGCTCCCCAAGGTACGATTACGAAGATGGAAAGCAGTGGGTATGTAAAAGCTTACACGGCTCCTGCGGCCGCTAGCTGGGAGGTTGACCTATTCGGAAAGCTCTTGAACGCGAGCCGTGGCCAAAAAGCCTCCTACTTACAGAGCCAGTATTCAAGACAGGCCGTGCGCTCTCAATTGATCGGTGGTATAGCGAATACTTATTATACCTTGTTGATGCTTGATCGGCAGGTGGAAATTACCGCTAAGACGGTTGATATCTATAAAGAGAATATTCGTGTCATGGAGGCTATGAAGATAGCGGGTATGGCTACCGAGGCTGCCGTGACGCAAATGCGTGCCGCTTACCATCAGGTTTCCGGCTCGTTGATCGAGCTGGAGAGCCAGGTGCGTAGCGTGGAAAACTCATTGTCCGTGTTATTGGCTAAGGCCCCTCAACAGATTGATCGGGGTACTTTGGAGGAACAAGTAATGCCGGAGGATATCATGGTTGGTGTGCCTTTGCAATTGTTGGAGAATCGTCCGGACGTAAAGATCGCGGAGATGACACTTGCCAGTGCTTATTATACGACGAACCAAGCCCGTGCCGCTTTTTATCCGGGATTGAATATCACGGCTACGGCTGGTTGGACGAACGGTTCAGGCATACAGGTCGCTAATCCGGGTCAATTCATGTTTCAAGCTTTGGCTTCGTTGGCCCAACCGATCTTCAACAATGGTAAGTTGGTCGCTAACTTGAAGGTATCGAAGGCAGAAGAGAAGATCGCTCAAATGAATTATCAGCAGACAATTCTGGAAGCTGGTAAGGAGGTGAGTGATGCTTTACATGAGTATGATGCCACGAGCAAGAAGCTTGTGCAAGACAGAGCGCAGATCGAGCAGCTAGAGAAAGCGGTGGCTTATACCAGTGCCTTGTTCCAGTCGGCTCAATCTACTTATTTGGAAATCCTTTCCGCCCAGCAGAGTCTTTTGAGTGCCCAGTTGACGGAAGTGTCCGACAATGTGCAGCGTATGCAAGCGGTTGTCAGTTTATACAGTGCCATCGGTGGTGGTAGAGAATAATAACCTTAAATGTAGTAAAGTTATGATTAGTCCATTAGCATATGTAGATTCAAGCGCAAAGATCGGGAAGAACGTTACGATTCATCCTTTTGCGTACATTGATAAGAACGTGGAGATCGGGGATGATTGCGAGATCATGCCTCATGCCAGCTTGATGAGCGGTACACGCATGGGAAATCGCAACCGTGTATTTAACGGGGCTGTTATCGCTGCTGAGCCTCAGGATTTCTTTTATAAGGGAGGTGATACGATCGCCGTAATCGGAGATGACAACGTGATTCGTGAGAATGTGGTGATTAACCGTTCCTCGACAGCGGAAGGACGTACTAGTATCGGTAATGGTAATTTCTTGCATGAGGGGGTACATGTTTCTCATGATACGCAGATCGGAAACTGTAGTGTATTCGGCTATGGTAGTAAGATTTCCGGAAATTGTATCTTGGAAGATTATGTGATCTTCGGAGGCAATGTATTGATGAGCCAAGGATCCCGGGTTGGGGCTTGGGCGATGATTCAAACCGGCTGTCGTTTCCGTAAGGATATACCTCCTTTTATCGTAGCGGCTCAAGAGCCTACCACGTATTATGGCGTGAACTCTTTCATCATGTCTCATGAGGGATTCAGTGAAAAGGTTATCAAGCACATCAGTCATGCGTACCGGATCATCTTCCAAGGAAACAGCAGCCTTACGGATGCCTTGTTAATGATCAAGGATCAGGTTCCGATGAGTAAGGAGATCCAACATATTATAGATTTCGTTGGTGAGTCTAAATTAGGTATTGTCAAATAAATACCAATAACAAACGATAGGTAAAAGCCGAAGGAAATCATTTCCTCCGGCTTTTTTATGTAATGGAAGGACGGTTTGGTTAATAATGTTTGTTAAATAATGGTAAACGTGCAGCATTTGTCTCTTTTTAAGTGTCTTACTAATAAGACAACACACAATGAAATCCAATAAAGGAGGTTTAATATGAAAAAGTCATTTTTATTATATCTTATCATGTCTGTATTTCTCATCGGTTATTGCGCTTGCGATAATGATGAGGAAAATTTTGATACGGCTACTACCGGACAAGTGATCAAAGTCCCGGATGATATCAAATCTTTTAATTCAGTTACAAAAGAAATCGTTTTCGAGAAGAATATTTCTATCAAGCAAGACGTGCGAGGCAATGAGAAGGTTGAATTCCGGATAGCTGGAAACGGTCACTTCACGGTAGGCAGTATCTCTTCGATAAGTTCCGTTATCTATAATGCCCCAGTCTTATTAGGGGATTATCAGAGATATTATTTATATGATGGATATCCTGTTGTAGATGTTCTACAAAATGAGGTAAGTAACCAAGAGGAAAGGGACGAAAACATGCAAAAGATAGAGAAAGCTTGGAGCAACTTCCTGAAAGTATTGAATGAGGCTGGAAAGTTGAAGTAGTGATTACCGGTTTGGGATGTAATTCTGCGATACATCTTTTTTGCGCATTTAATAAGTACGTTCTGTATTACATTTGCTAGCGTTTAAATTTAAGTAAATGTGATGAGTATGGGAAAGAACGATTTTGTATGCGGACGTACATAACCGAGTTATGTGAGGGAGGACATCATTCTACGGCGAAGAGTTATCAAGATGCCTTGAATTCATTCAAGCGGTTTAGTGGTCGGGAGGAAATCCCTTATACCTATATTAATAACGAGAACCTTCTATTTTATCAAAATTTCGGAGAAACTTTGCGTCGACAGATTGGAGAAACGTGTGGCGAGCCAGCCGGAAGGGGAGAAGGATTATGAGGTCTATGTCGCTTCCCAAAAGGAGATGAGCCTCACTGCTGCAGGCAAGCGGAAGTGGGTAGAACGAATCCTGTTCCGCTCCATAGTTTTCATCCGCTGTACCGATACCTTACGTAGAAAGGAGATCGTGCACCTTCCATACATCAAACGTTTCATGGTGAACATCGCCGGAGAGAGGCGAGGCGGCATACGTCCCGTGGCCTTCATCCCGGACGATCAGATGGCCAAGCTTCGCCGGATAGTGGGACCTGTTTTGTGATTCGCATAGACTTGCTTGGCTGTGCCAAGGTCAGTATTTCCCGTGATCTGCTTGGTGGGGTTTCTTTGCTTGTTGCTAAATTATATGCATGTATGTCTGAAAAAGGCAGACAAACCCTGTATCGTGGCTTTTGATGAATTTCAGCAGATTTCCAAATACCCTGAAAAAAATATTGAAGCTTTATTGCGCTCCCATATTCAGCATTTATCTAATGTGCATTTTATCTTTTCAGGCAGTGGGTGTCATTTGGTAACGGAGATGTTCCTCTCTTCCGCTCGTCCATTCTATAACAGTACATCGATTTTGGAATTGTATCCTATCGTCGCTGAAGAATACATACCTTTTGTCTGTCATTGGTTTGATGTGTATGAACGGGCTATTCGTGAGGAAGATGTATTGGTTATATATCGTTTGTTTGAGGGGAATACATATTATATGCAGAAAACTTTTCATGAAGCTTTTATAAATACCCCTATAGGCAGTAGTTGTACGTTGGATATATTACGGCAGACAGTTGGTGGAGTTTTGGAAAAGGCAGGCGATGGATATCGCCAACTATTGTCCAGAATTCCCGAACGTCAGAAAGAATTGCTGTATGCCATAGCCTCAGCAGGTAAGGCGGAGAAGATTATGAGTGCCGGTTTCATTCGTAAATATTCATTGGTCTCCAGCAGTGCAGTCCAAGCGGCTGCCCGTAAACTGATGAAATTGGATTTGCTGACTGAAGAAGATAATATTTATTTTATCCCGGATATTCTGTTCCGTATGTATCTTCAGCGGCTAAAGAACACGAATATTATCTTCATTCCGTCGTAACTATCCGTATCCACATAAAAAGAAAGAGGCTAACCCCGAAGGATCAGCCTCTTTTATCGCTTTAATAGAAATTCAAATTAAAGTGCACCCACTTCTTTCAAAGCCTCGTTAGTCTTATGAACAGCGGCAGCGCTCTTAGCGAACAACTCTTTCTCCTCAGCTGTCAATTCCAACTCAACGATCTTCTCGATACCGTTCTTGCCAAGGATAACAGGAACACCGATGCAAAGATCAGATTCTCCGTACTCACCTTCCAAGTAAACAGAGCAAGGAACCATCTTGCCTTGGTTGTGGATGATAGACTCAACAACGAATGCTCCAGCAGCACCCGGTGCGTACCAAGCGGAAGTACCTAACAATTTAGTTAATGTAGCGCCACCAACCATTGTGGAAGCAACAACCTCTTGCAATTTCTCTGCGCTTAACAATTTGCTAACAGGGATACCTTTGTAAGTAGCCAAGCGAGCCAACGGAATCATTGTAGTGTCACCGTGACCACCGATTACCATACCCTCAACCTCGTTAGCGTTACAGCCTAGAGCTTGAGACAAGAAATATTTGAAACGAGAGCTATCCAGAGCACCACCCATACCGATGATACGGTTCTTCGGCAAGCCTAAAGACTTCAATGACAAATAAGTCATTGTATCCATCGGGTTAGAGATAACTACCAAGATTGCGTTCGGAGAGTATTTCAAGATGTTTTGAGCTACGCTCTTAACGATACCAGCGTTAACACCGATCAGTTCTTCGCGAGTCATACCCGGTTTACGAGGAATACCAGAAGTGATAACTACAACGTCAGAGTTAGCTGTCTTCTCATAATCGTTTGTGCAACCTACAACCTTAGTATCGAAACCTAGCAATTGAGCGGTCTGCATCATATCCATCGCTTTACCTTCGGATACGCCTTCCTTTACGTCTAGCATTACAACTTCGTCTGCCACTTCATTGAAGGCAAGAACATTTGCGCAAGTAGCGCCTACATTTCCGGCACCAACAACTGTTACTTTTGACATAATAAATAAGTTTTAGTATGTTATTACTTAATAATACGCTATGTTTTTTAACGATGGCAAAGGTACAATCTATTACGGAATAAAGAAATATTTCCGTATATATTTTTGAGGGACATTATTAAATATCGCTAAAGCCTTGTCGAGGCTTCTTGACAACTTGGTACGCTTTTATTTTTAAGATCTTGAGGAAATGTTGTATCTTGGGTGCGAACAAAACTTAACCGAGGGAAGTTTTATTTATATGGGTTATTAATCTTAAATCCAACGTACTTATGAAAGTTTTTATATATATCCGAAAAGTCCTGTTTTTGTTTCTCTGCGGGGCCTTGTCTTTCTCTTACGGCTACGGTCAGGAGCTACCGCTTCTGCCGGATACGATCAAGCCTCTCTTGTCGGACTCCAATTTGATAGATGAGTTGATCACTGTCGGATATGCTACGGGCAATCGTAGTACTTTATCCGGTTCCGTAAACCGGGTGAATGAAGGGGGGATGAATGAGGGATTGATCTCTACACCCTTGGACGCTCTTAGGGGAAGGGTGTCCGGCGTTAGTATCCCGGTTGGAGGAAATAGCGCCGCTGCCTTGGCTGCCGTCCGGGTCCGGGGTACAACTTCCTTGACGGGAGGTAATGATCCGTTGGTGATTATTGATGGGGTTTTTGCCGATCTTAATTTACTTAGCTCGATCTATCCGGCGGATATCGAGAACTTCACGATCTTGAAAGATGCCTCTGAGACTGCTCAATATGGTTCTCGTGGTGCTTCCGGTGTTATTGAGGTAACGACAAAGAAAGGGCGGCAGGGAGCTTTTAGTATCAGTTATGATGGGAGTTTCGGTGTGGAGGCGGCTTATAAAAGTTTGGATATGTTATCGGCGAATGGTTTCCGGAAACTGGCGGAGGAACGTAATATCGGTATTTTAGATTTAGGGAATAATACGGACTTTCAGGATGAGATTACCCGGTTGGGGTTGGTGCAGAATCATCATATCGCTTTTGGGGGTGGTTCGGAGACTTCCAGTTATCGTGCCTCCTTGGGATTTGTGGAAAGGGAAGGGGTTATCCGAAATACGAACTCACGTAATTTTACGACCAAGTTGAATATTACGCAGCATGCGTTCAATGATCTTCTGGTCTTTGATTTAGGCATATTTGGTTCCTTGCTAAAAAATGCTTATTTAAATGATGTACAGAAGATGTTCTATTCCGCCGCTACTTTCAACCCGACATTTCCGAATCATAAGAATATGGAGACGGGTAGCTGGGATCAAATAACCAACGCTAGCCAGATCACGAACCCTTTGGCCTGGTTGGAGGTGAAGGATGATGATTCGAATGCTCATATAAATACGCACTTAAAACTGGTTTTTAACTTGAGTAAGCATTTAATGTTTACGGCTTTCGGTTCGTATACCTATAATGTAATAGATAACGCCCAATACCTCCCTACTTCGGTTTGGGCGCATGGGCAGGCTTATCGGGGGGAGCGGAAAACAGAATCTTTATTAGGAGATTTCATGTTGGCCTATAGAAAAGACTTTGGTTTGCATCAGCTAAATGTATTGGGATTGGCGGAAGCTCAGAAAATGATAACGAGAGGTTTTTATACGACTGCGACGAATTTCAGTACCGATCGTTTTGGTTATGATAATTTACAGGCAGGTGCGGTACGTTTATGGGAGGGGACCGGTTCTTACTATGAGGCTCCTCATCTGGCTTCTTTCCTTGGACGTGTGAATTATATTTATGATGGAAAGTATATCGCTACCGTGAATGCCCGTGCGGATGCCTCTTCGAAAGTGGGGGCCAATAATAAATGGGGTTTTTTCCCTTCGGCTTCTGTCGCTTGGGTGTTGACCGAAGAGGAGTTTATGGAAGGTGTCTCGTGGGTAAGGAATTTAAAGATTCGTTCGGGATATGGCCTATCCGGTAATCAAGACGCGATCGATTCTTACAATTCTTTGCGATTGATGAAACCTAATGGGGTTGTTTCCGTAAATGGTGCGCCCACCGTTACCTTGGGTACGATCCGTAATGCGAATCCGGACTTGAAATGGGAGGTGAAACGTACGTTCAATGCCGGTATCGATGCCGGGTTTTTCGACAATCGTTTTATTCTTGCCGTAGATTATTATAATTCCAAGACGGATGATATGTTGTATTTATACGATGTAAGCGTTCCGCCTTTCGCTTATAATAAAATGTTGGCGAATCTGGGATCGATGCGAAATAGTGGCGTGGAATTGGGTATTGGCGTCACGCCCTTGCGTACGAAAGATATGGAATTGAATATAAACGTAAACGTAACTTTCCAACGGAATAAATTGCTCTCCTTGAGCGGTTACTATAAAGGGGAATATATGTCCGCCCCGGAATATACTAGCATCTCGGATTTAAATGGGGCTGGTTTCCATGGAGGGTATAATCATATCGTTTATCAAATGGTCGGACAGCCTTTGGGTGTTTTTTATTTACCGAAATGTACAGGTTTGGTTTCCGATGGGAACGGCGGCTATAAGTATGAGATTGAGGACTTGAATGGAAACGGGGTGAGTTTGGAGGATGGTGAGGATCGTTATATTGCGGGACAAGCTATGCCGAAAACACTTTTAGGCTCTAATATCAGTTTCCGGTATAAACAATTCGATCTATCAGTGCAGATTAACGGAGCCTTTGGGCATAAGATTTATAATGGAACATCGCTAACTTATATGAATATGGATATATTCCCGGATTATAACGTGTTGCGAGAAGCCCCATCCCGGAATATCCAAGATCAGACGGCTACGGATTATTGGTTGGAGAAAGGGGATTATATCAATTTTGATTATTTGACGTTGGGTTGGAACGTGTCTCTTGGTAATTTAAGGAAATATGTAAGAAACGTACGGCTTTCGGTTTCCGTAAATAATTTGGCGACAATTACAGGTTATTCGGGATTGACTCCGATGATAAATAGCTCTATCGTAAATAATACCTTAGGTATAGACGATAAGCGATCTTATCCGGTGGTTCGTTCCTATACGATGGGGTTGAGTTTTAATTTTTAAAAAGGTGTTCGTATGAGAAAGCTTTCTATTTTATCCTATATATTTGCGGGTTTGATGTTATCGTCGTGCGATGGCTATCTGAAAGAGGACCCTCGTGATCAGCTTTATCCGGAGGATGCGTACGATACCCCTCAGAATGTCTATCTGAATACGGTTGCTTCCTTATATAATTATATCGGAGGTTATAGCGATAGCCAAGGATTGCAGGGAACGTACCGGGGTGTCTACGACTTGAATACCTTTACGACTGACGAGGCCATGCTCCCGACTCGTGGCGGCGACTGGTATGACGGCGGTTTCTGGCAAGGTCTCTTCTTGCATAAGTGGGGAACGAATAGTGACGCTATCCAAGCTACTTGGGAATATCTGTATAAAGTAATCGTATTAAGCAATCAATCTTTAGAGATATTAGGCGAGTTGCGGCAAAAAACGGATTATAACGATTTAGATCGGTATGAGGCGGAGGTTCGTGCTTTTCGTGCGATGTATTATTATTATTTAGTCGATATGTTTGGCCGTGTCCCTCTTATCGTTTCTTCTTCCATTCCGGTGAAAGACGTGCGGCAGAGTGACCGGAAAGAGGTCTTTGATTTTGTTGTAAAAGAATTACAAGAATCCCTTTTGTTATTGAGTACGGCGCATAGTAATTCGCCCGGCGATTATTATGGAAGAATTACGAGACCGGTTGTTTATTTCTTATTGGCGAAGTTGGCCTTAAACGCAGAAGTGTTTACGGATAACGACTGGACGGATGGTCTGCGTCCGAATGGACGGGAAATCTATTTTAGGGTAGGCGAGAGGAAGTTGAACGCTTGGCAAACGGTTGTGGCGTACTGTGATTCAATAACAGACTTAAACTATAGCTTATCTCTGAACTATGCGGATAATTTTTCTGTATTTAATGAATCGTCCGGAGAGAATATCTTCACGATTCCGATGGATAAGAACTTATATACGAACCAAATGCAATATCTTTTCCGCTCCCGTCACTATAATCATGCCAAAGCATATGGATTGGGGGGAGAGAACGGCTCTTGCGCTACGATAGAGGCCCTTCGGGTATTTGCGTATGGGACGGACTCGGTCGATACCCGATTTTATGAGAATTATTACGCCGATACGATGTTTGACCTCAATGGTGATACGATTCGGTTAGATAATGGGACTCCTTTGGTGTATTTACCTCTAGAGGTTAGGTTGGATTTGTCTAGGTTGCCTGCCGAGAAAACGGCGGGTGCCCGCATGAAGAAATACGAGATCGATAAGATGGGGACGAAAGATGGAAAGCTATCGGATAATGATATCGTATTATTCCGTTATGCGGATGTCTTGTTAATGAGATCGGAAGCGAAAGTTCGTAATGGAGAGAATGGGGATGAAGAGTTGAATGCCGTTCGTTTCCGTGTGGGAATGTTACCTCGTAAGGCGACATTAGAAAATATTTTGGCTGAGCGTCAACTGGAATTGGCTTGGGAAGGCTGGAGGAGGCAGGATTTGGTACGTTTTGGAAAGTTTACCCGCCCTTATACGGATCGCCCTCAATTGCCCCATGAATCGAATGGCTATACCACCGTTTTTCCCATTCCCGATAAAGTCCGTTCCTTGAATCCGAACTTGACACAGAATCCGGGGTATTAACTTGAATTTTGGGTGAAAACTAATTCTTTGTTTTCACCCAAAGAGCATATCTTATTCTACATACAATACTAAACCTTTCAGATATTCCCCTTCCGGATGGTAGATATTCACCGGATGGTCTGCGGGTTGGGTTAATTGATGTAAGATTCGGACACTACGGCCGGATTGGGCGGCAGCGCTAAATACGGCTAAACGGAAATTATCTTTACTAACTACTTGAGAACAAGAGAAAGTAAACAAGATTCCTCCCGGCTTGATCTTCTCGAAAGCGATCGCATTTAATTTGCGATACCCTTGTAAGGCATTACGTAGTACATTCTTATGTTTAGCGAACGCAGGAGGGTCCAATATGATTAAATCATAATTACTTCCCATTTTTTCCAAATACTTAAACGCATCTTCCGCATATGCCTCATGACGGGGATCTCCCGGGAAATTCAACTCGACATTCTTTTTCGTCAAAGAAATCGCTTTCGCCGAACTGTCTACGGAATGAACTACCTTAGCGCCTCCTCTCATCGCATAGAAAGAGAAACCGCCCGTATAACAGAACATATTCAATACGGAGCGATCCTTTGCGTAATGCTCCAACAAAGAGCGATTCTCCCGTTGATCCACGAAGAAACCTGTCTTTTGGCCTTTCTGCCAGTCTACACAGAATTTCAGTCCGTTTTCTATAGCGATATCTTCCACTTCGCCTCCGAATAAGTAACCATCTTCGCTACCTAAATTCGCTTTATAAGGTAAAGTCGCTTCCGATTTATAGTAGATGTTTTGTAAAGTATCGCCCAATACCGCTTTCAAAGCCTCCGCGATCTGATGACGGGCATAATGCATTCCTACCGAATGTGCTTGCATAACCGCCGTATGCGCATACATATCGATCACCAATCCCGGTAAATTATCGCCTTCGCCGTGAATCAGGCGGAACGTATTATTATTTTCTACCCCAGCCAGCCGCAAGGTCTTTCTGAGTTCGTAAGCAATACGGATACGTTCGATCCAAAAAGCATCGTCGATGGCGATTGGGGTGAAAGATAACACACGTACGGCGATACTGCCGATTTGGTAATGGCCGATTGCCAAAAAACGCTGGTTCGCTCCGTATACCTCTACCAAGTCACCCTCTTCCGGGTCGCCTTCAACAGATTGGATCGCCCCGGAAAATACCCATGGATGGAAACGCAATAGCGATTCTTCTTTCTTAGGCTTGAGAAAAACTTTACAATACTTCATTTATGCTTGATTCAATAAATTATATATTCTTAGGCAAGCCCAAGCATCGAGGGCCGCATATTTCTTTTGTGAGTCTGTCAATACATCCGCCTCCCAATTCGTGAGGCGTTGTCCTTTTGATATTTTTTTTTGGAAAAGTATCGCATATATCTTTTGCAGGCTGGCATCCTCAATGCCGAACTGGCCTACGTAATTCTGTAAATCAAGGAAATTGGCGGGTTCTATATCCGAACGCTTCCGTATCGCCCCGAAATCATCCCGTAAAGATAACCCGATCTTTAAGGTCGAACTGCTTTTCAGGAATTTCTCCAGAGATTCCGGTATACCGATATGATTCAAGCGGAACAAGAAACAAGTATCATCCGTTGATATCTGCATCAATGAGATCTTGTAACGCTGTCCTTTCTTAAAGCTGGGACGGGTCTCCGTATCAAAACCGACAATCGGAAAACGCAGCAAGTACTCTACGGCCTTGTCTGCCTCCTCTTTACTAAGGATCGTAATGATACGTCCCTTGAATTCCTCTACGGTAAGTTTCGCTATTTCCTCTTTAGTAATTGTATGTATAAATTGTTGTATCATTCTTCCTCTTCATTCTTTTCCAAATCCTCATCACCACTGTAACGCATAGCGTGCAACGCTTTCAAGGCATTCAATAATTGCTGTCCCCAGTATTCTTGGAAGTTCGTGCGGCACAAAGCGATAGCCTCTTGCATAACTTCCTCGTTTCCTTGACGGAATAAAGATACAAAATTTCCTGTATCTTGATAGACATCTGCCAAATTCTCGGAAATAAACGCTGCGATAGGAGTATCGCTATACCGCATATCCGCATGAAATGTTTCCAGATAGGAATCTCGTTCGCCAAGCAAACCGGCTATCCGTGAACGAACCGACTCGTACATGTCTTCTGAAACGGAAAGCTCAAGCTCGGTTTCCTCTTCAGATTCCACTTCGGGCAACAGGCTGGCCTTTAAATATAAAAGAGGCAAAAGTTTTGTTGCCTTATCTACGAAGTCGAAAAGCCCGGTATTTCCGGCGGCCTCAACAAAGGTACAATATTCCAGTGCTACCGTAACAAATTCTAGCGTGTTGCGCTCGTATATCGGATTTTCTTCTTTTTCCATGTGCCTGTTCGTCTAATCATTCTTGATAACAATTCGCAAAAATACAACAAAAATCCGTTTTTTTCGTGATAAAGCCCCGAATATTCTTTTTGCTCTTGAGTTCAAAACATCGTTTATGTTGATTTGCTTTTTTTGTGATAAAAACGAACGTATTATTTATGTAAACAGAAAAATGATCTTATATGTTACGTAAAATTAGATTAACACTCGCTGTCATTATCTTTACTATGACCACTCTTTTGTTCCTTGACTTTACGGGGGCAACGCATTGCTGGTTGGGATGGATAGCAAAAATGCAATTCCTGCCGGCCTTATTGGCGGTGAATGTTGGGGTTGTATCGGTATTATTGGTATTAACCTTACTCTTTGGACGTGTCTATTGTTCGGTTATTTGTCCGTTAGGCGTATTTCAAGATGTTGTTTCTTGGATAGCCGGAAAACGCAAAAAGAATCGTTTCTCTTATTCCCCGGCAGTCTCATGGTTACGTTATGGAATGTTAGGAATTTTTATTATCGCTTTTTTAGCGGGTATCGGTTCTCTGGTGGCTCTATTAGATCCGTATGGAGCCTATGGACGAATAGCCTCGAATCTTTTTGCTCCTTTATATCAATGGGGAAATAATCTCTTGGCTTATTGGGCGGAGCGTGCGGATAGTTATGTCTTTTATTCTGTAGATATGTGGATAAAAAGTGTGGCTACGTTTGGGGTAGCGCTCGTTACGTTTGTGGTTCTTTTCCTATTGGCTTGGCGTAATGGACGTACGTATTGTAATACGATCTGTCCGGTGGGTACGGTCTTGGGATTTGTCGCCCGTTTTTCTTTTTTAAGACCGGTGATCGATGTAGAGAAATGCAACGGATGTGGCTTATGTGCCCGTAATTGCAAGGCTGCCTGTATAGATTCGAAAAATCATTCGATTGATTATAGTCGTTGCGTTACTTGCTTGGACTGCATCGATAAATGTAAAAGAGGAGCTTTGACATATGTGCCTCGTAAACGAAAAACAGAATCGGAGAGAGAGGCTGATCGACCTGAAGAAAACACCCGCCGTAATTTCTTAACTTTTACGGGATTGCTGGCGACATCGGTATTGAAAGCCCAGTCGGGGGTAAATGCGGATGGAGGGTTGGCGGATATTGCGGATAAGTTAACCCCGGATCGTATGACCCCGATAGTTCCGCCCGGGGCTTTGAGTTTACGAAACTTCACCGGACATTGTACGGCTTGTCAACTCTGTGTCTCGGTATGTTCGAATCAAGTTTTGCGTCCTTCTACAGATCTAAAGAAGTTTATGCAACCGGAAATGTCGTATGAGCGAGGATATTGTCGTCCGGAATGTACGAAATGCTCCGAGGTTTGTCCGACCGGTGCGATCCAATTGATTACGAAAGCGGACAAATCCGCCACGCAGATTGGACATGCGGTATGGATCAAGGAAAATTGTGTGGTGAATACCGATGAGGTAAATTGTGGCAACTGTGAGCGGCATTGTCCGACGAAAGCTATTCAGATGGTGGCGAAAGACCCCAATGATCCTAAATCATTGAAAGTACCGGTTATCGATACGGAACTTTGTATCGGTTGTGGCGCATGTGAATATTATTGTCCGTCTCGTCCGTTAAGCGCAATCTATGTTGAGGGACATGAGAGACATCGTACGGTTTAATAATCTCAAAAAATGTATGGTAATGAGTAATAATAATATAGATCGCAGGAATTTCTTAAAAGTATTGAGCACCGGTACGGCCGCTGCCTCGACAGGGCTTTTATATGGATGTGGTGGAGATCCTAAGCGGCAAGGTGTGTCGCAGACCGGAAGCTATTTGGGTGAAGTCCCGACAGATAAGATGACATACCGGACGAATCCGCATACGGGCGATAAGGTCTCCTTGTTAGGATATGGATGTATGCGCTGGCCGTTGCGTCAGAAAGCGGATGGATCGGGGGAAGAGATCGATCAAGAAGCGGTGAATGCATTGGTGGATTATGCGATTGCTCATGGCGTGAACTACTTTGATGTGGCACCGGTTTACGTGCGCGGTCTTTCCGAACAGGCAACAGGGCTAGCTCTTAGTCGCCATTCCCGGGATAAATATTTTATCGCCACGAAGCTTTCAACCCATCGTCCTGTACCGGAATGGCGTACTCTTGAGGGCTCCAAGGGCTTGTTCGAACAGTCGCTAAAGAATCTGCGAGTGGATTATATCGATTATTATCTGATTCATGGCGTAGGTCTGGGGGGCATGGACGATTTGAGGAAGCGCCTTTACGATAACGGTGTCTTGGATTTCTTGTTAAAGGAGCGGAAAGCCGGTCGTATCCGCAATTTGGGCTGGTCGTTTCATGGAGACGTCAAGGTCTTCGATTATTTGTTATCCTTGGATATCCCTTGGGACTTCGTTCAGATCCAGTTGAATTACGTGGATTGGAAAAATGCTTCTGGTTGGAACGTGAATGCGGAGTATTTGTATGGGGAATTGGAGAAGCGTAATATTCCCGTCGTTATCATGGAGCCTCTTTTAGGCGGGCGTTTATCTCGGCTGAATGCCCTTTCGTTGGCTAAATTGAAACAGATGCGTCCGGATGACAGCCCGGCCTCGTGGGCTTTTCGGTATGCGGGCTCTCCAAAAGGAGTACTGACCGTGCTGAGTGGTATGGTGTATATGGAGCATTTACAAGAGAACATCCGAACCTTCTCGCCTTTGGAACCGATTACGGAACAAGAAAATAAGGCTTTGGAAGAGGTGACGGAGAGGATGCTACATTCGGATTTCGTACCTTGTACGGAATGTCAGTATTGTATGCCTTGTCCGTATGGCTTGGATATTCCGGGAACGTTCGCTCATTATAACCGTTGCGTGAATGACGAGCTGGTTGCGAAGAGTTCACAGGATGCGAATTATCGGGAGGCTCGCCGGGCGTTCTTAGTCGGTTATGATCGTAAGGTTCCTAAACTTCGTCAAGCCGGACACTGTATAGGATGCGATAAATGCGTACCGAAATGTCCGCAAGGCATTAAGATACCGGAGCAAATGCGAAAGATCGATCAATACGTGGAGCAATTGAAGCAAGAGACTTTATAGTCTTATTTAAAATACCTGCTTTATTCGTGATAAATCCCCGATTATTCTTTTTAGTCGGGGATTGTTCTCTATTATTACCTGTTTTACTATTTTTGTCGAAATAATAGAAGGAATGTTAATGATAGACTAATGTTGGATATACTAATAGGATAAAAAACCGATCGAGTTATGAGTTCATGTGGAAAGAATGAGAACCCTCAAGAGATGAATCGCCGTAAATTCTTGAAGGTATTTGGGGGTGGGGCTGTCGCCTCTTCGGCGGCGCTTTACGGTTGCGCTCCCAAGAATGAGCCGGGGGCGGCTGTGGCGTTAGGTGAGGTTCCTACCGATAAAATGACCTATCGCCAACATCCTACGAATGGCGATAAGGTTTCTATTTTAGGATATGGTTGTATGCGTTGGCCCTTGAAACAAGGATCGGACGGTAAAGACCAGATTGATCAAGAAGCCGTGAATCGTTTAGTGGATTATGCGATAGAGCATGGGGTGAATTACTTTGATACTTCTCCTGTTTATGTACAAGGTATGTCCGAGAAAGCGACCGGTATCGCATTGGCACGCCATCCTAGGAACTCCTATTATTTGGCCACTAAACTGTCAAACTTCCAGAACTATACGAGAGAAAACTCGTTGGCGATGTATCGGCAGTCGTTCCGTGATTTGCAAACCGATTATCTGGATTATTATTTGCTTCACTCTATCGGTGGGGGGAATGGTATCGAGCTTTTCAATGACCGCTATATAAATAATGGAATGCTTGATTTCTTGGTGAAAGAACGGGAAGCGGGACGTATCCGTAACCTAGGTTGGTCTTTTCATGGGGATGTAAAAGTGTTTGATTATGTGTTGGATATGGGCGTGAAATGGGATTTCGTTCAGATACAGCTGAATTATCTGGACTGGAAACATGCCTCGGGGCGTAACGTAAACGCTGATTATCTGTATGGCGAATTAGAGAAGCGAGGTGTTCCGGCGATTATCATGGAACCGCTATTAGGAGGTCGCTTATCGAATGTTCCGGATCATATCGTTGCTCGTTTGAAACAGCAACGGCCTGAGAATAGCGTGGCTTCATGGGCTTTTCGTTTCGCCGGCTCTCCGGATGGGGTCTTGACGGTGCTAAGCGGCATGACTTATATGGAGCATTTGCAAGATAATATCCGTACCTATTCCCCGCTTATCCCGGTAACGGACGAGGAGAAAGACTTTTTGGAAGAGACGGCCCAGCTTATGATGAAATATCCGACAATACCTTGCAATGATTGCAAATATTGTATGCCTTGTCCATATGCGTTGGATATTCCGGGTATTCTCTTACATTATAATAAATGTGTGAACGAAGGGAATGTTCCGAAAAGCGCACAAGACGAAAATTACGCGAAAGCTCGTCGTGCCTTCTTAGTCGGTTATGACCGGAGTGTCCCAAAGTTGCGTCAAGCGAACCATTGTACAGGGTGTGAGCAATGTAATCCTCATTGTCCGCAGGGTATCGATATCCCCAAAGAGATGCAGCGTATCGATAAATTCGTGGAAGAGTTGAAAGTGAATGGTTAACCTTTAAACAAACGGAAAATTATGTTACGAAAAATAAGAATATTCGCCGCCACCTTTTGCTTTGTGCTGATAACCCTGTTATTTCTTGATTTCACGGGTACGATTCACGCTTGGTTCGGATGGTTGGCAAAGATACAGTTTTGGCCTGCGTTGTTGGCTTTGAATGTCGGTGTTGTGGTAGGGTTGATAATCTTGACTCTTTTATTGGGGCGTGTATATTGCTCCGTTATCTGCCCTTTAGGGGTATTGCAAGATATCATTTCGTGGTTTGCTAGTAAACGGAAGAAATACCGCTTTTCCTATTCTCCCGCATTGAAGTGGGTGCGTTATGGAACCTTGGTTATTTTTATATTGGCTTGTATCGCTGGTATCGGTTCCTTGGTAGCGTTGATTTCGCCTTATAGCGCTTATGGGCGTATCGCTTCTAATTTATTTGCGCCAATCTATCAAGAGGGCAACAATCTATTGGCCTATTTCGCAGAACGTATGGATAGTTACGCATTCTATTCGGTGGATGTATGGGTGCGTAGCCTGGCTACGATGGGAATCGCTATTCTGAGCTTTGTCATATTGGTGATTTTAGCTTGGAGAAATGGACGTACATATTGTAATACGATCTGTCCGGTAGGTACGGTTCTCGGTTTTTTGTCGAAGTATGCTTTACTTAAACCTCGCATTGATACCGATAAATGTAATGGTTGCGGATTATGCGCACGTAAATGCAAGGCTTCTTGCATCGACTCTAAGAATCATGCGATCGATTATAGCCGTTGCGTGACTTGTATGGACTGTTTGGATAATTGCCGTCAAGGCGCGATTTCGTATACGAGGGCACACAAGGCTGATAAAGCTACTTCGGTAAAAGAATCCTCAACGAAGGACACTACGGATGTTTCCCGCCGTCGAGCCTTGTCAGCTACGGCATTGGTAGCCATGTCTTCTGTTTTGCATGCTCAGCAGAAAAAGCTGGAGGATTATGTGGAGATGAAGAAAGACGGAGGCTTTGCGCCGATTAAAGAACGTAAAGAGCCGAATCGTTTGGCGTCATTGGTTCCTCCCGGAGCCTTGAGTATTGGGAATCTGGCCCAACATTGCACGGGGTGTCAGCTTTGTGTATCTGTCTGCGAGAATCATGTCCTGCGTCCGTCTACGGATCTGATGAAACTGATGCAGCCGGAGATGGCATTCGATAGAGGGTATTGCCGTCCGGAATGTGTGAAATGTTCGGAGGTTTGCCCGACGGGAGCGATCAAACCGATTACGAAAGAAGACAAATCTGCTATACAGATCGGTCATGCCGTATGGGTAAAAGATCTTTGTATTGTCAATACGGACGGTATGAGTTGTGGTAATTGTGAACGCCATTGCCCGACAAAATCGATCCAGATGGTGGCGAAAGATCCTGCAGATCCGAAGTCGTTAAAGATCCCGGTGATCAATACGGAAACTTGTATTGGTTGTGGTGCTTGCGAGTACCTTTGTCCATCTCGTCCTTATAGTGCGATCTATGTAGAAGGACATGAGATGCACAGATCTATTTAATGCCGTTAAAATCTATCCCCAAAAACATGTACGTGTTTCCGCGAAAACATGTACATGTTTTTCAGAAAACACGTACGTCTTTTTTTCAAAGGTTCGTCAGACTCGATTTTTCTATGTACATTTGCGTGTTATAAAAGAATTATTGAGAAACTATTTATGGCAAAGAAGACAACAACAAAGCAAAATCATACAGAGCCGAGCTGGTTCGCAGCCTTGAAGACTTTTTTTACAAATGAACGGACCCGTTTCATTACAGGTTTGATTATCTCTATACTAACCATTTACGTAGGGCTTGCCTTGATTTCGTTTTTCTTTACAGGAGCCGCCGATCAAAGTAAAATAGAGAATGTTCCTTTAGGGGATTTGTTGACCAATCGAGGATCGGTAGAGAATTGGACGGGCGTACGCGGGGCGTATTTGTCTGATCTATTGATGAACCGTTGGTTTGGCATCTCTTCTTTTATGATCCTCTTTTTCTTGGGATCGGTTGGGGCGAAACTCATGAATTTAAATAAAGTATCCTTGTTGAGACGTTTCTTGTTCAGTGCTTCGGCGTTGATCTGGGGATCTGTGTTTTTTGCTTTCATATTTATCAAGGGATATGAGGATACGTTTATTTATCTAGGCGGTCAACACGGATATTACATCTCGGAGATGTTTATTACCAATATCGGAATTCCCGGAACGATCTTGCTTTTATTAGGCTCATTTTTAATCATCGCAATTTTTACCAGTAAGAAGACTATTCCGTTCTTGCAGCGTATGTTCTCTTTAGGTTGGGTGAAAAATCGTTTGAAACGTGAAGGCCGAGAAGATGAGGTTGAAGTGGATCAGACGGAAAAAGAGGATATTGTAATTCCTCGCTCTAAGCCTGTCGTAGAGCAACCGGATGAACAACCGGAAATGAATGATTACGAAGAGTTTGATACGGAGGCTGAATTGTTGAAGGCCGAAGCGAAAGAAAACCGTAAAACAGTACCAGAATATGAGGAGGAAGAGGTAGCTGCTGCTGATGATTTAGTCGTTACGATCGCAAAAGGTGACGATGATCCGATAAACGAAAAGACAGAGGAGATAAATACCCCGGAATTAGGGGATGAGGAGGATGCCGGATTCACGGTGGAAGTTGCTGCCGGTAATGATGAAACCTACGATGCTTCGGCCTTGGGTACGTATGATCCCCGTTTGGATCTTTCCCGTTATGTATTTCCTACCTTGGACTTACTGAAAGCGTATGATAGTGGGAGCATGGAGATCAATCGGGACGAATTGGCAGAAAACCAACGCTTGATCAAGCAAGCCTTGGAAGATTTCAATATCAAGATCGCCTCGATCAAGGCAACAGTCGGACCTACGGTTACGCTTTATGAGATTGTACCCGAGGCGGGTGTCCGTATTTCTAAGATCAAGAACTTGGAGGATGATATCGCCTTGAGTTTATCCGCTTTGCAGATCCGTATTATCGCTCCGATGCCCGGAAAGGGAACGATCGGTATCGAGGTGCCGAATAAGAATCCTCAGACGGTATCGATGCAATCTGTTATCGCTTCACGCCGATTCGTTGAGGGTAAGTATGAGTTGCCTGTGGCGATGGGTAAGACGATTACGAACGAGGTGTTCATGTTCGATCTTTGTAAGACACCGCATCTATTGGTAGCCGGTGCTACGGGGCAAGGTAAGTCTGTCGGTCTAAATGCGATCATCACTTCCTTATTATATAAGAAGCATCCATCGGAGTTGAAATTCGTGATGGTAGACCCGAAAATGGTTGAGTTTAGTATCTATTCCAAGATAGAACGTCATTATCTGGCGAAACTTCCGAATGCGGAGAAGCCGATCGTTACGGAGCCAGCTGACGCTGTCGCTACATTGAACTCGTTGGTGATCGAGATGGAAGACCGGTACCGTTTACTGGTGAATGCGAATGTTCGTAATATAAAGGAATACAACGCTAAGTTTATCGAACGGCGGTTGAACCCGCAGAAGGGACATCGCTTCTTACCCTATATCGTGGCAGTGGTGGATGAGTTTGCCGACTTGATCGCAGTGGCCGGACGTGAGATCGAGTTGCCTATCTCTCGTATTGCGGCGAAGGCCCGTGCGGTAGGTATCCATATGATCTTGGCTACGCAACGCCCGGATACAAAGGTGATTACCGGTACGATCAAGAGTAACTTTCCGAGCCGTATTGCCTTTAAGGTTGCTTCTATGATCGATTCACGTACGATTCTGGATGCTCCGGGTGCTAACCGTTTGATCGGACGGGGTGATATGTTGATTGTTGTAGCGGGACAAGAGCCGGTTCGTGTGCAATGCGCTTTTGTAGATACGCCCGAGGTGGAGGATATCGTGGATTATATCGGTGAGCAGGCTGGCTTCCAAACCGCTTATCTGCTTCCGGACTATGTACCGGAAGGGGGAGAGGCATCGACTTCGGGAGCTGTCGATTTATCAGATCGAGACCCCTTATTTGATGAGGCGGCTCGCTTGATCGTGATTCAGCAACAAGGTTCAACTTCTTTGATCCAGCGTAAATTCGCTATCGGTTATAATCGTGCCGGACGTTTGATGGATCAATTGGAGGCTGCCGGTATTGTTGGCCCGTTTGAGGGAAGTAAGGCCCGTCAAGTATTGGTGCAAGATGAGTATTCGTTGGAGCAAGTATTAAATGCTTTGAAATAAATATGAGAAGAGAATATAAAGTAAGAGTGTGGCGGTGTATCGCGTTTGTCGGATTATTCTTGTGTTTCCTGCTGGGACTAGGAGTGGGGGCGTATGCCCAGAATGCGAATGATATTTTGGGGAAGGCGGCCGCTGCTTATGAGAATTCAAATGGGATAAGTGCTTCTTTTACGATGTTTACCCGTTCTGCCGGTCAGAATGCGGGAGAGAGTTTTGAGGGAACCATCCAGATGAAAGGTGATAAGTTTACATTAGTTACGCCGGAGGCGCTTACTTGGTTTAATGGTACGACGCAATGGACGTATGTGGAACGGAACGATGAGGTGAACGTGACGAATCCTACGGGAGAGGAGTTGCAATTTACAAATCCCGCTCTTTTATTAAATAGTTATAAGAAGGGATTCACGGCGGCTTATAAAGGCGAGAGTACGGCACCGAACGGAAAAGCCGCTTACGATGTGGAATTGACACCGAAGAAAAAAGGGGATATCGTGAAAGTGGAGTTGCAAATCGAGAAATATTCAAATTTCCCGGCTCGTATCACGGTTACTTCTAAAAACGGCGTTAGCAGTACGATCCAGATCAGCCAATTGAAAACAGGTATAAACCAACCAGATCGTTTTTTTGTTTTTAACGAAGGGGATTATCCGGACGTAGAGGTGATAGACCTTCGATAATAGAGAATTGAAAATTGATAATTAATACTTAGATACTATGAGCGATTCAGTGAATGAGAAAGTACGTTGCCTTATTATAGGCTCGGGTCCAGCAGGTTATACGGCAGCGATTTATGCTTCCCGTGCAAATTTATCTCCGGTGCTTTATGAAGGAATACAGCCGGGGGGACAATTAACGACAACTACGGAGGTGGAGAATTTCCCGGGATATCCGGACGGTATAACCGGTCCTGAGTTAATGGAAGATTTAAAAAAACAAGCCGTCCGTTTTGGTGCGGATATCCGTTTCGGTATCGCTACCGCCGCTGATTTGGGTGAGGCTCCTTATAAAATTACGATTGATGGCGAGAAAGTGATCGAGACGGAGACTTTGATTATCGCTACGGGTGCTTCCGCGAAGTATCTGGGTCTTCCGGATGAACATAAGTATGCGGGTATGGGTGTATCCGCTTGTGCTACTTGCGATGGTTTCTTCTATCGTAAAAAGACGGTAGCGGTAGTGGGTGGTGGAGATACGGCCTGTGAGGAAGCGATTTACTTGGCTGGTTTGGCGAAGCAGGTTTACTTGATCGTGCGTAAACCCTATTTGCGTGCTTCAAAAGTAATGCAAGAACGTGTCTTCAAAACTCCGAATATCACGGTACTTTTCGAGCATAATACCTTAGGTTTGTTTGGAGAGAATGGCGTGGAGGGTGCTCATTTGGTAAAACGTATGGGAGAGCCGGATGAGGAGAAAGTGGATATCGCCATCGATGGTTTCTTCTTGGCGATTGGTCATAAACCCAATTCGGACATCTTCAAGCCATGGGTAGATACGGATGAGGTTGGTTATATCGTGACGGTTCCGGGAACTCCCCGCACGAAAGTTCCGGGTGTATTTGCCGCCGGAGATGTCGCTGATCCCCATTATCGTCAAGCTATTACCGCTGCGGGAAGTGGTTGTAAGGCAGCTATTGAGGCCGAACGTTATTTATCAGAGATCGGAAAATAATCCGTGGGAGGAGGGTGTGCCATATCATAAATTATGACACACTGTCCTCTTGCCTTGAAATACAAGTTTACCATGAATTTAAAATCTACTCTTCTTTTGCTACTTTGCCTGATGATGGCAGGAATGGTAGCGGCAAAGGATAATACGAAAGTGATAGCCCATCGGGGGTATTGGAAAACGGAGGGCTCTGCCCAGAACTCTATCCGCTCTTTGGAACGTGCTAGCGAAATTGGTGCCTATGGCTCGGAATTCGACGTGCATCTTACAGCAGACAATGTGTTGGTTGTCTACCACGATAATGATATCCAAGGAAAACATATCCAATCTTGTACATACGATGAATTGAAGGATCTACAATTGAGTAACGGCGAAAAGCTCCCTACTTTGGAACAATATTTGAAACGTGCGAAGAAATTGAAGAATATCCGGTTAATATTTGAATTGAAATCCCATGATACCCCGGAACGTAATCGAGATGCGGCAAGGTTATCTGTGCAAATGGTAAAGCGTATGAAATTAGCGAAACGTACGGATTACATATCTTTTAATATGGATGCTTGTAAAGAATTTATCCGTCTATGTCCGAAATCTGAGGTTTCTTATCTGAATGGAGAATTATCCCCGATGGAATTGAAAGAGCTTGGTTTTACAGGATTAGACTACCATTATAAAGTCTTGCAATCTCATCCGGATTGGGTGAAGGATTGTAAAGTCCTAGGCATGACTTCGAATGTCTGGACCGTAGATGACCCTAAATTAATGGAAGAGATGATCGATCTGGGAGTCGATTTTATTACGACTGATTTACCGGAAGAGACTCAAAAAATACTACATTCGCGGGCTCAATAAGGCATTATAAAGATGAGAAAGTTTTGTCTGTTGCTTATCCTGTCGCTGGCTTTACCCGTTTTTTGTCTGTTACAAGCGGTGGAGCCTCCCAAAAAGGAAATTCGTGCGGTTTGGTTGACTACGGTTTATGGTCTGGATTGGCCTCATAAACCGGCTACTACCGAGGCGGGACGAAAAGCCCAGCAACAGGCATTGCTTGATATCTTGGACCGGCTTCAAGAAGCGAATTTTAATATGGTCTTCATTCAGGCTCGCTTGAGGGGAGACGTGATGTATCGTTCGGCTATCGAACCAGTCAGTAAGACATTCTCCGGTAAGTATGGAGAATTACCGGGATATGATCCGCTCGCTTTTGTCGTTGATGAATGCCATAAACGGGGAATGGAATGTCATGCGTGGTTCGTGACTTTCCCGTTGGGAACGGAAAAAAGCGTGAAGGAGCAAGGAAAGCTTTCCGTGGTTAAAAAGAAACCAAAACTCTGCAAACGGCATAATGGAGAGTGGTATTTGGACCCCGGTGTACCGGAGACCGCTGATTATATCTTATCCTTAGTCAAGGAGATCGTGAATGGCTACGATATAGATGGCATCCATTTTGATTATATCCGCTATCCGGAAGAGGCGAAAAAATTCCCGGATAAAGCGCTGTATAATAAATCCGGTAAGAAAAAGTCTCTGGCAGACTGGCGTAGGGAGAATATCAACCGGATGGTTTATCGTATTTACGATTGGGTAAAGCAAACGAAACCTTGGGTACAGGTTAGCAGTTCGCCACTCGGGAAATATAATCGTATTGAACGGGTACCTAACGCGGGTTGGACCGCTTACGAAAGTGTCTTCCAAGACCCTAAGATGTGGATGCAACAAGGTAAACAAGATATGATTGTTCCGATGATGTATTACCTGCATAAGAATTTCTTTCCTTTCGTGGATAATTGGGTGGATAATTGTAACGGGCGTTTGGTCGTACCCGGCTTGGGAGCTTATCGAATGGACAAGAGCGAGGCGGACTGGGCCGTGAATGATATAACTGACCAGATCGATTATAGTCGTTATTACGGAGGAGCCGGCTGTGCGTTCTTTCGTTGTGGAAATGTCCTGTATAATGATAAAGGACTCTATAAAGAGTTGAGAGACAATTACTATAAATATCCGGCCCAATTGCCTCCGTTGACTTGGCTGAATGATTCGGTACCTGCCGCTCCAGAGGGCATCAAAGTGGAACGTTTGGATGATGAGTTGCATTTAACTTGGCAGAAACCTGTGTCGGAAAAGCAGGATTTAACTTATACCGTTTATTATTCATTGACGGATTCGATCGACACAGCTTCGGCAAAATCCATATTAGCTACGAATATTTATGGCAACGAGCTTTTTCTTCCTATCGATGTAGAGTCTGAACGTGGGTATACATTTTCTGTAACGGCTTCCACCCGTTACCGGATAGAGAGTGAACCTTCTCCGGATACCTATTATTACCTGTCTAAATTTATCAAGTAAAGGGAGTATTTTGATTTCGAGTTTTTTTGCTTATTTTTGCGGCATATGAGACGATTTGCCACATCCTTGTTTCTTGTAATTCTTGCTTCCTTAATCTTTTATGGGGGAGCGGGGGTTAATTTCGTATCTTATTGTTGTGGCGTTTGCGAGAAAGAGGGAGTGGAGGCTTTATTGGAAGCTAAGTGCTGTGAGATTCATGGACATGATCATAGTCGTGATAAGCTTGCGAATAATACGGTGGAGTGTTGTGGCATGAACGGCTGTGGCATTGAACGGGTTGATTTTGATTGGAATTCTGTAAATATACAAGTACCGGATCTGCAACCAGTCGTACATGATTTGCTCTTTTCCTCTATTTTCGAGAGTTTACAAATCGCTTCCTTATTTGCTGATTCTTATGAGATTAGGGTGACAGGTCCTCCCGTATCCTGTCCTCGTGTGTACCTTTCTTTATTGACTACGCTTTTGATTTGATTGTATTCGTGAGGGTGGAAGCTGCTCGCTAAATACCCTTTGGTTTTTAAGGTAGGGGATGCTCTATCCCTGCGGAAGCATGTATTTAACGATTCAATCAAATAACAACTATCATGTTAAGACAATTATATCTGATATTTTTACTGTCCTGTTTGACTTTTACTTTGACTTGGGCCGAGGATTCCGGCAAGAAAGTGAAAGGACGTGTATGTGATGAAAACAAACAACCTATTATCGGTGCAAATGTATATTGGGAAGGAACCCAAAATGGAACCACGTCCGATGTGGATGGAAATTTCGAGTTAGAACGAAAAGGTGACTCCAAGAATCTGGTGGTTAGCTATATCGGTTATATGACTGAGGTCACCCCTGTGGATGAGAAGGACGATGCTATGCAGATTTTCTTAAAAGGTGAGATCGCCTTGGATGAGGTCGTGGTTAGTGAGCGCAAGATGGGAACCATCGCTTCCCGTACGAGCGTATTGCAAACTCAGAAAATTACGTACGATGAGATTTGCCGTGCGGCCTGCTGTAATCTGGCGGAGAGCTTTGAGACAAATCCGTCTGTCGATGTATCGTACTCGGATGCGGCTACAGGTGCCCGGCAAATTAAGCTGTTGGGATTGGCGGGAACCTACGTACAAATGTTGACCGAGAATTACCCGAATTTCCGGGGGGCCGCTTCCTTATATGGCTTGGATTATGTTCCGGGAGCTTGGATGGAAAGTATTCAGGTGTCTAAAGGAACCTCTTCGGTTAAGAATGGGTATGAGGCGTTGGCCGGACAAATCAACGTGGAATTCAAGAAGCCCCCTACGGCGGATATTTTCTCTGCTAATGTGTTCGCTAGTGATGCCGGACGTTATGAAGGGAATGCGGATGCTTCTTGGCATATCAACGACAAGCTCTCTACCGGTTTATTGGTACACTACTCGAATGATAAAATGCAACATGACGGTAATGACGATGGTTTTCTCGATACGCCGCTAAGGGAACAGGTGAACGTAATGAATCGTTGGTATCATAAATTGGATAAATACGTGGCTCAATACGGAGTTCGCTATCTGCATGAGAGCCGTACCGGTGGGCAGGATACGAAACACCATGATTTCACCGACCCGTATCGGATTCATTTAAATACGAACCGGGCCGAATTATTTACGAAGCAGGCCTATATTATCGATAAGGAAAAGGTAGAGAGCGTGGCATTGATACTTTCCGGTTCTTATCATGAGCAAAAATCAAGATATGACCGTACGCCCTATAATGTATATCAGAATAATGTATATGCCAGTTTGCTGTATGAAAAGGAGTTTACGCCGATGCATAGCTTGAGTACCGGATTAAGTATGAACTATGATGGTTTCGACGAGAATCTGGTTCAATATGCGGGAGGAGAGTCGGTCCGTCATGCCTATGACCGTACGGAAGTCGTGCCGGGAGCTTATGCCCAATATACGTTCAATCTGAATGATAAACTGATCTTATTGGCGGGTGTACGTGCGGATTATAGTACGTTGTATGATTTCTTTGTAACCCCTCGTGTACATATTAAATATAATCCTTTTGACTGGTTCCATATCCGGGCTTCGGCAGGTAAAGGATTTCGGACAGCGAATGTGCTGGCAGAGAACAACTTTTTGTTATCCAGTAGTCGAAAAATGTATATCGCCGACAATCTGGATCAAGAAGAAGCGTGGAATACCGGTCTGAATCTGTCATTTTATATACCTTTGTTCGGGAAGGAACTGAGCTTGAGCGGGGAATGGTATTATACCGATTTCTTGAAGCAAATCGTGGTGGATATGGATAGTGATCCTCATGCGGTTCGTTTCTACAATCTGGATGGGCGTTCCTATTCGAATAGCTTCCAAGTGGAGGCTTCCTATCCTTTTTTCCGGGGATTTACGTTAACGGCCGCTTATCGTTATACAGATGCGAAGACCGATTACCGGAATGAGGAGGGGGTGGCGCATCGATTGAAAAAGCCGTTGGTTAGTGATTATAAAGGTTTATTGACCGCTTCTTATCAAACCCCGTTGAAAAAATGGCAGTTTGATTTGACCAGCCAGTTTAATGGAGGTGGCCGTATGCCGACACCGGATGCATCTAATCCGTTATGGGAGCCGAATTTTAAGGCTTATACGGTAGTGAATGCGCAGATTACGAAATATTTCCGTCAATGGTCTATTTACGTGGGAGCGGAGAACCTGTTTAATTACAAACAACCGAATCCGATTATCGATGCCAGCAATCCCAGAGGGGATAACTTCGATGGATCTATGGTGTGGGGACCGGTGCATGGACGGAAAATTTATGCGGGTATCCGCTTTAATATAAGCAGGGATTGACACGTATATACGTATAAGCCCGCACGTATATACGTGTAGGCCTATGCGTATACTGGTGTGGCCCTACGCCTATATACGTGTAGCCCGATGCCTATAGTGGTGCTTTTCTTTTGGTAGATATGAATGGATAATTAGAATTGTTAATATTAAAAATGATTGATTATGAAACGATTAATTATGTTGCTGTTTTGTGCTGTATGTACGGTATCGATGACATTCGCCCAAGATGCGAAAAAGAAGAAGGACTCTGTGACATTCTTTATCGAAGCGATGGATTGTGATCACTGTATCAAGAAGATCGAGAAAAATATCGCTTTCGAGAAAGGAGTGACCGACTTGAAATGTGATCTGAGCACCCGTACGGCCATTGTGACTTACAAGACGGATAAGACTTCGAAGACCCGCTTGGCCGCGGCATTCAAAAAGATCGGTATGGAAGCGGTTCCGGTAGATAATGGCGCCGGTTGTCCGGTACCTCCGGTGAAAAAAAGTGAGCATACTCACGCTCATTAACATGGAAATTCATAAGAACATCTTATCTTTGCAGATGTTCCGTGAGGGCGGGCCGGAGTGTCCGCCCTGTTTATGAAATAATTTTTCTACGGAATGCAGCGTTTGTTTAATTATTTACATCCTAATATTGTACAGTCTCCAGAAGGGAGACGTTCAAGGCACGACTGAATGAATGAGCTACAACTGATAGAGGGTTGTCGGAAGGGGGAGAGACGAGCTCAAAAAGAGCTTTATGATGCATATTCCCGAAAAATGATGGGAGTTTGCCTTCGTTATGTGAACGACAGGGAAACGGCTCGTGATTTGTTGCAGGATGGCTTCGTGAAAATCTTTACCAGTATGGATTCCTATACAGGGAGTGGTTCATTTGAGGGGTGGATGCGGAAGATCTTTGTTAATTGTGCGTTGGAATATCTGCGAAAGTCGGATGTGTTGCGTGAAGCGACCGATCTTGACAATACGGCGGAACTGATTCAACCCGATAGTTCGGCTATCTCGGACATGTCGGCGGCTGAATTGATGAATCTAGTGAAGGAGTTGCCGGTTGGCTTCCGTACCGTATTCAATATGTTCGCGATAGAGGGATATTCTCATAAGGAGATCAGTGAGATGTTGAACATAACAGAGAGTACTTCCCGTTCACAATATACCCGTGCCAAGCAGTTATTACAACGTAGAATTAACGCATTGTATTGAGATAAGATGAGTAAAAAGGAAAGAGATATATGGGATGATGCGATCCGGTCGAAGCTAGAGGATTTCGAGATGGATACGCTACCCGGCGACTGGGAGGCTATAGCCGATCGATTGCCCGGAAAGGCTCCGGTTCCTTTGCGTCGTACGCTTCGCTACTGGGTTGCCGCCGCCGTGATCTCCTTATTGGTCGTATCGGGTGGTATCTATTTATATGACAGGGAGATGGAAGATCTACCTATAGCCCAAGAAATACAGTCTTCACAAGAGTCGACATCCGTGGATACCCCGGTTGTTCCGATAGAGAAAACGATGGAGCAAGCGCCCGTATTAGCAACTATTCCTGCTGCTGCGGTCGTGAAGGCAAAAGCGGCATCTGGAGCGGTTAAAGTGGAAGATAAGGCTAGGATGGCAGTGTTCCGGCAAAATGTAGAGAGTGCAGGGGATCGGCCTATTTCTGAGTCGGAGGTAATGTCTGCTGATAGATCGGCGAATGAGAAAGATACCGTTGAACCGGAGGTTGAAAGGAATAATGATGAGATAGTTGTTCTCAAGAATGATGTACTTGTCGCAGATGCTACTCCTGTTACTAAAAAGAAGCCGGAGAAGACCGCGTCTCGGAAATGGGGGTTCGGTATGGGAGGTGGAGGTCTTTCCATGGGCGCTGATAATCTGGTCCCTCAGTATGTGACGAATAGCAGTGTGCTTAAGAGCGAGAATCTGATGAGCTTAAATTCGTTCGATGCGGAGAAGAAAGATCCTGCTAAGACGGATATTCATCATAAGACGCCTATTGGGGTGGGGATCTCAATTAGTCGTTATTTGAATAATCGTTTTTCTTTGCAGACTGGATTAACTTATTCTTACTTAAGATCGGAGTGGAGTACGAATAATACGTATCATATAGAGAATGATCAGCGATTGCATTTTATAGGAATTCCATTATCATTGACTTATAAGATCGCGGAATGGAATCGTTTTATGTTTTACGCCTCAGCCGGAGGTATGGCGGAAGTGAATGTCGCTGGCAAACGTAGAATGAAATTATTCTCGGATGAGGTAGAGATCGCAAAGCAAAGCGAACATATTCGAATGAAAGAATGGCTATGGTCTGTAAATGCCCGTGCGGGTGTAAGTTATCCGATTATCCGTTTTGTAAGCGCTTTCGCTGAGGTGGGAGCCAGCTATTATTTTGATAATGGTAGCGAGATCGAAACCATCCATTCGGAGAAGCCGTTTAACATGAGTCTTCAGTTCGGATTTCGTTTTGGTTTTTAATACTCGATAGATTAACAGTGTAAATACAAATACTTAAAAATAGAAAAATTGAATTATGAAAGCATTTAAATTAATTGGAGCAGCGGTGGCTGCGTCATTATTGTTGTTGACCTCTTGTCTTGGAGAATCGAATAATACGGTGACTCGTGCCGGCTTTGGTGTCGCAGGTCTTTCTGAAAAGACATATAAAACGGTACTGAATACAAATATGGGAGCATTATACTCTCCGTCTTTATCGGCACAAGTAGTTGACGGAGCTTGTTACTTGATCAACTATGAATTAGACCTAAATTCTCCGGAGAATGCGAATGCGGCGACAAATGGTTATTTAACAGCGACAATCTCTGTGGCAGATGAGATAACAAAAGGACAGCCAGTCTTTTATAATGTGCCAGATTCGGCCAGCTTACTTCAGAATGAGATACCTGTAAAAAACCTATTTAGCAATGGCGACTATGGGGTGTATGTAGACGGTTATTTATTCTTCTTTATAACAATGGATATGTTTAAGGATCAGAAAAATTCTTATACTTTATATTGGGATCGTTCAAAGGAGCCTACTATGGTGGATAATGTCCCGACATATGACTTGTTCTTGCGTGTCGCTAAAGTAGCGGACGGAACAGGTTCTGCGGCATCATCTATAGGAGAAGTCCGTGCGTTTAATGTTAAGTCTGTATTGGAGTCTGTGAATAGCGCTGAGGCTAATAAAGATTCAAAGTCTTTTAATCTTAAGGTCAATTATCTAAATACGATTAATGAAAAAGATAGTACGGATTTGAAATGGGCTTCTTATACCGTTCTATTCCAAGTCGTGAAAAACTCATAAAGAAATTAGTATAGAAGTTGAGGGCGTACCGATAAGAAGATTATCGATACGCCCTATTTTTTTGCCGTTTTTTTTATGTATATGGGTAAAGATCGTATCTTTGCGTACTTTAAGAGGAGTATTGTGAAATGAGATACAAGAATTTAATAGGTTTTGTCTGGGTGGCGGTTTTCATGAGTCTGTTTACTTCTTGCCTAAAGGACATAAATAACGTCTATAATCCGGGAACGACCGCCGCTGTGGTTCGTCAACATGGAGATAGCGCGTTGATGATGGCTAATACCCGGTTCGGTTGGATCTATTCGACGAAGCTGAGCTCATACTCAGAGGGTAAATGCTTGTTGGTGAGCTTTGATTATGATCCTAGCTTACCGGAAAATACGAATGCGGAACAAAAAGGGTATTATACGGTGACGATACAAGGGGAAACCGCTGTTAACCAGCAAAACGCTGAGAGCCCTCTTACGGATACGCATAAATTATTGACTAATGAGCAACCGGTACTTGCGGTCAACCCCAATGATTCTGTTTTATACATCGAATTAGAAGACTATTTATTTCTGCCCTCTGCTTGTTGGACGACAAAAGATCGGACTTTAAATTGGCAATTGACTTACGATCCGGCTCAGGAAGCTGTTGTGGAAAATCGAAAATCTATATATTCCTTATATTTACGGGCTGCCGCTACGACCGGAAAGCCGGAGGACAAGGCAGAAGAGGCTATCGCGGTTATCAATGCCTTTAATCTGGGGAACTTTATCAAAGATATGCGAGAACAAGGTGGACGTGATGCGGATATGTATGTTCGGATTCATTATATCGATCAAATTAATCCGAAAGATAGTACCCAGTTTACATGGGGAGTAACAGATCCTTTACTTATAAACTAAAGAAGATGAGAAAGCGAATTTTATACGGCTTATTTTTATCCTTGTTTTTCTTAATGACCTCTTGTATGGGGGATGGAAGTAATTCCATCAATTATCATCGAGTAGGAGTGATACGTGAGAATCCTATGCGATGTATTTACACGGCGGATGATCAAGGGGAGATCTTTATCGTCTCTTCCTCTGAGTTTGAGAATCGGACGGATTTGAAAGATGGCGATTGCTGTGTGGTTGATTTCAAGACGAATTTTAGCGAGGAATTGGGCAATGGTGTTTACAACGCTGAGATTTATAAGTATGATTCGGTCGCTGTATGGCCTTTGCATGAGACATTGACTGATACTACGGTTGTATTGGACAAGGAGCGTCTGGTTACGCTGGACTTTAAGAAAAGTATTTATTTGGAAGGACGTTTCTTCTTGCAAACCCAACATGTAAATCATCAGGTAGACCAAAAGGATATTTTCAATTTATCCTATAACCCTGATCAGGAGGTGGAAGAAGACAGCACCGGACAACGGGTCTATAACCTATACCTTCGGGTAACCCAAGAGGGAGGTACCGGCGATTCCACGAAATGGGTGAATACGACCGCTTTTACGATCGATAAGTTTTTGGACCAAGCCAAAGCGATAGAGAGTAGTGAGGGGCAAAATGTGATAAATTTTAAAATAAATTATGCCGAACGCTATAATGCGGATACAACCGCATGTGTTTGGGGGGCTACCGACGTATTTACGTTGCGTTTTACGAATTAAATATATACTTTTGCTATTTAAAAGTAAACAGAGATGTATAAGGAGATATTTAGGTGGGTAATCGCTATCATCTCACAGCCGGCGAAGGCGTGGGCCTTGTTAGCGAAAAAAGGAGAGAAGCAGGAGGAGTTCTTATCCCGATTCGTGTATCCTTTGATCGGCTTCGTTACCGTCGCAGCTTTTCTGGGCGTATTGTTTACGCGGAAGGAGTTTGATTTAGAGCTGGCCTTGAAGTCGTCTATCCGGACATTGGTGTCCTCGTTCGGTGGTTTTTACCTCGGGGCTTATCTGATGAACGAGATATGGCAAGGTATATTTAAACGGGAGAAGGATTTGAAACTGTGGTTGCGCTTCGTCGGGTATTCCTCATCGTTGATGTTCGCTTTGAATATCGTATTGATGTTGCTTCCCGAGTTTTTCTTCTTGCGGATATTTATCCTTTATACATTCTATATTGTTTGGGAAGGCGCTGGTCCGTATATGGGAGTCGAGGAGAAGATCCGTCTGAAGTTCGTAGGATTTACAACCGCCATTATATTACTGACTCCGGCAGTTATCGAGATTTTGTTATCGATGCTGATGCCCGGTTTGAGTTTTTGACAGAATAACACAAGATGAAAGAGAAGATTAGTAATAACATACAGATAAAGAATAAGCGGGCGACGTTCGATTACGAGTTGCTCGACACTTTTACGGCCGGGATCGTACTGACCGGAACGGAGATTAAATCGATCCGTTTAGGGAAGGCGAGTTTGGTAGATACGTTTTGTATCGTGGAAAAAGGGGAACTGTGGGTGAAGAATATGTACATCGCCGAATATTTTTACGGTACGTACAATAATCACAACGCACGGCGGGACCGGAAATTACTTCTTACCAAAAAGGAATTACGAAAGATCGAGGGTGCGGTTCGTGCTAGTGGTTTTACGATCGTTCCCACTCGTTTGTTTATCAATGAGAAAGGATTGGCGAAAGTAGTCGTCGCGATCGCACGAGGTAAAAAGGAATATGATAAGCGAGACTCCATCCGGGAACGTGACGACCGACGGGAGATGGATCGGGCTTTCAAACGATAAGTCGAGATGGAAACAGGGCAAGGCGTGATCGGTAGGGTTTGGGGATGTATCCTGAAAGCTCTGCCTAAAGCAGGCAAGACGTGTTTATGGCTGCTAAAGATTATTTTGCCTATTTCTTTATTGGTCCGTATATTGCAATATTCCGGAATATTAGGTCAGATCTCGGATTGGTTAGTGCCCGTGTTCTCGTTGGTGGGTCTGCCGGGGGAGACAGCCATTGTTTTTATAACCAGTATATTCTCCCCATTATATGCTCCGATCGCTTTGATCACCTCGATGTCTTTAGGAGTCCGTGAAGCTACGATATTGGCATTGATGTGCCTTACTTCCCATAATCTAATGGTAGAATCCTCCGTACAGGCAAAGACCGGGTCTTCTTTCTGGGAGATGACGCTGCTCCGTTTGATCATGAGTTTCGTGATCGCCTTTTCTTTGAATTGGGTAATGCCCCATGAAGGATGGGGACAGGTCGGGATCGCTCAAAGCGCGGCTGTATGCGATAATTGGTTGGAAGTATTCGTACTTTGGTTTACCAGCTCGATGAAGGTGGTGATTTCTATTTTGATAATTGTTACGGCTTTAATGATCCTTCATTATATATTGGAAGAGTTTAATCTAATGAAAGGATTGTCCTCGGTCTTTTCTCCGCTGATGCGATTATTTGGCTTGCCTCAAGATGCCGCTTTTTTGTGGTTGGTAGGTAATGTGGTCGGACTGGCTTATGGCGGGGCTATTATGGTAGAGCAAATGGAGCAGAGGAAGTTGTCTTACGGTGACGGCAACTTGCTGAACCATCATTTGGCCGTGTGCCATTCCCTGTTGGAAGATACGATCATCTTTGCCGCGATAGGGGTACCCGTTCTTTGGGTGGTGCCTACCCGTCTGTTTTTCGCCATCGCTGTGGTATGGATCCTCCGGGGATATAGTTATATGTACGCAAGAAAGGTAAAACATATTTATGAATAAGGAACGATTTCTGCGACTCTTGAATGAGCGCATTTTGATCTTGGATGGTGGTATGGGTACCATGATCCAAAGTTTCAAACTAAACGAACAAGATTACCGAGGCGAACGTTTCGCCGATTTTCCGGGACAATTGAAGGGGAACAATGATTTATTGTGTATCACCCGCCCGGATGTAATCCAGTCTATTCATCGTCAGTATTTGGATGCGGGAGCGGATATCTTCGCTACGAATACGTTTAACGCGAATGCTATTTCCATGGCAGATTATGCGATGGAGGCCTATGTACGTGAGATAAATCTGGCCGCCGGCCGATTGTCGAGGGAAGTGGCGGATACCTATATGGCAGAGCATCCGGATCGTACGATCTTCGTGGCCGGATCGATCGGTCCTACTAATAAGACAGCTTCCATGAGTCCGGATGTAAGCGATCCCGCTTATCGTGCCGTCACTTATAAAGATTTGTATAATGCCTACAAGGAGCAAGTCGAGGGACTTGTTGACGGCGGGGTGGATATCATCCTTTTCGAGACTACTTTCGATACGTTGAACGTAAAAGCGGGATTGGAAGCAGCTGAGGTCGTGTTGAAAGAGAAAGAAAAAGACCTGCCGATTATGTTGTCTTTGACTTTGTCCGCGCAAGGTGGACGAACATTTTCCGGACAGACTTTATTGGCCTTCTTAGCTTCCATACAGCATACACATATTGTTTCGGTTGGCTTAAACTGCTCTTTCGGAGCAGCGGATATGAAGCCCTATTTACAAGAGTTGGCGAAGTATGCCCCCTATTATATCAGCGCTTATCCGAACGCCGGATTGCCGAATAGTTTTGGTACCTATGACGAGACGCCGGATAAAATGGCCCAACATGTGAAGCCTTTTGTGGAAGAGGGATTAGTGAACATTATCGGAGGCTGTTGCGGAACGACTCCAGCGCATATCTCCCGGTATCCGGAGTTGGTGAAAGGAGCTAAACCGCATATCCCGGCTTTGAAACCGGATTGCCTGTGGCTGTCGGGCTTGGAACTGCTGGAGGTGAAACCGGAGAATAATTTCGTGAACGTGGGAGAGCGTTGTAATGTGGCCGGTTCTCGGAAATTCTTACGCTTGATAAAAGAAGGCAGTTATGAGGAAGCGTTGACGATCGCTCGTAAGCAAGTGGAGGATGGCGCCCAAGTGATCGATATCAATATGGACGATGGTATGTTGGATGCCGTGAAAGAAATGAAGACATTCTTAAACTTGATCGCCTCCGAACCGGATATTGCCCGTGTACCCGTCATGATCGATTCTTCTAAATGGGAAGTGATCGAGGAAGGCTTGATGTGCGTGCAAGGAAAGAGCATCGTGAATTCCATCTCCTTGAAAGAAGGAGAGGAGGTCTTCCTTAAACATGCCGCCCGTATTAAGCAACTGGGTGCGGCTGCGGTCGTGATGGCTTTCGACGAGAAGGGGCAGGCGGATACCTATGAAAGAAAGATTGAGATTTGTGAACGGGCCTATCGCCTATTGATCGAGAAGATCGATTTCAATCCCCAAGATATTATTTTTGACCCGAACGTATTGGCGATCGCTACCGGTATGGAGGAACATAATGGCTATGGTCTGGCGTTTATCCGTGCCGTTGAATGGATCAAGAAGAACTTGCCGGGTGCGAAGGTGAGTGGTGGTGTAAGTAATTTATCTTTCTCTTTCCGGGGGAACAATCATGTACGCGAGGCTATGCATTCCGTATTTCTATATCATGCGATCGGGAAGGGGATGGATATGGGTATCGTGAATCCGTCTACCTCCGTACTTTATGAGGATATAGAGCCGGAGTTCCGTACCTTGTTGGAAGACGTGATCTTGGCACGCCGTCCGGAAGCTGCCGAGGAATTAATTACTTATGCTCAAAATTTACATGTTCAAGCTTCCGGAGAAACTCCGGAGAAGCATGAGGCTTGGCGTGAGCTTTCATTGAAGGAGCGTTTGGAGCATGCCTTAATCAAAGGGATCGGAGACTATTTGGAGGATGATTTACAAGAAGCCTTGCGGACTTATTCGCATGCCGTGGATATAATTGACGGTCCGTTAATGAGCGGAATGAATAAGGTCGGCGAGTTATTCGGTGCCGGAAAGATGTTTCTCCCTCAAGTCGTGAAGACCGCACGTACGATGAAAAAGGCCGTAGCTATTTTACAACCGGCCATTGAATCTGAAAAGAAAGCTTCCGGCTCTGCGAAGGCCGGTAAAGTGATTTTCGCTACGGTAAAAGGGGATGTACATGATATCGGTAAGAATATCGTCTCTATCGTATTGTCTTGTAATAACTACGAGGTGATTGATTTAGGGGTAATGGTTCCCGCAGATGTGATCATAAAGAAAGCGATCGAGGAGAAACCGGATCTGGTTTGCTTATCCGGCCTGATAACCCCTTCTTTAGAAGAGATGGCGCATGTTGCGGACGAGATGCAGAAAGCGGGACTTACGATTCCTATGATGGTGGGTGGCGCTACGACCTCCAAATTGCATACGGCGGTGAAGATCGCTCCGCATTATGATTATCCGGTGATTCATGTGCTGGATGCCTCACAGAATCCGTTGATCGCCGCCAAACTATTGAATCCAGATACCCGTGACGCTTATATCAGGGAGTTGGAACAAGAACAAGAAGCCTTGCGTGCCTCTTTAGGGCAGAAGAAAGAGACCTTGGCTTCTCTTTCAGAGGCTCGTAAGCATCCGATAGAAATAGATTGGACCGGGTATACACCGGTTGTTCCGGCCCGGATGGGGGTACATGTTATCCCTTATATCCCCTTGGAAGAAGTGATTCCTTATATCCACTGGACCTTCTTTTTTAGCGCATGGAAATTGAATGGCCGTTTCTCGGAAATCTCCCAGATACATGGTTGCGATTCTTGTCGTGCCTCTTGGTTGGCCGGATTCCCGGAAAAAGATCGTGCGAAGGCTACCGAGGCGATGCAATTATACAAGGATGCTGTTAGGTTATTGGATCGGCTGGTCAATATGAAGGTTGAATATTGTAAAGCGATTTACGGATTTTTCTCAGCGAATAGTGAAGGGGATACGATCCGAATGGGTGATATAGCACTGCCTTTATTACGTCAGCAAGTAAAAAAAGAGGAAAATATTTATAAATGTCTTTCCGATTATGTAATACCGGTTTCCGAGGAGCGAACTGATTATGTAGGGGCGTTTGTCGTTACCGCTGGAGCTGGCGCTGATTGTTTGAAGGATAAATTTGAGGAAGAAGGCGATACCTATAATTCAATGTTGCTGCAAACCTTGACCGATCGCCTAGCGGAAGCTACAGCCGAATATCTTCATGAGAAAGTACGTAAAGAATATTGGGGATATGCTAAAGACGAATCCTTGTCTATCCCGGATCTTTACAAGGTGAAATACCAAGGAATCCGTCCGGCTATCGGTTACCCTTCTCTACCGGATCAATTATTGAATTTCACATTGGATGGATTGCTTGATATGTCGCAAATTGGTGTTTCGTTAACCGAGAATGGTGCCATGTATCCTACGGCTTCGGTTAGTGGGATTTATATTGCCCATCCCTCTTCTCAATATTTCATGATCGGTTCTATCGATGAGGAGCAGATGAGAGATTATGCGAGCCGCCGGAATTTAACGGAGGAGCAAGTCCGAAAGTTATTGAGTAGGAATATAGGATAATTTAGTAGCATCACTGCAACCCGGGTTGCAGTGATGCTGCAATGCCTGTGCAGTAATACTGCAACACCTATTGCAGTAACACTGCATAGGCATTGCAGTAAAAAATCGATCAATACGATCTATCTGCCATAGTAATGCTTGGCGGAAGGAACCATGATAACGTTCAATTCCGGATCAGCCATGTCTGGATCGATCGGGAACATCGGTCTCACGATATTCTTATAGGGAAGCTTCTTGAAGTCCTGATCCACGCCTCCCCTTGTAAAAGCCATCACCCAATCCGCTTGTATATTGTACCATTGGGTTACAAGGTAACCCTGTTTAACCATTACGATATCCATTTCCTTCGGGTCAATTCCTGAACCCTCTAGGTTTGGAGTGGGAGACGATGTGCCTACTACCACATAAACGCTTCCGGTCTTTACGATAGCGATATCTCTTTTCCGTCTCCATGATTCCGCGTTCTTGTCTTCTTCCGGACTGACATAAACCACGGTACCCGATAATTTCACGGGACCTTCGTAGGAATTATCGACCATGGCACCTACCATGCCTTCTACGTGTCCGCCTACGCCGACCTTACGTGCCTGCTTAACCACTTCTTCTCCCGGGATGGAGCAATAAAGAACGCTCTTTCCCTTATCAGTCTGGAATTCCGGACGCTTCAAGAGTCTCGCCAAAGTCCAAGTGACCTCGCCTGAGCCGCCTCCGCCGGGATTATCTCCCATATCACTGATAAAGAAAGGCTTCTTTTTGCTTGCTATTGCCAAATCGATACATTTCTCGAGCGAATATCCCGGAGCTTCCAGCGAGAACTGCTTACGGACATCCCAGAATTTCTGGGCGAGTTTCTTCGCTCCGGCTTTTACCTGTTCCTCATCGTCACCGTAAACCATCACGGTTCCTTGGTTCCGTGGGTTGTCTCCCCAAACATAACCGATCCAGATCCCTGCGTCTATCACTCCGGGCATGGCTTCAACCTCGGGAACCAATGCGTACAGCGATTTCGCAGGCTCGACACGGGTACTCGACCATTCGCCGGATACTAGGACAGGAACAGCAACCCATGCCTTGTATGCCGGACGTCCTTTCCCCGACTCAAGACGTTCCAACAAATTGACGACCCCTCGCCGATGCGATTCGCGAGAATCCGCATGCGGTGCTTGACGATAAGTCGTAATCAAATCGGAGTTGAGAGCTACCAACCAAGACGTATTTCCGTGAAGGTCCATCGTGGTGGTAGTCAAGACATCGTTTCCGATCAAGCTACGCACCTTCTCCATGAATTCGCCCTCGGGATCGGCTACGCCTTCCACGCTACAAGCTCCGTGGTTATAAAACCAGAAGGCGTCATATGGCATATTGGCCTTGATCATCTCCAATGTTTTTTCCACAAACGCATCGTACGATTCTTTTGTTACGGGGCCTCTTCCACCGCCATAGCCAATCTGCGTGGGAAGCCAAGTGGCCGCCTGTCCCATTGCGGAGTCTGGGCTGAGATAGTCTGGCATTCTTACGGGGTGTCCTACGAGCGGTTGCCTATTCGGGACGAACACGCTGTTTTCTATCTGTATACCGGCAATACCGATACGAGGTTTTTTCTTCTGTCCAAAGGCCTCTCCAACGAACGATACGGCCAAGAGACAGATTCCGAGCAATACTAAATTCCTATTCATACTATTATGATTTTTGCGAATTGTTATTTCCTTATTAATTAGTTATTAAACCATCACTAATATCAATCTCGGTTTGAGGTATAGGCAATACTTCCGCACCGGCGCTGAAAGGAGTCTTAGCTCCAAATTCCGCCTTCTTGGTTCCGTTAAAGACTTTCTCGCCCCATCCTACACGTACCACGTCAAAGAACCGGAAACCTTCCATTCCGAACTCCAGATGACGCTCATTCATGATGTCTTCAAACAATTGGCTTCCTGTATGGTTCTTAGGAGCCAAGTTGACATGACTTCTTACCTCATTCAGATACTTTTGCGCATTAGCAATATCGCCGCTGAAATAACAAGCCTCGGCATAGTTCAAATATACCTCCGCGAGGCGGATAAGCCTGAGGTTCGTGGGTTGATTATTTCCCCGATTCTCCTCTCTTTGCCCGGGCGCGAGATATAGTTTGCGATTGTACCAACCGGTTCGGTCGTCCGTAACGGGTGCCACATCGCCTTTGGCCGCGGTCTCGATCTCTATAGCCTCTTCCGTGGAAAGGAGAGTGGTCTTCTTTCGTATGACATCCCCCTCAGCATCATAAGCGTCCGCCAAGGCCTGTGTAGGTTGCGCGCAACCGAAGCCGATCGTCATGTTTCGGGGCATAGACATCAGCACGTGACGGTTACCGTTATTTACATTATACGAACTTTGGGTGGAAGAGACATACATATTCACTTCTAGAATAGAAGAGGAGCAGTGCTCGCCGTCCAGTGAGAACTGCCAAGCGTAATCCTCCGGAGCGACCAAGCTATACTCACCCCCGCACTCATTCTGGAATTTCTCGAAAGCCTTTTTTACCTCATCGTATTTTTTCTCATACAGATAAATACGTGTTTGCATGGCGATGGCCGCGCCTTTGGTAATCCTTCCCGCATAGCTTGACTCGTAGTTAGCCACCTCACTTTTCTTAGGTAATACGCTAACCGCATCGTTTAGGTCTTGCTCGATAACCGAGTATATCTCTTCGACAGACGCACGTCCGAGTCTCTCATGATCGAGATCCAAGACTCCCGTATAGCAAGGAACACCACCAAAGGTTTTCACAAGCTCGAAATAAGTATAGGCGCGAATAAACTTGGCCTCACCGATCATCTGTTCCCTGTTATATTTCGAGAATAGGGCATCGTCTGCCATTTCCATATCCCGTATAAACAAATTGGCCTTATTAATACATTGGTAAGAATACCGATATTTGTTCAAGATCTCGGTATGATCCGCTTGATACTGATAATTCTCCAGCAACGTGAAGGTTTGTGCGTCGTTCGAAGAACCGCTGTAGGTCGCGTCATTCGACAACACGTCGCCGAAACATTGCATTGACCATGTGTAACGGAAGTCCTTCATGACGGAATAGACAGCGGTCAGACGCAAGAAAGCTTGTCTTTCCTCTGATATCTCTCCAGCCTCCGGACTTCCTAACGGAGCTAAATCCAAATCTGCGCAACTGCTGAATCCTGTTAAAATCGCTAGTACGATTCCTATGATATATTTGTTTTTAAACATGACATTATAAATTTTAAAAAGTAACATTAATACCTCCGGTGAATGAAATGTTCTGAGGATAGATACCGTAATCTATACCTCTAGACAAAGAGCTGGACTGACCCACTTCCGGATCCATACCCGAGTAACTGGATATCGTAAACAAGTTCTGGCCGCTTACATAAAAACGTACTTTTTGTAGTTTTATCCTCTGCGTGAGAGAAGCGGGCAGGGTATAACCTAGCTGGGCGTTTCTCAAGCGGAAATAAGTCCCGTTTTCTACGTACATGTCCGAGAAGCGGTCATTGTCGTTTACGTCCGTAGCCGTCAGGCGAGGGATGTCCGTATTTGTATTATTTGGCGTCCAATAGTTCATTAACGCTCTATCCTTGTTCGTTATATCGTTCGGGAAGTAGGTGTAATAACGCATCGCGTTAAATATCTGATTACCGATTGTTCCACCAAACTGCAAATTGAGGTCGAAGCCTTTCCACGCCATACCCATGTTGATACCGTATATGATATCCGGAATAGGATTACCGATCATGCATCTATCACTTGAGTCTAACTTGCCATCGCCGTTCGTATCTACGAACAATACATCGCCCAATTCGGCATTAGGTTGGAAATCCGCCCGCTTAACGGCATTCAACTGTTCCTGTGTTTGGATAAGCCCGTCTGTCTTATAGCCCCAGAACGCACCGATAGGCATACCTTCATTCGTATAGGTGAGGTACATGCTTCCGTTTCGGAATGGTCCATCGGAGATTGGTGTGCCACCATTCAATTTCGTCATGCGGTTACGGATGGTCGACATATTTACTCCCACGTTGTATTCGAAACCGCTTTCGGTCTTGTCTCTCCACTCGAGATTCATCTCGATACCGCGGTTGTTCGCCTCGCCGATATTGGTGTAGGTGTTGCTGGCATATCCCATGTAGATAGGCATAGGAGCGGCCAGCAGCATGTCCTTCGTTGTCTTGTAATAATACTCGAAGCTGAAGACCATGCGGGTGTTAAAGAAGCTTGCGTCAAGACCGATATTCAGAGATTCAGTGGTTTCCCATTTAATATCCGGATTGCCCAATCTGCTCACGGCAATACCTTGATACAAGGTCTCATTCTCTCTCGCTCCGAATAAAGCGCCGTATTGCGTACTCAATGACAGCAAACTACGATCCACATAATTGGTGATATTCTGATTTCCGATCTGTCCCCAGCCCCCGCGGAGTTTCAAGGAGGAAACCCATTCGGCGTTCAATTTCTGGAAGAACGGTTCGTTGTCGATTCTCCAACCTAGAGCGAACGAGGGGAAGTTACCCCAGCGATTCTTGGAAGAGAATTTAGAGGAGCCGTCTCGCCGGAAAGTGGCCGTAATAAGGTATTTGTTATTGTAATCGTAGTGTAGGCGGCCCAGATAAGACATCAAACCATATTCCGTAGCGCTATTGCTGGCCGTGGTCTTGTTCTTGTCCAGCGTAGCGTCTATATAATGCAGGTTATCCGACTCTCCGATAAGATCTCTCGCGTTTACGCTCAAGGTTTCCTGCTTACCCCATTCGTTGGTATAACCTACGAGAGCGGATATGGAGTGCTTCTCGGCAAACGTTTTCTCATACGAAAGGGTATTCTCGAACGTATAGTAGTGCCCTTTGGTCTGCGACTTCGATAAACTACTCTCTAAATTTCTTTGGCTTGAGGATACCTCATAGACAGGCGAGAAGGTTTTATTGTCTACCCTTCTGATTTCCGCTCCGAAGCTACTCTTGAACTTCAATCCTTTTATAATCTGCCATTCCCCATACATATTGCCGATGAAAGCAAGTTTCTCCCGCTGATTATCCCGATACATGATACTTGCCAATGGGTTATAGTAGTCAATATAAGGAGAGTAACCATATGAACCGTCTGCGTTTTGGGCGGGAGTTACCGGATCCAAACGGATTGCGTTACTTACGACACCATAGTCGGAGTCGTACACATTACTACTGTTGCGCTCACTAATACTTGCGTCGGTAGATCTCGCGATCGACGCGTTGGTACCCACTACCAAATGATCTTTGAGCACCGTTTTTTCCGTGCTTTGACGGACACTGAACCGTTCGTAGTTGGATTTCTTGATCGTTCCATCTTGGTTGATATAGTTCAAGCCCAGATTGAATTTATAGTCGTTCTCTTTACCACCGCTTATGCCGACACTGTAGTTATGCATAAAGGCCGTATGCGTAATCTCGTCCATCCAATTGGTGGAAACATTACGATTAACAAGGGCCAAGTTGATGGGAACGCTCCTCACTGTGTTCAACTGTTCCTGATAGTCGTACCATTCTGGACCTGACATCAAATCGAGATTATTCAATATTTTGTTCATACCCCAATACGCATCGAGCGTAACGGTGGTTTTTCCAGCGGCGCCTTTTTTCGTAGTGATAAGGATTACGCCGTTCGCACCACGGGAACCGTAGATAGCGGAAGCGGAAGCGTCTTTAAGCACCTCCATAGACTGTATATCCGATGTGTTCAGGTAGTTTATATCCGTCACGGGCATCCCGTCCACGACGAACAATGGTTCCGCGTCGTTTACCGTACCGACACCTCTGATACGGATCGTGGCGGCGGAACCCGGAGATCCGGAACTGGAAGTGACGGATACACCGGTAGCCAAGCCTTGCAATGCGGTAGAAACATTGGCCACTGCTTGGCGAGCGATTTTCTCCTCGCTCACGGACGAGATAGCCCCCGTGATATCACTTTTCTTCATCGTACCGTAGCCAATCACTACCACCTCATCCAACTTTTGTGTGTCCTCTTGCAAGGAGATGCTTAAAACCGATTTATTGCCTACCGGAATCTCCTGGTTCATATAACCGATATAGGACACTTGCAAAATAGCGTCTTTGGCTACTTCCAACGTGAATTTTCCATCTATATCCGTTATTGTCCCGTTTGTTGTCCCTTTTACCATCACATTGGCGCCAATTATTGGCATACCGGTAGCATCAATCACGGTTCCGGTGATCTGACGGGTGTTTTGTTGCGGGGTGGATACGATTGATGGTTTCTCTATAATCATGATGTCGCTTTTAATGCGCATGTTTGGGGAGTGTACGGAAGCGTATACACCTGTGGTAAAAACAAATAGCGGGATTGAGGTTAACTTCATGACTCTGCCCAATTTAGTTTTTGTGTTTAATCGGGGGTTAGGATTCCCCTTACAAATTTCATTCATACATTTGTAATGTTTTAGTGTTAGTATTAATTGATTTAAAGGCGTTTAGAAACTTGTTTGGCTGGATTATAAGCCATATCTTCCAGCCAGTTTCCTTGCTAGATATGGTTCATGATGGCTCCTGTTTCATAGGCTCTCCTTTCTTTAAGATTAACTTTAGTAAACTGAATATGTTTATTTGGTTGTTTGATTTGCAATATTCGTGAAAAAAAACGACACCTGCAAGCAAGTCTCTGCTAATTTAATATTGTGTATTCAATTGATAGAAGTCATTAATACGGCTTAATTATGTCAATTTGTCATTTCTCTCTCCTTCTGCTTCTTGTATTTGAGATAGGATAGGGTGTGTGTTTATTATATGCGATTCTCTGGTAGTTAAGCCCTGACGAATAGAATGTGTATGAAGGAAAATACTTGCAGTTTGCCTTCTTTTTATCAATATCCGCCGAATTATTATATCTCTTGTTTCAGAAAACTAATAAATGCTTCCTGAATAGTATTTGAAAATCAATTGACTTTTTTCCGTTCTAGGGTGCAAAGGCTCTAATATAGTCTCGATTTTCAGTGTACAGAAGATTATGATTAAAAGTAGATCCCAACTAAATTAGAGCAAGTGCCGGATAATTCGAACTAGGTGCCGGGTAGATGTCGGTTATCTGCCGGGAAATAGAAATTATAAGCCGACTAAATACATACAAGTTTAGGATATATCCTAAAAAATGTGCTGTTTTGGGTACTAAATTCCATAATAATCGGTTTAAAAGCAATTGTTTTGAAAAAGTCTGTGTTTGAAATATATTTAAAAAGTTAACATTATGATAGTGTTTCGGTAATTCTTTTTGCATTCAGATAGTATGGTTATATTTGTCTATTCATTTCAAATATTATTAAAAAACAGAGAGATATGGATGAGAAAGGATTCGTGGAAGGGGTGAGAAGGTATATGTCCCAGTTACGAGAGGAAAAGCGTTATTCCTCCGCCAAAAGTTATCAGGATGCGTTGAACTCCTTTATAAAGTATAGTGGAACAGAGAACATTTCCTATTCGGATATCAATAAGGCCAATCTTCACCGATATGAGGCTTATTTGTTGGAAAACGATTGCATGCGTAATACGGTCTCCACGTATATCCGCCGTTTGCGTTGTATTTATAACAAGGCGGTGGAGAATGGTGATGCGGAATATATCCCCGGTTTGTTCCAAGGAGTTTTTACGGGAGTGGAGAGTAAGCGCAAGAAATCCCTATCCTTAGAGAACCAACATAAGTTGATGACGGTGAAGGTAGAGAGTGAGGTGCTAAGGGAGACACAACTGGTCGTTTGTTTGTTGTTTCAGTATGCAGGAATGTCGTTCGTGGACTTCGCCCACCTAAAAGAAAGGAATATCAAAAACGGGATATTGGACTATAATCGGCAGAAGACAGGCACACCGATGAGACTGGAAATCTTGGATACGGCAGAATTGATGCGCAAGGAATTAATGGGTGACAAGAAGCCGGCCTCAGGCTATTTATTCCCTTTTTTGAGTGGAACGAAGACGGGCTATGAGGCATATCTCGAATACAATGCGGCCCTATCTCGGTTCAATCGAAATTTGAAGGCGTTGAAAAAGGCCGCTGGAATAGCATCGGATGTTACCTCTTATACGATCCGCCATTCCTTTGCCATGGCATTGAAAGAGCAAAATGTCCCTATAGAAATGATCAGTGAATTATTGGGGCATAAGTCCATCAAGACCACCCAGATTTATCTGAGAAGTTTCTCTTTAGAAAAAATGACAGAGGTGAATAGCACTTGCTTTGGTTGTGTCTATAATTATGTGTCGAAAGTGGGATGAGGCTACTTAGTGAGTAGCGTTTGTTTCACGCCGCAAATGTAGTAAAAAATAACAAAAAACAAGCAATCATTAGGGTTTGTTTGTGTTTCCAGTTGGATTCTCGTCAAATCTTCGTTCTTATTTCTGATGTATAGACATGGCAATAGAGACGAAATGGCCTCGTATTTCCGAAATCATCACGTCCCCCCCTAAAATCGAACATACATTCTTGTAGAGATGGGTATACCCCGTCTCATCCCCTCTAAAAGATGTTTTAAATTACTGTCAGACGGTGGGAGACGGAGCATGCTCCGTCTCTACAACTGAGTAATAACCATTCTCCCACCTTTTGCGCTACTCACTAAGTAGCCTAATTTCTCACATGGCGAAAAAGGGTTATGGTGCATATATCAAACTATCTCTTTTAAGCAATCAACGAAATGCGAGCGAATGTTGTAAAAACGGTTGTAAATTCGGTACCTCATGAGGGTATCGACGCCGTAGGCGTTGAAAGAACCATTCCTGAAAACCCGTTACGGCGAAAATCTGATCAGAAACATTGGTACATCGCTATCGTCAACAACAAGTCCGAGAAACTATGCCGTGACAAGCTGGAAAAGCGCATAGCCAGTCAGCCGGAAGGCGAGAAGGACTATGAGGTTTATATAGCCTCCCAAAAAGAGATGTGTCTTCTGCCAAGCGGCAAGCGTAAGCAAGTAGACCGGATCGTCTTCCGTTCCATTGTATTCATCCGTTGCACCGATGTCTTGCGTAGGAAGGAGATCGTGCATCTTCCTTATATCAAACGTTTCATGGTAAACATAGCTGGCGAACGGTCTGGAGGCATACGCCCCGTAGCCTTCATTCCGGATGAGCAGATGGTGAAACTCCGTAGAATGCTGGACGATTCCGAAGAGCCTGTCATTATCGATCCCCGTCCGCTGCCTCTTGGAGCGAGGGTACGTATTAACGGCGGTAAGTTGCATGGTCTAGAAGGTAACGTGCTGGAAGTGGAGGATGGCAATCTTAACTTTGTGATCCGTGTAGATCTACTGGGATGTGCCAAAGTAAATATCACCCGTGACCTGCTAGAGCTATTATGATACACATAGATGGATACGCACTATGGTAAAAAAGAGGATAGATCCGGAGTACGCCTTATCTCGTTGTTAGGAAACCATTTGAAAGAGATTCTTAAGCGAGAGTCGGATAATCGTGCCTTCATCCATCTTTACTGTACGGGTCCGTATTGGGTGGCGTTCGAGAAATCAGCTTACCTGTTACGCCAAATATCTTCCCGTACCTTAGTGACCCCGTTAAGCCTCACCACGTACCCGTTTCCAATCGTGATGGTCTCTTGGACAGATGGCGAGTTACGTTCCTATACACGTAACCATCTTTTCCATCGCGAAGGCAATGACTACGGTCGGTTATCCGTCCCTACTCGTACGCTTGACGGTTACAAGGAGTGGCATAAGGAAGAGGTGAGGTATTTTCCGATGCAGGAAGTAAAAAACACGTCCATGGATCGTGACATGGAGATTGATTAAAGATACTTCTGAGGTTCAAGAGAGCCTCCAATCAAGAATATATTATCGCTAGGTCGCAATTAGAAAATGAGAATTAGGCGGCCGATATCGATCAAGAGGTCAGCTATCTCTAGTAGCGAGGAGAGTCCCTTTTTCTTTAACCGATAGACTAGACTCTTGCTTTAGCTTATACCACTCCAACCACTTGAGAGGTTCGGTCGCTTATTATTATAGTTAGATAGATATGAATAAAACAAATATGGAAAAGGTGAAATATCGTTATAATCGCTGGCGTTTAGCGCTGGGGCGTCTGGTAAATTTGCGGTATATCAACCGCTGGATCATTTTTTGTGCGGATCTTTTCATTTCCCTATGTGTATCTTTGATAGGAGTGCTGGGATTATTGTCCATCATGCATGTATACATAAACGGGATTAGTGTATTAAAGGTAGGAATAGCTTCCTTTGTGGCCAGTATCCTTTCTTTTCTTACGTTCAAGGTTTATCACGGGGTGATCCGTCATTCCACGCTACGTGGACTATGGAGGATTGGTGGTGTCGCCATCACAAAATCCATCCTCATGTTCATACTGCTTCATCTTTTGAGGGCGAATTTCAATTCCTCTATATATTGGGTGGGAGGGATAACCGATTGTATGTTGACGATTGTTCTGCTGATCACCTTACGTGTATTCGTGATTAATGTATATAATAGCGTGTTGTCCCAACTTGGAAAAAAGCGCAAGCGTGTACTGGTGTTCGGTATGGATGAGGATAGCGTGATGATAGCCACATCACCCAACCGGCAAGTATTCATGCAAAATTATAGCATCATCGGCTTCTTGACGTTTGGTAGCGCTAAAAAGAACCTTCGCATAGCGGAACTTCCCGTTTACCAGATCGAGGACATTGATGACTTGTTGCGTCTGATCCCCAGAAATAACTTGGATGGTATCCTTTTCCCGAATATAAAGACCGTCCGACGAGAACGTGATCGTTTGATTCATTATTGCGAGCAGGCCTCCTTGAAGCCTCTCGTGGTTCCTGATATGGAGGAGGTCCATGAGGGCGGAATGAAGCGTTCAGTCCGTGATATCCGTATTGAGGACTTGCTGGGTCGTGAGGAGATCAGTATAAATCTGGGCGAGATCGGTCTCTTATTGAAAGATAAGACGATCCTTGTTACGGGAGCGGCCGGTAGCATTGGTAGCGAGATCTGCCGCCAGCTGGCGCATTTCCCGATCAAGAAATTGATCTGCCTTGATGCCGCCGAGACTCCGATGCATGACTTACGCCTGGAATTGGAGGAGAAGTATAAGGAACTGGATTTTGTACCTATCATAGGCGATGTCCGGAATCCGGACCGTGTAGATTACGTATTCCGCAATTGGCATCCCCAGGTAGTATTCCATGCGGCAGCTTATAAGCACGTCCCCTTGATGGAAGAGAACCCTTGCGAGGCTGTTCGTACCAACGTGTTTGGTACCCGAGTGATAGCGGATGCCGCCGTAAGCTATGGTGTAGAGAAATTCGTGATGATCAGTACGGATAAGGCCGTTAATCCAACGAATATCATGGGATGTAGCAAGCGCCTCGCTGAGATATATGTGCAGAGCTTGAGTGTGGCGATCAGTAAGGGGGCTCTAGCGGGAAACACTAAGTTTATCACGACCCGTTTCGGTAATGTATTAGGAAGTAATGGCTCCGTGATACCTCGTTTTCGCGATCAGATCGCCAAAGGAGGCCCAGTTACGGTAACCCATCCCGATATCATCCGCTACTTCATGACAATCCCCGAAGCCTGCCGTTTGGTGTTGGAAGCCGGTACGATGGGCAAGGGCGGCGAGATATTCATCTTTGATATGGGTGAGCCGGTCAAGATCGCTGACTTAGCGAAGCGTATGATCGAGCTTTCTGGTTTGCAGGTGGATAAAGACATAGAGATTAAATACACAGGTCTTCGTCCCGGTGAGAAATTATATGAGGAACTATTGAGCAACAAGGAGAATACGAAGGAAACCCCTCATGAGAAGATTCGTGTGGCAGCAGTCCGGGAGTATGCCTACAAGGATGTGGTAGAGCACATTGATCTATTAGCTGAATTATCCCTTCATGTACATATTCTTCCTATGGTGAGAGAGATGAAATCCTTCGTCCCCGAGTTCAAGAGCCAAAACTCTCAATTCACGAGATTGGACGGAGTGAATTAGCAATTTAGTTAGTAGATTATAAATCTGAATTATAAATGATTATCGCAGTAGATTTTGACGGAACAATCGTTGAGCATAAATATCCGGCGATAGGGAAGGAGATCCCTTTCGCTTTCGAGACATTGAGAAAGTTACAAACAGAACACCACAAGCTGATCTTATGGAGCGTGCGCGAGGGCAAGCTTTTGGATGAGGCTGTCACCTTTTGCCGAGAGCGGGGCTTGGAGTTTTACGCCGTGAACCGAGATTATCCGGAAGAAGAGAAAAACCTGAACAACCATTTCTCCCGTAAGCTGAAGGCCGATATTTTTATTGATGACCGTAATCTTGGTGGTCTCCCGGACTGGGGTATGATTTACGAGATGGTGAATAAAAGACTTTCCTATGAGGATTTAATGCGGAAATACGAGTCGGAATACGAACCGGAGAAACCGAAAGGCCTTTTCTCTCGTTTGTTTCGCTAAATCCATATCATTCTGTGTTCAATGAAATAAAAAAAGAAAACAAAATAATATGAAAATCAAAAGATTACTACTTTTATTAGCTCTACCTCTATTGGTAGCGAGTTGTACTTCTTACAAGAACGTACCATACCTCCAAAACCCAGAGGCAGTGAACGATTTTGAGGAGACCCTTCCGTTGTATGACGCCAAGATCATGCCAAAAGACTTGTTGAGCATCACGGTCAATACGACAGACCCGAAGGCTGCGACCCCATTCAACTTGACGGTACAGACTCCAATCAATGCGGCTTTGACAAATATCAGTACGACCACGCAACCGACCATGCAGCAATACTTGGTGAATAATAAAGGAGAGATCGGTTTCCCTGTTATCGGTCGCTTGGAAGTGGGTGGTCTCACCAAGAACGAGGCGGAGGACTTGATTCGTGAGCGTTTGAAACCTTATTTGAAGGAATCCCCGATCGTTACGGTCCGTATGTCTAATTACAAGATCTCCGTGTTGGGTGAGGTGGCCCGTCCGGGTAGCTTCACGATCGGCAACGAGAAGGTGAACGTTCTGGAGGCTTTGGCGATGGCAGGTGATATGACGATTTACGGTGTCCGTGATAACGTCAAGCTGATCCGTGAGGACGTGAACGGTAAGCGTGAGATCATTAACTTGAATTTGAATAATGCCGAAGTCGTGACTTCCCCGTATTATTACCTGAAGCAAAACGATATTATTTACGTGACCCCGAACAAGACGAAGGCTAAGAACTCCGATATCGGTAACAGCACGACCCTTTGGGTAAGCTCACTCTCGATTCTGGTATCTATTGCCGGCCTGTTGGTAAACATACTTAAGTAATTGAAAATTGAGAATTGAAAATTAAGAGAGATGATAGACGAACGGATAAATAATAACACTGGGATAGAGAACGAGGAACAAGAGATTGATTTGGTCGCTCTTTTATTTAAATACCTTTTTTATTGGCGTTGGTTTGTGGCTAGTATATTGATATGTTGCATCGCCACTTACCTGTTTCTTCGTTATCAAACGCCTGTATATAACATTTCCAGTTCCGTGTTGATAAAGGAGGAGGATAAGCGAAGCGGTTCGGGCAACAATCCGTTGGCGGCCATTCAAGACTTGGGAATGTTTTCCATGACAAATAATTTTGATAACGAGGTGGAGATATTGAAATCCCGTACATTGATAAAAAAAGTCGTGAACGACCTGAATTTATATGTTCGTGTAGCGGAAAAGCGAGCGTTCGGTTATGCGATACCTCTTTATAAGAATAGTCCGGTGCGGATTTATATGACACCAGAAGAGGCCGATAAATTGGAGGAACCGATTAAGCTGGATCTTACATTTACAAAAACAGGAAAATTGTCTGTTAAGGCTGAATATGTGCAAGATAAGGAAGAGCAAGAGATAGAACAGGCATTTGATCAATTGCCGGCGGTGTTACCAACACCTGTGGGTGTTTTAAGCTTTACGCAAGGCGATACCTTGTATATGGAAGAAGAGGAAATCGCTTTACGTGTTACCATAAATACGCCGACGGAGACCGCCGAGGATTATATGAAAGACTTGAGCGTGACCGCCTCTTCCCAGACCACAACGATAGCGAAGATCAGCGTGAACAATACAGTAAAGGAGCGAGGCGTGGATTTCGTGAATCGTTTGGTTGCATTCTATAATCAAGACGCGAACGATGAGAAGAATGAGGTAGCTCAGAAAACCGCTGAGTTCATAGAGGAGCGTATCGGTATAATTAACCATGAGTTGGGTACGGCGGAGAGCGAGTTGGCGGATTTCAAGCAACGATCCGGTCTGACGGATTTGACAAGTGATGCCCGTCTAGCCTTACAAGAGAGTTCCAAGTATGAGCAGCAACGTACGGAGAACGCTACACAGATCAGCTTGGTTCAATTTCTGCGTACCTATATCAACGATCCGGTCAACAAGGAAGAGGTAATTCCTGCAAACGTAGGGTTACAGGATCAAAACCTCACTAGGGTGATTGAACAATATAACACGATGATCATCGAGCGTAAACGTTTATTACGTACCTCTTCGGAAAATAACCCGGCGGTGATAAACATGAACACCGGCGTTGAGGCGATGAGACGCAATGTCGAGACAACCGTGAATAGTGTCTTGCGAGGACTACAAATCGCCCAGAAAGATATTGAGCGTCAGGCTAGTAAATTTGAGAGCCGGATTAGTGATGCTCCAAAGCAAGAGAAAGAGTTCATGACTATTTCTCGCCAGCAAGAAATCAAGGCGACTTTATATATCATGCTGTTGCAGAAGCGGGAGGAAAATGCGATCACATTGGCAGCCACGGCTAATAATGGTCGTATTGTAGAGGAACCATTACCCGGGAAGGATCCTGTGGCTCCCAAGAAGCTCGTGTTTTTATTGGCTGCGTTTGTGGTGGGCCTGTTTATTCCGGTGGGAATCATCTTTGTCGTGGAATTATTGAAATATAAGATCGAGAATCGTGGCGATGTGGAGCAATTGACGAATGTTCCGATTTTGGGCGAATTGCCCTTGTGTGGTCATAAATCCTCCGATAAGGGAGCGATCGTAGTGCGCGAGAATAAGAACGACATGATGGAGGAGACCTTCCGAGGTTTGCGGACCAATCTGCTCTTTATGCTCCGGAAAGATCAAAAGGTCATACTTTTCTCTTCTACGCAGCCCGGAGAAGGTAAGTCTTTCGTGACTGGAAATCTCGCTGTCAGCTTGGCTTATTTGGGAAAGAAGGTGGTAGTGGTTGGTATGGATATCCGTAAGCCGGGCTTGAATAAGGTCTTCGATTTATCGAAAAGGCAGGAAGGAATATCAAATTATCTGATGGATCCGGAGGATAAGGATCTTTTTGATCTTGTGCAGCCTTCCGGCATCAGTCCGAACCTGGATATCCTTTTAGGAGGAACGATTCCCCCGAACCCGACGGAACTGGTAGCCCGTGATACCTTGGAGAAGGCGATAGAGCAATTGAAATCCCGTTATGACTACGTGTTGCTGGATACAGCCCCGATCGGTATGGTAACTGATACGGCCATAATAAGCCGTGTGGCCGACATGTGTGTTTATGTCTGCCGTGCGGACGTGACCCCGAAAGCCGCTTTCTGCTACATTAATGTTCTTAGGGACGAGCATAAATTTGACAAGTTGGCGGTAGTGATCAATGGAATTGACCTGAGCAAACGTAAGAACACCTATGGTTACGGTTATGGTAAGAAATATGGTTATGGCTATGGTAAACATTATGGTTATGGATACGGCTATGGGTATGGCTTTGAGGCGGAGAATAAGAAAAAGAAATAATAAGGAAATTTATAAAGAGTCATGAGACACGTATTATTTAGTCCCCCTGATATAACAGAGGCAGAGATCAGTGAAGTTGTTGATGCTTTGAAGTCCGGTTGGATAACTACCGGACCTAAAACTAAAAAATTAGAACAGCTGGTAGCAGAACGTTGTCATACCTCAAAAGCTGTTTGTTTGAATTCAAATACGGCATGTGCTGAGATAACTTTGCGTATATTAGGTATAGGAATCGGTGATGAGGTTATTGTTCCAGCCTATACTTATACAGCTACCGCAAGTGTGGTAGAGCATGTGGGGGCAAGATTGGTCATGATAGATTGTGAGCATGGAAAGTTCACGATGGATTATGAGAAATTAGAAGCGGCGATAACCGAGAGAACAAAAGCTATAATCCCGGTGGATTTGTTTGGTATTCCTTGTGGCTATGATACGATTTTCGATATAGTAGAACGGAAAAAGAATTTATTCCATCCAAATGATAACCCGATTCAAAAAGCCTTGAATCGAGTGATTGTTATGGCTGATGGTGCTCATTCTTTTGGAGCCTCATATAAAAAATTCCCAATAGGTTCTGTCGCCGATTTTACGAATTTCTCATTTCATGCGGTGAAAAACCTAACAACAGCGGAAGGCGGTGCGGTTGTTTGGAGAGATATTGAAGGGATAGATAATGATGAGTTATATCACCAATATATGTTATTGAGTCTTCATGGTCAGAGTAAAGACGCTTTGGCAAAAACGAAGTTGGGAGCGTGGGAGTATGATATTATTGGGCCATGGTATAAATGTAATATGACAGATGTCTGTGCGGGCATAGGTCTAGGACAAATAAAAAGGTATGATGAGATTTTGTCCCGTCGAAAAGAAATTATAGACCGTTATAATAAAGGATTGAAGGGGCTACCTATTACGGTGGTAACGCATTATACTTCAGATATTGTCTCTTCTGGACATTTATATATTATAAATCTGAATGACAAAGATGCCGAACAACGGAACAAATTTATAGAGGAAATGGCCGGATTAGGAGTTGCGACCAATGTACATTATAAACCACTTCCTATGCACACAGGCTATAAGAAATTGGGGTTCAAGATAGAGGACTATCCAAATGCTTATAAGCAATTTAAAAATGTTGTGACATTGCCGCTTCATACCTGCTTGTCTGATGAAGATGTGGATTATGTGATTGAGTGCGTGAAGGAATGTTTAAAATGAGATAGGATATGACATTTGAAAGATTGTATCATATAGTTCGAATCTCTTTGCTGAGAAATGGGTTTTATTTTGAAATATGATTGGTATATTTTGTAGTTGAATTAAATTTTAAATATGTATGAACGATATGTAAAACGTGGAATAGATTTTATTCTTGCGTTGATAATTTTGCCATTTGTACTATTTGTAATAGTCATAATGACTCCATTTATTCTTATCTCAGATCCAGGTCCAATATTCTACAGTGGATTAAGAAGGGGACGTAATGGAATGCCTTTCAAAATGTATAAGTTCCGTTCAATGTATGTTAATTCTCCGGATGTAAGGAATCTCGATGGGTCTACATTCAATGGACATGATGATCCTAGAGTGACACCAATAGGTCGGTTTATGCGGAAGACTTCTATCGATGAGATTCCACAATTCTTGAATGTCCTGATTGGGGATATGAGTTTTGTTGGACCTAGGCCTACTTTAGCGACTAAATCATTTGAAGAAGTTGAAGTAGAAAGAAGAAAACGATATGATGTGAAACCTGGTATTACTGGATATGCTCAGGCTTATTTTAGAAATTCTATTTCTCAAGAAGATAAATTTAAATATGATCTGTACTATGTAGATCATGTTTCTTTTAAGTTAGACTTGAAGATTTTGTCGCAGACGATGATTTCTGTAATAAAACGAGAAAATATTTATGTTAAAAAGAAAAATAACGATAATCGATAAGATAAACAAGATCTATTTATAAGTGAAACGATTATTAATTATAGGAGCTTCAATATTGCAATTGCCAGCAATATTGAAAGCCAAAGAAATGGGATTGTATGTAGGAGTCGCTGATTTTAACCCACATGCGATTGGTGTATCTCATGCTGACGAATACTTCAATGTGAGTACAATTGATGAAGAGGGAGTGTATCGAGCCGGAAGAGAATTTAAAGCAGATGGTATTGTTACATTGGCCACAGACATGCCAATGCGGGCTGTGGCCTATGCTACTCATAAATTAGGTCTTGTTGGAATATCATACGATACGGCGATTAAGGCAACTGATAAGGGAGAAATGATCAAAGCTTTTGAAGTTGCAGGGGTAGAACATCCATGGTATTATATACTTCACACTCCAGAAGATTTGAAGAAGGTTGTTTCTGAAATTACGTATCCTTGTATCAGCAAACCTGTGGATAACGCGGGCAGTAGAGGTGTTGTTCTAATTGAAAGTTCCAAGGATTTGGAGAATGCAATTCAATATAGTTCTCTAAACGGACGAAATGGTGATGTCATTATTGAGGAATATTTAAAAGGCAGTGAGGTCAGTGTTGAGGTTATGGTTGTTAATGAAGATGTTCATATATTGCAAGTTACAGATAAATTGACAACAGGAAGCCCCCATTTTGTTGAGATGGGACATAGCCAGCCTAGCTTATTAGACTATAAGGATATTAGGGCGATCAAGGATTTGACAAAAAGAGCCGTGAATTCTATCGGTATTAATCATGGCCCAGCTCATGTGGAAATAATGCTAACAGATCAAGGACCAAAAATGATTGAACTTGGAGCAAGGATGGGTGGAGACTGTATTACTACACATTTAGTGCCATTGTCTACGGGTATTGATATGGTGAAAGCTACTATACAAATAGCGTTGGGAGAATGCCCTTCTATTGCTCCGAGATTTGATAAAGGAGCGGCGATACGTTATATAGAAGAGACAAATGGTGTTATTGAGAATATTTCGGGAATTGATAAAGTGAATAGCATAAATGGTATTGAGCATGTCGTGTTGACTAAAGCCGTAGGCGATGTCGTTAATCGGATTAGCAGTAGTGTGGATCGTATCGGATATGTAATTTCTCAAGCGGATACAGCTCAAGCTGCTATTGATCTTTGCGAAAATGCGATGAAACATATTGTTATTACTACTAAATAATGATAAAAACATAAGTGTTGTTATGGAATTGAAAGGGAAACGTCTTTTATATATAGGTGGGAGTGCTTCAATAACTGATATTGCATTCTATACTAAGAGTCATGGTATAAAGTTGCTAGTTGCAGGGAAATCAATACCGCAAGATATACAAGCATTGACAGATGAACAATATATTATTGATGTTTGCGATAGGGAATGTCTGAAGAAAATAGTGTTAGAACATGCTGTTGATGGCATATTGGTTATAGGAAATGAGGACATTATAACAAGTGTGGTTGATGTGGCAGAGAATATAGGTCTTGATTTCTATGTAAATCGTAATCAATGGGTTGAATTACAGGATAAAAAGAATTTTAAGAGAAACTGTATAAAGTATGGTATTCCTATTGTAGAGACTTACGAGTTGTCAAATGATTCTGATTCAGTTCAAATACCCCGAAGTGCCTATCCGATTATTTTGAAACCTGCTGATAGTTGCGGGTCAAAAGGAATCTCAATATGTAATTCGGAAAAAGAATTGAAGCAATCAATTCAAAAAGCGAAATTATATTCAAGGACAAATCGGTTTTTATGTGAAAAATATATGGATTGTCCGGAGATTACCATTAAATATTTATTTGATCGTGGAAATATATATGTATGGGAAATAAATGATCGATTTGTTAATAGAGAGCAAAAGAATGTAGGAGCAATAGCGGATTGTACTATATATCCATCAAAACATGTGAAGCTATATTTTGAAACGTTGCATTCGAAGATGGTTGAAATGCTTAAAGATTTCAATATTTATAATGGAACTATGTTCATACAAGCATTTGTTGATGGAGAAATTATCCGGCCTTATGATCCAGGGATTAGGTTTTCAGGAGGATTATCGTATTTTATCACAAAGCATGTTTTTGATGTGAATCCATTGGAATTTATGATAAACACGTCACTTGTTGGACGGATGTATTTAGGAGATGAAAACCTTATCGAACGAATAAGCGTAGATATGAATGGCCGCTTTCTCGCCAATTATTCAATTTTAGCAAAGAAAGGAACTATTGCTGAAATCGAGGGTATGGATCGTGTAGCAAAAATACCTGAGGTGTTTAATACAATACAATTGCTTCATGTGGGAGATGAAGTAAATATGATAGGTACTTTGCAGCAGGTATTTGCAAGATTCCATATAGAAGCTAAGAGTAGAGAAGAGCTGAATCGGATTATAAATAAAGTATATAATGCAATTCAACTGAAAGGTATAGATGGGGAAAATATGAAACTCTGTCAAAAAATTAGTATATTATAAGTAAGTTTGAGCATGAAGAGATATACTGATATCTTAGTTGATTTTGTTGTTGCGCTTAAATATAAGGATTTACCGTCCTGTGTCATTGAACAGACAAAATTGTTTATAGCTGATTATTATGCAGCTAGTATAGCAGGATATAGAGTTAATAAGCAGTTCAATAAGGTGGTAATGTCCATTATAAAAGAAGATAGTGGAACAGAACAGGCATCAATATTATTTGAGAAGAAAAAATATCCAGTGACTAATGCGGCTTTTATGAACGCAGTTTATGCGCATGGCGCAGATATGGATGATGGTAATCGGAAATCTGCGGGTCATATCGGAGCCCATGTGATATCTTCTGTTTTTGCGTTGGGTGAGAAGCTGGGGGTAACATGGAAGGATATTATTGTCGCAATAAATGTAGGATATGAATTTTTTAATAGGATAGCAGGTGCTGCACAGCCAGGACTTTATAACAGAGGTTTTCATTCAACGGGGATTGCAGGAGCAATGGCTTGTGGGGCTGCTTGTGCAAAACTAATGGGATTAGATCGATGTGGAGTTTATAATAGTGTGTCTTTAGCAGCGATTCAGTCTAGTGGTTTGATTATTATAGATGAGAGTGGGCAAAGGTGTAAGCCGATTAATCCTGCAAATGCGGCAAGGATAGGTGTTCTTTCTGCTTTAATGGCAGAGAGGGGATTATTGAGTTCACAAAATCCATTGGAGAGTAAAAAAGGGTGGTTTCATGCTTTTACGGATCATGTTGATGAAACTATCCTTTTGGGAGGTCTTGGCGTGGATTTTACAATTTGTGAAAGTTATTTGAAGCTGTATCCAACATGCCGTCATACACATTGTTGTATTGATAGTATTCTGAAAATACGGGAACGAATGGGGGATAAAAAAACTTTTTTACCTGATATTATAGAGAAAATTGAAGTAAATATTTATCCAAGTGCGATTAAGTCGGCAGGAATAATTCGGAATCCACGTTCACAAGAAGAGGCGAAATTCTCAATTTATTATGCGATAGCTGTAGCATTCAACAATGGAGATTTCTCTATAGAGGATCTTCAGGTTGAAAGGATTGATTCTGTAATAAATGATTTGTTAGCGAAAATAGAATTAGTACCAGATCCTTTGATGGAAGATAGAGCGTGTGGGATCAGAGGTTCCCGAATAAAAGTTGTATTGTGTGATGGGGAAATTTTTGAGGAAACGATATTAATACCGAAAGGGGAAGGAATAGGATCGCTTGATTGGAATAATTTACGAGTTAAAATGTACGCATGTTCATATGGAGTTATCTCGGAAAAAATGTCTAATTTATTGATAAATAGGTGTATGGGTATTGATGTTGATGAACCTTTCGGATCGATTATGCTGTTTTTCGATAAGGATTTGCGATTGTTGGGTTATAAAGATCAACAGGATTGTTAACGTGTAAAAGAATGCTGATATGTCTAAAGTCTCGATTATTATCCCTGTATATAATGCGGAAAAAACACTTTGTAGGTGTCTTGATAGTTTAGTTGTACAGACTTATGAAGATGTAGAGATAATTTTAGTAAATGATGGCTCTGTTGATAGTAGTCGGAATATTTGTGAAACATATAGAGATAAATATTCTCAGATTATATTGATTAATCAGGAGAATGCAGGACCTGCTACAGCTCGGAATGTCGGAATAGATAGTGCTAGTGGTAAATATATTTCTTTTGTGGATGCGGATGATTATGTTGAATGTGGTATGATTGAAGAAATGGTTAATGCGGCAGAAACTAATCATGCGGAAATGGTTATTTGTGGGTATGATCAAGAACATTCTGGCGTTATTGTAAAACATGAATATAAATATGATGCTGGATTATATGTAGGGGAAGGAGCAAGGAAAATAGCAATTGACTTAATAAGCGATGTCTCTGCTAAAAGAATACCCCCTTATTCATGGGTGAGAATGATATTAAAAGATTCTTTGGAAAATCCTAAAGTTCGATATGCAGAAGGGATGATACGAAGTGAAGATTACTATTTTTTTGTGCAGCTTCATTTCCGTATAAAGAGATTGTATTTACTAGGAGATAAACCTCTTTATCATTATATGGAAATAGATAATTCCTTGACTCATACATATGTACCGAATTATTGGTTTTCAGTGAAAGAAATATATTGTGGGCTATTAGAAAAACTTCCGGAAGATGAGGAAATTAAGAAACGATTAGGGGTAATGCTTGTACAGCGTTCTTTGGTTGCTTTAAGTAATGTATCCAAAAAGAAGAGTAAGGGTATGTTAAGAAAAGAGTTGTATGAGATAGTTTTGGATGAAGATTTGAATTATGTCATCTCTGAGATAAGTGGTACCTCGTATTTGAAATCTTATGTTTGGTTAATGAGTAATCATATGTATTTTATTGTATACTGGAGGTATTTGTTGAAGTTTTATGGAAGAAAAATATTTTCATAATTTTAATTAAGTGGAAATGATAAAAGTAGACAGGTTGAAATTTAATATTATATTTCGATTTAGCTTAGCATTCTTTTTAATTTCGATATATATTCTTGCCGTAAAAGATTATTCAGTAGTAGTAATTCTTCCTTGCATGGTGTTTTTATTAGGTATTTATTTTTCTGTAAAGGATATTTATAATAATATTTTTTTATTTTCATTTTTAATTTGTTTCTTTACTTTCTTGTTAGGTGGACAGTTACTCGATAAGTTTATTAATGTGTATGGTTACGATTTTTCAGAAGATATAGAATTACATACTGATCTGATTTTATTGATTGGGCTGACAGGATTGATGTTGGGATATTTTTTGGCAGATAAAGCACAAGGAAATAAGCATGTTTTTATAGCAGTGGATTATAATAGTACTTATTACGTGAACGTAAGAACTGTTAGTAAATATTTATTTTTTGTATCATATACATTATGGATGCTTATCTTGTTAGATAATGTTCTTTATGTTGTTCAATATGGATATATTAGTTACTATTTGTCATATTCAAGTAGAGTGCCTGCTCTTATAAGAGTGTTTGGCTATATGGCTCCATCTGCATTCTTTTTGTATCTAGCAACAATGCCCAAAAAAGGAGAAGCTAAAATAGTTATTATAATGTACTTTTTTTATCTGTTATTGTCATTAGGAACAGGGCGACGAATTTATTTCATGACTGGAATCTTGATCATATTTGCTTATATGATGCTACGAAATATAGTTAATCCTGAAAGAAAACCTTGGATTAACAAAAAACAGTTGATTTATATATGTGTATTAGTTCCTGTATTATTAACGTTTATGTATTTATTCGAATATATTAGATCAGAACATGCGGTGGGTACAGCTTCCGCATATTCTCCTTTACTAGGTTTTTTTGTTCGCCAAGGAACCTCTATAAATGTTATCAAATATACAGAGTTATTTGAAACAAGGTTGAATCCTGATGCTTATTATTCATTATATAATACTTTAAAGTGGTTATCAGATAGTTGGATTGATCATCTTTTGAATTTAAATTTGAACTTTGAATTTGGACGGCAATCATTGGAAACTGCAATATCTGGGACATATCTTGCTGATTTTGTTTCGTATAATGCTAATCCAACTACCTATTTGACGGGTATGGGATATGGTTCCTGTTATCTGGAGGAATTATATGTTGATTTTGGTTATATTGGGGTATTCTTAGGCAATGTTATATATGGTATTTTGTTGTGTGTTTTATTAAAAAATGCGGTAAATAGAGGGAATATATGGAGGATTGCGATTGGATTGTTTATGATAGACGCAATATTCAAAGCCCCAAGAGCTACATTTGATGCTTTTTTTGGATCATTTTTGTATTTTAATTCTTGGGGACCATTTTTGCTGATCTTTATTTTTGTTAATGTTTGCATGACAAAGAATAATAGATATGTGAGATAGCTTGTTATAAACTCTATTTAGTGTAATGATAGTAGGTTCTAATAATATTACCAAAAATAATAAACGTATTGCTGAAAATACGTTTTTCTTATATATTCGGATGCTTTTGATAATGTTAGTGTCCCTTTATACTTCACGTGTAGTATTGAAAGTCTTGGGTGTTGAAGATTTTGGGATATATAATGTAGTTGGAGGTGTAGTAGCAATGCTGAATATTATAGTTAATACATTGTCACGAGCCAGTACCCGTTTTATCACATTTGCTTTAGGAAAGGACGACAAGGAAGAATTGAAACAAATTTTTTCAACAGTGATCTGTATTCATCTTCTTTTGGCTGGACTTCTTGTTCTTGTAGGGGAGACTGTTGGTTTGTGGTTTGTATGTAATAAATTGGTTATACCAGCAGAAAGAATGACCGCTGCTTTATGGGTGTATCATAGTTCTATTTTAATTGCAGTTGTTACTTTTGTGAATATACCTTATAATGCTTTGATTATTGCGCATGAGCGGATGGGGGCTTTTGCTTATATTTCTATAATAGAGGTTTTTCTAAAATTATTAGTGGCATGGACTTTGATTTATACGTCTCAGGATAAATTAATTATATATGCTGTACTTCTCTTTGTTGTTCAATTTTTAATACGGATAGTATATGGCTATTATTGTTCTATCCATTTCCCGGAATGTAAGGTTAAGTTAGTTTGGAATGTACAATGGCTGAAAAAAATTTTTGCTTATGTAGGATGGACATTAAATGGAAGTTTTGCGATTGTGGGATATACACAGGGTATTAATATACTTTTAAATCTTTTTTTTGGCCCTGCAGTCAATGCCGCACGAGCTATTGCTGTCCAAGTAGAAGCTGCTGTTGTTTCTTTTGTGCAAAATTTTCAAACAGCAGTTAGACCTCAGATTGTAAAATCATATGCTATGTCTGATATACTATATATGCATAAATTGATTATTATGTCTTCAAAGTATGGCTTTTTTTTGATGCTATTAATAGTTTTGCCACTTACATTATGCATAAATCCAATATTAAAAATGTGGTTAGGAAATGTGCCTGAATATACAGCTGGTTTTGTGCGTATAATGTTTATTGTTGCGTTGTTATGGCCTTTACGTGGTGCTATGATTGATGCAATTCATGCGACGGGGGATATAAAGAAATTTCAAATATACGAAGGGACTTCTCTTTTATTGACTGTTCCTATTGCTTATCTGGCATTGGAATTTTATCATATTTCTCCAGAAATTGTCATGTGTATCTACCTTTTTGTTGAACTTTTTACACAGGGCATACGAATTTGGATTGTCTTGAGTAAAATATCTATTTCCTATCGTTGTTATTTTAGAGAAGTCTTATATCCGATTGGTATATCTTCTTTGTTTGCTTTTATTCCATTCTTCTTGATTCATATGACAGAAAACGAGGAATTTTCTAAAGTTGTGCTTTATATGGCTGCGTCTTTTTTTTACGTATTGATGTGCATATTGATTTTTGGAATGAAATGGACGGAGCGGATTTGGACGTTTAATTATATTAAAAAATTAGTATGGATATTTATAAGGAAAGTGACTTTCTGGAGATGAAGTGTATATGTTGGTTGATATTGAAGGAACGAAAGTTCGGAGGGTTATAAAAATCATAAAAGAAGATATAGAATGAAGTTAGTACTTGGAACAATGACATTCGGAGAGTCCGTATTCGCTCCGAATGTGGATGAGTTTGTAGAGATGTTTCTAGATGCGGGATATGAGGAGCTTGATACGGCATATGTCTACAACGAAGGGAACTGTGAAAAGCTGTTGGGAGAGGTTCTGCCTAAACTCCGCAGCCCGTATAAAATTTCAACAAAAGTGAATCCTCGGATTACCGGTAAGTTGGACGGAGAAGCTGCCTATATTCAACTAAACGAGTCGTTAAAAAGGCTAGGGGTTCCTGTAGTAGATATTTTCTATCTTCATTTTCCCGATCCTGCAACGCCGGTGGAAAACGTTTTGGAGGCCTGTAATAATCTCTATCGAGAAGGAAAATTCAGAGAGTTAGGACTTTCTAATTTTCCGGCATGGATGGTTGTGGATGTATGGCATATCTGCCATAAAAACGGTTGGGTATTGCCGACTGTGTTCGAGGGTATTTACAATCCTTTGACTAGAAAAGCAGAAACTGAGCTGAACGAATGCTTGAATCATTTCGGGATTCGTTTCTATGCCTATAATCCGATGGCTGGCGGATTACTTACAGGACGTTATGGAAGATATGAGGACGCTCCGATGGATGGGCGCTTCACGCATCGTCCGAACTACCAGAAGCGTTACTGGAAAAAGAGCTATTTCGATGCAGTGGAAATTATCAAATTGGCCTGCGAGGAAGAGGGTATTACTACTATTGAAGCAACTTATCGCTGGCTTGCTTATCATTCTATGTTGAATGTGGAACGTGGGGATGCGATTATCATCGGTGCTTCCAAGGCGGATCACCTGAAGCAGAATATGGAAACAGTGAAAGCGGGTCCCTTGTCGGATGCGGTCGTGGATGCTTTTGAAAAAGCCTGGCAGCACTGTAAAGCGGATTGTCCTGAATACTTCACTTTGTATAAAGGTAAAGGCTCTGTGGGAGGAGAGAAGAAATAATGCTGAATCAAGAAAGAGTATTTGATGTGTTGGCAAAGCATGGTGTTACATTCTTTACGGGTGTACCGGATTCTTATTTGAATGGTTTCTGTAATTATGCCCTAAACAATTGTGGAAGTAGAAATATCATTGCGGCCAATGAGGGGAATGCGGTAGGTATTGCCTCTGGACATTATTTCGCAACAAAAGAGATTCCTCTTGTCTATATGCAGAACAGTGGACTGGGGAATACGGTGAATCCTTTGGTAAGTCTTGTGGATAAGGATGTGTATGCTGTTCCTATGCTTTTACTTGTCGGCTGGCGTGGGCAAGGAAACTCTGAGCCGAATCATCCGCAGCATAAGCTACAGGGGGAGATTACACCCGAACTGCTGGAAATCATGCACATCCCCTACACCATCCTTGATGATGACGATGATAAGTTTGCTAAAACAGTGGAGAAGGCGGTCAAATATTGTAAAGAATCCCGACAGCCTTACGGTTTGATCGCACCAAAGGGTGTCATGGCGGCGAGTGATAAGCCGAATAACGTGGACAATACTTATCCAATGAGTAGGGAAGAAGCAATGGAAATCATTTTGAACAATATGCCGGAGAATACCATCTATTCCGTAACGACAGGAAGAGCAACTAGAGAACTGTTTTTCTTGCGAGAAAAGAGAGGCGAAACAAAAGCGCATGACTTTCTCAATGTCGGTTCTATGGGACATGCAAGCTCTGTGGCGTTTGGGATTGCACTGGAGAGACTTGAACGGAAGGTTGTTGCTTTGGATGGTGATAGCGCCTGCATGATGCATATGGGAGCAATGACAATGGTCAGCAAGCTTGATGCTCCAAACTTCATGCATATCGTTTTGAACAATGGAGCGCATGAGTCTGTGGGCGGGCAACCATCTGCCGGTCATAAGGTTGACTTTACCAAAATAGCGGAGGCATGCGGATATACGACGGTCGGACATCCTGTAACAACAAAGGTGGAGCTGAAGGAGGCTTTGGAAATTCTACGTGATTGTAGCAAGGCGTCTTTCATTGATTGCCGAATTCATAAGGGATTGAGCAGAAAATTGCCACCGATTGTGTTTGAGCACAGAAAAGTGATAAATGACCTGATAGATGATTTGAACGAATAAAAATAATAATGGGTAACAAAACAAAGTCCCGTATTAATCGGAAGGGAGAAATATAATCATGAACAGTATGGAAAAAACAAGAGAATTTCTGAAGTCAATCGGTCTCCCCGGAGGGGATGCATACGATTTGCCTACTTCTGAAAAACGATTTGCGGATGGTGGCCAGTACCGCTTTGAAGTTCCCGGAATTCAAGGCCCGAAAGTAATGCAGGCTCTTTTGGAGGCAATGGATGGGTACGGTTTGTACCTGCACCGTGTGACGCAGACTCAGGGTATTATACGTTTGACAGATGAGGAGATTGGTAAGATGGTGGAGCTTGCCCACAAATGGCAGACTGATCTGATTCTTGCCATCGGCCCCCGTGCAACCACGGACACGTCTGCGTCGGTACATACGGAGGAGGGTGTTCGTATGGGGTATCGTTTGCGTGGTCAGGAGCAGATTGTTCGCGCCATAGAGGATGTGAAACGTGCCGCTCGTCTCGGATGCCGTAGCTTCCTTGTTTATGATGAAGGATGCCTGTGGGCATTGAACGAAATGCGCAAAGCAGGAGAGATTCCTATGGACTGTCATTTTAAGGTATCTGCCCATACGGGACACGGAAATCCTTGTTCCGCAAAGTTGTTGGAAAGAATTGGAGCAGACTCTATAAATCCTGTTCGTGACATTCAGCTCCAAATGTTAGCGGCTATGCGTCAGGCAGTGGACTGTCCAATCGACATTCATACCGAAAACCCGAAATCCACAGGTGGGTTTATCCGTCATTACGAAGTGCCGGAAATGATCCGTATAGCCGCACCGATTTACCTTAAGACCGGAGGTTCCGTGGCTGTGACTCACAGCTGGAGCAGTACCGAGGACGATGCGCGTAAGCGTGCAAAACAGTGCTGCCTTGTGAAGCGCATGATCGATGAGTATTATCCGGAAGCTGTTTGGTCTCCGAGAGGCAGTCTACTTTAAGATATTAAGATTGAAGTTCAGACGAATAGATAGAAAAGGAAAAGAAAAGAATAATCATGAGACATCATTTATATAATCCGGGTTTCAAATTTGTAGTGGAACCTGAGCATTTTAATAAGTATACTGACCGTGAGTTGCTTCAGTATTGCCTTGGAGCAACCATGTACATGCCGGGGTTCAAGGACTTTACTCCAAAAATATTAAATAACTCAATACCAGGTCTGACAACCATAGTTCTCTGTTTTGAGGATGCCTGCCCGGAAGAAAAAGTTCCAGAAGCTATGGATAACGTTCATCATCTGTTGGCAACGGTAACGGAAGCTGTGGAAAATGGAACGTTGGATGCCGATAAGGTTCCGCTGATCTTTGTCCGTATTCGTAATCTTGCTCAGTTCAAGGCATTTGGAGAAAGGTTGACGAAACAGGAGGTTAAGTCCTTGTGTGGTATTAACTTCCCGAAATTTAACGCCGAGAATGGCTATGAATATTATGCATACCTACGAGATCTGAATGACCGCTTTGGTGAGATCCTCTATGGTATGCCGATTATTGAGGATGCGGAAGTTGCTTATAAAGAAACTCGCATGATAGAGTTGATGGGTATTAAAAAGATTTTGGACAAGTATCGTGATCTGGTGCTACAGGTTCGTGTCGGAGGTACGGATTTTAGCTCCGTATTTGGTGTGCGTCGTGGTGTCGATTATTCGATTTATGATATTATGGCGGTGCGTGAGTGCTTGTCTGATATCATCAATGTTTGTGGACGCGACAATGATTATGTAATTTCCGGTCCTGTCTGGGAGTATTTTCGTGCTCCAAAGGAATTGATGTTTGAGGAGCTTCCGAATCATGGCATTGAGGACTATCTGATGAAGAGGTTGCCCATTGTAAATAATGAGATTGATGGACTGCTTAGGGAGGTCATTCAAGATAAAGCGAATGGATTTGTTGGGCGTACTGTCATCCATCCCACCCATGTGAAGTTTGTCAATGCATTGATGGCGGTTACAAAGGAAGAGTACGACGATGCCTGTCAGATTCTCGGTACAGGCGGTGGTGTGGTAAAGAGTTCTGGCGGCAATAAGATGAATGAAATCAAGCCGCACACCAATTGGGCGAAGAAGGTTTACAACAGGGCACGTGCATTTAGCGTTATTGAGAATGAAGGTGCTTATGTTAAGTTGTTTGCTGTAAATGAGTAATATGACAAGGAGAATATCATGAGTGTTGAAATACATACACCAATCACTGAAGAAGCAGCGGCAATCTTGCAAGTTGGAGATACCGTCACCATAACCGGTTATATCCTCTGTGGTCGTGATGCTGTACTACCTAAGGTCATTAAAATGGTAAAAGAGGGCAAAGTAGATGGGCTTGGTATTTCTCTGCAAGGAAATGTTATTTTCCATACTGCGGTCAGCCCTGCAGGTGTGGGACCTACATCCAGTAATAAACTGGAGATTGAGAGTAGTATGGAACCATTGAGTAAAGCGGGAATCAAGCTGCATCTTGGCAAAGGGGCAATCCATAAGGAAACAGTGGAAGCTTTACATAAATATAATGCTGTTTATGCGGTTATCCCGCCAGTGACGGCCTTGCTTGCAGATAAAACCATTGAGCAGAAGCTTGTGGCTTTCCCGGAACTTGGTATGGAAGCGTTATATCAGTTGAAAGTAGTACAATATCCGGCTATTATTGCGGCTGCACATGGGAGGAGCATTTATGAATAAGAATTATGAGAAAATAGTTTCGCTTGTTTGCGATACGCTTGTAGAGGCAGGCTCCACTTTCCGAGAAGATAAGAAGAAAGCTTATAAAAGAGTAATCGCATCGGAAGATAACGAGAGGGCTAAGTGGGTTTTGGAGACCGTACTTGCGAATGCGGAAGCTGCGGAGAAAAATCATAGTCCACTTTGTGATGATACCGGTATCCCGCACATGGTGCTGGAGGTTGGTCAGGATGCGGCAGTGACCGGTCGGATGCTGGACGCTATTAGGGAAGGAATTGCAGAAGGTCTGCGTAGACTTCCTGGACGACCAATGGGCATTATGGGGGATGACAGCCATAGAATTGATCAGTCCGGTGGTTTGAATCCTGATAGTGCGGGAGTGGAGCCTGCTCCGATATTAATCCGACGCTGTCAAGACAATGTTATTAGACTGCACATTTTGATGTTCGGTGGCGGTCCTGCTATTAGGGCAAAAACTTACCGTGTATTCCATAAGCACAATACGCAGGTGGTGTTAGATGAAATCGTAAACTGGGCGACAGAAGGTGTTACTCAGCTCGGATGTTCACCATGCACGTTGGCTGTGGGTGTTGGGAGAAGCCATTTTGAAGCTACATCTATGATGCTTCAGGCTCAAGTGGATGGTAGATATGATTTTCAAAGCGAGATGGAGCAGGAAATAACGAGACGTGTGAATGAAGCAAATATAGGACCTCTTGGCCTTCATGGTAAGACGAGTGTGATTGCGACCTTTATGAAGGTTGGTCCACAGCGTGCAAGTGGCGTTAGGATAGTCTGCGTTCGTCCGACCTGTTGCTTTGAACCGAGGATAGCGAGTGTTGAACTTGAGTAATAAGGGGATATATCTCCTCTTCTATGTCTTCAACTCCCATGGTGTCAATCATGGGAGTACATATCGCCGATATGCTTATCGGTATAACGCCAAAAAAGAAAGAGGAACTTCCATGGAAGTGTTTGCAAGAAATGAGAACCACAAAGGTGCGATGATGAATGTGTAGATGATAGAATAGACTGTAGAATCGATATAGAATAAAGATTTTGTACCGGTCTTCTTTTTCCCTTCGGGGAGGTAAGGAGGCCGGTTCTGTTTTTATGTATGCCTTGATGATCCGTATATATAATGTGGGATTCGGCCTTCTGCGGTGCAGGGATAAATATTCCCCCTGTGATCGTGGAAATGAAAAATCTTATGAAAGATTTGAAGGGACTGTTGGGCGAGTTTCGGGGTTGGCCTACCGTTGAGTTGTTTAGTGTACGTCTGGCCGGATTGTCGGCGGAAGATAGGGAAAGGCATTTGCTGGGGTTTTGTAAGCTGGCTTTCGGGCATTATGAAGAGTTGCCGATGGGATATCGGAGATTGGTGGATGGTTATTTGGATAGGGAGCGAGGGGAGAACTTGATGGTGTGGTATTTGACAAGGCATACGCCGTGGAAGAATGCCCGTTATGAGTTGCATCGACCGGACTTGTTTTTGCGGATGGCGAAGCTGGTGGAGTTTACGGATCGGGATGGGCGTTTGCCTTATTCTCATTTGGCGGCTTGTTTATGTATGGCGTTTTTCGTCCGGAGTTTATCGGATCCTAATTCGGAGGTCTTGCCGAAATCCTTGGCTAGCCGTTTGAGCGCATTGAATATATTACCAAGTGATATTCTGGAACTGGCGGGGAAGAGGGAAATAACGGATGAGATGTGATTCTTTATTGATAAACGTTAAATGTACGTGGATTGAAGTCGATGAAATTTGGTGTGTTTTTCGTTGATTTGGGAATGTGTGTGTTGGCTGCTACGCCGTTAACTGTTTTGCATCATCTAAGTTAGGCTTTGTGGCTATTATACCTTTGTCATGTGTTCGAAGCATGGTTACATTCATTTATTCATTAAAAACGTATAGTTATGGCATTGAAATTTAAATTGGTAATGAGAAAGAATCTAGGTGAGGATCACGAATCTATTCCTGAAAAGGTATACGCTCAAATGGTGTATGGAGATCTGGTTACTTTCGATGAATTTGCGGAGGAGGTGGCGGATAGCTCTGGTGTAGGTAGCGCTAGCGTGAAGGCGGTTCTGGATCGTATGAATGTGGTGTTGGTCCGTCATTTACAGCATGGCAGGCGTGTCAGTGTAGGTGAGCTGGGGCTTTTCCGCTTTTGTTTCGGATCGTCGGGGGTGCCGGATGAGAAGACGTTTTCGACGAACTTGATTCGGGAGCCGAAAGTACGGTTCTACCCGGGCAAGGCGCTACGGGTAGCCAAGAGCCGGACAAGTTTTGAGAAAACTGCGCTTCCGAATGAAGAAGATGCGGGTGGAAACGGGAGTGATAGTGAAAGTCCGGATGAAATCTAAGAGCTATGAGGCGTTTGACGGTTCAATTAATTGTTGCGATCCTGCTCTCAATGAGCGGGATCACACTTCTCTTCAGTGGATTCTGGATTGATCCGCAAGGATTGATCGATAACAGTGTACTGGTGGCTTTCGGTGAGATCAGTACGTTTGCCGGAGCCCTTTTTGGGGTGGACTACTCTTATAAATTGAAAATTAATAATTGAAAATTATGGAAAGACATGATAAAAGGTTAACAGAGCATTTTTGTTTGGATGAGTTTACTTATAGTGGTATTGCCGTGGACAATGCGATAAATAATCAGCCTCCTCCTTGTGCATGTCTAGCGCTTCAAAATTTGGCAGTTGGTTTATTGGAACCATTACGTCTATTGTATGGGGCACCGATTGCTATATTGAGTGGATATCGGAATGAGAAGGTAAATCGTCTTGCTGGCGGGGTCGTTACCAGCCAACACTTGAAAGGAGAAGCAGCAGATTGCTATGTTGCCGATGGGCCGGAAAAACTGTTGGATGTGTTGCAATGTTCCGGTTTAGTATTTGACCAAGCTATATTATATAGACGAAAACGTTTTTTGCATCTTTCCTTAAAGATAAATGGAAATAACAGGATGCAAGTGTTAGTTTATAACAAATCTTGATACTTCGGTGCGGAAAGAGACTTGCCCATGATCAAGTGCGGAAGGGAAGATCTGTGATTTGGTGGACTGAAAAGGATATGATATATTTGCCTCCTATGATTAAGCTTGAATATCTAAAAAAGATACGTGTTCGTTGGATTATATTGGCGATCCTTCTCATCTCTGTATGGATCGTGATGGGAAATCCCAGATTAGGCGAATGGTATTCCCGTTCGATTTATCCATGGGTATCGGGTATGCTATCTCGTTTCTCCTGCTTGTTCCCTTTTTCCGTAGGGGATTGTTTTATTTATGGTAGCATCGCCGGGTTATTAGGGTATCTGTCGTATGCGATTATAAGGAGGCGGAGGATCGGGAGGACAATAAGTCATGTTGTGGAATATCTGGCATGGGTGTATGTCTGGTTCTATATCGCTTGGGGATTGAATTATTTCCGGGAAGATTTTTTCACTCGTACGCAAACCACTTATGTGCCTTTTTCCTCGGAACATTTCCAATCCTTCTTGGATGCCTACACGGATTCCCTGAACGCCTCATGGGTTCCGATAGAGACGATCGATCGGGAGGTCGTGAAAGAGGCGGTGCAGGAAGGGTATCGGGAATTGCCTACTCGTTTCGGGCTTACCACTCCCGGAACCTATCTTCATCCTAAAACGATGCTGTTCTCCCGGTTGATGAGTGGAGTAGGGGTGATGGGATATATGGGGCCGTTTTTCACGGAGTTCAATTTGAACGGCCAGCTCTTGCCCGTGCAATATCCCGCCACTTACGCCCATGAGATGGCTCATGCGCTTAGTATATCCAACGAGGCCGAGGCTAATCTATACAGTTATTTAATATGCACGAGTTCTTCCGTGCCGGAAATCCGGTTCTCAGGTTACTTCTCTTTGCTGCCTTATGTGTTGAGCAACGCATATGTGGCTTTGGATAAGGACTCTTTTGAGGCATGGAAGAAAAGATTACGCCCCGAGATCAAGGACTTGTATAACGAGAAAGTAGCCTATTGGCAATCCCTATACAGCCCGCTGATCGGCGAGGCGCAAGACGTGGTCTATAATCTTTTCCTGAAAGGCAATAAGATACCTGCCGGAACCGCTAATTATTCGGAGGTGATCGCTTTATTGATCGCTTTGGAAGGAGAATGATTTATTCATCATTTAACTTCCTCCAAATAAAGCACTCGGCTCGAGTAATCATTCTGCTTGTGATAATCGACAATGTGATTATAAGGGATTTCCAGTCCGTTCGCCATGAGATATTCCCCGGTGAAAGCTTTACCCTCGAAGGCCAGAGGCTCGTTGTCGATCCGGTTCAGTTCGCAGACTCTGTATTTCTTGTCTGGGGATAATCCGTTCATTTTTACACGGGGTAAATGTTGGTTGACAAAATGCTCGGTCTTCCACCAATAAAATACGGCTTTGTCTTTCTCCGGTGAGGTGTACATCAAGGAAGCTACTCCCAAACGATCGTACGGAGAAACCAGACGGTAGATATCGCCGAATTGCACGACGGGACGGATCGTCTTATAATCGGCGATCGCCTTACGGCAAAGTGTTTTCTCTTCTTCTGTCATATTCTTGGGTTGGATCTCCATGCCCAAACGGCCGCTCATCGCTACGTCGATCCGATATTTCAGGGGAATGACCCGGAATGTTTGATGGTTGGGGGCGGCGCTGATATGTGAGGCCATGGCGATAGCCGGGAAAAAATAAGAAGTGCCCCATTGCATATAGATACGCTGTAAGGCATCGGTATTGTCGCTTACCCAAAACTCATCGAAGTAAGGCATGACCCCGTAATTTGCCCGGCCTCCACCGCTGGCGCAAGCCTGTAGGGTTAAATCCGGGTATTTGGCTCGGATACGCTCACAGACTTTCTTGAATCCTTCGTGATATTCGATATACATATGGCTTTGCTGATCCGAAGGCAGGTATTGGGAGCCATGGTTCAGGATGCTCATATTGGCGTCCCATTTGATATAATCGATCTCCGGGTATGTTGTCATCAAGTTGTCGACGATACCGAATATGAAGTCTTGCACCTCGGGATTGGAGAGATCAAGAACGACCTGTGTACCGCCACGCCCCAGGACGATTTCCCTGTTTGGAGCTTTCAATACCCATTCCGGATGCTTCTCGTACAATTCACTTGTCGTGTTGGCCATTTCCGGTTCGATCCAGATACCGAATTTAATACCATGCTTGTTGGCGTCGGCGATCAGGCCCTCGATGCCTCTTGGTAGTTTTCGGGCATCAACCATCCAATCCCCTAAGGACGAGTTATCTTTATTACGAGGATATTTATCGCCAAACCAGCCGTCGTCCATGACGAACAACTCGCCGCCCATAGACTGGATATCACTCATCATTTGGTCCATACCTTCTTGATTGATATCGAAATATACACCTTCCCAACTGTTTAGTAAGATTTTCCGTGCGGTCGCTCCATTCGCTATCTTATGTTTGCGTGCCCATGCGTGGAAATTTCGGCTGCTTCCGCTTAAGCCGTCCTTACTGTAAGTCAGCGCCAATTCTGGTGTACGGAAACTTTCTTTGGCTTTGAGGGTGTAAGCCGAGTTCTCCTCGTTTATTCCCGCAAAGAAATGGTGATAGTCGCTATCATCCGTATCGAAGAATAATTTGTAGTTACCGCTATAGCATAGGGCGGCGCCAATAACGGAACCGGTGTTTTCCTTTGGTTTTCCGTCTAGGGAGATCATCACTTCGGCGTGGGCGGTATGGGAGTTGCGGATACCATCCTTGTTTTTTATCATCTTGATGCCCGGTCGTAACGGTTCTTGTGCCAATTGAGCCTCGTTTGCCCATGAGCCGTATAAGTGGGAAACCCATACGTCTCCTTTCCGGATCGGCAGATGAGCGGAAGCGAAACGATTGAGGGTGATCGCTTTTTTCTCCTCATGCGTGATCTCTGTCCAAGTCTCGATGATATCAGCGTCCGGATAGGTTCTGTAACAGAGATTCATATAAAAAGGATACACTTTATCTTTTAATCGGATCGTTGTGATATCTGCTATTTGCTCTTTTCGTGTATCTACTTTTATGACTTCCAGTTGAAGGGTCATATTCCCGTCGCCATGGGTAACGGACAATGCGCTTTCGGAGGGACAATTCAAGCCGTAGACCGGATAAGCGGAAAATGTTTTCTGCTCGGTCTCGAGCAAGGTAGCCGCGTCGGAAGTGGATAACTTGTCTCCATAGTAGATGAATCTTACCTCTCCGCCGACAGGTGCGTCTAGCAATAATGAGGTATTCCTCGTGGAAATCAATACGTCTTGTGCCCATAAACTAGTGGTCAATAGGGAGGCGCAACATAAATAACCGAATTTACTCTTAATGTTCATTTTATTAGTAGGTGTTAGATTTAAATTCAGGGGCAAAAGTAGGAGAGAGCCGGTAGGTTTCCTAATAGGATTTTATCAGATACTGTTACTTTTCTGCTTTAACTAAAATTTGTTTCACGCAGAAGAACCCCGTGCTTTCATTAATGAAAATTCCATATTGTCTAATTCGAAAGAAATCACTAACTTTGCGGCAATTTTTTAGAAGCAAGATAAATACATCGCGATATGAGTAAGAAATTTACCGAATATTCTAAGTTTGACTTGTCGAACGTAAATAAAGAGGTGCTGAAGAAATGGAAGGATGGAGACATCTTCCATAAGAGTCTTGAAACAAGAGAGGGACATCCTACATTCGTATTCTACGAGGGCCCTCCATCCGCAAACGGTATGCCGGGTATTCACCATGTTATCGCCCGTTCGATTAAGGATATTTTCTGCCGCTATAAAACCATGAAGGGATTCTTGGTGAATCGTAAGGCGGGTTGGGATACACACGGTCTGCCTGTCGAGTTAGGCGTGGAGAAGGCTTTGGGCATCACGAAGGAAGATATCGGTAAGAAGATTTCTGTCGCTGAGTATAACGCCGCTTGCCGTAAGGACGTGATGAAGTTCACGAAAGAGTGGGAGGATCTGACGCAGAAGATGGGTTATTGGGTGGATATGGAGAATCCGTATATCACGTATGATAACCGCTATATCGAGACCTTGTGGTATCTATTGAAAGAGCTTTATAAGAAAGGTCTTTTATATAAAGGCTATACGATCCAACCGTATTCGCCCGCCGCAGGTACGGGCTTGAGCACGCACGAGTTGAACCAACCGGGTTGTTACCGTGACGTGAAGGATACGACTTGTACGGCACAGTTCCATATATTGGACCCGAAACCGGAGATGGCACAATTCGGCGATCCTTATTTCTTGGCATGGACAACGACTCCTTGGACGTTGCCTTCCAATACGGCGCTTTGCGTAGGCCCGAATATTACTTATCTGGCTGTACAGACTTATAATCCTTACACGGGTATCCCGATGACTGCTGTTATAGCGAAAGATTTATTGTCTGCTTATTTCAATCCGAAAGCTGCGGAGCTTTCTTTGTCTGATTACAAACCGGGTGACAAGCTGGTTCCTTTCAGCGTAGTAGGTGAGTGGAAGGGTTCCGAGTTGGCCGGTATGAAATATGAGCAATTGATCCCATGGGTAAATCCGGGTGAAGGTGCATTCCGTGTGATCACGGGTGATTTCGTTACGACAGAGGATGGTACGGGTATCGTACATATCGCACCGACGTTTGGTGCGGACGATAACCGTGTGGCGAAAACATTCGGGGTTCCTCCTTTGATGATGCAGGATAAGGATGGAAATATGCGCCCTATGGTGGATATGACCGGTAAGTTCTATAAGCTGGAAGACTTGGCTCCGGAGTTTGTACAAAATTGTATGAACGCCTCTGATTATGATCCATGGCAAGGAAAATTCGTGAAGAACGCTTACGATGATACGAAGACGGATAAAGATGAGACGTTAGATATAGAGATCTGCATGATGCTGAAGGCCCAGAACCGGGTGTTCAAGATCGAGAAGCATGTCCACAATTACCCGCATTGCTGGCGTACCGATAAACCGGTATTGTATTATCCGTTGGATAGCTGGTTCATCCGTACGACCGCTTGCCGTGAGCGTATGATCGAGTTGAACAATACGATCAACTGGAAACCGCAGAGCACGGGTACGGGACGTTTCGGCAAATGGCTGGAGAACTTGCAAGACTGGAACTTGAGCCGCAGCCGTTATTGGGGTACTCCGTTACCGATCTGGCGTACGGAAGATGGTAGCGAGGAGAAGTGTATCGGTTCCGTGGTAGAGTTGTTTGGCGAGATCGAGAAATCGGTGAAGGCCGGCTTTATGGAGTCTAACCCTTACAAGGACTTCGCTCCGGGAGATTATACGAAGGAGAATTACGAGAAGATCGATTTGCACCGTCCGTATGTGGATGATATTATCTTGGTTTCCGCTTCTGGTAAGCCGATGAAGCGTGAGACAGACTTGATCGACGTATGGTTCGATTCCGGCGCTATGCCTTATGCCCAGATCCACTATCCGTTCGAGAACTTGAAGGAGTTCGATAATCGTCAGATCTATCCGGCTGACTTTATCGCTGAGGGTGTTGACCAGACACGCGGTTGGTTCTTTACCCTGCACGCTCTGGGTACCATGATTTTTGATAGCGTGGCTTACAAGGCTGTCGTGTCTAACGGTCTGGTATTGGATAAGAACGGAAACAAGATGTCTAAACGCTTGGGCAACGCTGTTGATCCATTCTCTACGATCGAGAAGTATGGTTCGGACCCGTTGCGTTGGTACATGATCACGAACGCTTCTCCATGGGATAATATTAAGTTTGATATCGATGGTATCGAGGAAGTTCGCCGTAAGTTCTTTGGTACATTATATAATACGTATTCATTCTTCGCTTTGTACGCGAACGTGGATGGCTTCGACTACTCCGATCCGGATGTGGAATGGAGCAAGCGTCCGGAGATTGACCGTTGGATCCTTTCTCTGTTGAACAGCTTGGTGAAGGATGTGGATGGCTACTTGGAGGCTTACGAGCCGACTCGTGCCGGACGTGCTATCTCTGATTTCGTAAATGATAACTTGAGTAACTGGTATGTGCGTTTGAACCGCCGCCGTTTCTGGGGTGGTGGTATGACGGAGGATAAGTTATCCGCTTACCAGACTTTATATACTTGCTTGGAGACAGTGGCTAAGTTGATGGCTCCGATCGCTCCGTTCTATGCCGATCAGTTATTCTTAGACTTGGTCGCTGTTACGGGACGTGAGAACGTTGAGTCCGTACACTTGTCCGATTTCCCGGTTTACGACGAGTCTAAGATCGACAAGAATTTGGAAGAGCGTATGCAAATGGCTCAAGATGTTTCTTCTATGGTATTGGCTCTTCGCCGCAAGGTGAATATCAAGGTTCGCCAGCCGTTGCATACGGTAATGATTCCGGTTGTAGACGCTCATCAACAAGAGAGTATCGAGGCCGTTAAGAACCTGATCTTGAACGAGGTGAACGTGAAGGAGCTGAAGTTCGTGGATAATACGGCAGGTATCTTGGTGAAGAAGATCAAACCGGACTTTAAGAAGTTGGGCCCGCGCTACGGAAAGATCATGAAGGCGTTGGCCGCCACGATTCAATCGATGAGCCAAGAAGATATCAACGCTTTCGAGAAAGCCGGAACGTTTACCTTGATGGTAGATGGACAGGAGGCCGTTCTGGAGCGTACGGATGTAGAGATCATCTCTGAGGATATCCCGGGTTGGTTGGTCGCTAATGAAGGTCGCTTGACAGTCGCTTTGGATATTACCGTAACCGAGGATTTGCGTAAGGAGGGGCTGGCCCGTGAGTTGGTGAATCGTATCCAGAACTTGCGTAAGAGCAGCGGTTTCGATATAACGGATAAGATCCATGTATCCATTCTTTCTTGCGAGGAGATGGATGAGGCGATCCATGATTATAAGGATTATATCGCTAACCAAGTATTGGCGGAATCTATCGAAATCATGGATAATGCGATCAGCGACGCTACGGAACTCGATTTCGAGGACTTTAAATTGTCCGTAAAGATCGAGAAAGCTTAAAAATAGAATAGCATTTCTTGCGGAAGAATTAGGAATGAAATATAGGAAAATCGATAATTATATTATCTTTGCATGCAAAGAAGAAATAATATGATTTTATATTCATTCTTAATTCTTCTTTTTGATTGATATTTGAACGATTGTTGAACCTAAATTTTTTTAGAACCATGGCAGAGAAGACAAGATATTCAGACGCTGAGCTCGAGGAGTTCCGCGCTATTATATTAGAGAAACTGGAAATCGCGAAGAGGGATTACGAGCTTTTGCGATCAGGGGTTACGAATTCCGACGGTAACGACGTGGCTGATACGTCTCCTACATTCAAGGTGCTGGAGGAAGGCGCTTCTACGTTATCGAAGGAAGAGGCGGGCCGTTTGGCGCAACGCCAGATGAAATTCATCCAGAATTTACAGGCCGCTTTGATCCGTATCGAGAATAAGACCTACGGTATTTGCCGGGAGACTGGTAAATTGATCCCGAAAGAAAGGCTACGTGCTGTGCCTCATGCGACTTTAAGTATCGAAGCAAAACAAGGAGGTGCAAAGTAAATGAGATATTCTAAAGGTTGGGGAGCAGTGTTAATCATAATACTGCTCCTTCTTCTTGACCAAGCGCTGAAAATATGGATTAAGACCCACATGCAGTTGCATGAGAGTATAGAGATAACTCCGTGGTTTTATCTCTATTTTACTGAGAATCCGGGTATGGCATTCGGTATAGAGGTGATTGGGAAATTATTCCTTTCCGTATTCCGTATCGTGGCTGTATTGTTTATCGGATATTATTTGTATAAGCTGGTTAAAGAAAATTATAAATTCGGTTTTATTGCCTGTATATCTTTGGTTTTTGCGGGGGCGGTGGGTAATATAATCGACTCGATATTCTATGGCGTGATCTTCGACCATAGTTTCGGGCAACTCGCTACTTTTATGCCGGAGGGAGGTGGTTATGCCTCTTGGCTGCATGGAAAGGTGGTGGATATGTTCTATTTCCCATTGATAGAGACCGTATTCCCGGATTGGGTTCCGATCTGGGGTGGACAGGAGTTCGTTTTCTTCCGTCCGATCTTTAATTTGGCGGACTCGGCGATTTGCGTGGGAGTTTTCCTTTTGTTAATATTTTATCGGCATACTTTGTCGGCTAGCCTTTCGAAAGAAGAGAAATAAATGCGGAGAAAATTACGGATATATGGTATGGCTTTATTAGCCACGACGTTGCTGGCGGCATGTAGTAAGGTTCCGGATGGTATTCTGTCGGAGAAAAAGATGCAGGGTGTTTTGATGGATATGTTGCTGGCTGAGGCCATGGTAAATGTGGATTATAATACTTATAAATCCGATACCATGAAGCTTGCCTTGTATGAGTCTGTATTCCGTAAGCATGATATTACACAGGCGGTGTATGATAGCTCGTTGGTGTGGTACGGCCGTAACTTGGATATTTATATGGAGGTCTACAACCGGGTCTTGGCCGATCTTAATAAACGGATCAATAACTTAGGGGATGTGCAGGCGGACGCTGCGCCGGTATCGAACCGGGATTCTGTGGATATTTGGCCTCGCCGTTCTTATCTGGTCTTGTCTCCTACCTCTGTATTTAATGGGGTGACTTTCGATATACGTCCGGAAACGAATTATTCCTCGGGCAGTAGTTTCGTGCTGGGCGTGCGTGTCTGGGGATTGAATAACAAAATGGCTTATAAGCCGGAGGTACGTTTAAGCGCGGACCAAGGTGATACGACCTTGACTGTGAATAGTAAGATCACGAAAGATGGATATCACGAGACGATCTTGAAGACTATACCAACTAAGAAAGTAAAGCGTGTGTTTGGATATATCCGTATGGATAATATGGATACGACTTATTATAAGGTGTATATAGATAGCTTAAGCTTGATGAAATATAACTATGGTAAGGAGCTTGCCGAATTACCTAAGGATTCTATTAAGTAATCTCTCTATTTGTTTATTATACTTATGAGAAGAATTGCCGCTCATTACGTTTGGTGTAAGCAGGTTTATCGTATGCATTATATCGAACTGGATGATAATGGTGCGTTTCATGGTGTTTACCCGTTGAATGAGGAGATAGCTGGAACCGCTTTTTATGATGGAGTGCTGGTGCCGGTTCTTTCCTCGGAACCGGCGATTGGTTTTAAGCAGGTGATGGGATCTTGGCCGGCGTTAACCGAAAAGATTACGCCGGGTTGTTCAGTCCATATATATCGTTTAAGCGGGATTCCCTTGGCGTCTGCGAAACTCGGCACAGACCACAGCTGTAGCGATGGCCACATTGAGAGACTCTGAGGTGTCTCTTCCTTCCGGATAGTTCGGGATATATAATTTTTCGTTTACAAAAGCCTCTATGGCGGGACGTATTCCATTTCCTTCATTACCCATTATCAAGATACCGTTTCCGGATAAGGTTTTCTCATATAAGTTTTCTCCGCCAAGGAAGGTGCCGTATAAAGGTATGGCTTGGGCTGATTGGGCCTGTAAGAACGTTTCCAGATCGGTGTAATGTATTTTTACGTGGGCGAGCGCACCCATAGTGGCTTGTACGGTTTTTGGACTGAAAACATCGGCGGTATCTTTGCTGCATACGATATGGGAAATACCGAACCAGTCCGCTAACCGGATGATCGTACCTAAGTTGCCCGGATCTTGGATTCCGTCTAATGCGAGAACAAGCTCCTTTTCCGGCGTTATTTCCGTTATATCCCAATTGGGGCGTTTAAAGATCGCGAGTACATCTTGGGGATTTTTCAGGAAGCTGGCTTTACGAATATCATCTTCTTCCGCTACCAATAACTCCTTGGCCGGAATATCGCCTTGTGTAGCCATCCACGATGGCTTGGCTATTAATAACTCACATTCAAAGGCCGGTAACATATCGGCTACCAATTTATTTCCTTCGGCTACAAAAACATTATTTTCATTCCGGAATTTCTTTAATTCCAGAGAATGGATGTATTTGACTTTGGTCTTGCTTAGCATCTTAGTTCTTTTTACAAAACAAAAGTACGGTAAATTCTTTAAATTCCAGTACATTCGCGATCGTAAAAAGCTTGGAATGATGAATCGATCTCTACGTATATGCTATTTTATCTGTATCGTACTACTGCTAGCCTCTTGTAGTACGACCAAGTTTGTGCCGGATGGGGAATATTTGCTGGATAAGGTGGAGATCGTGTCGGATAACAAGGATTATAAGTCTGCGGATTTAAAATCTTATCTTAAGCAGCAACCAAACTTCAAGGTGTTTGGTCTGATGAAGTGGCAGTTGTTTGTCTATGATTGGTCTGGTAAGAATGAGAAGAAATGGATCAATAAACAGTTACGTAGGATTGGTGAGCCTCCCGTGGTGCTGGATACGATGTTGGTGGAACAGTCCGCCATGGAACTAGAGCGTTTTTACATTAATAAAGGGTATGTCCATGCGGATGTATCAACGACGATCGATACGGCACGCCATAAGAAAGCGGTTGTAACTTACCATATAAAGGCGAACGATCCGTATAGGATACGCAATTACACGATGAAGTTCCCCGATCCGAAAATTGATAGTTTGGCACATCTGAAAGCGCCTCGCCGTTCTCCCTTAGCTTCTGCGTTCCGGTCCTCACAGGAAGAGTATAACCAATTAGTTAAGGAAGGAACTTTATTTGACCGGGATATATTGGACAAGGAGCGGGAGCGTATTACGACCTTACTTCGCTGGAACGGGTATTATGGTTTTAATCGGGATTATTTAGGATATATCGCTGATAGTTCTTTTAACCAAAATGTCGTGGATCTTGATATGTCCATGAAACCTTATCGGAAGGTGTTGCCCAATGGGTCGGTAGAGGATCAGCCGCATCGTCAGTATTATATTAAGGATGTAACGGTCTTAACCGATTATAATCCGATGGGGGTAGGAGAGGACGCTAGTTTCATGGCTACAGATACGATGCTCAGCGCAGGGGTGAATATCGTATATGGCCGGAACGGGAAGAGTATCCGTCCGAGCGTGCTCCGGAGGAGTACTTATATTCGGCCGGGGCAATTATTTAGTGAGAAGAATATAGAGCAGACCTATTCGGCGTTCGCTTCTCTAAGGGCTTTGAGGAACGTAAATATACGTTTTACGGAAGTAGAGGAGCGGGATACGATGAAGTTGGATTGTTACATTCTCACTTCTCCCGCGAAGATAAATACGGTGGGAGTGGATTTGGAAGGTACTAACTCGGCGGGTGATTATGGGTTTGCCTCCAGCTTGAATTATCAGCATAGGAATATCTTCCGAGGATCGGAGCTGTTCTCGGCGAGGGTGAGAGGGGCTTACGAGGCGTTATCCGGAAATAAGGCGAATGGCTTTGGTAATTACTGGGAGTTAGGTGCGGAAGGGTCTTTGCTGTTTCCTCGTTTTTTGTTCCCGTTCTTGAGTTCGGATTTTCGTAGGCGGCTACGTGCGTCAACTGAAGCGAAAATAAGTTACAACCTGCAAAAACGTCCGGAGTATACGAGGGCGATTCTATCTGGTGGTTGGAGTTATATTTGGCAAGATCGGGGCAATACACAGGCACGCCATACCTTTAAGCTTGTAGACTTGAATTATGTGTATTTGCCGGATAAGAATATGGACTTTATCAATAGCTTGCCGGATTATATGGTGTTGTATAACTATACGAACCATTTTATCATGAGTTCGGGATATACTTATTCCTTCAGTAATTATTCTCCCCAGAATCGTTTGAGAAACACGCATTCCCTACGTGCGTCGGTCGAGGTCGCAGGGAATTTGTTGAGTGCCTTTTCGCATCTTACGGGGGCGAAGAAAAATGATGACGGTTATTATGAGTTGTTTGGTACGGAATATGCGCAATATGTGAAATTGGATTTCGATTTTAGTAAAGGAATCGTGCTTGACAGTCGTAACAAGTTAGCTTTCCATATAGGAGTGGGAGTGGGGATGGCTTATGGTAACTCAAACTATTTACCTTTTGAGCGTGCTTATTTCTCGGGGGGAGCGAATAGTGTCCGGGGATGGTCTGTACGAGAGTTAGGTCCGGGTAGTATGGAAGTTGACAGCACGACTTCTTTCGCTCTTCAATCGGGGGATATCCGCTTGGATTTGAACTTGGAATATCGAACGAAACTTTTTTGGAAGTTTGAATTGGCGGCTTACATAGATGCCGGAAACATATGGACCCGGAATGTATCAGATGAACGCTATAAGGCTGGAAACTTTGATTTCTCTCGTTTTTATAAGGAGATCGCTGTTTCCTATGGTTTGGGACTTCGTTTGGACTTTGATTTCTTTCTACTACGTTTAGATACAGGCTTTAAGGCTTATAATCCTCAGGAGAAAAAGTCTAGGCGTTGGGCGATAACCCGTCCTAATTTCAAGGATAATTTCGCCTTGCATTTTGCCGTTGGTTATCCATTCTAAATTCAATATGTAAAAAAGTGTACTAAAAGTTTGCAAGGAAAAGAAAAATCCTTACCTTTGCACCACGAAAATAAGGATGGTCAGGGGATGGTCAGGTAGCTCAGCTGGATAGAGCAACAGCCTTCTAAGCTGTGGGTCCTGGGTTCGAATCCCAGCCCGATCACGAGGGGATATCTTTAAGATGTCCCCTTTTTTATTGTGTTATAGTTGATTAGATTGGTTTTCAGCCTATTACAACAAGGGATAAAGGGTTTGTTTTGTCACGATATTAACCTGTATTAACGCTCAAATTGAACATTTGACACTTCTGTTTGTTACTATTGTGATACCGTTTTCAATTTTGTGATACCAAAAAACAAATCAATCATGGAATATCCAACATTAAGGTTTGTGTTCGATCGAAAGAAGGTCGCAACCAAGGAGAAAAAAGGTCTTGTGCAGATCGAGGTATGCTCTGAGAGAAAGAGAAAATGGATTGGTACGGGTGTAAAGGTATACGCCGATCAATGGGATGACAAAAGAAAGGTCACGGCTCGACCCGACTCGTTGGACTTGAATATGAAGCTGGACTTGATGATGTCTAATATCCTAGAGTACGTGAACTCATTGATACGTCGAAAGGTCCCGTTCGATTTCGAGTCATTGGACGTTTTCTTGAAAAATAGCTCGGAATCGGATTCTTTCATTGATTTTATCGTTAGGAGGACTGATGAGAGAAAAGACCGTGCGGAAGGAACCATAAAGCATTATAGGACATTGGTTAAGGTTTTGGAGGATTTTGGGAGGATCAATTACTTTCATGATTTGACCCGCTCCAATATAACTATGTTCGATGATTACTTGAGAAGCAAAGGTATTAAGGATACTACCGTGTATGGTTACCATAAGAATATGAAGGCTTATATAAACGAGGCCATAAGATTCGGTATAATCTCAGAGAATCCTTATGTGGGGCTTAAGATCAACAGGGGAAAGTCGGATAAACGGAAATATCTCACGTATGAGGAGATGAGAAGGATGGAAAGATGTCGTATAACCGATCCTAGCGTAAACAGGGTGAGGGATCTTTTCTTGTTCCAGTGCTATACAGGGTTGGCCTATTCGGATTTATATAAGTTTGACTTCGCGAGCGATGTAGAGCGGAGGGGGAATAAGTTTATTATAGCGGATAGGCGTGTAAAGACCAATGAGGATTATTTCATAGTCTTGCTGTCTCCCGCCATGGAGATATTAAGAAAATATGATTTTGATCTTCCGGTAATAAGTAATCAGAAATATAACGATTATTTAAAAGTCGCCGCTAGTTTCGCCAAGATTGACAAGAATCTGACTACGCACTGTGCGCGCCATACGTTTGCGGTTTTCGCGTTAAATAATGGTGTTCCGATGGAGGTGGTGTCCAAGATGCTTGGTCATACAAATATAAAAACAACACAAATCTATGCGAAGGTGCTCAACACAGAGGTCGAGAAAGGATTTGATGTCTTGGAGCGAAAGATGAAGGTTTAGCGATAAATAGACCAATAAAATACGCCCGTGTCAGAAAAAACACGGGCGTTATACTTTGGCGATGCGAAAAATAGAACTATTACTTGTTGTCATGCTGAATTCTCCTGAACTCCTCGCTCTTGGCGAAGCTACTGACTTGATCCCCCTTGCACATATCGTAGGTGATAAAGGTCTTCAGCAGAAAAACATCCGGCCCTACGGCTTTGAATCCCATCGCAATTCCCTCTTTACAGGTGGCTAATACATTCTCCCGGTACCCTCCGTCCACCTCTTCGTGCGAAAATGTGAATGAATAACTATTGTTTATCTCGAAGTACCGCTTAATCAACTCTTTGCCTGTAAGGTTAATTCCCATCCGATCGGCGAACCGGCTGAAGAAGTGAGGAGGAAACGCGAGAAGAACCATCTTGCCATTGACAAAGACAGGCATATAGGCATACTTGCCATGATTGGTATCATGGTAGCACACAAAAGAGATCCGGCAATTGTCGCCTATATCCTTTTTATTGTGGGCCTCCCATAATATCAGCCACTTGTTTTTACGCTTAGTGGTAACAAATGAGTGGATGCGCACAGGAAAGATGCCGGATTTATTGATTATCCGGCTCACCTTAGCGTCCTTGGTATCGGATATGGAGAATATATTGAGATAATCAGCCTTGATTTCCTCCAACAATTCGGAGGTTGTCATGCTTGTCGTAATCATATTATTTCTATTTTCACTTCGAGCGCATCACATATCTTCGCAAGGATATCTATCCCAACGGAGAATTTACCGTTCTCAACGTTGCTGATAGTTGCGGCTCGAAGGTTGGCAAGTTCGGCCAGTTGTCGCACCGTGTAGCATCTTTCCTTACGTATTTCGGCTATTCGTTTCCCTATTCGTTCACGTTCATTCATTCGATCCCTCCTCTCTTACAATATTTTCATCTTCCCACTCAGCCCAATCGCAATACCATTGAGCCGCGGGTTTTATGATTTCCTTTTTTATCATTTCGGAATCATATTTGACATCAAGCGTGGCGCAATAATGTAACGCCGCAATCATTGGCTCTTTAATGCCAAATCTATTGGTATAGCTAAACTTTAATGTCAGAACATCCGGATTTAAGACTACATCATCCCTGCCAAATATTTCGATGATACTGGCAGAACGTATGTGCATTATGACATTTCTCCCATATAGAGGATCCCCGCCTTTTTCGTGACCGGAACCTTCAACGAAGGCGAACTCGGGCAATGTTAAATTCATGATATATGTCTTCGTTATCTTTTATCTCCACTAGGCTATATCTTCTATCGCATAGTCGCCAGACGCAAAGGGGGCGAAATCTTCAACAATGGTAGCAATGCGCATTGCGTCCTCGTCAGATATTACGATTTCCATATTTTCATTACAAATCATTTCTATCCCATTATTTTCTAGAATCTCTAATAACTCGCTATTTTCGCAATATAATGTTTTCATGTTTATTGTATTTATTTGATTATTAATTAATATAGATATATTTATTTTTCAATCACTTCAAGATCATTTAAAATCTTGATAGCTTTTTCTTTCCCCAAGCTTGCACATTTCACAAGGGCCTCATAAGCGGACAGCTTATGACCTCCATTAATGCCGGCATAACGAAGAATTGAAATAAAACGAATGTGAGAGATTGACTGTCCTTTATAAATGTAAGTTGTCATGATATTATCGCTGAATTGTTACTGTTGCCACCAGCTCTATTGTTATTTTGATGTTACAAAGATAAGTATAATATTATTTGTTACCAAATAGCGTAACAGAAATATTTATAGAATTAACAACAATTAATATTCCAGCCCTGTGTTATCCTTCCATCCTTTTTTGTTTGATTATATCATTATGTTTCCTTGTTTTATACGGGCGATGTGGTCTTGGTATACGGCGTGTTTTCTTCCTCTTTTTCCTCCAGTACCTTTTTAAGCTGATATAGACTCAAAATATCATACTCAAATGTCGGATTGTTCCAGTTCCGACGTACGGAGTTCGTTTGGACCGAGATAAATTTCCGAAGGTCGAAGATGTATTGACACGGGCTTAGCCTGATTTCATTAAATGTGATTTGATAGTTATCAAACCACTCTAAAAGTTGTTTAAGCTCTTCGTTCATGGTATATAATAAAATTTGTTCCCGCGAATATACCAATAATGCCTATATGACCGGACCTAACTATATACGAATGATTCGTAGACGATAGAAAACAGTATAGAATAGTTGATTTTTTGGTGTCCGATGGGAGATAATGATCAAAGTAACAAACACGAGTCACTTTATTTATCTCTTTTGCGAGAAAAGACAAGATTATGATCGGATCTATAGTTGGAGCCGCCAGTTCCTTGGCGAGTGGCATTGCCGGGGGAATAAAGGCAAGGAAGGCGGCTAGAAAAGCGAACGCCGTGTTGGATAAACAGGCAAAGGAGAATGAGGATTGGTTTAACCGTAGGTATAACGAGGATTATACCCAAAGCGCAGAGGCGCAAGCCGCCTTGACCAAGGCAAGGGAATTAGCGGATGAGCAGTATCGTAAGGCCTCCGGTACCGCCGCGGTCGTAGGGGCTACTGATGAGTCCGTAGCTCAGGCCAAGAAAGCGGCGGGCGAGGTGATATCCGATACCGCCAGTGGTATAGCCACTAACGCTACCGCACGGAAGGATGCCGTGGAATCCCAATATCTCAACACCAAGAATAATATCAGTAACCAAAGGCTGTCTATCTATAATCAACAGGCGGCAAACGCCACGCAAGCGGCTAATCAAGGATTACAGGCAGGGATGGGCCTCGTTGGGGCTGATGCGCAAGCCCATCTTGAAAAGGGTAAGGGATTATTCGAGTCTATATTCAAAAAGTAAACAACCATGACATTAGAAGAAAGATATAATAGGAAAAGGACCCCGGTCGTTCAAAGGCCGGAATTGTCCACTACGCCATTGGTTGAGCCGGAGGTTGCCGGAAGCCAGAACCCTGTCGCTCCAACCGTGGATAATACGGATGAGACCGCTCCGCAAGCGAGCGTTGTCGAGCCTCAAATGAACGATTACCAATGGAACCAAAGGCTTTATGAGACGCTCTTTCAGAAGCCGATGAGCCAAGAAGAGGAGGAGAGAAGAAAAAGGGCTGCTTCCGTAGCTACTGGAATCGGGCATCTAGGCAATGTGTTGTCTTCCTTCTCCAATTTGGCATTCGCAGGAGAGGCACCTTCGCAGGAACTACCTACCGTAGCTGATCCTAAACTACAATCTTATTCTGACAGGTTGGAGGCTATCAGGCAAAGATATGGGGCCGGATATCTGGCCGCAAGGCAAAACGATATGAATAACTATCAAAGGGCGTTATCTCTGTATAGACAGGATCAAGCTAGAAAAGCCCAGAATGATTTGGCAAAAGCCAAGATAGCGCAAAGTGCCGCTCAATTCGCAATAAAGAATGACAGGGAGGAGCGGAAGATGAAACAGGATGCCGCATATAAAGAGAGAGAGTTGGGTATAAGGCAATCCAATCTCCGTAGTCTTGAGCAATATCGTACCGCTAAAGCTAATGGATCTGGGGCGGATAAGTCTATTGACATCATCGGCAGAAACGGTAAACGTTTCACTTTGTCCGGTAAGGATAAAGATGGCGTTATCGCTTATATGTATAAGAGGATGTTGGAGTATGCGGAGGAAAATAAAGATAAAAACAAGAGCGTATCGGATGTAACGTGGCAGCTTGGTGAAGGTGGAGACCAAAAGACCAAACAAGCCGCTATTGTCATGAGTAACATCCAGAATTTCCCGGAATTATACGATGAGTTTGATAGGGTGATCGGATCGGGAGGTTCTTCTAGTAAGGGCAAGCATATCCCTTTAAACGATGAAGGAGGAACAGAAAATACAAACGAAAAATACAGCTGGATTCATGGATTCTAATGTAAAACATTTATATGATGCTATGATTAGCCAAGGATATACGGGACTTGGCGATTTCTCTAATTTTGAGGGTAAGATGAAAGACTCTGGAAAGAGGAGAATGGTTTATGATTATTTGATACAAGATGATTATTTCTCCGAGATAGGCGATTTCTCCAAATTCGAGAGTGCCCTAGGCTATTCGCCCGCAGAGAGGAAAGATTACGTTTCTCAATCAAGCGTTAATCCTGCACCTATCGCTTTAAGACAAGAGGTTGACGTGCCTATGAAGGATCAATCGGAATACGTTAATCCGTGGACGAACTCACCTGATTACAATTTTGAGTCCTTGCGTAAAAAAGGAAAGATTGAGACCGCGACTCCTCCACCTCCTACGGAGTATGAGAAGGATTCTTCTTTAATGAATACTTGGGCTGGAGACGCCATACAGAAACTTAACGCAGGAGGTGCCGATCTTGGTGCCGGTATCTTTGGGGTCTTGGATAAGGCGGCTAAAGGGTTGGAATCCGCAACGGGAGGACTGATCCCACGTGGCGGGGCATTCAAGGATATCTCAGATAGATTCAAGGCTGATGCGGAGTTTTCCCGGGCAAGGTCAAACAGATACAATGGCAAGGATTTCACCGATCTTTGGAAAGAAGGGAATTATATGGGTGCCATAGGTGATATAGCCTTGCAAGGCGTAGAGTCGCTTCCGATGTCAATCGGGGCCATGGCCGCTACAATGGCCGGAGCTCCAGCGGCCGGACTCGCTGGTATAGGGTCAATAGTGGCTAGCCAGAAATATGATGATCTCGATCAGAATAACCCAAACATGGGAGAGTTCGCAAAGGTATCTAACGCTATTCTTACTGGTACGGCAGAATCCTTGTCTGAGATGCTGGGCGCTGGCGTATCCAAGGCTTGGATGTCAACCTTATTCAAGACGCTAGGAAAGGAAAAGGCGCAAGAGGCTATCAAACGTGGTATAATGGGTAAGATGCAAGAGTTCTATAAAAAATTCGGTATGTTTTTCGAGCCTGTAAATGAAGGTATCGAAGAGGTGTCTTCCACGCTAGCGGAGAATATAACGGATAAGATAACTGGTGCGGATCCGGAAAGGGATTTGACCGATGGTGTATTGCAGAGTTTTGTCTATGGTATGGGAGGCGGCGCTTATTTTACTGGAGCCGGAGCGTTGGCTAAAGGTGCGCAATACGTAGCGGATAAAATAGGAGGCAAACAGGCTCAGCAGCCTATCACCGATTCCAATGTAACAGATCAAGGCGTTGAAACTCCTCCTCTATTAACTAAGTCAAGGTTTGCCGAGGCAGAGGAAGAAGGTCGAAATATGACTGATCCGGGCGATATACGGACGGCGAGCAAAAAGATGGAAGAGACAAGGCTTTCCCTATCTGGAATGGTTCCGGGTTTGGCTAGTACGATAGAAAGCTATGTGGATGATGGAGCTAGCGAGGCCCAAGTGATGAGCCTTCTTGATGGGGTTAATGCGGATGCCCGTCCGTTAGCCGAGGATTTCTACGCTGATTATCTCAGGATATCCGGTTTGCAGGATCGTATAGGAGAGGAAATAGACAATGAGGTTGAAACTTACGTTGCCAATAATATTACTCCTTATGTTACCACGAATTCTGATGGTCAGTCTATCCTTACCACGGCTACGCTTAGCGAGGGAAATGAGGTAAGACCTGTGTACGTTAGGAGTATCGAGGGAGATAAGGCCGTTATTTCCGATAACGGACAGGATCGGATGGTCTCGGTGAAAAGGTTGAGCGATATAGTAGAGCAAGATGCCGGTCATATGAGACGGACCTATGAGGATCAATTATTGGCTACCCGCCAGTCCGAGCTTGACATGACCATGCATCATAATCCCAAGACGCAATTACCAAAGCCGGGGTTGATCGTATGGAACGGGGATAATGCGTTTATCCTTCAAGGACAAGATAAGAACGGTGATTGGATCGCTCAACCTGCGGCTTATGATAGAGAAACCGGGCAGGTGACAGCCAAGAATGGCTCTTCTCCAGCAATGCCTATAACAGAGAATGAGATTCTTGATCTTCAAGATGCCATATATGACGCTCAACAAGTTAATGTGGTGTCGCCAGAGGATGATAATGTTGCAAGTGCTGATGCCGAGATAACCTCTGCACCTCCCGTGGAAGATGCGATCAACCAGCCAACGAGTGAGATTGAGACGGAAGGTGCCATTGATCAGATAGCACAACCTAGCAATGTGGAGAATCCTTCCATGGTCATGCGAGAAGATGGTACACCCGATTTCGTATCATCAGGAACGGATATGGCCTTGGATTTCCTCTATGATAAATATGGCGATAAGATGCCAAGGAAGATCGAGGTGACGAGAAAGTCTTTCGATGAAAGCCTTAAAAAAGCGTCTGATGCCTTGGAAAAGGCGCAAGAGGCATACGATGATGCCCCTATCGGAAAAGAGGATAAGGCCGAGGCCGCATTGATAAAAGCCCGACAAGAATATGAGGCGATCAAGGTCGAGGCTGATTTCTGGGATAATCTTGATGATGATATCAAGGAGGCCAGCAAGAAGCCGGGTGATGTCATAGCGAAGGAGATCTCCGTGATGGGTGATCCTATGAGTGGAGAGGAGCTTGCGGCCATGATGCTGGCTAATGGGGCGATCAAATTGACACGTGACACTTACAAGAAAGAGACGGGTGCCGGGAATAATGAGACAGCGAGGATGTTCGGATTGTTCGCTTCTCCGGAGAAAGGCGGTGTTAATATAGAGAGGGCGGGTGAGATATTGGAGCTTGCCGATAGGGAGAATGGCACTAACTTCTTCGATGAGAACGATACGAACGCCGGAAGGGACGCTATCATAGAGGTCTTGTCTTCCGCTCGTACACGTGGAGACTTGATCGATTATGTCAAGAGGAATCGTGAGGCGATCGCTGAGCGTGAGAGACAGGCCGAGTACAACGATTACGCTGAGTGGTGCGAGGAGAATTATCATATGTCCCCGGAAGAATACGAGGCGTATGAGGACGACTTGCGCAAACAGGCCGAGATTGTCACTGAGGAAACAATAGAGTATGTGAATGGCGAGATTGCGGACGAAATACAGGCCATAATTGACGAACAAAATGAAATAGACGCTATCTTAGCGCAAAATAATGAATCAAATGAAGAGATTGAACGAAATGACGAAGGAGGAACTGGCGGCTTACTTGAGGGAGGCGATCAGTTATTGCAAGGAGAACAACCTATACAGGTCGGGAGAACTGGAGAAACTGAGCAAGGATTCGCGGGAGTTGATGACCGTGTCGATCGCACGGATGGAGCTACACAAGAAGGCGCACCCGAAGAAGTAGATAGACAAGGTAATCCTATAGACTCCGAAGGGAATCTTATTATCGAGGATGTAAGTAGCGTATCTGATATAACAGATGAGGATTTCATTAATCCTAAACGCTCTATAGGATTACCACCAATACCTCAAAACGTCTCAGAGGCCATTGCCTCTGATGGTAAAAAGGTAATAATAAAGAGGAATATTTTTGAGAAAAACGCTAAAAAACATGCGTTTGATCCTCAATCAAGCCGTGATATACTGGAAGCCGCCTTGTATAATACGGATATAGTCGGACAATCCCAACCTTTGACACGAAAAAACCATTGGGTGGCTATAAAATTGGACGATAAAAGTCCTATAGTCGTACTGGAGGTAAATCACAACAAGGATAACGTGGAGATTGTCGGCTGGTATACATTGGATAACAGGAATCTTGACAGGATTAAAAGACAAGCTGAACGTGAGGGCGGCGAACTCCTCATACTGACCCCAAAAGGGGCGGCGGCAAGCCTTTCCACTCTTCCGGACAACTCGTCTTCTACCGACAAAGGTAGTATATCCTCTTCTGAAAACCAAGCGAATGAGGCTAAATCTTTTGTCGCCCCCTCCCCAAATGAGAATGAGAACCCGCTAGACTATGCCGAGCGAATAGTGGAGGCCAAGAGATTGTTCGATGAGGAGCTAAAGGTTAATACTAACCCTTCCGAGGCGCAGAAAGAGGCCGGGAATTACAAGAAAGGTCATGTAAAGATAAACGGTTTCGATGTTTCCATAGAACAGCCCGTTGGTTCCGTCCGTTCAGGTAAGGACGCTAGCGGAAAGGAGTGGTCGCAGGTCATGAATAACACTTACGGTTACATTCGAGGCACTGAAAGTGTGGATGGTGATCATATAGACGTATTCCTAGGTCCGGATATGAATAGTGACATGGTGTATGTCGTGGATCAGGTGAATACTGATGGCTCATTCGATGAGCATAAGGTTATGATGGGATTCTCTTCCTTGGAAGACGCTAGGTCCGCTTACTTGTCAAACTATGAGGAAGGTTGGCAAGGGTTAGGCAACATTACCGGGGTAGCGTTGGATGAGTTCAAGAAATGGATTGATTCTTCAATCCGGAAGACCAAACCGTTTTCTGAATACAAGAGTGTAGTTCCTGTATCTCCTCTAACTGTATCACGATCTGATAAATCTAATGAATATCCGTTATTAGACATTGCTGTTGATCCGATAGTTTGGATGAAAAATAATCCGGGTAAAACGCCAACTAGTAAGGATTTATTTCCTGCGGGAAAAGCAGATGAATATCTAGGAACTATTATTGATGAACAGGTTGTTACTACAGACAAAGGTATAACATTAAAATATACAAAATATAATAACGGATATAGTATAACAGCAGAGAAAGAGGGCGGCTATATTAAACAATCCTATTACAATAATGGGCTTCCTATGACATCTCCTAAATTTAACATAGGTGTAAACGATTCTTCTTTTAAACAATATATTAAAAAAAGTAAGGATGGAACACTTTATATAGACAACAAAGATATCATTCCTTTGTTTGTGGAAGATGTCTCCCGAAAAGTAAAGAAATTGTCTTTGGTTGATAAAGACGATTATATTACCTCCGCAGAGCGGAAGCATATAAAAGCGTTTCTGGAGAGTGGATTGAAAGAGGCAAGGGTAAACAACTCTATCTATGAGATTTCTAATATTGGTGATGATGGTGTTTATGAGATCGTAAGGCGGTTTAACTATACCGATCCATTGACCTTGGTGAAAGACGAGAACGGTAAACTAGTTAATAAGCGAGGGGAGGGTGAACATGTTATAAGGGTAAAGCCCACTTTTGAGGAGACAAGGCCGGATAGTGGTATTCGTTTCAGGGAGACACGTATTATCCCCGAAGAGGAAAATATCATAAAGAAAGCGAAATCCGATGGATCTTATATGAAAGCTCCTAATGGCAACCCTACTAATCTTAACGAAAAGCAATGGGTACAAGTTCGTACGAAAGCGTTTAAGGAATGGTTCGGTGATTGGGAAAATAATCCAGAGGATGCGTCTAAAGTGATCGATGAGAATGGTGAGCCAAGGGTTGTATATCATGGAACATATTCCGATTTTAATGCATTTGACGAATCCCATCTGGGAGATGTCACTGATCTTAATGCTACAAACGAGGATTGGGCAAAAACCTCACATATAGGATTCTGGTTTAATGATAATAAAATAGGTTTCTATACGAAATATAAACCAGTGTACCTTAACGTTAGGAATCCTTTAGAGTTTGCCTCAATGGAATCACTTGTTGATGAAATGAGTTATTATGATTCAGGAGAGGATTTCAAGCGATCAAATTCAGATGGGTATGATTCTGTGATAGTCCTTGAGGACGAAGAAATGGGAGGAAGATCCTATGTGGTCTTTAATGATAATCAAATAAAGTCTGCTACCGAAAACAATGAGGATTTTTCTTTCCATAATGATGAAACATCGAAAAATGAGGCTGTTAAGCAAGCCTCAGAAATAGATGGTGCTCATTTTCGTTCTATAGGTGATAAAGACACTGATAACTTAAATAATGCTGAAACTATTGAATCCTCAATCAACGATTGGTCTACCAAGTTTAATACCCCTGTCAAGGTAATCCATGACGTGGACGATATAACCGATACGAATGAGAATATGTTGGCCCGTAAGAGAGATTCCAAAGGATGGTATGACACTTCTACCGGGGAGATAGTCATAGTATCACCTAATTCCACGTCCGTAGGTGACGCTCAAAGGACTTTCCTTCATGAGGTGGTAGGGCATCACGGGTTACGTGAGCTATTCGGGGATGATTTCGATACTTTCCTTGATAACGTGTATCGGAACGCCAACGAGGATATCCGGAAAAATATCATAGACCGGACTAAAGGCAATCCTCTTAACTTGCGTGAGGCTACAGAGGAATACATCGCTGAATTAGCGGAACGTGGTTTCGATAACAAGGCCGAGCGTTCGTTATGGGAAAAGATCAAGGACGCTTTTCTTGATATGTTGAGAAAGGCCGGTATTAGCCTTGATTTCAAGTTATCGGATAATGACCTCCGTTATATTCTCTGGAGAAGCTATAAGAACTTGGAGCAAGGGAACTTGATGGATGTGGCCGAGGATATCGTGATGAGAAATAGATTAGGCCTTAACAATATAAATTTGAACGAAAATGGATCAATCGAAAGAGATATTGAACCTGAAAAAGGAAAACAACCTTCTGAAACAAAAGGTACTGGAAGGGAACTCGAGACAATCGAGGGCGTTAATGAGAACGGAAACGAAAGTGAACGAGACCATATCGACAAACCAAGGGGAGTTGAAAACGCTATTGACGGAACTGAAAACGCAACTGACCGAAATGGAAAAAAGACTGATGGCCAAGTTGACAACGATGGAGACCAACTTGACGGAGGAGATACGGTCGATAGGAACGGAAGTGTCCGGGATGGAATCGACGGTGAGCGGACTGTCATCGGACGTGCAGGATCTGAAAACAAGGGTAGAGGCGTTGGAGAAAGCGTAAGGGAAAAGACGGATGATTTCGCTTTCGCAGAGAAAACAATCCGTTTTAGGGAGAACGCACGGAATGAGTCGGTATTGTTCGCTGATAATGATATCCAAGTAGTAGAGAAACAGGTAGGTTCCGCCAAAGATCAATATGAGCGTACCCTATCTACATCATCCTATCAATTTCAGGAGGCGTTTCAGGATTCTATGCTAGGGCTTAAAACATTGCAGGATGCCGTGGCAAAGGCAACGAGGAGTCGTATATTGGATTATGAGAACGCTTATATGGGCGAGAATGCCCTTTCCTCTGTTAATGAAGCTGAGTTCAACGCTTATAGGAAAGCGGCTTTCGAGCCTATCTTAAAAGCGATCTCACGTTTGGAAAAGATGGGATCATCCATTGATGAGATAAGGGATTACCTTATAACCAAGCATGGTATTGAGCGTAACAGGGAAATGGCCGTTAAACGAGCGTTGTCACAAAACTCGGAAACATATAAATCCCTGCTTGACGAGTATATCGGGAGGAGGAATGAGATACGTGAGAACGGCAGGTCTTGGGAAGAGCAGCAATCAGAAATGGATAGGCTTGCCGAGGGATACGGAGCTAATCTTTCTGATGATTTCAGCGGATTCACGTCCATGTATCCTAACGAGGATAACACGGGGTATGATCCGGATTCCGCAAGGAGATACGTATTGGATTACGAGTCAAGATATGATACATCGGAATTATCGGCCTCTGTCAAAAGAGCCACTGACGCTATATTGGCAAAGCAACGGGATAGCGGGCTTATGAGCCAAAATACGTTTGATTCGATCAGCGATATGTATCAGTTCTATGTGCCTTTGCGTGGATGGGAGGAGACTACGGCAGATGAGGTTTACGCTTATCTTACATCCGAAAGCCAGACGTTCAACGCCCCTATAAAGACTGTCGTTGGGCGAAAGAGCAAGGCTGACGATCCTATAGCGACGATCGCTAATATGGCAGAGAGTGGAATCATGCAAGGGAATAGGAACTTGATGAAGCAAAAGTTTTTGACAATGGTACAAAACCATAAGACGGATCTCGTGAGCGTAAGCGAAATGTGGGTTCGTCTTGACGAGGCTTCCGGTGAGTGGATCGCCGTTTTCCCGGATATACCATCTAACGCCAATCCGGAACAGGTGGAGTCTATCGTGGAATCTTTCAACAAACGCATGGAGGAGCTATCCAATGAAAAAGGATCTAATGTCAGGCGTTCAAGGGATGCTATAGGGATACCTTACAAGATATTGCCAAAGGACTTGAAGGAGCATCAAGTGATCATAAAGAGAGCCGGCAAAGAATACGTGCTTACCATAAACGGGAACCCAAGGGCCGCTCAAGCGTTGAACGGGCTTACAAACCCGGATAATACGAAAGGATGGTTCGGTACTGTGGAGAGATACGCCGGATGGCTGAACCGTAACTTGGCCGCTAACTTCACGACACGTAACCCGAATTTCATGGTAAGTAACTTCCTCCGTGACGCTCTTTATTCGAATACTACCGTATGGGTCAAGGAAAGTCCTGTTTACGCTTGGAAGTTCAATAAGAATTTCGCTAAGGTAAACCCGATCAATATGTATCGTCTGGTCAAGGGGTATGAGAACGGTACGTTGGATATGAGCGATCCCTTGAATAAGGCATACCATGATTTTGTAATGAGAGGAGGAGAGACCGGATACACCAATTTGAGAGACGTGGAAGCCAAGAAGAAGGCGATCCAAAAAGAGCTTCAATACTCCAAGCAAAAGGTATCTATCGGAAAGGCTTTGAAAATACTAGGCGAATGGATGGACTTGTTCAATAAGAGCGTCGAGAATTGCGCTAGGTTCGCCGCATTCCTTACTTCTAGGGAAATAGGGCGGAGCATGGATAAATCTATTTATGACGCTAAGGAGATATCCGTAAACTTCAATAAGAAAGGGGCGGGTTCAAAATTCTTGAATACTGAGGGGCAGACCAAGATAGGTAACGCTAGCGCTTTCACGTCCGGATTGTCAAGATCCATGTATGTATTTTGGAACGCTGGTGTACAAGGTATGTATAATTTCGGAAGGCTGGCCAAGGATAATCCCAAGAAATTCTTGGGGTTAGCTTCCTCTTTCTATTTACTTGGCACTATCATGCCTATGATCGCTGCCGTTTTTGGGGATGATGAAGATGATGATTACTACGATCTTCCGGAATACGTGAGACGTAATAATATCTGTTTCCGTAACGGTGGAGGAAATTGGATTACAATTCCTATGCCCATAGAGTTAAGGGCTATATATGGACTAGGAGAAATGTCTTCTGGAATAGTTTCCGGAAAGGAGAAGTATACCGATAAAAAGATGGCCATGAAGATAGCGGAGCAAATGTCACAGGTTCTTCCTTTGGACATGATGGAGGGAGGTGGAGGATTCTCCGCTTTCGTCCCAAGCTCGGTAAAGCCATTGATTGAGGCCGGAGATAACAAGGATTGGACAGGTTTGCCTTTATATAAGGATAACGACTTCAACAAGGGTATGCCGGAATGGACAAAGGCTTTTAAGAGCGTGGATCCCGCTATATTGGCAATGACTAAATATGCCAATGAACTGACCGGAGGAGATAAATACACTACGGGTACCGTTAACCTAAACCCAGCCATTATAGAACATATATTGGACGGCTATTTCGGAGGTATTGAGGCTACACGTTCCCAGATGGTCAAATCCGCTGAAACCGCTTGGGGTAGTCGTGATTTTGACTGGAGGAATATCCCTGTCGGGAACCGTCTTATAAAAAGTGGTGATGAGCGGACTAAAAAGAAAGCCATAGATAACGCTTATTATGAGAATTTGGAAGAAATGGATAAGATCGGACAAAAATTGAGAGGATATCGTAAAGAATTGTCTAATCCACAGAACGATAGTTTTGATATAGCAGAGTATCAGAAAAAATTGAATAATCTTATGATGAGCGATGAATATCGTGGATATGTAGAGTTTAATAATCTTAACAAATTGTATCAATCAATGGGTGAGTATTTGAAGAAGGTAGATGATGAAAGATTGGAAATGGAGTTATACGATTTGAAAGCTATGATGAATGAGATAGCTAATGGTAAATAGGAGAAGTGGCGGGTGACGTTGGTGTCACCCGCTATATGTTATCAAACAGATTGTATAATATACTTCATGTAAAATAATGAAGTACTTTTGTGAAACCTAAATCTATTTTACCATGGAAGAAAATATTGATATGCCTATTGAGCAAGATGTGACTATAGAGCTGATATTGTCTGTATTTAAAAATTATTCAGACTCGAAGCGGATGAAAGAAATAAAAGACATAATAGTTTCATTAATTCATCCTGATGAATTAATAGTTGACTCTGAAGAGAGAAGTCGTATAGAAAATAAAGTGGTTGAACTTATATCCATAGATAAGAGAAGAGGGGACGAATCCGAGCTCAAATATTCTAACGGTAAATATAGTAAGAGAAAAAAAAGATCAGATCCTAAACCTATAGTGGATCTATTGCCCAGCGTGGAGTATACAGGCACCGCCGGAGAATGCGCCGTGATATCAGAGCTGTTGTTTTCCGGTTACAATGCAAATAGGATGATGGTCGATGAGGGCGTAGATATAATAGCGGTAAAGGATAATATCTATTATTATGTACAGGTAAAGACTACGACCATAAAGGATGGACGTGTTTATGCGCAGATAAAAACAGATAGGTTCAACCAATTTATGTCCGCACAAATAAGATATATTATTGTAGCAAGGTATGATGATCATGGGATTTCCCGTAATATGTTCTTCTCTTTCACTCCACAGCAAATAGATCAGGCGGCTTATGAAGGATGTATAAAGAAGAATGAAAACACGGTAAGTATAAAGATAAAGTTTAATGATAAAACAGGGAAACCTTATCTTTATGATAACAATGAGTGTAGTTGTGCTTGGAATTGGAACAAGAAGGATCTTTTAGGATAAAATTTTAGGACTATGCCAAATATAAAGAAGAAATATATTCCTTTTTTTGTTCCCGCTTTGCTTTCAGTGATAGCGTTTTTTTATATTCCATCTCCATCCGAATTTAGCGATGAGAATCATGTGTATGTAAAAGCTTTTGATACTTATATGGAAGTACTTAGCGTATCTACATGGCTTTGGGTCATTATACCGTTCTTTTTGTACTATATAGGAACTGTATATGAATTTTCTAAGAAAAGAGGAGATAGCGCTTTCCGGCTTTCATTATATTCAACATTGGCATTCATATCGCTATGGTTGTTCTGCATTCAATTATCAACAGAATTTCATACACCTTGTTTATTACTCTTGTTCGCTTCGGTTTATACGTTCTTTTTCCCTTGGATAGGTAATAAAGTTAATTTATTTTAGAACCGTAATTGCTCTGCCAACGAAGTATATCTCCTATGGGATGAAGCTATTGATCGTTTTGAGGTATCTAAAATAGAAAACTCCCCAAATCCTCACGGACAAGGGAGTTTTTATTATTTAACATAATCTATATGAATGGTTTTCAGACAACCTTAAACGATCCGATTCTCACGGACAGGAACGTTATAATATCTAAATCCATATCTAAACAAAGACATACTTAATCATCATTGCCGATCCTCCCGGAATAGCAACGGTGGGTATATCCGTCTTAAAATGCTTCCCAATACCACCCAAGGGAAGCGGGAAATATTTATTCAAACTATATTTTATGCCAATTGGCATAAATATACCTCTGGTTCTCACGAAAGAGCGGTATGACTTTGATAAAGTTATTTTATGAATACAACCTAGTGTAATATCTTTAAGTAATGACTCCGGTCCATCACGGATGAGAGCCATAAGGGGTTATAAATATATAACATACCGTATACACATAAAAAACGTGGCGCCGTCACAACTACCAAGACCCGGCGTCCCCACGCCAACATAACAGGTAGTAAGCAACGGCCCACGTCTTATATATAGATTATATATACAAATAACGTGGGCGTATTGTTGCTATCGGCTCCCTGTTATGTTTATAAATTTGGGGAATTTAGGTCTTTATAGGAGACGATATCTTTAACGCCACAATGTGTGTCACGTCTTACATTCTAATCAGTGACTACGCGAATATACTCTCTTTATTTTATATTAGTAAAAAATAAGTCGTATTTTATTTATCTAATATTGATTTTTACAAGGGAAACGTTCATGCGCACGCTATAAACTCGACTCATTTTTTGGATATGAATCGAGATATCCCGTTGATTCTTCTTTGATTATAGAAGGCTTAGGCATATCCTCTGATATGAGTGCTCCTATCATGTCTGTCATCAATATATCGTCGTGATTGCCACGACCGGGAATATTCCCGTAACTACCGTCCGGACGTTGCTCGTATTTGGATGCCTCCTTATACATGCGCTCATCCGGGTCTATGAACATATCGTCCTCGAACGCCACTATGAAATTATCCACCATGTCCTGCTTGGTCTTCTTGTTGGTCTGGAAGCCTATCTTCTTGTATATGCCGTTCCTTATGTCCTCGGGATCCGTCGCCGCACGCATGTAAAGATTGGGGTAGATATCCTCTATCTTTTTCAGTATGCCACGAATATGATCGCCTTCCTCCACGAACTCGGATGCCTCTGATTTTTTCTTATCAAACGTATTGCTCTCGAAGGCGAGAAGGGCGTTCTTGTAGTATCTGGCGATCTTGACGGCTTTGTAGGCGAGCCAGTCATATCGTATATGACCGTGCCATCTGGCTACCACCTCCGGCTTTCCTCCGCTGAATCGTAAATTCCACCTGTTTATAACCGTTATACATGACGGGTCTGAGTTCTTGCTACGTCCACCGACATCGACGATGACAAGATACTCGTTGGATGTCCTTGTATCATCGGGCCTCTTCCAGATTCTCAACAGGCCGTTCGGATTCTTGGTGAGAATAATCCTCTTGGTCTTCTCTGATTGGGATATGTCGCCAATGAACTCCGGGGGTGATACGTATCTTTCCCGCATCACCTCGATCGTATAGATATTGAACACGAGATTACCGGAATACTTGAAACACTCGACATCATCGGATGGTGCCTCGGATGCCATCGATGCGTGATCATGGAACGAGGCCCTTTTCTTGATATACCATTTGATGTGCTCCAGCGTAGCTCCTTTTTCCCATAGAGACCATAGATACTGTCCCGGCTCGCTATTGTCATTAGGGGAGGTCGTGACATCCCTTCCCTCTAATAGATCCAATATGAAAAGCCGGGTCTCTTTCTTGTCCTTGAATCTTATCATGTCGTTCTCGATAAAGAAGAACGGTATGAATAGCGCCTTACGGGATGACGTGCCCTCCTTGGCCATTTGGTACTCATCATAGAAATAACCGGCCATGCCGTTAGCCGTAGACTCGGAGATTTCCATGGTCAACGGTCTCTCCAATATATTCGAGTCTATGTTTGTTATAACCTGCTCCGCCGATTTGCCATCCGTTGTTTTCCAGTAGGCTACCTCCGAGAAGTGGGCCATGGCATAGTCCATACCACGTGTTGACTCGAAATTCTCATAAGATGCCACGGTTATCACGTTATCACGTACCTTGTTCCCGGACGGGTCGGTGATTATGGAGTCGGACGCCGAATGCTCGTAAGGGGCGAATTGTAACTTGTCAACACCATATATAAATCCCGGGATATTATCGAGAACCTTTTTATACATGGCCTTGATACGTTTGGCGGTATCTTTCGTCTGGGCTATAATTACGGAATACCATCCTTCCATGACGAATAGCTGTATCCACGCCATATAGAGCTGTACCAAGGTGGAACCTCCCCATTGCCGGGCTTTCAATAATATTATACGGATCGGGACTCCCTTATGCCTCATTTCCTCCAGAACGGATAGCACGTAACGTTGGGCGTAATTAAGCTCGAAGGGGATCATTTCTCCCGCCTCTTTCGACTTGATCTTAAATAACGAGAAAAAGGCGAAGGACGGGTCTCTCGAGCAACGGGCCCAAAATAGCATGTTGGCCACGTCCTCCTCATTTATCCCATCTGAATCCGGGTACAGCTCGTTGAACCTTATCGTGTAGTCCTTTATGGAACCGGCTTTCAGGACATCCTGATACAGATCGTTCTTGAAAACCTCCTCGGTAAGCCACTGTACCCTTATGGGGTAATCATCTATGACAACCCTATGGCTATGCCCCTCCATTCCACGCCCCGTGAATTGGTCGTGCGTGCCGAATATATTTTTCAGCCTCTTGTTATTCTCGGCCAATATAGACTCAACCTCTTCCGTGAACGCTAATTTTCTGTATGACTCCATAGATGATATAGGCTATTAGGAATGACAGCAAGTGTATCCTCCAGTTGAATAAGGGGATAAACGCCATGACGATATTGCTCAATATTATTCTCCAAAGGCTTAGTTTATAGGCGTGATATCTGCGGGCGTAACATCCCATGATAAATCCGGACATGCCGCATGTAGGAACCGGCAATGAGGCTAGTGGTACGAACGAGGCCAAGACGCAAGACACGTAACCGATCAGGCATGTTTTCACACGAGGCTTAAACTGGAATAAGGCGATAAGATTTAATGATAAATGAAATATGTTGGCGTGGGTGAACATGTAAAGGAAATGGTCGTATGGAATGGAATTGGTATCGAAATAGAAATGTTTACCTGCGAGTTGGAGTATGACGCTTGTCAAGGCGATTATTAATGAAGGAATCAGTCTTTTTAGCTTACCTTCCATTTTTCCTTTCCCGGTTGATGCGTTGTATTATCGCCAACGCCCGTGAATAGGATATGTAAAAACAGGGGGCCGTTTGATAGACCGCGAAAGAGGTGATGAAATAAACGGAGCTTCCCTTGAATTCTCTCTTTTTCTCCAGCTCTTTGTAAATCTCATAAATGTCACCGATCATCTTGTTTCTGATCGATCGACCTTTTTCCTTGGTCTTCCCTTTCCTGATCAGCAGGATTCCCCTATACGCTTGAAGGGTGGAGATCCAGAACCTAGAGGCATGGGAGGATATAGCCCTCATTACCGCCTCTCGGTGGGATTTCACTTCCCTCATCTTCAAAGCACGTCTATAAGCTTCGTAAAGCTCCATGTCCCGCTCTGGGATGAAATCTACGCCATTAACCATAAAGAACGCTTGTTTTGGTGAACATCACAAAGATAGAAAATAGATTCACATGTTTGATTATTCTTAGGGTCCATGGGTTAAATAAAATAATCAAAATAACAAAACGGATATACCTTATTATTTTCCTTTGCCTAAAACAAAATCGATTAAGGTATGGCAGATATATCTAACAAAGAGAGATTCAGACAAAGATACGCCAAACGGAATCCGGATCTTAACATGGATGACGAGGAGGCTTACTACGGCTCGGTCAACCAGTTCATGGACGAGTATGAGGGTTACGAGGGAAACTCTAAGAAAATGCGGGAGAACCTATCGAAGAGTCCAGCTTTCGCCGAGTTGATGGTAGCCGCTAGGGATCAGGATGATTTCGATCCTGTGGTGTGGATGGTACAGAACAAGGGGCTTGACTTAAAAGCCTTGGCCGATGATCCCGATTATTCGCAAAAGCTGGCAGACGCTCATAACGCTTACTTGGAGAAACTGGCGAAACAGGACGAGATCGAGAAACAAATGTCGGAGAATATGCCGGCTAGCGTGGAAGGGATAAGGGCGAAAGCCTCGGAGATGGGCCTTTCTGACGATCAAGCGGAGGAGGTTATAGGCAAGATGTATCAAGTCTTGGATGACTTGATCGTCGGTAAATTGGATCCGTCTATTTTCGAGATGATGGCCAAGGGCATGAATTATAACCAAGACGTGGAGGCCGCTCGGGAGGAAGGCGTTGCGGAAGGGATCAACAAGAAAGTTACCGACAAGTTAAAGGATCTTAGCGGTAAGCAGGAAAGGCCGAGAGGGAGGCAAGGCGCACGGCAGGAGAAGCCGGTTACGCAAGACGTGAACAATCCTTTTTTATAATGAGAATAGTAACAATTAATACTTTTGCGATGAATAAATTATTTAAAGACAAGATGTTTTGGGTCAAGACTTTGTTCTTTGTCTTGGCGGTATTGACCGGTGGAGCGGCTATGGCCGTGGAGATCGGGGAGAATGGAAGTGATACGGATCCCAATGATGGCAAGCCGTTGGAGGACGCTACTCATGACAATCCAGGCAAGGGAATAGACCAGCAGGGGCACGCTGCCACAGGTTCATCCATTGATCAAGCAGGATTGGCAGATAACAAGGTGGAGGATTACGTCAGTAAATTTCAATCATTCAAGTATCCGATGCATACGGACTTCCTTAGAATGGCAAAACAAGTCAAAGTCGACACGAAGGAACCTTCGCATTTCAGTATCGGGGAGGCTGTGATGGAATGCCACACGAAGTCCGCTGTTGAGAATTCAACCGCTAAAGATAATAGCGTGATCCTGTCGTTGTATAAAAACGATATCAAATTGTTCTCTGAGTGCGCTACCATAATCGTCCCGAACGTGGATGGATATGACACGAAAGGAGATAAGGATGGAAGTCCTTTGATGTTGTATGTCGAGAGCTCGGACAAGACAAACGGAGTATCTGTCATCGCCATCAACGGGCCGTTGGATGATAATGGTAGTACGTATGTGCCAGACATTCCGGCGTCTACAGAGCTTTTGGTTATGGCTCCTGCCATGAGCGAGAGTGAGATTGAGATCGCCCCTGACGCGGCTTACCCGACCGAGGAGAAAGCGTATCTTCAGAAGAAGGTGTGCGCTATTACGTGGACAGAGTTTTTCGAACGTATCAAGAAGAAGGCTAGCTGGAATGTTACCGATCTTAAAGGATGGATCTTGGCTAATTTCCGTAAACGTTGCACCCGTACGATGCTAATCGGAGCGGGAAGTAAGTTCTCGAAGACGAATCCTAAGACTGGAACGGAATATGTATATACCCAAAAAGGAGTGTTGAGACAACTTCGTTTGGGCTATCAAATACCATCTGGAGGCATGACCGTGCCCGATCTTATCGCTATTACGAAAATGCTGGGGGGTAAATTCGCTACTACCTCACAGAGCGAGGCGTATGTTTCCCCTAAATTTATGGAAGGCCTGTTGAATATGGATTTCTCTAAATATAGAGAGGTGACAATATCGCAAGAGCAGAGCAAGGATTTGGATCTTGATTTCTTCTCGTTTAAGACACCATTCCATAAGCTGGTGTTTAAGATTGAGCATGCTCTGGAGGATATCCATTTCGATGAAGCCGCTATTATCTTCCCGATGAGTACGGCGAAACGTTATTATTATCAGAAAGGCAAAACTATCAACGTGAACCATGAGAAAGGTGAGGGAGGAGAGGTACGTGAGGCTAAAAGCCAATATTACGTGCAAGACGATTGCTTAATGCTAACAGGGTACAATTCCATGTTGGTGGCTAAGGACTTGACCGTTGGCGGTTACGGTAAATTCGCTAGTACGATAAAGAGTGTCAGCGCTGTTCCCGTAACAGACCTTGTAAATGGTGATAAATATTACTTGACGCAAGAGGATGGAGAGTATGGCGTTGGCCTGTATATGATCGAGAATGGTGAGTTCGTTCCGTTCAAGGGTGAGATTCTAGCGGATTGATATGATAGATGAGGTTGTGTAAAAACGCGGGCACAACCTCTTTTTCTTAAAGAAATTATATTGATTATGATAAAAAGATACGAGTTAGCTAGGGGTATGGACGCTGGTGTTATCCAAACATCCTATTTAGGCGTTTCCGTTAAAATGGAGTTCAAGAACGGGAATCATCTGAATGGGGTGAGAGCGTCATTGATTACACGGAATCCTTTTGTTCAAGACGCTATTGAGAATGATCCTCGTTTTGGTGTTTTGTTTAAGTTGGTATCCACGATAGATGATTCTAACGATAAGCAGAAAAACGTATCGGGCACTGGCTGTTCAAAGTCCTCAAGAGATTCTAAATATACGGGGAAGAAGCTTCGCACCAAGGCTGAATTAGAAGCGGAAATGGGAGTTTCGGCATCTTCCGATAGTTGTAGAGGTAAGAATAAGAAATCTTCCGAGAAAGAGACGAAAATGGTTGAAGAGGTGAGAAACGTGAATGACGCTATCGACTATTTCGCCAAGATGGGCTATAAGGTGGAGAACGATGATATGCTTGAGGAGTTAAAGGATAAATTAAGTGTCTCGTTCCCGAACATGAAATGATATGGAAATTAGCGTGAGCGACATAGTGAGTGAGGTCAAGATCTGTATAGACGAGATCGGGCTTAATGACGCTGAGTTCCTAGGAACGCAGGATAACGAGGAAATGGACACGATTATCAAGTCCAAGATATCGGAGGCGTTGCGCTTCGTGAACGGTAACGCGGACTGGAGCCTGTTGGAACCGAACAAGATAATAACGGACGGAACCATAAAGGACGATCTTGTCGCTCATGTAAGCTTGCCGGAGAACTACTCTCGGATTTGTTACGCTAGGCTATCATCATGGCCTTTATTTATTTCAGATCCTATCTATTGGAACGATAAGGAATACGCCACGCTGTCGGATCCATACGCAACGGGGACATGGGAAAGACCTAAACTGGCGTTGACCATGAGGCCGGGTAAGACATTGGAGCTATATAAAGCGAAGGACAAATCCGACACGTTCGAGATCGGGATCATAACGGACGAGGATATAACGGATAGCTTGGAGGTAAGCCCCAAGCTGAAAAAGGCGCTGATCTATTATATATCCGGTCTCACGTTGCTTACTTACAGGGATCAGCACGCAGACAGCATGTTTAATCAAGCGTTGGTTCTTATGGGTGTCAATCCATCCGGGGCCAACTCCAATCAATAACAAGATTATATAATCATGGTATACATATTCAAAGACAGATTGATTCGGGTTGAGTGGACTATCTATAAAGGGATAAGTCCGGTGAAAGAGGATTTCTCCCGATCTAATGTAAAGGTTTTTCTATTAGGCAATCGGGAGAAATATCTACTTCAAGCGAGAGCGGACAAAGGTACGCTTTATGTAGACATTCCTTCAGGGTTGGAAGAAGGAACTTACTCTATCGAGGCGATATGGGTCAAGAATATGGACCATGTCTTTGATACACGAAGCGTATGCCGCTCCAAGAAAGAGGATCTTTTCTCTATTACCGAATTTGAGAACGAGGCTACGAATATAGGAGAAGGTGTCGTCGTGCTGAAAGTAAAGACCTCTACCGCCACTTATGGCTATGATGGCTTGTCCTCATATGAGCTGGCCGTATTACGTGGGGACTGGAACGGTACGGAAGGAGAGTGGCTGAAGCATGAGCGTTACGTAAGCGTGCTCGATTCCCGTGGTGATAGCGAGGTTGATACCATGAGCCAAAAGGCCATTACTGATGAACTGGAGGCACAAGACAATGCCATAGAGGATATTCGGAAAGATACGAAAAAACTTGGTGATCGTGTGGAGGAAGCGGAGGAAAAGGTTAATAATATGGGGGATGTCGTTGATGAGATCAAGAGCCACGCCCCGGTATCAGCTCGTCCTGCCGGTTTCAAGCCGGACATCGACCTTACCCCGGAGATCACGGTAGACCGTGCTTGGAGAGACCATGAGGGTAACGTTATCCGTGATACGTATATCACCCGGAGGGGATTGAGGAACGAGATAATCGACATCACCAACCAACAGGTAACGGACTTGAAGCCCGGTTCCGTCGATCCGGACGATCTTTCCGAGGCTACCAAGCAATTGATCGGTAACAAGAGCATAACCAACCTTCCGGACGAGGAGGATATAACCGTTACGGATAACCAGACCTTAAAATTAAAAGACAAGGAATACGCCCCGAAGGATTACTCCGGCATGGGACGTGTGTACCTTCGGAAGCATTACGTGAACGGAGTGAACACGCTCACGCAGCACATGATGAGAAAGCCTAATACCATCTACATCATCCAGTACGACTACTGCTTAGCTGGGCAGACGATCGAGGTGCCGGAGAATTGCGTGCTGGATTTCCAAGGGGGAAGTTTGAGGAATGGTGTTTTGATTGGATCAAAAACACATGTAATAGGAGGTATATATCCTTTTAATAATATATCAAAGAAAGGAAAATGGGACTTTGCAAATAATCTTACAGTAAATTACTTTTCAGGTAATAATGATGCTGAAAGACTTCAAGATGCTATTAACTTCATATTAGACTGTGAGCATGAAGATGCAAATTTTCCTTACTTATTAATAGATAGAGATATAGATTTAACAGGCTACACTATATTGTTGCATAAGGGTTCTGGAGAAGGGCAATTTCCAAGAAAACCTATACATATAATGGGAATAAACAATTGTCATATTACGAAAAAGGATGAAGGGGCAATGTTTATGTCTGATCAATATGCTTTTGGTGATATTTATTTTAGTAATTTATATATTTCTGGAAAAGATAGGGATACTAATACTATTTTTCTTAAATGCGCTACAAATTATAGTGATGAGCCGGAGATTAAATCTACTACTATAATAAGAGTACACTCCACTAATAATTTATTTACAAACTTAGGAGGAGTATTTATTATAGATTCAGACAATCCTAATTTTATGAAATATATGCAGTCTATGAGGCTTATAGGTGATACTTATTGGTTGTGTGGTACTGTGCTTAAATTCCCATTTGCGTATGATATTAAAATAGCAAATATAACTTGTGAAGGATGTCATAGATTTATTCATAATATATGGAGTATTTATGGGTCAAGTGATTTAGTAGTTAGAGATAGCGTTATAGAAGGATTAACAGATGCTGCAATAACGATCAATTATATTAGATGCTGTTTGATAGAAGGGAATTATTTTGAGGCTGCTCCTATATGTATAAATATTCAAAGAATAAATGATGCGGGAAATATCCTCACTATTAGAAATAATACTGTAGGTCTTGGTAATAATCCTGAAAATTACCCAGATTATGATAAATGTTGTTTTATTTATGGACAATATAATTCTAATCAGTTATTGGAAATATCAAATAATCAAATAAGTGCTCCATCTAAATATGATAAGCCTTGCTATTTTACATATTTAACAGGATTTCTTCCTAAATCAAGACCACTATATAACTCTAATAAACTTGGTGATAATATTATTTTAAGCAACTGTGATTTATTTCATAATAAATCTAATGATTGGAAAAGTAAGTCTTTAGATTATTGCTTTACTAAACAAAATATATCTATAGGTGCAACCTCTATAGAACCTCTCAAAAGTATAAAAGTTAAATCTAAAATATTTTGTGGTTATATTGGTATTTTTGGATATTATCAATCAAATAACGCTTTAGGAACAATAATAAAACATTTTAATCAATCGGATACTTACATAGGTGATGCTTCGGATTTTCCTTATAATAATGTTGTTTGTTGTTTGGGGAGTGTACATCATTATTTTTATATAACTGACCCTTATAATGAAGATGGTGTCTCTACTGTTTATATAGTAAACACCTCTCCTAAAACTCAGATGATCAGTGTTGAAATAATGAACTATATGGCTAGAAACATTGAAACGACCTATGAAATAAATGTAGATCCTCCAGAGTGCGAATTTACTTATGATAATGTTTACGAAATGAACAATGCTATTGAAGTAGGAGTTGGAGTTTCTGATCTTCCAATGTTGCCAACCAATAAACATGGGATGTTTATGTTTAATACTAATTTGGATCTTCCAATGCTATGGAGTGGTAATAAAAATAAATGGTTAGGCTTTGATGGATTTGAGTTTAATAGAAGAAGAGGGACGACTGACAAAAGACCAACATTAACAGAGATCGGAGTTCCTTATTACGATACAACTATAAATAAACCAATCTGGTGGAACGGCACGAACTGGATCGATGCCACTGGAGCTACTGTATAACCGTTAAAAACATCATATTCATGAGACAATTCATATACACGATCATCAGAAAGATATTCAAGCTTGTATTCTCTATCTACAAGCCGAAGGTAAGGACATTGTACAAAGGCCGTAAGAACATCGATCTTACGGAGAACGGCAATCAGCACATAAGGGTAGGTAAGCCTTTCTATCTGGCCGGGAACACCTACAAGTTAGATCAACGAGATAATACGAGCGTATTCAAGCTGGCCCTTTACAAGAAGGAAGGCGAGGATTGGGTAAAGGCTAATGACCTAGACTTGATCTTGAAGTTGAACGCCGGCTACAACATATTTTACGTATAACGAACTAAAGCACGATACATCATGGAAGATCGAAAAGATATTTGCGAGGGTTACGAGAGGGATAGCGTACAGCAGCTAGACAAGCTGGCCAAGGATAAGAACGAGCGTTTCCCGATCTATCCGTTGACATACATTCAGGCCGTATATGACGCTAGGACGAAAGAGAGGCTTGATTCCATATTGTGGAAATGTAACAACGTGTATTTGCCTTGGATGGGATCGGCGGGGGATACCCGTATACAATTGCCTTTCTGGATGAGAAGGAAGGGTATCATAATCACTTACAAGAACCTTGACGAGGAGACGATAACCGAGAAGCTCACCTATGATCTTTGTATCGCCGATGATTTCTTCCGTCTTGACTCCTCTTGGACTAGGATAACGGACGCCCTTCCGGTCGGGGGTAACATAACCATAGGCTCTAACGGAAATTGGTTTCAAGATGGCGTTGATACCGGCTTCAAGGCACAGGGGCCTAAAGGGGACAACGGGCTTACTCCCATGCTTCGCACGGTTAATAACAAGCTGCGATACTCGTATGATGGAGAGGTATGGTATGAGATCTCTGAGTATATCGCCGCTTGGTTCCGCTATCAAGACAATAAGATCCAGATATCACGGGATCAGAAAACATGGTCAGACCTGTCAAAGCCGTTCACGCAAGACCTGTATATAAAAGGGTATGTCGCTACATCGTCAGCCCTGCCCTCTACGGGCGTGAAACAGGGTGATATCTACATGGTAGGCCCTACGTACGCAGCGGAGGACACGGAACATAAGAATCCTATATACCGGATGTACGTGTATAACGATTCAGGATGGGTAGATAACGGGGTTTTCCAAAGCATAGCCGCCGGGGTGGTTCAGACGATCGGGAATAGCGAGACGGAGGTCATGAGCCAAAAGGCTGTTTCATCCATCGTCGGCCTAGACACGTACCCTGTCTTCTCCGATACCAAGCCCTACGTAAAAGGCGAGATCGTTAATTACGGCGGCCTCTTGTACGAGTTCACGGCTGATCATGAGGCGGGGGCGTGGATTGGCACGGACGCAAGGGAGACGAGCTTGAGGGAGGAGGTAAGTAATGTTACGGACAAATTTATCGTTTTAGGAAGTACTAATTTCATTAAAGATTGTTATGACATAACTAAAGATGAGAATATAACTATAACGCCTAATGGTATAATTAAAGATAATAATACATTTGATTATGTCGGTAAATCTGTTTACTTTGAAAATAGTGATTCAGGATTACTTGATTTTAGGTATATATTGAGTAATATTCCAGAATATGTTGAATATGGAAGAAAAATTAAGATTATAGCAGAAATTAGTGTAAAAGGAACTCCAAAAGGAGGTAATAATCAAATCAGAATTATTACTAATAATGAAAATGTAATAAATCATACTTCAAAAGAATATAATAAGGATGGAATATATAAATATCAAGCAGAGATAATATATTCACAAGAGATAAAATCTATAGGAATTTTTATAATAAGATATGTGGAACCTGCTTCAATAGAGGTTGGTAGAGTATATATTGGGTACGATAATTATGGTTCTATCATAGGAGATAATAATATATATAATAATATACAAAATATATATTTAAAAAACACAGAACAATCATTAGATATAGAAAATAAAACTAATATTTTAGGTTCATATAACTTTATTAGAGATACATTTAATATTGTTGATAGCAACTGTAATATATTAAATGGAGTAGTTGAAGAGAATACTGTATTTAATTATAATGGTAATGTTTGCAAATTTCATGGTACAGATAGCGATGTGGTAGATTGTCGTATAATCTTACAAAAACTTCCTGATGACGTAAGAGTTGGATCTATGATTAAAGTTGTTGCTGAAGTTTTTGCAGAGGATATCCCAGATAAATATTACGTCAATTTTAGTGTTTTAAAAGCAGGAAGCTCCAGCAGACTGAATGAAAAAAAAATAGTAAATGGGTATTCTGTATATAAATATGATAGTATAGAAGTTACTCAATCCATGAAAGATGCCATATATTCTTCTGTTGTATTATTTTTTCCTATTCAAACATTTGCCTATCCATGTAAAATTACAATAGGAAGAGTTTATATTGGATATGATACTAATGGAAGCTCACTGGGTGATTACAATATATACAAAAGATTAAATTCATTAGATGATATTACGAAAGATATCACTAATAAATTGAACTCATTGAAAGTTAATAATTCTCATAACTTCCTTACTTCACCTACAGATGTCAATAGTGATGTTTCCGTTGGAACATATAATGCGGAACTTGCTGAAAATACTATATTCAACTATGAAGGTAATATGTTCAAATATAGTGGTGGAGAAGATATTAAAGATTGTCGAATATTTATGCAATACATTCCAAATTGGGTAAAAGTTGGACAAAATATTAAGATTTTAGCAGAAGTTTATATAGACGGTGTTTATGCAAATTTTAGAAAATTGGTAGCAAATCAAGTTGTAGAAGGTGTAACTACTATGTATAGAGGATATAATGTTCTTGAATTTAAGGATATAGAAGTTACTGAATCACTTAAAAATGCAAAAGTAGGTGCTTTGGGAATTTTTACACCTCTACAAGCAGGTGATGTGACGGTCTATATAGGAAGAATGTATATGGGCTTAGACGGAGAGGGTTCATTTATAGGTGATACTAATTTGGATAAAAGACTTACGGAGTTAGAGAATTTCAATATAAAGGAAAAAATAAATTATTTAAGTAACGCCAATTCGCCTAATTTAATTGTATCGCCAAATGGTGATAGATTTATACTATCAGTATCTGACTCTGGTCAAATATCAGCAAGTAAAATATCTTGCAAGAAAATATTATACCTTGGAAATTCGTTTGTATCTCATATTCCAGATGAATCAAAAGGTTGGACACCTACTGAGGCATGGGGTATGGCTGCTGAAACAAAGGAAAAAGATTTTGTGCATAGAATTGATACCATGATTAAATCTATTATCCCTAATGCGGAAATAGCAGGAATAATCAACATTGTACCTTGGGAAGGTAATACTCACGGTTTCGAAAAAAGCAAATTAGATTATATACAAGATATTGATTTTGATTGCGTTGTATTTAGGGTTGGAGAAAATGTAAAAGAATGGGATGATTTTGACACACAGGCTATTGATTTGCTTGATAATCACATATTATCTGGTAAAAATAATATACCTGTGTTTGTTTCCTCTATGTTTTCTGTTGAAGCTCCTACTAACAGTATTAGTTCAAAAAATGAGGTATTGAAGAATATAGCAAATCATTATCATACTCCATTCTCTTATATAGGTGTTAATACTGGTACTCAAAATAATATATATAGTGCTATATTATCACCAATTCCTCCTAAATCGGATGGTACAGAATGGAATAAGTCTGATGTTATGTCAAGTGTACTTAATGGACATCCCGGTAATATTGGCCATGATTTTATTGCTTCAAGATTTTTCAATTCCATAAAACTATATTATAAATATTAAATATGTGTTATTATCGTTATATCTCCTACATATCCGACCTAGCGAACTGGTTAAAGTCCATCGCCATAGCCGCCGTTGTCACGGCGATGGACTTCGTTTCGCCGATCGAGAATTTCTTGGTGGTGATCCTGTCGCTGGCCTTCATCGATACGTTCTGGGGGTTGGCTGCGGATCACGGGGATTTTAGGAAGAGCAAGTTCATCCGTAGCTGGGTGTATATGCTGATATATCTATTAATCATTATCGTGTCGTTCTGGATAGGCATGATGATGGATAGCTCTGAGGATAACGCCAAGGCTTTCGTGTCTTGGATCACGTGGGCGATGATATGGTTTTACGGGACCAATGTCTTAAAGAACATGGGCAAGGTATTCCCGGATAACAAGGTGATAGCCTTCTTGTATTGGGTTGCAGCCGTAAAATTTATAAGCAAAGTCAATTTCTTGGATGAGTATAACAAGACAAAGAATAAAAAAGGCTCCCCAGATCCAAAAGGATAGGGGAGCTGGTGTGAAATCATCGCTGACCATATTTCTCAATAGGGCAGGAGATAAGTAATAAAGTACACAAATGTAATAAAAAAATAACAATGGCAGAGAAAAAATTACCTAGAGGGTTGAGAAACGCAAACCCGGGAAACATTAGGATCAACAGTGATCTCTTTCAAGGAGAGGTTCGACCAAGCAAGGACAAGTCGTTTAAGCAGTTCGAGACTATGGCCTATGGCTATCGGGCGATCTTCAAGATCCTGTCTAACTATTACCGGAATTATAAGCTGGACACGATCCGCAAGATGATAGGTCGCTGGGCGCCGGAAAACGAGAACGATACGGACGCTTACATTAAGGCCGTATCAGATTATGCTGGTATCCCGGCTGATGATCCTATCAATGTAAATGATCGCGAGCAAATGACCCGGATTGTCGCTGGCATGAGCAAGGTGGAGAATGGGAGGGAGGCCGATATGTCGGATGTTATTGCGGGGTGGAATCTGCTATGAAAATATGGTTCGTCATATTATTATGCCTTCTCTGTGCCTGTGGAACTTCCAAGAAATCCACGGATACAGAGAGGCATGCCACTACAAGTGTCAGTCTATCGGATAGCGTATTTAAAAAAGATAGCCTTTCGATCATAGAGCGCATATTATCTAACGAGAGGCTGAATGCCCATATCTTGGTTGTCGAGTGGTCTGGTCCGGATAGCTCGGGGAACCTGTATCCTGTCAAGACATCCGATATAACCATAGGAAAGGAGCGAGAGGAATCAGGCGAGAAGATCGTTTCGTCCGGATCTGATATGACAGAGGTGAGGACGGATAACAAGGCGGTCGTCTCCGATGAGAGAGAAACGATAAACGTGGACAAGGAAACGAGGCTTATCCATCCTAGGGTATGGTGGTATCTGTTGGTAGGAGGAATGATTGCGGCCATGTTATGGTGGATCATTAATAAGAGAGGGTGATTTAATATTGATACATAGTGTTATCCAATGACTCCGTGAGGACGAGTTGGCGGGGAGATAAAGAAAGAATCTCCCCACGAATTAAAACGGATCGGAAGTTTGTTTTAATTATCGCTGCACGACGGGAGAGATTCTTTGTTTCTTCTGCCGTGCATTTTTTTTGCCCGGCTTTGATAGTAAAACAAACCACGAAATAAAAAGTTCATGAATAAGGTTGAAATTTTTTACAAGAAAGTGATAGAGGCGGTATGCAAGGAGTGCGGGACCGATCCGGTAATGATGTTTAGCAACAACAAGGAGCGCAATGTTGACGCTAGGGGAGTGGCTATAACGATACTGGCCGATCGCAAGTTGAGCGACAATATCATATCCGATCTGACGGGGATGACGAGGCAAGCCGTCAACCGGATGCGTAACTTGTACCCGGACAGGATCAAGAGGAGTTACTATCTGAGGAGGACGGTGGAGAGCGTCAAAGAGGAGCTATCCGGTACGGTCTGAGGGTGCGTTATGTTATATGACATGTGATTTGTCTATAAAAAAATTTTCATATAACAAAATTTTGTGCGACATTTGCGGAACAAAAGGTGATTTTTATAGCCTCGTCAAGTAACCAGCCTTGGCTGAGGCTTTACTTTTAACACCTTATATCTTTAAAAATGTATATTCTAAATAGATCATGAAAAAATATGACAGCGATCGTAGGAGTTTTAAATAAACATGCTGTAGCTATTGCGGCGGATAGTGCAATTACTACAACGGGTCTATCTAGACGAAAAGTCTTTAATCGGGGGAATAAAATATTCACGTTGTCTAAATTTCATCCAGTAGGCGTTATGATTTATAATAACGCTGCATTAGAGGGAGTGCCTTGGGATGTTATAATTAAACTTTATAGAAGGTCTTTGGGAAATAAATCTTTTCCAAAATTGGAGGATTATAAAAAAGATTTCATAAGATTTATCTATAAAAAGAATTTTTTTATAGATAAATCAATTCAGTTAAGCTATTTAAGTGCGTCTGTTCAGTTTATCATTACTAATCTTATCGGGAATGAGGCTGGTCGATTGTGTGGAGGTATAAGGGATGACAATCATGATGATTTTTTGTCACAGATGAAAAGATTAATGAGACAGTATTCTGATTCATATTCTTCCGCAAAACAATGTGAGTCTCTAAGTGGTTATAAGATTGATGATTTCGTTAAGTATTCATCAAAAGTTTTTGATGATCTAATCAATTCTCTAAATCAGATATCTCCAGATAAGGAATTTAGGGAATATGCGGAGACTCTTATTTTCAATATGATAAAATCAGAGCATGATAATCTCCCTTTTACAGGTATAGTTTTTGTTGGTTATGGTGAAGATGATATATATCCTAAATTGGATCCTGTTAATATTTCATTGGTCATAGACAACAAGCTTCGATATTATGATGATATAAATAATTCTGTTGAGATATCGGATAATAATTTATCTGCGATTCAGCCTTTCGCTCAAACTGATGTTATGGATACAGTTTTACTAGGTATCGATCCTAAATTAGAAAAGTTGTTTATTGAAAATTTTAAAAAGACGATAACTAAATATGGAAACATGATCGCAGAAGGTGTAGATAGAATTGATCCTCAAATGGCCGCCAAGATACGGGACTTGGATATAAGCGGAGTTGTCAATGAATTTAGAATATTGAATAGGGAATTGAAAAGAAAGCAATATATTATACCTCTAGTAAGGGCTATCTCTTCTTTAGAGAAAGAAGATTTAATAGATGTGGCAGAAAGTTTGATATCATTGACTTCCTTAAAAAGAAGGATGACCTTTGAGGAAGAGAGTGTGGGCGGTCCGGTAGATGTGGCTGTTATTTCTAAGGGGGACGGATTTATTTGGATAAAAAGAAAACATTATTTTGACCCGAATTTAAATGATCATTTTTTTAAAAACTATTATAGATAATACATATGGGAACGTTATTACAGTCTGATGCAGGTTATTTGTTCGCTCTTGATAATGATGTTATCATGAATGAACCTAATGAATTGGATGCCTATATAAAATCAAAAAGGATCCAAGAAAGTAAAGATTCATTAGAGGATGGTATGAGCTTTGATGAAATATCGGAGGTCGTTTCCAATAGGTTAGTTGATCTTATAAAAAAACAATTAACAAGGGAATAGTATTCTATATTTCTTTATAACAAAAAAGCGTTGTCAACACAAATTGGCAGCGCTTTTTTGTCTCATTCCCTTCCGCAAAGAACTAGCAACAACCTCGCAACAAGCTAGCAAGGAGATATTTATTTAGCAAGGCACTTCTCTTGATTTTTGTCGTGTCCGGTAATGGTGCCGGATTAACGACAAAAATTAAAGATAATGGATAGAAATTATTTTATCGGCACTCCCGAGGGAGGTAATTCCGGTGGAAGTAAGTTTGACATCATGGCCTTTCTCCCGAGCTTGATGGGCGGTGGTGGAAAATCGTTGGACCCCAACTTGGTAGCGGCGTTAATGAACAACAAAGGCAACCAAGACGCTTGGGGCGGAGGCGGTTGTTGGTGGATATGGATCATTCTCCTATTCTTCGTGTTTGGGGGCTGGGGTGGAAACGGATTTGGAAACAATGGCGCTAACGGCCTTCCTGCTCAATTGAATAACGACGCAGGTCGTGAGTTACTGATGAACGCCATCCAAGGAAACGGTACGGCTATCAGCCAATTGTCATCTTCCTTGAATTGCTCTACCCAGCAATTACAAAACGCTATCTGCCAGATCCAAGGACAGATCCAGAGCGTGGGTAACCAAGTAGGCATGAGCTCCCAGCAGATCATCAACGCCATTCAATCCGGCAACAACCAGATGTTGACGCAGATCGCCGAGTGCTGCTGCACGGTTAACAACAACATCACCAAGATGGGCTATGAGAACCAATTGGCTAGCTGCAACCAGACAAACACGCTGGTGAATACGATGAACAACAACACGTTGACTCTTCGTGACTCAGGCCTGCAGAACACCCGTGATATCATCAACGAGGTTCGTGATTTCAAGAGCCTGTATCAACAAGACAAGATGGATCGCTTGACGGCTGAGAACCTAGCCTTGAAAGGACAGATCTCCCAAAGCAACCAGAACGCCTATTTCGCCGCGACTCTCCAAGCGCAGACCGCCCCGCTAGGTAACGCCTTGGGTGATTTGAGCTCAAGATTGGCCAAGATCGAGTGTAACCAGCCAGAGGTGGCGAAGGTTCCTTACTCTCCCGTGGTAGGCATACCCACTTGCGTGGCCGCCCAGTACGGATTAGGCCTAGGTCTGGGTAACTGGGGAAACTTCGGTAACGGATGGGGTTAATGAGTCAATAACCTAAAAATAAAGAGTTATGGCATTCATTAGTCCTTTCATAATGGCGAACAAGAACGGTATCCCACGTTTGGAGAGCACGGGCGTTACGGTCGGGACGGCCAACGTTCGTTTCTCCTTCCGCAATCATCCGTTCCTGTCAGCCCCGTTTAGCGGGTTGATCCTGTTCCGTCTGGCCCAGCCTATCCCCGCTGGTACTACCGGGACTTTGCCGGTAGTGTTTGACACGAACGGCTCCACGCAGGCGCTAACGACCATTAACGGAGCGGATGTCACGGCATCCGATATTACCGGAACCGGGATTTACCTGTGTTACTATGAGTCGGGAAATAATACGCTCCAGATAATGACGGGAGTGGTGTGATAGAGTATCAACGAGAGACCGGAGCGATCCGGCTCTCATAAAAAGCAAGAAATATGTTCAAGAATCAGAGACAAGGAAATCCTTTATATATCCTTCATAAGGGGAACACGCCTTTTTGTGAGGTTGGAAGCATAGTCAGCGTATCCCCGCCGAGACCGGAGAATCCAAATTTCAACATGTATGGGCCTCAAGCGAAAATCGTGGTGGACATAAAGGCCAAGGTAGGTGAGGACAACGTCAGCTTCTCCAACGTCCTGTCCGACGTGACCATTACGGATTACCCCACGACAAACGGAGAGAAGCTGGTGGTGTCGTGCGATCTAAGCGCCCTGAATACGGAGATCAACGCCATGATGCAGCAAAGCCGACAGGCGCTTGACAGCGTCGATTACCATAAATCCGTGATCGAAGGGTGCGAGAAGATGCTTGTAGTCCTGAACCCGGAGTTTGCCCGGGAGAAGGAGAGGGAGAGCGAGATCGCTAACATGAGAAGCGAGATGTCCGATCTGAAGGAGGCTAACGCTAGGTTGGTTGCCATGATGGAGCAACTTGTCGGTTCCGTGAACGGTAATAATAACAATAATAAAAAAACAGAGTGATATGGGAACATATAGCAGAAAACTGAGAGAGCTTATCGAGGAATTCGACGCCATGGAAGACGAGGATATGCTGGAGCTGGCGAAGGAGGCCTATAAGCTTGGCTGTAAGGAAGGAAAGCGGAAGGCCATGGAAGGCTATGGCAACCGCATGGAGGAAGACGATGACGATGAGTTCGATGACGACGACGAGTTCCGTGAGATGTGGGAGCGTGGCGGCTACGGCAACCGTGGCGGCGGTCGTGGATCATCTGGTGGCGGTTATGGCAATCGCCGTGGGGTACCGGGCACCGGACGCTACTCGAGACGATATCGTAGATAACCATGAGGGGGGACCGGTTTCCCCCTCCTAAAAAACAGAGGAATATGAGACTAGATATGTATGATGATTTCCCTTCCGGGATGCGATCCTACCTGAAGGCGTATGGCTGGCATTTCTCCAAGGCCATGTGCGATTGGGCCGTATCCATGATGGAGAAGGAGGACGGAAACGGGAAGAAGGTCAAGATAACCCCTTTCACTAAGGAGCAGGTGGATGAGATGCTGAAGAAGTATAGCGTTGACGTGAAGAAAAAGGGTGGATACGATTATGTTTACGCCGCCAACATGTGCAAGGCCGATTACCTTGGCTCCTCCGTGCCTAACGAGCAGTACGCCGCTCTTTATGTCAAGAACGTCTGCGACGATCCGGACGCTTACGACGGGATAGTGTTCACCCGGTTCTACGCTGATTGCATCGGGTCCGGCACGCCTATAATCTGGGAGGAGATGATGTGATGGGAGGCTGGGGCTACATACTGAGGATATTGAAGGGAGAGTCCCCCAAGGACGTGCTGGCGAGTATGCCGGATAAGGATTTTGACAAGGTATCCGAGGTGGTGGGCAATCTCAAGGCAACCAATCTCACCCGGCAACAAAGGAGGAGGATAGAGCGGGAGTTCAAGACGGTAAGGAGATGATACGACGGGATTACCATATCAAGAGATACGATTGGGTGATCCACGTGCTGTATAACGTCACCTGTTCGAGGACATCCGATATCATAGCCCTATTGAGGAGGGTCGGTTGCCCGGAAAGCAAGATACGGGAGGCTTATGGCAATATGGGGTCGTGCAATCTGGACGTGGGACTTACTTATTCCAACTACCGGCGAAGGGAATCCGTCATGGTGATAGGCCGGACCTCGTCTTACAGGGAGTTCTCTAATTCGTTGTTCCACGAGTGCCGGCACTTGACCGATCACATGGCTATAGCCTTAAATATGGATGTGGGTGGAGAAGAGATAGCTTACCTAAGCGGGTACATAGGAGGAAAGCTAGCTCCCGATATCCAGCTGTTCATTTGTGATTGTAATTGTCATAAAAACGAGATAAACAGACATATTTATCAACAAAAAAAAAGAAAAGAAAATGGTAACAAAAGCAGATTTAAAAATTGAGGCCGCTCGTCTTGCGACGGAATCCGTAAATGAGGTGCGCGAAAAAGGGGAAAAATTGGAGTTTACTCCTTTAGCGGAAGAAATATATAACTTTCTTCAAAAGGATTTGGATTTGAAGGACACGGATGATCCTCAAGGTATGGTTTCGCAAGTGGCTTCTATGATTGGGGGAATGAATTGGAACAATATATCACCTAAACAAACAGAAGATGGATCAGACACGAAAGAGAATGTTGCTGGCGAAACGGCTTAAACGGTCATCCTCGCATTTGGTTAGACCTCTCCCTTATCAAAGGGACACAACAGGTACAGGGTATATGTGGATAATCTTATTGTTTTTCTTATGGTGTCCACTCGTTAATAATGAAAAAAGGTAAGCAACATACAGAAATGAGAGAATCCTCCAAACGCGAACTAGATCGGTTGGTTGATTCTCTCGATTTCGAGCCTGTCAACTTTCATGAGGTCAAGGCTAGGATAAGGCACCTGATGAGCATAGAAGGGAAAAGAAAGTGATATTACACTTTATCCTCTATGCTGACATCAAGGCTTGTCGTGCCTTATTGAGCGCACCTTGATTAACCTGTCCGTTGATTGCGTTCATTTGATCAGCTGGGACACCTTGGATATTTCCACCTTGCTCAACCACTTGTTTGTTGGATTGAATGGACTGAAGTATCTGGTCAGATCCGGGGTAATATGATAGTGATAACATTTGCTCCGCAGAAATGGCTCCGGCCATCCATAATTCCTTCACCAAGTCGTTTAACATCATTCTCGCTACCGGAGATTCAGCGGATTCCTTGATGTTGACCTTGAAATCTATATCTTGGACTGTCTTCGGGTCATACTCATTATAAGTGGCATAACCCGCGGATCTCTCCATCGATATGTTCCTTGGGGATTGATAATATTGATGGATCGTTTTCATCTTTTTACGAGCGATCTCGGCCTCGAACGTGGAGAACTTGGTTAGCAACGTAGCGATAGACGTAGTGGAGTTCTGTGTTTCCATGGCGTATCTGCTTGCCGCCGTTGATCCCGACGGGGTTTTCCCTTGCAAGGCTTCCGACACGGACGTTATATCGTTTATGAAACTCAATTGTAATTGCAATAGCTCAGTGGTACCGATATTGGTAGAGTTCGATGTTATGACCTCCGGTTTGTTCCCGCTCTTGGACGGCTCGTAAAAAATGAATGATCCGATCTCAACGAATTGCTCGGCGAACTCACGATTGGACATCCCGTCCGGAACGGAGTCTTTAGGGATCATCTTTACTCCCTTTACCGCTGATTGGATAGCCAAGTCGTTAAGCATGATCAGCCGGTTGATGTATCGTTGCTGATCTATGATAACGGAAATAAAAGGGACTGTCCTCCCATTCACCAAATAGTGTAACTTATAAACATAGGGGTGAGACTTATACTCATAAGGCGTGTCATACTCGGTAAGTACACGTCCGTCCGGTGATAGCATCTGGAAATGCCAATATTGATCTATTATATAGGTGTATTCTATCAATGGGATCTCCTCCGGTGGTAATCCCTGAGATATTCCCATACGCATACGATCCTCGTTCTCTCTCTTGATAACAGGAAGATCGCTAAGCTCTATCCTGTATATAGGATCATCGGTGTCCATGATATCCACGCAACGGTATCTAGGCTTGTTCTCCAGTGTCCAAACATGGTAGGTCCGGCACAGGTCGGCGGCGGGAGGCGTGTCAAAAGACTCGTCCATGAAACGATCCGTCTGCTGGGTTCCCAGATTTTCCATACGATTGAGCCAAGGTGAGTAAATCTCCTCCAATTGCCTGTAATCATACTCGGACTCCGCTAATACCGAGGCCAGCTCGCCTAATGTATAGTCACGGATCTCCCCAATCAAGGAATCATCCCAGTGCCTTGGATCATTGGCTTTCGACTCATAGAAGAAATAGGAAGGGTTGACCACGTAGGTGTAGCTGTCCTCTATATCGTCATGGCTAGACCATTCCTCCGTTACCACGGCGCATCCACCGCAAATAAACTCTATCATCTCAGAGGTGAGGACATCTTTCATAAGGTTATTTTCCCAGTTGGTCTGTAAAGCGTCCGTCATCATCTGTGACTTGGTATCCGCGTCTTTCTGCCGGGCGAAACATACGGGAAGGGTAGCGGTCTTTGCGTATAACCCCGCCAAAGTATTTACGATCTTGAAAAGATGATTGTTCTGCAAAGCGACCCCTCCCGTACGCCTCGCTATCCTATCGCGTTCCTTCATTCTTTCCCCGTCCTTGTCCACCACGATATCACCCCATTGGTCACCGAACACGTAACGGAAATTACGAAGACGGGTGGCCCTGAAATCGCTAAGGTTTTCCCAAGCGTTTTGGCACCTAGACAGTAAAGGTATGTTGGTCTTGTCCGTGCCTGATATCTTGACGCGGTGCTTGACGCTATCAACCGTCGTGGGGCGTCGGGAAAACCGTGATTTAGGAATAAGTCGTTTCATGATTGATCTTTTTAATCGCAAATAAATCGAATAAAAGCACTTGGTTTTGTCAGAATAACCAAAATAACAAAATAATCATACCTAAAGCCCTATTTTTGCCAGAAAAGGATCACAAATGACATATGAGTTTGAATATATAAAGGCGATAAATAAATGCGAAATGCTATCCAGCTTCGAGGGACGTGATCTCTTCGGGGATAGCGGGGAAAGCCTATATCTAAAGATAAAGATAACGGAACAGGACAGGCCTCTTATAAGGACATATCTGGAACAAGCGGCAAGGTCGCTGGAGGAAGGCATGTCCAAAATCATAACCTCTTCCGCTTACTCGGAAGAAGGGTTCGTATGGGAGGTCAGGACGGAGGATACACGTTGGAACGTCAACAGGAAACTGGACGAGAACCTGTTGGACGCTCTGGTTGGTTATTCCATGATGAGTTGGCTTTCCGATCGGAAGCCTGATAGGATAGGGGTTTATAAATCTTTGTGGGAGGATATGTCCGTCATGTGCGTGAAGAACATATACAGGAAGAATCCCCCGCTATTAAAAAAAGCATGATATGGACATAAATCTAGGTTGGACATATTTAAAGCATGACATAGACCAGTGGACGTGGAGGCTGGGAGATATGAGAAAGGAGGATCCCGGTAAAAGATTCTCCTCGCAGTCCGATGATAACGAGGCCGATGATACTTTTATAAGACGCAAGATAGAGGAGGCGGTGGCGACCTTAAAGGTTTCCTTGTCCGGTATCTTGGAGGATATGCCCGGCGATTCGGATGACTCATTGGATACCGATGCCGTGAATTGGGTGTTGCGCATGAAGGATCGTCGTGGAGGATATGATAGTGAGTCATTGGCGACCTTGGTCCATAAATACGTGGTGTGGTTCGTCCTTTGGAATTGGTGTCTGATTTACTTTGAGGAACTAGCCGGAAAGCTAGAGGAGGAGTTAAAGGGTATAGCGTCCATGATAGAGGAAACCGCCTATTCAAGGAAAGCTCCTCGAAAGTGCAAGAGGAAGCCGTTTAAGGATATCGATGATGTCATTGTTGATGATGTCATTATAGAAACAGGAGAAATATGAGAGACAGGAAAATCATACAGCCACGTGTCGATATGCGTGGATTTGAGTTAACGATAACGCTATTGAGGTGCGAGATTGAGTATGACGTGGATTTCGAGACATGGAAGGTTGGGGATGTATCGGGCCTTCCCGGAAAGGAAAGAGCTGGGCTGGAGACCTCAGAGGAAACGGCGGATTGGATGTTTCGTCAAGTGAATGATGCGTTGTCGGAGGCTGCCGGCCATTTACGGGCGTTTTCACCTTGGGTTCAGAGCCGCGCCGTAACGGACGAGGTGAAGGATGATAGGGAATGGATCATAAACTTGGTGATGGAAAGAGGATGGCGTGGGGATCCGAGGAGATTGGCCGTTTATATCCACCGTTTCGTGGTTGATAGCGTATTATCTTTTTGGTATAGGATGGTAGATCCATCTAGGGTACAGATGTACGCCTCTCAAAAGGAGGTGGATAGAAGAAATATCATAAACGAGGCAAGGGAGACACAGGTTAAGGATGTTTATTTCAGATTATAGATCATGGGAAAAGGTTTTGAGAATGGTCACATGAAGATGGGAGGAAGGGAGAAGGGAACCCGGAATAAGAACACGGAGATAAAGAATTTTTTCCGTGATTTCGTAATCGACAATCAGGAAGAGTTCAAGAAAGCTTTCCTCAAGCTAAAGGATAAGGATAAATGCGCTGTTTATTTAAAAGCTAGTGAGTTCGTGGTACCAAAGGTATCCTCTATAAAGTTCGAGGACGCTAAAAACACTAATTCCGCTATTGAGTTGTTGAAGGTAGCGGCCAGTTACAAGCAAAAAAAATGACATATACCCCCGGCTAGGCCGAGGGGTACTTTAACGCATCCTCCAATCCCTTCTAGTCTCGAATCTTACTCTGGTTCCTGATAAAGTGTCTAAATCATACAGGTTTGAGAAATAAACGAGCCGATAGTATTTAAAAGCCCTTTGCCTAAGAGATTTAAGCCGATACCAATTTTTCCTATCCGCGCTTACGAATACGGCTATCTTGATTTTTGAGGACTCATCCTTTCGTAAACCCAACGTCCTAAGATCGACTAGTACCTTCAAAGAGAAAGGATCTCCTAACGTCAAGGCACGTGTGATCGCTATGCCTTTTCTGGTATCTTCCGAGACATATTTTTCCAGTGAGTACAAGGCGTTACCTATTTGCACTACCGAGCTTGGATAATCTTGCGCCATGGCCTTGACCTCTTCCCCTACGAAAGTGGAGAATTCCCCGGTGTCCAAAGAATATACATAATGCTTTCTAGTCCCTTTGGGATAAATATGCAATAGGGAATTCGTATAATCATAGGCAATCTTACAAGTTCGCAATGTCTCTACGAAAGTGTCCGTGTCCGGGATGAACAGATCGCTAAAATCCGGGTTGACATTAAAGAATGTCTCATCAATATTTACTCCTTCCAACGATGACGATAAAAGGCTGATATCGGAGCCTTGCAATAATTTAAGGCCACGCTCGGTACTGAATACTATCGAGGAATCCAGTTGCGTGATACTATCCGGATTATTGCAAATATCCCTGCTTATAGGTTGGATGGAGGAATATAATCCCGCATCCGATAATTGCAAGGCCCATATCCCATCGGAAGAGAAAGCGTATAAGGGAAACTGCCCGAATTGCCCTTGGGACAGCGCTTTCGTGGTGGATCGGATACCTACGATCTCACCGGTTCCCACCGTATTTATTCCTGCCAACGGGAAATAAAACGGGTTATTGACCTCGGACGTATATATCTTGTTTGGCATATTGACCGACTTGTCCGTTGATATTGGTGTGCTATCGCTGCCCGGTTTAAATATGATCGGGGCGTATGAGCCGAAATAGTAAGCCCCGTTCAGCGTGTTATGCGGAGAAAGGGTAACGATCGCTTGGTATCCGTCCGAATTCCGTGTTATCACCATCTTGTATGCGTTAGCGTTGGGGTAATATAGGTAATGCAAATTGATACCAAGGTTATATGAGGAGGATGTTTGAACGACGATATCCTTTTCTCCTTCTCTTATGAAAACCTTTATGCTCAACGTGCTGCTACCGTCGTTGTACGCTACCATGGACTCCGGAGGATAACCATCAAATAGTATCCTTTTTATATTAGCTATATTTAACCGCTGGTTATAAGTATAGGAATAATCAGGTATTAGCCAATCTAAATTCTGGTACGCATCCGCGTCAACAAGTTGCTCTCGATTTTGCAACGATTCCAGCACATTATCCTCTAAAGTGAGAGAGTGTCTTTCACCCCCGTTATAACCGCACAAGTCCTCATACGCTATGCTTGCTACTTTGTAAAACAATGAATTATCCGGCACCTTATTATCCATGGCCTTTCCGGGTAAGACGAATTGATCGGTATAACCTGATCCCGGCAGGGCTATGGATAAGGCTTCCTCGAATGTATGCCTATTGTAATATCCTCCACCTATAGAGTACACCCCGAAACCGTTATCGTCTGATATCTTTTGCGCCCCATTAATCTCCCCATAATAATCAAAGGTGTATATTGGAGGCGTTATGAATATATCAAGGCTTTTAACTATGTCCTTCCACCATTCCCTTTGATTTCCCATTCCGCTGACTTTGTAATTAATGGAGCATACCACTGAGGATATAATGAAGTTTACAATGATCTTTGCGTCAAAATCCTCTGTGTCCACGTCAATAGTAAACGGAACGTGAGGAGTTACTCCGGACGATGGTATCATCAGTATCGGGGCTGATTGCATGTAAGACGTTCCGTCATATAGTCTATAAGCGTAACGAATAAAGAACGGATATATAAACATGCCTCTATCCACGCTTCTCTCCCTGATAAATTTTGAGACATATCCCATCACGGAATTACTGATAGTTGATAGTTGATCTTCCGTAAAGGCTCCATCATAGGAAGGATCAACGGATACGGACAATTGTTCGGTCTTATCCAATGATCCTACCAATCCGAATGACAGGATAGGGAAGGGGGGCTTATCTCCTAATTCCTTATAAAACTCTCCATCCCAAAGTAAATATCTTATAGGATCTTCGCTTATTACAATCAAGGTGTTTCCTATGGACGTGATAGCTTTGGGTATTTTGTCATATTGGTTCGCTCCAATAAGATGGGTCGTTCCGTCCGTATCCGCATAACGTAAAACATTCGTCTGGAAAAAGATATAGTGAAGGAAATCCTTTGTCCGATGCACGTACATAAGTACCGATCCTTCCGGAAGGGTTATGCCTAATTCTTTCGGAGGCTGTATATTCACCAACTCACCATTCTTGGGTATCAAATTTACACATTCTGATAATTCCCCCTCGTTTCCGATAGATGGAGAACGGTGTATCCCGTAGGATAATGAAATATCTTGCTGTTCCATTTTTTGCGATAAAATTATATGATATAAGTAATAGGTTTTGACATATTGATCAAAACCTATTGCATTTAGATGGCCTTGATGTGCCTGTTATGATATCTCTGAAATTAGGCAACTGCAAATAGAACGAGAATCTGCTTAACGGTCTCCATCGTTCAAGCAATGATTGGTTGCACTCATTCCATCCATCTTTTCCGAAGCGGATATCCAAGGCATTAGTTATCTTACGCACGATAGACTGGATGTATGGTACATTTGCCCTGTTCCCAATGGAAGGGGTATAAATACATATTTTATATATTCCTCCATTATTACAATCCCAGCTTCCCCTATAAAAAGTGATATGGGCTTTGTCTAGTATTGCCTCGTCTGACAGGCTTATAAACCCGTTATAACTTCCGATCAACATCGCTTCAAATACTTTTAACCCAGTGGACGAGCGAAGAAGCTTTTTCAATCCTCTCTCGTCCCGGACAATTTGGCTTATTCCCATGAATATATCATTTAATCTATGTCGGCCTTTTATTTTTTTTGATTAACCCATTAAGTATCTTGGTCGCCAATAACGGATCTTTATCCATTAAAATGTTCCATACTTTTATTCCGGGTTTCACCCTAGAATAATGATGTAGCACTATATTGTTGGCTTTATCCAGTCTTCCGGTTCCATATATCCATAACATCCCGGGATATAACTGGAAGTTTTTCATTATCTTCTTGGCTTGTCTTAATCTCATGATTTCAATTTATTTATTATTTAATGATTATATAGTCCCCGCAATCTTCAATATACTTTATTCCGGCACTATCAAGAGTATTCTCTATGTCCACTTGGCACAGGCAAGATTCCGGTATGATATTGTCATATCCTTCCGCTGGGATCATTTTCGTGATTTGCGGGAAATGATCCTCTAGTTGTTTAGGGGATTGTATTTCTACATCCCCGTCGTAAATAAGTACGCACATAACTGTCATCCAAATATGTAATATTTTCCGGCCTCATAAACCATTTTTGTAGAAGGATCATCCAGATCGCCATCCTCCAAATCACTTTTTGGAATACACTCATCCCATAAGATGTTATAGAACATATCTTCTGAATTTTTTTCTAATGCGCATTGCTTGCGTAAACAAAAATCCTCTCCCCAAATGGCGACATCTTGCTGTTGCTCTTCCTGTGTCATACTGGAGATCTTATCACTTAATTCTTTCCAAGTCATATCTTTTAAATTATGAGCCTTTCCATGAAGGCTCGGTTAATACTATTTTACATCATTAATACTTATTTCCCCATCAAGAACTCTTTTTACCTGTCTATCTAGTATCTCTTGAAACTCGATCTGACATATCAAAGAGCAATCCGGAATAATTTCTTGTACAGGATCACCACGATTAGGATTAAGCTCATCTAGGTATATCTTACCTTTATTGTCTTTTAGACAAGTAGCACCGATCTTTCTTTCGATCTCTGCCATTTCGTTGAACTTATCTGGAAAATCTTTCCTTATCTTGTTCCAATATCCCATTCCTCCTTTGACACAACCTATACAGTTATTGTTATTATACCCAAGCTTATACATGGCAGGGATCTCAATGCCCGCTTTCCATAGCATACCCATTGCGTCCTGTTTCGTGATCTGTCGTTCTATAAGCGGAAATAGCGGTTTTGTTTCCGGATATTGCTGCTTTAGACGGATCGCCCGGTTTATCTCCTTAGGATCAAAATCGAATCCCCATACTTGACCATCCCAACAACCAAGTTCTTTCTCGAGCTTATACCGGACTTCCTTTTTTAACTTCAATGTACAGGCCGCACCCGTAGCGCCATTAATATATCCCTTTCGAAGCACATCTGCCACACTGCTATACTTATCGCTTCGTATAGTGTGGATTGGTCGACCGTACCACTCCTCACAATCAGCGAGGAAGCGAGTATTATCGGGATGCCCGGATCCGGTATCTATATAGTAGACCTGTACATCATTGTACAAGCTCAATGCTATCCTACAAGCGACTGCGGATGTAACTCCGCAAGAAAACCATGCTATTACCATAACTTAATCTTCATAATGAGCCTTCACGGGAAGGCTCGGTTGATACTATTCCTCTTAATAGTCTAATAAAAGACCTCATGTACTCGCAATTCTGATTGCAATCATTCATTTGATTGCACATCCGATCATTGTCTTTAGAGAGGTTTGGACAACTTTTCCAGTGAGCATTAATAGCTTCTGCCATTTCCCATTCGGCACCTGCTATAAATCCCTGATAATACGCCGGAAATGCACTACCGCTACTCCTGCTTTCAGCGAATAAATGAGCCGCTTCTTCTACCGTCTGTCTCTTATCAATATCTCTTTCCATGATTTTAAATAATATTTAAATATTGCTAACCACACATTGTTAGTACATGGTAAACCTGTATATTTGCGTTGCGTTTGGTTGGAACATTAACACCTCCAATCTGGTGAACTGTCATTCACCTCCTTGTCCTATCTCCCTTGTCCGAGAAAAGACACAAGCCCATTGTCCTGTAACTTTGGGCTTTTTTTAGTTTCGCTTGACAGGGCGTAGCTAAATATAGCTTGACGATGCAGGTCGTCAGGCAAATCGGAAAGGAGGTGTTTAATGTGGAAGACCAAACGCGCGAAGACAGCAAGACTCGTATTTTCTGTCGCTACATAGTAAAGAATGGTAAGAGAATCTATCCTAAGACCTCTCGTTATTTCTCTTTCTTGGTGAGCGATAAAAAGTAAGCCTAGCTGTTTTTTAGGAGATGTGCAGGCATCTCCTTCCTTTATTAGTCTACAAGCGTTGCCTTAATCATTTGATCCTCCTTTCTCTAAAATATCCTTACAAGCCTTGCTATCGCACCTTACCGGCTTTTGGTGCAATGAACACCAAGCTTCCCCGTTAGCGTCTTCATTCTCGATAAGTCGGCAATCGCCGCATTTATCTGTTAGGAATTTCTTGTCAAGGTATCCTTCCTTGATAAGCCATTCAATCATTTCTGTGATAGCATCAAAAAGGCTCTCCCTGCAATATGACTGGGCAAGGTTACTTCCAGCGGAATACTTTACAGTGAATTCTTTATCTCGTGGAAGTATGAATAGGTAATAGTTGTATCCCTCACATTCTATTTGATCGGGCATCATGTTTATCAGCTTAGCCAAACTCCATGCTGGGACATCCTTGCCCCATAGATTGTCAAACACTTCTTCCCCCGTCATGTGTGTGCCATCAGGACGCCTATTAAAAGGCATTGCAAGTTTAGCTATTCTTTGCGGTGTCCAAAACTTACCTCTCAATGTAGGCGGTTTTGTTTGTAGTTCCCACTCCAACGTAGGCACTCGGCTTCTCGTAAAGTGATACGACATGTCCGCCGTCTCCGGTCTCATCCCGGCCTCTAATAGCCGGGATGATTGTTCTTTATTCGTGCAAATTTGATTCATGATTTCTATTTATTAGCAAAATTTTAAATTCCATCTTTTCCCTTTAAGATTAGGGAAATGCCTTAATATCTCATCTTCAAGTTCCTCCTCTGGTAACAGGGGAATTCTATGGGTGTACATAATATTCCCCATATATTTGCCTTCGCTATACACATGAATGGTTTTCATTATTTTCTTCATGCTTTATCCTCCTATTGTATTTCCAAGCCCTATAAAACCACTTAATAAAGTTAACCCAGCATTTCGGTGTCATTAGAAACTTTCTCACCGCATAGAAGGGTAGGATTGTCTCCATTGCGACATAGTACTTACCCCATATATAACGGTGACGTGTACATTTCTCCGCTATCTTCCTTTGCTTTTTGTCTATCCATCCATGATAATGAAAGGCTATAAAATTATCATGGAACCAGACCTCAATAACGGTGTTCTCTCCGTTATCATTGGTTTGCCTGACGTTCATTCCCCAACTCATTTCTATTCCTCCTTCACTTCTAAAAATATTACATCTTGATTGTCTTCTCTTTGGAAATCCAAACAAGCCATATTTGTGCATTCTTCTTTAGGTCTGCTAAAGAAATAGCAGTCAATGCAAAGACCTTCGCAAACCTTTAGATTAACCTTCCCTTGACGGAACGTCTCGCCTATAGCGTATTCTTTAGCCATATTTACCCCTCCTGTATTATGACATCCCCATCCTTATCCGTGAACACGTCCACTAAATCGTAGTAATATTGATCGTCGGACGTGCGTATCATTACCTCCGCTTCCGGGTCTTGCTCTTGTAATAGAGCTATTAGTTCTTTATTTCTCATGATTACATCGCTATTAAGTCAAACAATGTCGGTGCGCTTACCTCCATCTCAATTTCCCGTAGATAAGTAAGTCCGTCTTTCCAATAATCATAATTCAATTCGGTAGACAAGCCCTTACGTCCCAACTTGACAGCGCAATAAGGAACGGTACCGATACCTCCGAACGGGTCAAATACCAATTCCCCCTTGTTTGAATACCGTTCAATCAGCCTTTCAACGATATCTAACTGAAGAGGGCAAATATGATTCTGTCTCTTTTTTTGTGACTGCCTCGTATTGAGCGTACGCATCCGGACGACATCATCCCATATCCAATCCTTCTTGCTTACAGGGTCGACGGCCATGAATGTTCTTGGCAGTTTCCCGTACGCCTCTAACTCTTCTGCGAACGACACATGTTCCTCATAGTTATAGATATGCTCACGTTCGTAGTTACGGAACAAATGCCGAATCTTATCTATTCCGGCACTTTTCATATCTTCGTATGACAACAATGAATTGCCGGAGGATTTCCAACTTGCATGAGCGTCTATCTGCCAACGAGCAAGCGAGTATTCACTCTTATTTTTTGTCACAGGTAAATCAGCATATGCGCGTGATGTATCAGAGGGTAACTTGCGGAAAAGTAGTACATACTCCGGGCAACCAATACCCATCTTGGAGCCGTCTTTACACATTTCAGTATAACCCAGTCTATAAGTCTGGTTATTTTCCCTCACTACATCCGTGTCTACTGTGATACGGCCCATATAACGAAAGCCATGCTTCATGTAATGAAATACTGTCATTTCACTGAATGGATCAATAGTTGGCATACCGTCACCCGTGGCGTTGCCGAACAAAACACGATCTTTCACATGGATGCAGGCCAACCGACCCGGTTTCAAAATGCGCATTAACTCTGGTGTAAGATAATCCATCTGTTCAAAGAACTTATCGTTATCTTCGTTGTGCCCGAAATCGTTATAGGTAGGCGTATATTCATAGTGGTTGGAGAACGGGATGCTGGTTACAATCAGGTCCACAGAGTCACTTTCCATCTTTTGGCATTCAAGGACATTGTCGTTATTGATTGCCTTCCACAGTTTGCCGGATTTCTCTTCCCGACTGGCGAACATCCAACGCATCATCTTTTCCTCGGCCTGTAAACCGAACAGACCGTTTTCACGGACAATGTCGGTCATTTTGGAAACCATTTCCCGGTGTTGCGCCCATTTCTGCATGAAGCTCTTAAATATTTCACCCTCGCTTTCGGCATATACCAGATAGAGATCAACGGGCTGCTGCTGCATAAAGCGATATATACGGGCTATCGCTTGGAACTTATCGTTGAAACGGTAGTCAATGAACATGATTGCTTTATAACAGTGATACTGAAAGTTCAGACCTTCACCAAGCATCTCCGGTTTTGCTGCCAAATATTTCAACCGACCGTCCTTGAAGTCGGCTATCACCCTGTCGGCATCTTCATCATCCTGCGAACCATATACGGCCTTACAGCTTGGAATCGCATTACATAAGGCTATTCGTTCAGATTCTAAATCATGCCACAAAAGAAAATGGTCGTCCTTGTTTTCTGGGCGGTTGATGATTTCCACCACACGGGCAATCTTCTCTTCCATATTGTCCCTACGTTCTTTTGCCGCATCTGCCAATCCTAGAGCAGCCTCACGGAACATCTTCACTTGTCCGTCACGGTCGGTACCAGCCGTAGAATTGTCCACACTCACGATCTCTTCATGCACACGGAGTTCCGGCAACTCATAACCAGTATCCGGATAGCCCAAGTCAGATGGTTTAGTTAAGAACAAAGCCCATGTGGATACCCACAACCAAAACTCCTTTTCCTTATGCGGATAAAGTGTCAAGTTATTCGCTTTCGTACTGTCACGCTGAAAGAATCGCGTAAGAGTCTGCCCTGTGTCCATCACACCAAGATAGCCGGCATAGTGTATCAGTTCTTTGTATCTGTTGGGTGAAGGTGTGGCCGTGGCGACAAACCGATAAGGCACATCCGAGAACAAGGGAAGGAACTCTTGATAGGTCTTGGTCCCGAATCCTCGAAGCACACTTGCTTCATCCAGTGAAGTGACAGTAAAATACGCTGGATCTATCCTAACCCCTTCTTCACCGTCGCGAACACGTTCGTAGTTAGTCACCATGATATCGGTCGGACATATCATCACATCAGCCATTGTTCGTACATAGGTTACTTTCATGTGCAAGTGTTGTTCCGCTTGTGTCAGGAACTCGACTACCACACGCTTGGGGCAAACGATCAACCCCTTGCCTCCTTTATGGTTCAGGATTACCCGGAGTATTTCCAGCTGGGTGACTGTCTTTTGCATACCGAAGCTGGAGAATATAGCTCTGCAACCACCGGCTACCGCCCAACGAACGGTATCTTTCACGTGAGGATAGAGCGACGGTGTCAATTCGTCCGTTTTTATCTCAAATCCAGTATTATGGCTAATGGCCATTTTGTTTTTTAAAAAATCTATGTATTTCATATATTATTTGATTTTAGATCATCTCTCATCATAGATGAATGCATCTTTCAACTATGATGAATATCTTTCTTTAGAAAACTAAGTATATGTTGTATAACCTTGATAGTCCATCCATTGCCCAACAAACGGTATATCTGCGTATCAGAGCAATCCCATTTGTACCAATCAGGAACGGTTTGTAGCCTAGAGCACTCGATCGGGGTCAATCTCCGGATAGATGATGTCTCTACTAGGGTCATCCCGTTGGCTTGCGATCCCTTATATGAGGTTGCCAATAACGAGTTCGCCTTCTCCCCTTGATCTTTCAGATTTCGTTCTTGCCGCTCACTCACTATGGCGTGACTTCTTCCGCTCATCCCGGCTAACAAGGCCGGACATTGCCCATTCGCATGATATACCCTGTTTTGTTGATATGGCTGGATACCCCCGCTTTCCTTACTCTCATTTAACTGGATAATCTTATGGAGCACATTATTCTGTTCCCATGCGTTTGACGATAAGGTTGGTGCCTTCCCGTTTACCGAGATAAAGGTCCCGGTGTTATTGCATGTGCCAACGGCCATCAAGGAGATCGCTTTATCCCCGTCGATCTGGGTGAATCGTTTCTTCATACGTTTATCGTTTGAGATATACCTAATGGCCTTCTCGCTTAGGTAATATTTCTCGTCAACCTCTTCCTCCAAGATATCCCTTAACAATATACCCTCGTCCTTTGGCTGCGGTATGTCGGAGTGGATCTCCCCGAACAGTCCGACCTTCCTTGTCCTTATGTTCGTCCAATACCACCGGTTCCGGTTCTGGGCCGACACCAAATTTGAGTTTATGTTGACTGGATGAACACCGCAATATTCAGTAATTACCCGCATGTGCTCTTTCTTCATGTTCACGTTCTCAAGCAAGAAGAACACATCCGGGTTCAATGCCTTCACGTGGCTCAGTATGTCCACGAATACGAAGAAGAGCTTGCTTCTAGGATCATCGAAAGCCAGTTGTTTGCCGGCGAAAGAGAATCCTTGGCAAGGACTTCCTGCCAGTATGAGATCTATCGTTCCCCAATCGATGTCCCATTCCCTCCACTTGGTCACGTCCCCTAAATGTATCGTATCCGGGAAGTTCAGCCTCGTTTGGGATATGGCGAACTTGTCGATCTCGCTCGCATAATAATGCTCCGGTTCAATCCCGAGTTCTCTTAATGCGATCCTACCACAAGACATTCCGTCAAATAAGGATAAAACATTCATGTCTCTCTCGTTTTAGCAAAAACTACGCTTTCATGATCCGGTCTCAGATGGGCCATGCAAGCCTTGCTGTACTCGCAGAATCTCGCTCCCTCGTCCCGGAAGACGCATCCCCTGCACGGGATCTTGTTCTGCCCGTTGTAATACGGGCTGTACTTTTCCACGATAATTTTCATGTCTCCTACCAACACGATCAAACCGGTAGGGGTGTTCTTCAGTCTGTTTATTATTTCCATTTCACTTGTTTAAGTATTCAAACAGGCAAAAGTCTAAAAGCTGTTTGTCCCAGTTTATCCCCTTGCCGGAATATGTCTTCTTGATTATAGTCTTATACTCATCGGCCTTTAATCCGGAATCCAAGCACGATATGTAGTCATTTACCTTGTCTATCGTGAAACTGTTTACCCTGATAATCTTGGCCTTACCTCGTGGTTGCTGCTTGACCGAAACCGTGAGTACGTTCCCCACGCAATACTTTATCGGATCGTGTAACCTCAATGCGGTGAAATACGTGCCGTTCAACTTGTTATTCGAGTTAACGGCGAAATCTATGTTCTGATCCATGATTCTTATGTGTTTTCCGGTCTGTTGCTTGCAAGCGAAGCAATAGACCGCTACGTTACTAGTCTTCCTGTATAAGGTCATCACCTGATAGGGATGGCCGCAAGGACAGATATATGCGTATCTGCCCGGATAGAGAGTTACGGTCTTAATCATTGTTTTTTAATCTGGATATCAAAAATCTTCCGGGATGATCGATCTTGTATTTCCCCTCCCGGCTATCCCGTATCCTTTGCAATAGTTTCCACACGGGATTTCCTATCTCTCCATAGTTCGATAACTCGCAAATAGTATTGAACTCATCGGGAGAGAGCTTGAAATTGGTGAGTTCCCGTGTCAAAGCCTCATAATTCCTTTTCACGCCGTCCGAAGGCGGCGGGTCATTCCTAGAAAGATTAAAAAAACTTCCTCCTCCGCTTCCCCCCGTGGGGGATAGAGGGGGTATTTCTTTTTCTTTTCTTTCTTTTTCTCTTCTTGTTATAATTTCATCCGTTTTTGTTATAACATTGTTATCGTTATTTTGCGGATTTGTTATAACATTGTTATTTCCCCATCTTTTAGCCATGCCTAACTTCCCGGCTTCTGATCGTTTTCTTGATTTCTCGTCCTTGAATCCCATCCTTTGCTTGAAACTCTCGGAGTAGAAGTACTTACCGTCCTCGGTAAAGACAAATAACCCGAAATCCTCAATGACGGACTTTATTAAGGATGCGTCCTCACGAAGGTCAAAGGCTATCATGTTATAATCTTTGACACTCATATAGTTTGGCTCCTCTCTAAGACGTTCTAATATCATGAAGAAAACACCATATCCGGCGGCCTTATGCTTCATTCGTAAACGAATCAGCTTATCCGAGTTTCTGGCATTGCTATCGTGCGGAAAATAGCTTGTCAGCTCTTTCCTTGTATCCATACGCTAATTCTCCATAAGCATGTTGTTTATATCATGTAATCATAATTTTCTTTTGAATACATCGCAAAACCTAAGACTATTAGCGACTCTTCCGGTATTTAGCACTATGCACCATACAGCTAGTCCCTTGTGAGGCTTACCGTTCACGCAATCGCCACATTTCACCTTTTCTTGCTCGTCTTTCTTCTTAGCCATTTCAATCCTTTATGCCTTTCTGATCCCTCAAATCCTTTATTCGTTTCTTGTAATCTTCGATCATCAATTGGTAATCGAATGCCGAGAGTTTAGAGATAGAGTGCTTTTTCACCTCAAGCTCGTTAATTACTTTTATGCCATACTTATTTATCAAGCCCTTGGCATAACCGATGTTGTTGCCCTCGTCGAAACGGTTGCAAGACCTGCATTGAGCGTTGCAGTTTCTCTCGCTGTATCTGGTACCCATATGTGACCGGTTGACGAAATGTCCGCAATCTGCCTCTTTCCAATGCACGATCTTCCCACAGCTTATGCAACGGCAATAACCGTTGTTGTCAGCATCCCTTATTCTTATAAATACGGAGAATATACGGTCTAGTCTGTTCTTTAAAGAGGTTATGTTCTTTACTTTTCCCATGGATGTTTTCTTTTTTCGTTTATTAATAAGAATCCTGCCAAGATCACTGCTATAAGTCCGAGCATTGCGGTGATAAGGTATATGGCCATTGTCAAGTGATCTAAATTCTGTATTGTTTCCATAATTATATGTTTGTTATTCGTGGACGGTGCCGGGATCGAACCGGCCTCTTTACGTCATGCGCACTCCGTAACGTTTCATCCCGGAATACTTACCGCCCGAAATCCCCGCATATCCTCACGGACGGCGGGGATAATCATTCTAACCCAAATCTAATACCATGAAAAACACGAAACTTGCGTTATTATATCTCTATTATTACGATATCTGGAGCGATCTTTCTGATGGCATCCAGTTGCTCGTCAATCACTTTATTCTTGTATTCCTCAATGGTTTCATTTGCCCCAGCTGACACAAGGGATAGCGAAACGTCTCTTCCGTCCACATCAGCGTAAATCTCAACCTCGATTTCCTCACACGCAAAACCCTTGAAAAGTGGGATGTTCAACTTGAACGACCCCGGGAGATTGGAATCAACCACCTGCGAATAGTTATCGGTTCTGCTGCCATTCTCTTCCTTGCTTCGCTCTATGTCTTGGTTTACCTTTGCCTTGAAGTTTTTCAAGGCAGATACCAGCGTCATGTTTTCTGATTTGTCCTTGAAGAAGGCACGATGCATCTTGAAGAACTTGGATAACTTGATAGGTTCCCACTTCTTTTCCGCATTGATACCAAACTCAACCATTTCTTTGGACGGCTGTAATACTCCAGTAATACGGTTTCTATAGTAATCAGTCTCTTTGTCCACTAAAGATATTTCCATATCATCACGGTTTACCGTTATATTTGCCCGCTTTTGATCGATAAGCCCCACTCGTTTTTCGAGCCAACGCAAAGGGCTGTCAATCGTTCCTTCAATACCAACGGGAGTTGGTTCTTTCGGGTCGAGCGCTACGGGTGCTTTTCCTTCTCTCAATACTACTTCGATTGGTGCACCACTATAATCTTTCGGTACAACCACATTTAATTTGTTCTCACTCATGATTCTGTTCCTGTTTTACGATTAATATTAAAAATTGATTTCTGCATTTCTTGGGGTTGCATCCTCCGGAAATAGACAAGTTCGCCGGCACCATTATAATAATTGGCTTCCTTGTTCTCGTGATCAAGGAACTTATAGCACTTGTCCTTGATATCCTCGGATTTACGCTTGATCTGGTCAAGATATTTTGCTTTGGCCGTATTAAGCGGTTTTAGCCGTGATTTGTACGACTCCATCCAGTCCGCTTTCTCCTGTTCCAATTCGGCTATATCAATTGACGTGTCCGCTAGCTTGGTCTTGATCTCATTCAACTCGTCCTCGGTAAAAGGATGATTGTACCAGATCTCCTCGACGGCGTCGCATGAGTCCTCTAGGACTTGCGGCCTGTTTGATAAAGGCTCGTTTTGAGCGATGAATTTTTCCATATACTTTAATAATTAATGTTATACTTTTTTCTGTCATATTGTGGGATATATCCTTTGCAAGGAGTATTCCCGTCAAGTAAGGCCGATTCCGGCCTCACAGTTTCCCCATCTTTTTTAGACGGGTCTTTCCAATGCTTTTGTCGTTGATGACAGAGGCAATGTCTTTTAGAGCATGCCTCATTGAGGCATAATATCAGTTCTTCCATCTTGGATTATTTTCTCGAGTTTCTTTAGATCCTTTTTGGCCAATCTTACGGTATCGGCTATCCTTGGTCTTCCCTTGGAATCCACGTGTTCTAGGATAACCGATAGATGGCGGGACAGTGTTTTAATGAAAGACTCGGATAGCTGGTACCTTTTAGCCATGGCCGTTATTTTTTATAAAAGCCTTGAAACCTCACGATACCTAGATACTCGGGAGATTTCATCAGTCCGTCCCCCATGCCGCCCAACGTCTCGGCTCCCGGCTCGTCAAGGACAACCTTGGAATCAATCTCCTTGGGTACACGGAAGCAAATCTGTACGGGGAAATTCACCTTAGCGTCTCCCGTGATCACGTTAACCGACGCTCTTTGCGTAGCCGCCATGATCCGGAACCCAAGCGATCGTCCCTTTTGTAGCAACATCTTCAGATTCTCCTCCAATGACTTTTCACGACCGACCGTGCGTAGTTCCATTTTAGGCTCGAGGAACCCGAAGGCGTTCTTTCGCTGGCCAACCTCGACCATTTCCTTTATGTCAAGTTCCGTTCCCGACCGGGAGGACGCTACCGCGTCGGCGAACTCATCGAACACCACCAGCGTTTTCCATGATGCCCTCGATTTAGCCCTTTCCTGCATATCCTGTACGAGTTTTTTCATCTTGGCCTCTATTTCTTCTATATCATTATAGACCTTTATGTATTTCTCGGAGGAATAATGGCAGAACTCGTACTTGGGATCGAAAATTATAATTTGACGTATGCCTGCTAGACGGGCGTACTCTATTGTCGATACGATACATACCGATTTTCCGCTTCCGGTGGCACCGCAGATCAAGGCGTGAGGGGTGGAGTTGTTATCTAGGTCCCATACCACGAGTCTCCCGAAGTTATCCGTTCCTATGGGTATCCTCATGCCGTCAAGATACTTCTTGTCCCAATACAAGGACTTGGTTCTTTTCTTTGGTGATTCTATGGAGAGGTAGGATTTTCCCTCATACACCATAAGCTCGTTACCCATCCTTATGGATGGCACGTCCAGCGCGTTCGCTATGTCTAGCTTGTATTTCATCACTGTCGTGATCTTTGTCCCAGCGGATACCTCTAGCAGATACGTGTCTGACGAGTACCCGTTAATCTCCTTGGCCACGTTCACGATCACCCCGAATGTCCGTAGGATATGCTCTATTTTCTCGCTGTTTGTCATATTACTATTGGATAAATCATATTGAATGAATGAGGAAGCGTTCCTCTTGAACTCGGATATTACCTTGGGGTTTACCGATCCAAGGGAAGCGTCCCGTATTTTTTTCTGTCTCTTCGATATCAATTCCTTCTTTGACTCGGGCACGTTGAAATCATCGACCTCCGCTATCAGCGTCTTGGCCCAGAAATTATAAAGCTCGGCCCTGTCCACGAAGTTGTCGCTATCGTTGATCATGTACACGTAATCCGGATCGGACACGGCCTCTATCATCCTTTTTAGCGGCTCGTACAATATGGCCTCGTAAAGCTTCCTCGTGTCGTTATCGAGATTGATTACGAATTTCTTCAACTGGGAGGAGCCGTCCTTGTTTTTCGAGATCTTGTTCTCCACGAACCATACCTCGTCAACATTCTCCCCGAAGCGGGACTCATAGCACTTGACGTAGGTCATTGCCTGTTTCCCGCAGATAAACGTTAGCTCCTCGTCATCGGTGAACTTGGCCCTTGACTTATGGTCTATGATGACCGTCCGACCGCTTTCCGTCCTTATCGCCAAGTCTAGCCTAGCGTGGCAGGGCAGGGGGATGTCCACCCCGTTTATCGTTACCCATTCCTCGCACCTTGATTCCACGGCGATTATCTCCTTGATACCGGAAAGATAGATATCCTTCTCCCCGTAGAAGTTATTGATAAGCCTCGTGGCGTTCTTGGTGGCCTCGATCTTGCATTCCTCTACGGTAGGTGTCGTTTTCTGTATCTTCCAATCATTCGGGTGTACCTCCTCTATGTATGAGAACGCTACCCTCTCCATTTCCGTGATCGGTATTATCTGCCCCTTGCGCTGTAGCTCCATGAAGAAATACTCCAAGGCCGAATGATAGGCGTTACCCGCTACCGTGCTGGAGGATGATCTGGATCTTTCCCGGTAAATCTCCCGTTTCTCGAACTCCTTCTCGTTCCGGGAGAAAGAGGCTACTTTGCTGTAACTCCAAGAGTCGATAAGGTAGTTTGATAAATGCTCCTCCAGTTCGGCGTTGGTATAGGATGAGTACTTGTTCATGGCATGTCCTCTTTGTTTTTGCCCTTAGACTGTCTCATCGCCTCCTTTTTTTGATCGACATCTTTCTTTGTCTCACGAATTGGAAGGATTAGATCGTTTACCGTGGTATCCCCGTCCTTTAACGCTTGTATGATCCCGATCAGCATGGCGATCTCGTCGGGGCCTATCTGATTGCTGGTCTGTTTGCCGCATAGCTTAATGACCTCCTCTTCCGTTATGGCGTATTCGTTCTTGAACTTGTTGATGATATTAGTTCTCGTTTTTAATATCTTGTCAGCGTCGGATAGATCCCCCGTGATGAATTTTTGGGCGGCTTGATAGACCCTGTCCACTATGGCCTTGGGGATAACGGCGAATACGGAATTGCGATAAGCTATGGAGCTGGCGGCGTTTCCCGTTACGGTAATCATGTCGTCTGAGTAACGTTTCCCCTTGCTATCCACTATGCTCCTGCTAACCTCGAACGCGGACGCTACGTTTGTCTCCAGATCCCAGCATGTACCCCTGCTGATGATCTGCTTGTCCGTTATCTGGATAACCTTGGCCTCAGTCCTGATATTACCCCAATTGGATACGATTATCTTGGCGAGGTGTACGGATGGCCCAGTAATAGGTTTCCCTCCTCTTGTCAAGGCATAACTGCATGACCTTGCCGTGTCTTGATTCATCGTGGCCATTACCACGGAATTATCAATACTCCTTCTGATATCCCTAGGATATCTTTTCGCGGTCGCAACTTGTGAGTCCACGTTTGCTCTCTCAACCGCATCTACCTGTAAAATTTGTACTTCATGGCTTTCTACTGGAAGTACCTCGTAACTGCTTGATTCCATGATTATTTATTTTGAATGATTTTCTTTACCAATATAAAGTGCTGGTTTCCCAATCTCGTTGATACCGATCGTCCTCGGATTCTGTTTCCTCCTCCCCGTCGTACTCCGGTTCGCCGTCGGGGTCTTTGATGTAGATGTCTCTCATATATCTTGATTTGTAGGCCTCCGGGAGTCGAACCCGGCCATCCCCATGTTAGGGGCGCTCTACCAATAAGCTAAGGCCTTGAATTTATTCGATCTCGATAATCTCGAATTTTCCTTTCTTTATATATATCTTATGATTGTAGTAATCTTTGACTATTCCATGATCGGAGACTGTATTTATGTTCCCAGTGCAATCCTCAACATATGAGTTATCGTAAGCCTTGACCGTGGCAGAGTCGTAAGCCTTGACCGTGGCAGAGCCGTAAGCCTTGACCGTGGCAGAGCCGCAAGCAAATGATTCAGTATCAGAGGCGTGTTCTTTTCTTGTGTAAATGCCAGCTTCGGTTAATTCCTCCTCAGTAAAGTTTTCTTCTAGGTAATTTGCGTCAATCATCTTGGACGTACTCAAGACCCAATACCAATTATCGGTTATCGCTTTCAGCAAGTCTTGTTTGCTTTTTGCGTTTAACCCCATACTGTATCCATCTTGGCAAGCGTGATGTTTTTTAGCCCGTTCAAGATCTTTTTTTAATTCTTCGAATGTCTTCATTTATTTATTATTTATTAGTTCTACAATATCTTTTCTTATCTCTATTAGTTCTTCTTTGCTAAGTGTCTTTAATTCGTCTAGGATATCGTCCTTCTTGGATCGGTTAGGCCTTGAAGGGGCTTGCACCACGTATATAACCCCGAAATCATTTTTCTGACTCATAAGTCATTATAACTATTTGGTGTGCCACAATAAAGATTGATATGATCGCTAGGATCAAGAGGTGAATATTGAGAGGTTTTTCGTACCACTCAAATATTGACACTATTGATATCAGCCCTAATATGGTAGCTGCGATCATCCTTAGCGAGAAGATGATAATGCTCTTTATGGCCCGGAATATCTTCCAGAACCATGCTTGGTTTCTCTTTATCATATGTTGTTGATTTAAATTTCTTGATGTGAAAAGACCTCATATCCTCACGGACGGAGACCTGTTTGCAAAAATTGTGACTTTGATTTTCTGATTGAATAAGCACCCCTAGGGGTGAAAAGTGCTCCCTGCCGGGCTTGAACCGGCGACCCTAACATTATGAGTGTTGCGCTCTAACCAACTGAGCTAAGGGAGCGTTTGCCCGTCTTTCCGGGCCGCCAACATTATGAACCGCCATGTCATCACCGTCACATTCCACATGATTTTGTGGAACCTCCACCTCGATAAATACTCTTTGGACTCATTTCGGATTTACCATACCATTTTTATCTACTACTCTATCGGCTTTCCCATCTTCGGACAGGCCCGACATCCGTCCTCGATTCGGATAGAGTGGTGCGTTCATTGATACAAGATTGTGGATGTATCCGGACTCGAACCGGAAATGGTGGTGTTTTTGCGGCCCCCGATTTTAAGTCGGTTATTCCTAGTATGTCTCGCAAGTTGCAGGTTTTATGCTGTTATCTTGGAATTTTGCACCTTACATACTGATTAGCGTTTACCAATTTCGCCATACATCCGTTTGCCGGGGAATCCCACCCCGGCACAGTTTAAGTAAAAACTAATATTCCTTCCTGCCTCACGGCGGTATTGTAAGGTCTTGGTAGCTTTATTACACATAAACATGTCAAACAGTGCAAATGGTTTCGTCCCGCCTCCGGTCTCGCTCCGGAACCTGCGAGTCTTTGGCTCTCTTGGCGGGAATAGTCTCGGTATTGGATAAATTGCCTATCTTTAGGCCGCTAAACAAAAAAATATACGATATATGTTTAAACTCACATTAGAAGAACTAAAGCTTATCGAGAAGGATCTTTCCTTGATCGTTTGCCCGGTTTGTGGAAAATCCGATCCCGTGACTATCTCCATGCCTAGGGAGGATGTCTTCATTCTTGGCGGTCATTGCTGCCAGGAACGGTATAAACTCATTGCCGAGGTTTTTAAGAATAAGAGAGATCTCTTTATCGAGAAGCACAAACGTGATTTCATGAGCATGTAAATCATATACGTTAGATCAGCAATGTCAGGATTCGTTTTCTCCCGATCCTTGGATATGGACAAGAAACTCACATGGGGATTGGTATGTTCGATGTCAGGACCTATGTAAAAGAGATCCGCATAATATAATGTGTTCCCTTTTATCCATTCCTTGTGACGCCCCTTCCCTAAAAGCCACGTGAGGAATCGGATGTATGTCCTATAGATAAATCCTTTTGCTCTCATAAGCTACATGGATTATTTATTGAGCAAAGGAACTCCCTGACCTTCTCGGAGGCTATGGTAGCTTCTTCCTTTGAGGGGAAGAGGTTACCCGCTTCCTTGAGCAGCTTGATACCTGTCTTGCCCGGCCCTCGATTGTTGAAAATGCCCGATACCGGCTCCGGAAGGAAATCTCCTTCCCTTAGATACCAAAGATCGGGGATATCATTGGGCCGGTTATTCTCTTTCTTGTTTAAGATAAATTCTGACATATCCACGTTTTTGATCCAATTCAAAGCTTCGTCTAGGCTCTTGAACTGGTGCATGTGTCCTGTCTCAACACATGACATATCCGTCACGCTCTTCGGCTTCTGGCAGATAAAATCGTAAATCCTTTGGGCCGAGTTGATAATGTCTTCCGATTTTGCCATGTTAAAAGGATCTCGGATGTATTCTAAACAGTACATCCGAATCTCCTTATCTGTTTTTGGATAGTAGTCCATATTTTTTATTTTAAATGTTCGCTCCCCACAACCCCCAACGGTTTCGAACCCGAATCATAGACGGATGGGGGAGTATTAATCACTAACGTAAATCCGTAGTTCTTGGATTGACCGTCTTTCCGATCTGTCGTCATCTTTTTTGTTCTCGGGAGCCTATTCGATTGGCGGCTCACGCCTTCAGACCCGAGATATGCGTTGAAGAGGATAGGGTTAACCAATGTCTGACTCATAACACCCCAAGGAATATCCTCTATATAGTACATTAATATAAATATGTAGACTCCAACATCGGAACCGATCAAACTACATCGGGAGCGGGGATCATCATCCCTTCCGGTATCTTCGCCTATCATAACCTTACCACCATACCTATATCTCTTACGTATATCCTCTTATGGGGATAAGGATTTATTCACTAAGTCAAAGAACTCTTTTTAGTAGGCATCCGGGAATCGAACCCGGAGCGGGGTGAAGGATTTGCAATAGCCTTTAGTCTTTAAAATGATCCGCTTCCAGCCGTGACGCTTCACTAGCCATGCCCTTATGCTATTTATCGGCTTTGTTTTGATCCCCTGTAAAATTCTATCGCTCTTTTTCTTATCATGTAAGCGTTTGGGGAACTTGTTACACCTTTTAATGCGTTTCTGACCGTTATCTCTGTGAATCCCGTGTCCTTGGCCAAGGCTCTTATTGAGCCATGCGGCACTATGATCTCTTCTAATCTTGCCATATCTTTTTATTTATCTGTTCATATACGCTATAAGGCCGGCCTTACTAAACACCCTTTTCCGGCCTTTATGAGCGTGAGGTATTTCCTTTATGTGTTCCCTCAGATATCGGATGGATAGCTTGGTGATCTTGGAGGCTTCCTCGAATCCAACGAACTCGTCCTCTTTCTGGGCCTCTTTCTCCAAAACGGACTCCACGATCCTTTTTACCTCCTTTCGCATGAGGGGAATCAATTCCTCGGCTATAAGCCTTGCGTCGTTCCTAGTCATAGCGTTTACTTTAATCTCGTTACAATCACGTCGTCAATGCGCCCCGCTGTTTGTATCGTAAAATCATATCCTTTAGTCTTCAAGTAATCCACGCCCCTTTTTACCTTTAAGTATGGTATGGTCTTGTTTTTTATGATTGTGGGTTCTCCTATATTGAATCCCAATAATGTCTCACTAGTCGAGATTTTTGTCTTTACATTTGTAAGATTCTTCATTTTTATACTACTTTTGTTTATTGCTCTTTTTTAGTACGCTGTGATAGTACTTTTGTTCTATCACAATGCAAATATAAGAACAAATGAGCTAATACAAGATATAATAGTGTTAAAAATACCTCATTTGTTCTATTTAGAATGATTCTAAATTAAATATTATATGGAAAATAGTATAATTCAGAGGATTGCGGAGATTATAACAAGTAAAGGATTTTCAGAAAATTCTTTTGCTAAACAAATTGGATCGAATCAAAGAACTATTAATCAGCAGTTAAGAGGAGATCGAAAATTAAGTTTGGATACAGTTTGTAATGTAATTAGCTCTTTTGGGGATATCTCAGCGGAATGGCTCTTACGTGGAGAAGGTAACATGAATAAGTCGGAAGAGAAGAATAGTGATATACATATAATGTATGAGACTAGTAGAAAACAAATACTATTACGAGACGAAAGGATTAGGGATCTGGAGATAGAGTTGGAGTTGGCTAATACTCGCTGTGAGGAATTAAAGAAGGAGGTTCTGGCGTTAAAGAGAATCGCAAAAAGTAGTTGATAGTGTTAAAAGGTCTCTTTTATGTTCTTAAACATTGAATATTAATGTCTGAATCTATTTTTGTTTTGTTTTCTAAGTAATTATTCGTTTTTAATTACACTGTATTATGTCTACGGAAATAGATGTTTATATCGAACATGTGATTAGTCTGTCAAAAGATTACAGTATCCTTTTTGACAAGTATATTAAATTGGAAGAAAAGTGCAGGATTTTAGAAGAAAGGATTCTCTTGTTGGAAGGAAAGAGAACAGCTTCTCCCGCCCTTCAAATCTCTTTTGCTAGAGGTGTGTTAAATGATGTTAACGGGGGGG